>ERZ1673747.610-NODE-610-length-49897-cov-28.736026_pt1 | contig 49897 bp, 32 predicted proteins | sample MGYA00580220_ERZ1673747 | MGnify/ENA primary metagenome ERZ1673747 (study PRJEB41218, sample SAMN15661769) | gut metagenome | host: Homo sapiens | place: Canada: London | collected 2015-08-20/2019-03-30 | study: EMG produced TPA metagenomics assembly of...
CTTGAAAATACTGAGGTTTTGTCCTCAATATCTTTTTTAGCCTCCCTTTTTGGTGCCGCTGGCGGGACTTGAACCCGCACACCGTTTCCGGCCAGGGATTTTAAGTCCCTTGTGTCTGCCGATTCCACCACAGCGGCGTATATTAACGCGTTTAATCATACCGGATTTGTATCTGGATGTCAAGACAAAAAGGCCCGCATGCTGCGGCATGCGGGCCTTTTTTCTGGATATGACTGAACCGTCTCTCCTACTTGACCGACGCCTTATGCTCCATGACCCAGCGCGCCCCAATCAGCATACCCACGCCCATGAGCACATCCGCCAGCAGATTGCCCAGACCGATGGGCATCCCATATATCTCATTTATGCTCTCCACCTGTCCGGGCAGCCCGCTTTCAAACAAAGAAACCACCATCGGGGTCAGCGTAACGGACACTCCTTCGCCGGAAAAAATTACCCCAAACGGCAAAAGCAGCACGGCGGCCAGTTCAACCAGGCTGATAACTCTGGGAAATTTTCAGCGCATCCGCCAGCAGCCCCAGCAGATACACGATTCCCAGCGCCAGCAGCATAAACGGCACCGGCAGCGCGCCGGAGCGCAGCTCATATTTAAACAGTTTGCCTAACATCTGAACACCTCCCGGAAGTACTGATCGAGGGACATCCCCGACGCCTCGCGCAGATGGTCGGCGCTGTCCGCCGCGACCATCCGGCCGTAATCCATCACCACGATATCGTCAAATATTCGCTCGACGTCGTAGATCAGGTGGGTGGACAGCATCACCGCGGCATTTTCGCTGTAATTGCGCAGGATGATATCCAAAATGGAATCCCGCGCCGCCGGGTCGATACCGCTGAGCGGCTCGTCGATAAACTTGGGTACAGCCCTCTAACCCCTTACTACATCTTGCCTTAACGGAATACACAAATGTGTTTTGTGTTTGCTTTCCGCATATATATTGGCTGAAAAAGAACGCATAGTGAATATCGACCATGCGCTTTTTTCTCATCGTCCTTGCTGATTTCCAGAGGACTATGTATGTAGATTTGTTTTTACAGGCTGCGGAGAAAGTTCGTATTCTTCCTGTTCAGTGCCTTTTGCAGTCTTTCGTTTTCATCCGCCAGTCTGTTAATCTCCTTTTGCAGGGTTCGTATTTTCTCATGCAGGGCAGCGATTTCGTTGTCCATTACCATGTCAAGAATGCCCTTGCGTGGATCGGTCATGCCCACCTGTTGTTCCAGAGCCTTGTTGAGTACGCTTCGCACGATTGGATTCTTGTAGAAAAATCCTCTGGATAAACCTGTTTTTGCAATCAGCTTGGGGATGGTTATTTTCTCTCCCTCATCCAGCATTTCAAAGATTGTTTTCTTTGCAAGGTCAATCTTCTCCGCACTGGATTTTCTGTTACAGGCTATCATCTTTTCGTATTTGCTCATATTCATCCTCCCATCCGTCTAAGTTACTTAATATTATCTCCGAGAGCCGCTGTCTTGCTTTCCGTGTTTCATCGGCAAGCCGTTGGTTGCTCATCCTGCGATAGTATTTGACATTGCGAACACTGCTGTGTCCAAGAAGCTTGGCGATTGTCCAATCGTCCAGATGCATTTCGGTCAGCTTTACCCCATAGCAGTGGCGGTAGATATGCGTTCCGAATCCGAAAAGGTTGCCATTGTCATCCCTTAAGTCTTTTTTATAGATCATACTCGTGATTCGGAAGTATGCCGCAGTGTAAGGCATCGCTTGTGTTGTATCCTTCTCATCCACGAAAATATATGGGGTGTCACCATATCTCTCTTTTGTGTATGCAATGGCCTTTCGGATTAAAGTGGCCAGCTCTGTGCTGATTGGTTTTTCATAAGGCTTGGTTTTCATCTGACGGATACGGATGATGGTTTCACCGTTCTGTTCCGACAGGCAGTCGGGGGTAAGCGTGAGCGTATCCGAGATTCTTGTGCCGAGCATTTGGTGGATAATCATCAGCCGGGCCGTCTGTTCATCCAGTTTGACGATTTCCCGGTTGAGGCGTTTAAGCTCGGAGTCTGAATAGGTTTTGAATTCCGCTTTGGGTGTTGGAGGGATATCTCTTGTTAAGAACAACCCGACTAAGTTTGGATAGTCGCACATCTGACCGATGCTTTCCAGAAGGCTTCTCAGCCGGTTTAGGTCTGCGTGGAAGTGCTTGGCTTCCGTTGCCTCTGTTTTTAGGTAGGTCAGATATTCTTCGACAATCTTTCGGTCGATGTCCTTGCAGGATTTCACATCTGGATGCCGCTCATTCAGATATCGTGACAGTCTCCGAACAGCGGTCAGTTCTTTGATGATGCAGGCAATGGCTTCGCTTTGCAGATTGAGGTAAATACCTTTTTTCACTTCTTGCCGGATGTCATCCTGCAATATCTTGGTGAAATTTAGTGTGTTTACTCTCTTGATCGGGTTGGCTCTGAACTGTATATCGAGCTTATCAACTTCCCATATGTCCTTTTCTTCTTCCCTGCGGTTATCTGTCGATAGATATTTCAGCAGGCGTTCAAGATAGGATATATCGCGTACCTTTACCATTAGAATTTTTCCCTGCATAGTGATTCGTCTTTTATATAAGGGTATCTGTTCCTTGAACATCCATGCTTCAAATTGCCGTATCCACGCCTCTGCGCTCCGGTCATGAAGGCTTGTATTAGACTTTGTACACTCCTGAAGAAACCGGCACAGCTTCTTGAAGTGATGGAGATCATTATACAATCTCGTCATGCATACCTGTGTGCTTCGCCACCGTATAAACTCTGTGACTTCTTCCCGTATTTTGGTTGATGGTATCGGTTCTAAATCGTAGTATGGATCTCTGCTGATCTGTTTCTTCAGGAATTTTTCCTTTTCTGATTCATCGTATAGATCCCATAAGTAAATCCTGTTATCCATTTGTTTTTTCACCTCGTTTCAGGCAAGCTACCAGACTGTGCTGGCTGAAGTATTCCTCGCTTGCTTTTTCGATTTTCTTCGGCATATAGTCGATATACTGCTCGGTCATTTCTTCATAGTCGTGACCGAGGTAATCGCGGATGCTTTGCAGCGGCACGCCTGTCTGATAAAAGTAGGTTGCTATCGTATGGCGATAATCATGGGACTTGAACACATACTCACCGTTTTGGATATTGTTGATTTCACAGTATTTGAGCATATTGTAGCGGAAGGTACCGCTGCGGTACGCACCGCCTTTGGCGTTTTGGAATACATAATCTTCCGCTTTAATACCGTGCTTTTTCAGGTAAACCTTCATCAGCTTATACAAAGCGGCTGGAATTGGGATTCGTTTGTAATTCCTCATCTTGATCTGATACACCTGTATCCAAGCGTCCTCGCCCTGTATGTAGTAGGCGTCGCCTTTTAAGGTGCATACCTCGCTGATCCGCAGTCCAACGCCCCATAAGTGCAGATACATGAGCCGTATCGTTTCGGGGAAGCAGTGGAGTTTTTCGAGAATTTCATCCGCCGCTTCCTGCGCCACGCTCCGGTCGAGATGACGGGGTATGACCTTTTTCATACAACATTCTGCGTCAAAGGGTATCTGCTCAATGTACCGCCGCACCTTGAGAAAATTGAAAAAGTGCTGGATGCTCATGACGATTTTGTTGTAGGTTTCCGCCTGCACAGACCGCTGCCGCTGTTTTTTGAAGTATTCGTCCATCTGTGCCGGAGTCACTGAACAGACGTCTTCCTTTTCCTCTTGGCACATATCGTTCAGAAAATTTCGGATATGGGTGTGTTCACTCCGAATGACGCTTACCGATATGTTCGTGACACCGAGTCCATAACGGATGTATTTTTTCAGCAGTTCTCGATTTTTTCTGTGCGTAACCTCTGCGAAGGATATCTTTTTAATGGGATACGCCGTATCCAATCTCTCCGGCTGTATGCGGAATCGCTCCATATACCACACATGGGCATTCCAGTTGATTTCTTTCGCCTGCATGAATAACGCTTTTTGGCAGAAGTTTATGATCCCTTTGCGCTTTTCCGGTTCCAGACGCTCACTTTCCAGTGACAGGAATTTCTGTATCTGCGGCAGCTCCAGCGTCTCAATGTCGCTGATATTTTCATCAGTACAGAAATCATACAGTTCTCTCAGCCCTAACAGATGAATACGCCGTGATTCGAAGCTCGTATCATTTTCCAATGCGTAGTGCAGGATATCGAAAACCTGCCGTTTCATCTGTTCCGGCGCTTTGCGTGTGAAATCCCAAGCCAGTTCCTGTTTCCTAGTTGAACTTTTGAACATCGCCATGATGTTTGGATCGGGATGATAAAACAGGAACAGGATTGTATTTTCATAATTTGGTCGGATGGTTTTGCCGTCTGCCATCATGTGCATTTCTTTTTTGACTGCATACTGCTTTATCTTATCGAAGGCGAGCATATATTTCCGCAGAGTCGATGCTGTTGTCTTATCCTCCAGCCATTTTTCGAATTTTACCCTTGCGGGATAGTCAAGGTCGGCAATTTTCCCGATCCCTTCGCTGATCATGAATTCAATGACCTTCGCTTTATAGGCATTCTTCACTTCAGCGGTTTCCTGCTGCAGCCGAGCTTGCAGAAGCGAAACGCTTTCCTGTTCTTCTATCCGTTGCATTGCAAGCGCCGGCATTCTCCCCCACCTCCCTTAGAGCAAATCTTTGACTCCATATAAATCGGAATGTTTTTCATAAAACTCCCGACTGGCTTCCATAAGCTGATCATCCAGTATGCCAAGGTATTTGACCGTTGTGTCGAGATGCTTGTGTCCCAGCGCCAACTGTATCAGTTCCAGCGCCCAACCGGAGTTTCGTCTTGACACGGCATAATATCTGCGGAGCATATGGGGAGTCAACTTGATGCCGGTCTTTTTCTCCATCCGTTCCAGCATATCGTAGACGCTTTCCACCCGCATCGGCCTGCCTGCCGTCTTTCCCTTTATATTAATAAACAGCAGGTTTTGACGCTGCAGAAGGCTTCGGTACTCCGCCAGATAATGCATGAGGAATTCGAAGGTGTCGTTGCTGATCTTGGCGGAGCGATACTCGGCATTTTTTGCACGGGCATCGTTATCGTTGTCATCCCTGAAATACACCTTGAGGTTATGCTGTGCGTAGTCGATGTCTTTGGTGTAATCAAGGCCGAGGATTTCCCCGATCCGAAAGCCGGTTTCCGCAATCAGCAGGAGCAGAAGCTGGTCACGGATATTGGTGCAGGCTTTCAGAACATCTACAATTTCAACCTCATCCGCCGCACGGACGTCTCTATCTTTCTCCTTTAAATATCCTTTGAAGGATTTAGAGCGGATGGTTCGTTTAACGCCGACCGCGTTGGCAACGGTAATTTGATTGTAGGTAAGAACCCGAAGCGGCTTTGCACATCTGCAGTCCACCATATATAAAAAGAACCCGAACACATCCTTTAGGTATGCGTTACAGGTTCCGTTTCCCGTCTTTGCTGTTCGGTTGTCTGTGATATGGCTGCCTTCCTTAATCCAGTAGAGGAACTGTCCGAAGTGCCTTGACTGTTCTTCAAAATTTAGTTCCGGTACATCTGCCAGCTTGGTTTCTGTCTGAGACAGATAGTTTAAGTAGTAGCAGAGGGACAGGGCAATTCGTCTGACCGTATTTGGTGAACGGTTGGCGTCAGCCTTGTGTTTCAAATATTTGGTGGGCAGAAGGACGATATCGAATGTTTCAGCGTCTTTGATATAAAACAGCTTTTGTTTTCCCTCGGTTATAAAATCCACAGCGTATTGCTTCATCCACCTCACCCCTTTCCTGACTGCATACACAGTATATACGATAAGCCTTTTTATATCCAGCACATTATCCAATCAAAATCTGCTGCTTTTTCTTGCCTCAACTGGGCATAAGCAACAATTGCCGGACTGCGTTTTGCTTAGTCCCAGACTGACGGAAATAGCTTTGTCCACCGGCCGCATGGCATTCCCGTCCAGGTGGTTCACATAATGCAAAAGCCTCTGCCGGTCTATCGTCCGGATCTGTTCCAGCAAGACGATGGATTGGCCGTTCAGCCCTTTGGTGCATACCTGCACATGGGTGGGCATGGGCTTTTTCTTTCTGCCGGTAATGGCCGCTGCGATTACGGTAGGACTGTAGTGGTTCCCAGTATCGTTCTGTATAATCAACACCGGACGGATGCCGCCTTGTTCGCTGCCAACGACCGGGTACAGGTCGGCGTAGTAAATATCTCCTCGCTTAATTTCACCCATCATGTTTTCCTCCGCTGATTATGTAAGAGGTGATGATCTTCCCCTTGGGCAGATCATCACCTTGTAATATCAATCGTTTTGATTGTCCGTATTTATCCACGATCCCCCCGGACACGGGAACACACCCACCGGCTGTGCAGGCAGCCTCATAGGAATTTCACCTCTCCCAGGATCTCTGGAAGGCGCCCTCCTTTGCTGCGACGGGTTTTACCACGCTCTGCCTTGGGACGGGGCGCAAGTACCTTTAATACCTCTGCCTGTCATCGCCTGCGGGACGGATGCGCCGTACCGCCTGAGTCATGGGCAGATATGAGATCTGCCGTATGCTCGTTGTGGCTTGCCGGGATTCAGCCGGCAGCAGAGGGGACGTAATGGGTATGCTGTACGATTCAATTTTCAAGGCGCAAATAGGGGATAAGAAATAACCCCCTCACTATTCATGCCGAAAAATGAGGGGGTTGAGCGGATTTATTTTTTATTTTTCCAAAAATTTTTTCAGTCTTGCCAAAATACGGCGTTTGCGATCATTGATGGTTCTCTGTGGGATACCGGTTTTGGCAGACCATTCACGTTCTGACAGGCCTTTAAAAAACAACGCGTGGATCAACTCTTGCTCTTTTGTTGTTAATAAGGGCAGGCATTTTCGGAGCTTGTCCATCATAAGAGCCTGCTCCACCTGTCCAGCAACATTCTGCTTAGGATCTTTAAGGGAGTCTTTACCGCGGAGGCCGTCAACAAGGAGTGCGTCCATGGAGACATCCTGATGGTCTGCCGCCTGCTCCAAAAGATATTTTTGGCGGCGTTTGTCTTTATAGAAAGCCGTATAGTCCTTTTCCGAAACCTCCATCAGCATTCCATGTAAAAACAGGAACCGCCTGTTTTGATAGGAAGGATCGCCTTTACAATGGCTGCAATATTCTTCATATGTAAGTTCTATATATCCATCCTTTTCTTTGATAAACACCTTTTCAGGGTCATGCTTCACCCATGTTTCCTCCGTTTCATCTGAATTCTTGAAAATCCAGACAAAACGGAGGGGAACGACAAGCAATCAGAAGGAGCCGGGTTGGTTTTATCCCGAAACCAGACGACAAAAGACTTCGGTGATCATTCACCAAGGCCTTTGCCCCCTGACAACACCATACCTTATACTTAAGACAAATGTTTCAGGGACACCACCACGCCTTCAAATTCATTTATCACTCCGTTCTTTATTCTTAAGTTAGTAAATAAAAAAGCCAAACTCTCGATCAAGGAGAGTTTGGCTATAAGAGCGGAGTGTTGAAATCGATCCTAGAGGTTATTCAGTTAAATGATATGATGGGATATATACTCTATATTGTGGGGATTACTGACACAGACTATCTAACATTTAGCGATGAGCCGCACCAAGAATAGAGCTATTTTTCTTCCTCCCTCACCGGTGTGAGATGCATGATACAGCTCTGGAAATCTCCCCACAGGCCCGGCAGCGGCAGGCCCGCGTTCATCAGGGTCACGCCGCTGTAAATTTCCCCTGTCCGGCTGTCCCGGTACCGCCTCTCCGGGTCCAGTCCTCGCAGGCGCAGGGAAAGGGGCAGCCGCTTGTTGTCCGACAGAATCTTGAAATAGCACACCAGGGCCTCCTCACGCCCCTCACTCACCGTCATCCAGGCACAGTTGGCGTTGCAGGAGGGGTCGATCAGACGGTAGAACAGGCCGGTGGCCAGCAGCTCCTGATACCGGTGGTATTCCGCGATCTGGATCCTGACCGTCTCCTTCTCCTGCGGGGTCATGGAGCAGAGATCCAGCTCATACCCGAAGGAGCCGGTCAGTGCCGCATGAAACCGGGTAGCCAGAGGGGTGGTGCGGCCCACCTGATGGTTGGGGCAGGTGGACACATGGGCGCTCATGCAGGACAAGGGATAGGCCAGGGAGGTGCCGTACTGGATCTTCAGGCGCTCCACGGCGTCGGTGTTGTCGGAGGTCCAGATCTGGGGCATATAGTAGAGAATGCCGGGATCGAAGCGGCCCCCGCCGCTTGCGCACCCCTCAAACAGTACATGAGGGAATCGGGATGTGAGGGTCTCCATGATCCGGTACACCCCCAGCATATACCGGTGATATACCTCCCCCTGCCGTTCTGGCGGCAGAAGCGCGGATCCCACCTCCGACAGGGAGCGGTTCATGTCCCATTTCACATAGTCGATGGGGCAGGAGGACAGGATATCCGACACGGCCTGGATTACATAGTTCACCACGTCCTCCCGGGACATGTCCAGCACCAGCTGGTGGCGCATGGTGGACCGCAGGCGGCCGCCGCAGTGGAGGCACCAGTCGGGATGAGCCCGATACAGGTCGCTGTCTGGAGAGATCATCTCCGGCTCAAACCACAGGCCGAACTGCATCCCCAGTCGATGGATATCCTCCGCCAGATCGGTCAGACTGCCGCCCAGCTTTTCGGTGTTGACCACCCAGTCCCCAAGGGAGCAGTCGTCTGCATCCCGATGGCCGAACCAGCCGTCATCCAGCACAAAAAGCTCGATGCCCACATCCGCCGCCTCTTTCGCCAGAGCCAGCAGCTTTTCCCGGTTGAAATCGAAATAAGTGGCCTCCCAGTTGTTGATGAGCACCGGCCGGGGCTTGTTTTTCCATTGGCCCCGACAGAGATGATTCCGGTACAGGTCGTGATAGGTGTGGGACATAGCGGAGAAGCCCTCCCCGGAATACACCAGAACCGCCTCCGGGGTTTCAAAGCGCTCTCCCGGCTCCAGCCTCCAGGAAAAGTTCTCCGGATTGAGCCCCATCAGCACTCGCACCGACGGCTGGTTGTCCACCTCGGCGACGGCAGCGAAGCTGCCGCTGTACACCAGATTGAAGCCGTAGACATCCCCGCTGTATTCGGTGGCCTCGGGAGAGCAAAGGGCGATAAACGGGTTGTGCTCGTGGCTGCTGATGCCCCGGCCGCTTTGGACGCAGGTCACGGCCCGGGACAGGGGGCGGCGTTCCACATGCCGCTCGTCCGCCCAGCCGCCGCAGAGCTGCACCAGGTCATACCCCTCCCGGGGGAAATCCAAGCTGGCGCTGAACAGCCGCTTTACCGTACAGGGGGCGGCGCCCCGGTTGGTCACCGTCACCCGGCGGGTAATGGCGTCCAACCCTTCAAACGCCGTGTACCACAGCACCGCTTCCGCCCCGGTCTGGTCATCGTACAGGGTGACGGCCAGGGTCTCAGCCTCCTCATCATCCGCATAGGTGGCGGGCAGGCCGTCGATGGGCGGCTTTCCCCTGGTGACGGCGTGGCTCCGATAGCGGAAATCGGTGGCGGAGGTTCCGTCCTCCGCCGTGACCCGGGCGGCGCTGACCCGGAAATCGGTCAGCCCCTCGCAGGGGAATTCCTGGGGCAGGGTGGTCAGCGGATAGGGCCTCTCTCCCATCTCGGCCGCGTCCCGGACATAGGAACCCGCATATTCCCGGGACAAAAACGGCAGGCTGGCCGCGTCGATGCGCCCACCCCAGTACAGGTGGCACAGATAGCCTCCGTCCAGCACCTGGAACATATAGGTGGTGTGGGCCGTATCCAGTTTAAAGGTGTAGGACTCCCGGTCGATTGTTATACTCATGTAATCTCTCCTACTAGGTACTCTATACAAGACATTCTCTTTAGATGAGACGGCAAATCTTCTTCTCGTTTAATAGTTGAATAAACAGCCCCCCTTGAACCGAACGATGTTGGAAGCTGACCTGTAGCGATGTGATTGTAGAATACCAGTCGCACATCGGCACACGGGAAGGTGTATACTGATAAGCCCGCCACACAGCCCCCACCAGTAAATCGAAGGTGCTGCGTTCCTCTGCCAATGTTGCCGCCCAGACAGTCCAATCTGATTTCGTGTAGTCCGCCCGGTTATCCAGTGGCACACCATACGGATTCATTTGATTAAGGTATCCGGCAAGCTCCTTTTCCCACATCTCAGCCGGGAACAGCCCCAGACCGAACACCTTATCCCAGACCGCATTGTATTTCAGACTGAAGCTATCTGGCCTGTCAAAAGCTAAACGGAAACTCCCGTCCGCGTTCATCGCCTGCTGCCTCCAAGTGGAAGCCATCTCCCACGATATACGTCGGTAGCGCTCTGCGCGCTCCTTGTCCTGCATACGTTCGCAAACCTCGGCATAAGCAGCGAGCGCCATAATTGTTTTTAGTGCCAGATTGCAGTTATGCGCGAGGTGTCCGGCAAAGTCGTCCGTACAAAGCTGATCATTCGGATCCGCGCCGAAGTCCACCAGATAGTCCGCCCATTGATGAAGCAGCGTGCGATGCTCCGCAGCAAACTCCGTCGATTTTTCCGCTGCTGTTATCGCCGATACCATCAAAAGCATATTTCCGCATTCCTCTACCGGCATCTGTTTGGCGATATTTGTACCTTCACTGTATACTTGTCCGTTGAGAATTGGATATGTTCCCACGTCATGAGGGGCAAACGGGAAAGGCCATGCCTCACTGCTGGCGTAACGGAAAACCGGCCGCAACATCCCCTTGATCAAGGATGGATTATACAGAAGAAACAACGGGATCGAGGGATAACTTGCATCTACTGTTGCGGCACATCCATTGCTTCGACACTCCTTGGAAACAAACAAAAGTCTTCCCTCAGGATCCTGCGTAAGCTTATGTGCCGCCATAACCTGCCGAAGGGCAAGTATCAGGAGATCGGCATACTTTTCCCCACCGGCACTTTTCGCATCCTGTTCCAGCTTTTCGTGAAAAGCGCCGCATTTTTCCATAATGTCTGGATAATCCGCAAATGCCTGCCAGATGACCTCCTCAATTTCCCTCCCCTCCCGTTTCCAATAGGCCTTGAGATAATGCCCGAAATATTTCAGCGAATAAACATCGTCATAGGCAAACATAAACAGCACATTCGCACGGCCTGTGGTACTTAGCGACGCCTCGGCAATCAGGAACGTGTGCCCGCAGGACTTTTCTTCGTGCAGAGCGCCGCCATCCACCGCCAGGTAAAAATACCCCCAGTCGATACCGATATCATCACCGGATCGTCCCAAAACCGGCTGTTCGATGCCACCCAGGCACATGGCTCGAAGAGTCCCCGGCAGCGGAACCGCACGCGCAACGGCAACATTCTGCATCTTGGGCTGCAAGCATAATTCGTCAGCGGCACAGACGGTTACCTGTACATCGTGCTCCCGGCCGTCTATCGGGCAAACCGCTACATGCAGATAGGAAACCGGCCGGGACATGATCTCCAAATCATCCGGCAGTGTCGGCGTAGTGAAAGAAGCCGTCAGACGGATGCCCGCAGCTTCAAAGGTATATACGGTCGTAAAGGTGGTCACATCGACACCGGTCTGCTGCATGACAGGTTTTCCCATCTCCGCCGCAGAACCCATAAATATATAATCGACGCCGTCCACACGGGCTGTCCCGGACATCGAGGCACTGGCACCGGTCCACAGACGGGTAGTGTCATCATAAAGCCGGTCAGCCATCGACCAGATGCTGAAATAGGGATCGACCGTAATCAGCGGATACGCAGGTGCGCGTAAATTCATATGTTTCTCTCCTCAATAAATCCATATAGGCTCGTTTTTCTTAAAGCTTAAGATATTTTTTCAGGAGGCGCAGCATCTACTGCGCCTCCTGAAACGGTCATTCTTGACTTGTGCGCTTTTTTCTGAGCAGGATAACCAGCACAATGGCCACCGCGCCGAGCACCAACACTGCGATGCCCACAATCAGCAGTACCATGTTTACCCCGCCTTTTTCGATAGGCTGTTCAGGTATAGACGATTCGCTGCCCGGTCCTATTACCGGAACATCGCCGGTTCCTACCGGCATGAGCATGAAGTCATCAAAATATAGACTGCCCTGCCCGGAAGTCCGCAGCCGCGCATAGGCGGCATCCGCCGTAAATGTAAAGGTTACCTTCTGCCAGCTTCCTTTTTGCGATGCATCCAGGGCATCCATAGCTGTTACGCTCACCGCCTTAGCCTCAACGGTGTCACCATCGGACAATACCAGCGACAGTGTCGGCAGTTTTGCGTATTCATCTATATATACCCAGAAGGTCATCTCATACACTGTTCCCTTAGCCAGTTTGCCAATTTCATCACCAAACAGAACAAAATCGCTATCGGCATCCGTCTGGCCTATACGATGAATGGACTTAATGCCCTCGTGGACGAAATTGGAATTATATCCAGCCGTACCGGGGCGATAGTAGACATAGTCCTCACCCAGGCGGTTACGGTAATCGGAATAGTCCTCAAACCCTTGTCGGAAGCTAACCGCATCCCACTTGGCATACAGCGTAACGTCGGCCATCGGGAATACATCCATGGGATAACGCACGTCCAGCTCAGGATAGACGTACCACCCCTCCAGTTTATAGCCATAGCGGGTGGTTTCCGGCCATTCGATGGGCTCTCCCTCCATACCGTAAATCGTCTCAATCGGCGTACCCCCATTGGTGACAAAGGATATGGCCGTTTTTTCCGGATCAGACCGGTTGCTGTAATGATCTGAGGCAAACACGCGCAGCACCGGCGTGGCGTTATCCAGTGTCTTCCATACGCCGGTAAAGTCAAAGCCTTGCATACGCTCAACTGCACGACTGCCACGCATCCAAAGCAGGCTGAGTGTTTTTACACCGTTGGGCGTCGGCGCCGTGGAATAGGTGTTCACCGCTGTTACCACGGAGAAAGCGCGACCAATGGCCATGTCCTTATCCGCCGTCGCAGAATAACAGTTGGTCAGAACCGTTCCGGGGAGACTGGTCCAGCAATTACCAAGTATTCCGCCTTTCATTGGGGTTTCCTGATCAATCTTTCCAACATAATAACAATCATTGATCAGAACAGGACGGGGGGAACCCGCTAAAATACCGCCGGCACTGCGGCCACCAATCTGAACCGTGCTGCTGCCGAAGCAGGAGGATATCTGTGCCAGGCCATCGGTTTCCAGATCTTCACCGCCCCAAAGCTGATATGCCACGATGGCTGCGGCATATCCTTCACCGATACCGGCATAAGCCCGGATGTAAGAGTCGGTAACGCCGACGTTTTTAATCACTGCACCGGGTGCCATTACGGGAATCAGTGCGGCATAGCAATGGTTGTAATCGTTATAATCCACATAGATACCGGATACGACATGACCAGCTCCATCCAGCGTACCTTTAAAGCAGTACTGTTCATTTGAAGCGATAAACCATGGCGTAGCTTGCTTGGTCCAATTCGCAGCAGAGGTGTCGTTGAGTCGGATATTCTGCGTAATGACATAGTATTTCCCCTGCGTAGAGGAGGGGTCGGACAAAATGCCATATACCAGCTTTGCCAACTGCTCACCAGTCGCAATCTGATACGGGTCACTCTTTGTCCCGCTGCCTCCCGCGTAATTCGTGGCGATCTGTCCGGTCCAAACCTCACCAGGAGTGCCGTCGTACCCATCTGCCAGATAATTGTCGGGGATGACCTTGAGCGCTGGCGTACCATCGGTAGTTTTCCAGACCAGACGCCAGTCGAAGCCGGCCATATTTTTCCTGGCTGCTTCACCGGTCATTTGCTCAAGCGTCAGCAGCGTAACGCCGTACTGCTCCACCGTGCCGTACGCATTGCGGCAGATCGAAGGGGTAAAGGTTTCGCGGTACATCGGATACCCCACCGCATAACAACTGATCATCTTCCAGTTGGTTGCCCAGAAGTTTCCTACGATGCCGTTGCCAAGACCGGTGGTGGCGGCATTCAGCTTGCCAGTGAAATAGCAGTTGTCGAAACTCGCCGTCAGCGAGCCGCCTCCTAAAATACCGCCGGCTGTCTCACCCTTAAGATTCACCGTGCTGTCCGCATAGCACCCCGAAATCTGCGGCTGCGTATCCTCGGCGTTTCCAAAAGAATATCCCGCAATCGCGCCTACATACCCTTTAGAGGACAGCTCCGCATCCGTGACACCCACATTGCGCACCACTGCGCCCGTCCCAAGAACCGGGAGCAAGCCGGTAAAGCAGTAAGTTGTCTGCGTGGCAGGCGTCTGGTTCAGGTACAGTCCTCTGACCACATGCCCGTCGCCCTCCAGATGACCGCGGAAGGTTAGTGTATCGGTTATGAAAGCGAACCATTCGCGCGGCAGATCGCTCTTCCAGTTTTCTTTACTGACATCGTTGAGCAGGATGTCTGCGGTCAGTTTATAATACTTTCCTGCGGTATCGGTATCCTGTACCAGCTTCGCTAGCTGCTCACCAGTCGCGATCTGATACGGGTCACGCTTTGTCCCGCTGCCTCCTGCATAATTCGTGGCGATCTGTCCGGTCCAAACCTCACCAGGAGTGCCGTCACCTCCGCCTGGAACATAATTTTCAGGGATTATCAACAGGATTGGGGTACTGTCAGTAGATTCCCAAACCAAGCCCCAATCAAAACCGGACATATTCTTTTTAGCCGCTTCGCCGGTCATCTGCGCCACTGTCAGAGCTTTCACACCGCTTTGCTCCACCGTGCTGTATACATTCATGCAGATCTTCGGCTGGAAACCGTCTCTGTATACCGTATAACCCCTCACATAACTGTTGATCAATGACCAGTCGCTGGACCAGAAATCGCCTACGATGCCATTGATGGTGTTTCCCGTTGTCAGCAGGGTACCGGTGAAATAGCAGTTGTCGAAGTTTGCTGTCAGGGAGCCGCCTCCCAGGATACCACCCACACTTGTGCCGTTCAGCGTTACCGTTTCGTCGGCATAACATCCGGAGAACTGCGGATGGATTTCCCCTCCGGAAGGACATGAGAAGCCGGCGATGGCGCCTACATACATTCTGGACGATATGTACGAGTTCGTTACCCCTACATTGCGGATCACTGCGCCGGAGCTGATGACCGGGAACAGTCCATAATAGGCCCCGCCGCTGGCCGTCGGTTCATCCACAATATAAATACCGCTAACTTTGTGTCCGTTTCCCTCGAGATGGCCCTGGAAATACGGGCCTGTATCCGTTCCCCATTTTCCAATCCAGGAATTCGGTTCATTTTCTATCCAGTTTTCGCTGCTCACGTCATTGAGCAGAATGTCCGCCGTCAGTTCATAGTACTTGCCGGCCGTGTCGGCGTCCTGTACCAGCTTTGCCAGCTGGGCGCCGTTGGCGATCTGATACGGGTTCCCCTTGCTTCCGTCGCCGCCCGCGTAAGAATTCGCTGTTGAGCCGTCCCAGATTCTCTTGTCGTCCGGCGTTTCGCTCTGAAATACCCGCTGTATCGGAAGCCCGTTTTCCACAGTCCTCCAGATATTATCCCAATCGAAGCCTGGCATGTTTGTTTTGGCGGATCTTCCGGTCATGTTTTCCCGGCTGACCGTCGTACAGGCCCACAACCCCTCCTTCGTGGTGTAAAGAGCCTGGTATTTTTCACCGGCTGTCGTGTTCTTCACACCAAACACTGCATTGTCTACCACATAGCAGCGCGACAGGCTATACGCCGCCCAGGAATTTCCCAGTATGCCTCCCGTTTCCTTTTCGTTGCCGCTTACTTTTCCAGCAAAGAAACAGTCTGCTATATCAAACGCGTTTCCACTGCCGCCCAGGATTCCTCCTGTTGTCGCTCCCGTAACGCTCACGCTGCCATCTCCATAGCAGCTCTCAATCCGCGGGTTGACCCACTCAGACGCGCCTTCTTCAAATGCATAGCCCGCGATTCCGCCCGCAAATCCATTCCCCGTAAAGGTGATGGAGGCTTTTGTCAGCCCCACATTCTTCACCAGCGCGCCGGAACCAAGTCCTTGGAACAAACCCGCGCCCTGCCAATACGACGTCGCCTGTGCGTTAATATACAGGCCGCTCACCGTATGTCCCGCGCCGTTAAACGTTCCATGAAACACCTGGCTTCCACTGAACCACTTTTTCAGGCTGCTTTCGTTCTCCGTCCAGTTTTCGCTGCTCACGTCATTGAGCAGAATGTCCGCCGTCAGTTCATAGTACTTGCCGGCTGTGTCGGGGTCCTGTACCAGCTTTGCCAGTTGGGCGCCGTTCGCGATCTGATACGGATTCCCCTCGCTTCCGTCGCCGCCCGCGTATGAATCCGCTGTTGTGCCGTCCCAGGCTGGTTTCGTCTGAAATACCTGCTGTATCGGAAGCCCGTTTTCCACAGTCCTCCAGGTATTATCCCAATCGAAGCCGGGCATGTTTGTTTTGGCGGATCCTCCGGTCATGTTTTCCCGGCTGACCGTCGTACAGGCCCACAACCCCTCCTTCGTGGTGTAAAGAGCCTGGTATTTTTCACCGGCTGTCGTGTTCTTCACACCAAACACTGCATTGTCTACCACATAGCAGCGCGACAGGCTATACGCCGCCCAGGAATTTCCCAGTATGCCTCCCGTTTCCTTTTCGTTGCCGCTTACTTTTCCAGCAAAGAAACAGTCTGCTATATCAAACGCGTTTCCACTGCCGCCCAGGATTCCTCCTGTTGTCGCTCCCGTAACGCTCACGCTGCCATCTCCATAGCAGCTCTCAATCCGCGGGTTGACCCACTCAGACGCGCCTTCTTCAAATGCATAGCCCGCGATTCCGCCCGCAAATCCATTCCCCGTAAAGGTGATGGAGGCTTTTGTCAGCCCCACATTCTTCACCAGCGCGCCGGAACCAAGTCCTTGGAACAAACCCGCGCCCTGCCAATACGACGTCGCCTGTGCGTTAATATACAGGCCGCTCACCGTATGTCCCGCGCCGTTAAACGTTCCATGAAACACCTGGCTTCCACTGAACCACTTTTTCAGGCTGCTTTCGTTCTCCGTCCAGTTTTCGCTGCTCACGTCATTGAGCAGAATGTCCGCCGTCAGTTCATAGTACTTGCCGGCTGTGTCGGGGTCCTGTACCAGCTTTGCCAGTTGGGCGCCGTTCGCGATCTGATACGGATTCCCCTCGCTTCCGTCGCCGCCCGCGTATGAATCCGCCGTCGTGCCGTCCCAGGCCGGGCTTTCGGCAAACGTCCAGAAGTTCAAATCCGCAAACAAAGGGACCAGTGAAGTCAGGCAGAGCAATACCGCCATACACATAGCGAAACCTTTCCTGGCTTTTGAGGACAGTGCTCTTTTCAACTCAATCAGTCCTTTCAGTTACTGTAGACTCGTTAGCTAAATAAATTTTCTCAAGTGGATCATTTACATCCTGATACAGGCGGATCCAATCCACATCATATTCCGCTGGCACATCTTCATCCGTAACCAACCAGCTATCCAACAGCCTCCAGCCCGATTCCGTAAATACATGATTGTTTAAAACGATGTAAAGCGGAGAATGGAAAGGCTGCATATCGGCATAACCATCATAATTGTCATTCAGGTCATAGCGCATATATTCCTGACCGTCGATGAACATACGCATTTCCTGTGGCGTCCATTGGAAACCGTAATAATGGTATTCCTGGGACAGGCTTGCCGAATTTGAAAATCGGTAGGAGCAGTTATCCGCCGCGCGATCAACGGCATACTGGCTGTGATGGATAAGCTCGCCGTCCGGCGCAGTAACCCATTTATGGATATTGGGGGTTGCTGTATCGCGGGAGGAGAATACCTCAAATATATCCACTTCCACCCTATAGGCATCATTAGGGTTAGCACCCAGCGCACCGCCGCTCAAAAGCCAAAAGGACGGCCAGGCTCCCTTGCTGTACGGGACACGCGCCCGCATTTCCAGATAACCATACCGAAAGCTCATGGTTTCCTTTGTCCGTACCGAATAGGTCGCCGCATATTTTACCGCTGGATGTGCGGGATCATTCCACGAACGGGCGGCAAGACGAAGCTGGCTGTCCTCCACACGCAGAATTTGCGGATTATCGCGTACAAGAAGGAGCTCCGTATTGCCGGCCATATTCTCGCCCAGCCGCCATTTGCTGCTGTCCAGCTCATCCGATGTGAATTCATCTCCCCATACAAGGCGGTAATTTTTCAGCGTCTCTTCGTTCCCATAAGGGCGGCAATCTACCGTGTAATCCGCCGACAGCGTTTGAAGAACAGGCGTTCCTTCGGCTGTGCGCCAAGCCTGATTCCAATCAAAACCCTTCATATTTGTTTTCGCTGCCTCCCCTGTCATTTGTGTTCGTGTCAAAGTGGTTATACCGTACTGCTCCACAGTACTGTAGGCGTAGCGACAGATGGCAGGTGTATACGTTTCGCGATACAGGGGATACCCCACCGCATAGCAGGCCGACATTTCCCAGTCCGTAGACCAAAAATCTCCCACAATACCATTGCCAAGCCCGGGTGTGGATGCCGACAGTGTACCAATAAAATAACAGTTATCAAAGTTGGCCGTCAGTGAACCGCCCCCCAGGATACCGCCCGCTGTTTCACCGCACAGATTTACCGATTCATCCGCATAGCAGCCGGATATCTGCGGCCTGGTTGCTCCCACGGTTTTGAACGAATAGCCGGCAACCGCACCTACATATCCCTGGGAAGCCAGATGTGCATCCACGATTCCCACATTGCGCACTACTGCGCCCGATCCGAGAACGGGAAACATCCCGGTAAAGCTATATGTTGTCTGCGATGCGGGTGTCTGCTCCAGATACAGGCCGCCTACCGTACATCCATTGCCCTCGAGATGCCCGCGGAAGGTCAGGGTATCGGTGGTACAGAAAAACCAGCAGTGCGGACTGCGGGTTTCCCAGCCTGTATCCGCAGTGTCATTGAGTAGAATGTCCGCCGTCAATTCATAATACTTTCCGGCCGTGTCGGAATCCTGTACCAGCTTTGCCAGTTGGGCGCCGTTCGCGATCTGATACGGGTTCCCCTCGCTTCCGTCGCCGCTCGCGTAAGAATCCGCCGTCGTACCGTCCCAAACGGTTCTCGCCTGAAACACACGCTGCACCGGCCGTCTGTTTGCTTTAACCAACCAGGTGTTTTCCCAGTCGAGCCCGGCCATGTTAACTTTCGCTGATGTGCCGGTCATCTGCTCCAACGTCAGCGTGGTTACGCCATTTTGTTGAACTGTACTGTATACATGACTGCACTCGCTGGGCTGATACCCGTTCCTATACGCGGTATATCCTACCGTATAACTGTTTGTCAGCGACCAGTCCACTGACCAGAAGTCGCCGACGATACCGTTAACTGTGTCCCCCGTCGCCAGCAGCTTTCCGGCGAAGCAACAGTCATCCACATTGGCCGTCAGCGGTCCGCCACCCAGAATACCTCCTACACTTCGGCCGTTGAGTTCCACCGTTTTATCCACGCTGCAGTTCGAAATCTGCGGTTGGATACTACCGTATATACCTTCCGAGAAACCGGCAATCGCACCACTGTACTGTCCGGCCGAAATATACGATTCGGCCACTCTCACACTGCGGATCACCGCGCCGGAACCGATCACCGCAAACAGACCTGAACGGCCGCCGTTACTCGGGTCAGGTTCATAGGGGATGTAAATACCGCTGACGGTATATCCCTGACCATCCAGACAGCCACGAAATGCCCCATCGGAGTTCCACTTTCCAAACCAAATTCGTGGATTATTTTCCTTCCACTCATCCGTTCTCACGTCGTTGAGCAGAATATCCGCCGTAAGCACATAATATTTTCCGGTTGTGTCTGTTTCCTGCACCAGCTTCGCCAGTTGAGCACCATTCGCAATTTGATACGGATTTTCCGCGCTGCCGTCTCCGCCTGCGTAAGAATATGCCGTTGTGCCATTCCAAATCATCGATTCCGCCACAGCACGGATGATCACCCCTCCGGTCACCGTCGCCATCCACAACACAAGAAAAAACACTGTCAAACCTAAAACCAGACTTCGCTTCGTTTTCAAGGATAACGCGCTCTTCAAGCCACTCAATCCTTTCTACGTTTTGCAGGTCTGTCGTATTCATTTTCGTGGAATAGCAGGGCATATAGCGAAAAGTCTGTTTTTTACTCCTGCTCTGCCTTTTCCTTCAAATAAGCATTCAGGCGCTCCACACCGGCGTCTACTGAGCCCATCCGGGTTCTCAGTTGCTGCTGGATCTGCGCCGGATCGACACTGGCAATATTCCAGTACTCAAAACGGTCCTCACCCAGAATCATCGTCGTTCCCAAGAGCATACCGGAGAATTTCTCGGCAGTATCCACCGCTGTCAGCTGGAAGAACATAGATTCCGCATCAGCGTTCAGGAACGCCGAGCCGATATCGTATTGATTGACATCCAGATAATACCGCAGGAATATGCCGGCCGCTACCGGATTACTGGCCCCTTTGACCAGGCCCCAGCCGCGGAATATGCCCGTCTGTTTTGCCTTAGTATTTTCGTCCCAGTCGGGCAGGAACGTGAAGCCGATATGATCCGGATTCATGCCCTGCCAATAGCCGTTTTTCTTCAGTCCATAGGCGTTGGTCATGGCAATGCCGACCTTACCGTTTTTAAATTCATCGCGATAATCATAGCCGATTCCGCGAACAAGACCATCCTTAATAGCTTGGGACATATACTGCATTACCTGGATCAACCGATCATCGATACCATTGACAAACTTCTTGTCTTCAAACCGATAAAAACTGGAGCCAGTGCTGCCTAAAAGGGTTTCCACATCCAGGTAGCCTCCAACGTAACCGCTGCCGAGTTCCTTAACTTGCATCATCACCCGTTTCATCGCATCAAAGGTCCATTTTCCGGCCGCATAGTACTCCGCTGGCGTAGTAATGTTATTATCTTCTAACAGCTTTTTGTTATAAAAGATCAGATCGGCTTCGTTCCATATGTTGCCTACTGTGTTGACCAAATAGGTTTTTTCCTGAATTGTAGAGCGCTCAAGCGTTCCCTTATCCCAGATGGGATCCTCCAGATTCAGCTTCATGGCGTCAATTGGCTGTAAAACTGACAGCGAAGACGGAAAAAATTCGTTGTCGAAGAAGATATCGGGAGAATTTCCGGCCGCAATATTGCCGGCAATGGTCAGGCTGTACTGATTCTGTGGAATCAGGTCGATTTTAACGTTGATACCGTATTTTTTCTGAAACGCTTCGACAACCGCCCCATCCTCACCATTGGCCGGATCCTTCCATGTGGCAAAACGCACCGTAGTGCCTCGATAATCCTCAGGGTCGACGCCTTCGGCAAACGTAATTTCTTCCGCAGTGGAACTGCTTGGTGAACCGGGACCCCCGTCCGAACTGCCGTCACCGGAGACACCGCTGGTCTCTGGATCGCTAGAACAGCCGGCCGCTATAAACAGGACCGCTGCCAACAATGCCGATAACAAACGTACTTCTTTTTTCATAGTAATGCTCATTCCTTTCTTTGTGAGGGAGCCCTCGGCGGATAACCGGTATGTCCGCTCGCGACAGCCGCTCTAACTGATATGAACCGCCTTATTGAACACAGACGCACCGGGAGCTTTACCGGTAAAAGCCCCAGCAGTCTGAAAATCCCCCTGTAAATTTATCCGGTAATGCCCACGCGCACGACGCTTTCTACAAACCAGCGCTGCATCACCATATACAGGATAACCATCGGCATAACAAACATTACGCATCCAGCCATCAAAATCGCCATGGATTCCGGCTGGCTCGGAGTTAGGGAATAGCCCAACGGCGGCAACGCATCCTGCATGAGTGTAAGCATAACCGCCAACGGATAATGATCGTTCGTGTACATCGAGGCGAGAAAATAGTCATTCCAATGCCAAATTACTGAAAATACGAAAACGGTCAGGATAACTACGCCGGACGAGGGAAGGGCAATGCGTACAAAGGTGCGAATCGGACCCGCCCCATCGATCCAAGCGGCTTCCTCCAGCTCCGCTGGAAGCCCCTTGAAAAATTGAATATAAATAAAAATCAGTATCCCCGAACGTAACCCTGCGCCAAACAGCGAGGGGAGCCAGAAAGCGAGCGGAGAACCAAGAATATTGACCCGTAGATCAACACCTGTCAGTTGATTAATCAACCCAAATACTCCAAAAATGTCCATATTTGCATAGTTTGTGACCCGCGGAATGATGATCATAGTATCCGGCACCAAGATGGTTAAAAACAACATGGCCAGCATGACACGCCGCAGTGGAAACCGAAACCGCGCGAAGCCGTATGCCGCCACAGCACAGCTGATCACCTCAATCAATGCACTGACCATCTCTAAGGACAGCGTAGATAACAGGGAACTCCCATACCGCAGCACCCGGGCGGCAATTCGATAGTTTTTAACCGGATCAATCGCCTCCGGTATCCAGACACGTGCAGAGTTCATAAAGGATTCACGAGTACGCAGTGATGTGACAATCATATAGAGAAACGGGTACAGTACCACGAAACCGATCGCCAGAAGTACAATCAGCCGAAAAAGCGAAAACAGTGTGTGTCCCACAGCGGTCAGTTGCCGTTTGCGTTTATAGGCCACAGGCCCTGCTGGATGGATAATCTCCGTTATGCCTTTCACGTTTTCGCCTCCTTACGACCAGCGTTTGATGAGAATACGGTTATACAATCCAAGTACCAGTCCCATAACCGCGCCGACAATCACAAAATACGCCCACAGCACCGCCGATGTTTCATCATACAGCCCGGCTTTCATCAGTTGGAACAATTGGCTGACCAGCGCGTTCCGGCTACTGGTCAGTTGCTCCACCATGGTGAAAAGCGCTACCAACAGCGTTACCTGGGAAAGCATCGGGAAGGTAATGAACCAGAACTCCTCCCATTTTGTCGCCCCTTCCACACGTGATGCCTCATACAGCGATGCCGGAATAGCCTGTAGGCCGGCAATAAACAGGACAATCTGAATCCCGCTGCTCCAGATCAGGTCAAAAATGCTGTTGATAACCTGCTCCACATAATCGGAGATAACCGCCGGCAGGTTCAGCACACTGATTACATCTGCAACACTGAACATATTGCCAGTCAGCGATTCTGAAGCCGATGCGCCGGTCATATCACTTCCGGTGGTCAGAAACATCAGATTTAACACGATTCCGGTAGAAATAATTACCGGCAGAAAAAACAGCGCCCGGAAAAAAAGACGACCGCGGAATTTCTGATTCAGAATCAACGCCAGCACTAGGCTGATCAGCAGAATAAAGGGAAGCGAATACAGGATAGTTCCTACCGAGGACCACATATTGGTTACATAGTTTGGGTTTTCCAGCAGAGCATACCGATAATGCTTAAGTCCCACCAGACTAATCTGAAGCCCTTCACCGGTCAGCTGTACATCCGAAAAGGAATACAGGATGGACTGTATCGCCGGCATAGCGAAAAACAGAACAAATCCGATCAGCCATGGCGTCACGAACAGCAGTCCATATCGGCTTTTCAGCTTGGTAATCCCTTGATTTCTTCTTTTCATGATGCATTTCCCTCCATCCGGAAGCCAAGCGGGTTTACTTCTCCGGCTGGCGAGGTCAGTGTTCGCTCTCCGTAGTTGACATATACGGTCACTCCATTGCTGAAAGTTGTCATCCGCAGGCCGTTTTCCAGAATGCGATGGTCCAGTATTTCCGCGTTCGCCGTCTGCCCGTAATAATCCCGGAGAGCCCGTGTCTGTTCAGCAATCTGCCCGGATATGTCAGAAAATACACTGCCGTAAAACACTGGATACGCCGCATCCAGCAGAACACTGTCGTATTGATGGATCACGGTATAGTGCAGTCCGCTGCCACTCTCTACGGCCTGCAGTAATATTTTCTGCGGTTCCGCCGCAAGATTCATACTGTCTCCGGCAAGCGGCACATGTCCTTTGAATACCATCGAATAAAAAGGAACATCTTCATCAAAAAGGAGATTACCGGAAGAACAGCCTGGCACATTTAAAAGTTGACTGGCATGAACGGCGGCATAATCATTGGCATCGCTGGCCAAAACCGATCGGTCGGCCGCCTTAAGCTTGAGCATCGCATCCCGAACATCTGCCCCCATATTCCCTCTGGCGTAATACAAGCTGCTCTCGGTATCTCCATAATCTGAATAAGCGGTATTGGCCAACGATCCGATTCCGATCCCATACAGACCCCAGTCAGCCGTTTTTTCAAGCAGATGCGTGACGCTGCTGTCCACCTGACTGCGGGACAGCAACAGATAGCGTCCCGCCTCCACACGACCGCGCACAGCGATATCAAATTTGTACTGATAAGCAATTTTCCGGCTGGCACTGTACGCCGCATCGAAAAATGTAGAAAAGCCGCTCCCGCCACTGGAAAAATGCACCAGTTCAAAATCCATATAGGTCTGAACCCCGCTATCTGTGCAAAAAGCCAGAAGGGAGCGAAGGTCTTCCAGCGTTCCCAGAGAGCGGTTTATTGTATACCCGCCGGCAGGCTTGCCCGGGTCGAGGCCGGTTGTCCCGAACCCCTTTAGACTGACCGTCATGGGTACGTCGGCAAGCTCCCTGAGCTGTTCGATCATGTCGGTCGCCTGGGCGATCGTGGTCGCTGCATAAAGCGATTCATACGGTAAGCCGAGAAAAGACTTGGGCACCATGGCACCGCCAAGAAACTCCACATGAAGCGCACTGTCTTCACAGGTTTCCGGCAGCCCTGCGTTCGTTTCCAAATAGTGGCGGTACAGCCGTGACATGCCCGCATACCCTGCCTCGTCACCTTGCAGAGGATAAAAGCCAATGCTCAGAATATCCTCGATCATCGCATCCGCATAGACCACATTCTTCACTTTCGTACTGGCAAACAGACTTGCAATATTATCTGTACTGCCTCTAAGCTGAAATGTGGCATACACCGCGGAATATTTCAGCGCGGAAGCACCGATCCGTGCCTGTATGACGGCGTGCTCTGCACCGGATTCAATAATGGCACATGTACCAGCAGCAGCATCTACAGCACCGTAAACCGGTAGCTTTATCTCTTTGGTGGTGGTCGGGGAATTCCACGTCTCTGCCGCAGGATCCCTACCATACACATCCTCCGAAAACAGCGAGCCCTGCCGGGACAGCTCTTTAGCATAAATCAGCGCACCGGAACCGGATGGAACAAACAGATAGCCGTCCTCCGAGCTGTTCGCTGTGTTACACCAGAAGGGGGCAAGAGAAATGCGGATTATCTGGTCATCTTCTTCCTGAATCTCCTCCGGCCGAATCGTCGCCAGCACACCGGATTCCCGCAAGGTATATTCCACCGGAATCATAAAGGCATTGCTGTCGAAATAATATTCTACCCGCAGGCCGTTTTCCAACCGGGTGCATCGAATACGGCCGTTGTTAACCGCACCGGTATAGGATATTACGGTATCGAGCGAACGGGTTTCCCCGTCGATATACTCTACAAAAAGGGCGGATTCCACCTGCGGACTGCGTTTGATCGGCATACCCAAGTCATCAAACTGCTCATCCTCGCTTCGCTTTGGAGAGGTTCCCCACACGGCCCCGGTAGCCGTATCCTGCAGCCGGACACTGCTATTGGAAGCATCCCACAGCAATCGGTAATCCCCGTTTTCGGCCACAACTTCCCCATCTTCCGGTACAGCGGCGGCAGCAGCAGCATCAAAGGCCAGCGGCGACCGAGTGCTCTCCCCGCCGCTGCATCCGGTCAGCACGACCGCCAGTAACAGGCACAGGAGTACACGACCTGTTTTTTTCTTCAACCAAACCGCCTCCGCTTCACATCAAGAGTTCCATACAAACCGTTGCAATAAAAGCATACAGCTGCTGGAGCAGCAGGCCCACCATAATGATCAGAAACACCATCGCCGCCATAGCCAGAAGCGTCAGAACACCGGTTCCGATAAAGCGGGACATGCTGAAATCATGGATTTTGATCATGCCGACTACCAGAATAACCAGCATGAACAGAACCGCCACAGCGTCCAAAATGCCCAGGAACTCCGCTTCCGCGGGCAAAAGGACATTCGTCAGAACAAGCAGCAGCAACTTTTCTATAATCAGCGGCAGCAGGCTGTAACAGGTGACCACCGTGATTTCCCGGAGTCTTCCGCGACCACCCAGCAATGTGCAGACCATCCAGTTGCAGACAATCCACAGCCCCACCACGCCGGCACTGCGCACCAGCACCCAGAACGAATTGAAACTTTCAGGATCATAATAGGTAAACAGGAAACCTCCCGCCAGGATCTGCAGAACCGAGAAAATGTAAAAAAGCAACACGAGCAGGCCGCACAGAGGCAGACTTCCGCGTTTTTTCTCGCTGATCTCTTCACAGCTTCTGACAGGATGAGTAAGCATTGAAAACAAAAGTCGCGCTTCGTCATTTTTAATCAGAACCACTTTCCGGCGCATAGTGACGATAAGCACCACCGCCAACCCGCCGGCCAGTACCAGTCCTGCCACAAGAAGAAGCCAAAAATACCGCCCAAGGAAATCCTGCCGGTACATTTCAAACGCCAGCGCATATGTAGCGCGGTCGTAACCGTCCTTAGCCACGGTCATGGCCTGCCGATAATCGCCTTCGGTAAGATAAGCACGGGCCAGTCCCCGATAAGCCGCCTGAAGGCTGCGATCCTGCTGCATCACCTCCTGCCAACCCGCTTTGGCCTCCAAATAATTGCCGCCAAGCGTGAGATCCGTCAGTTCCTGAACCTGTTCGCCAAACCCGTTAACGCGAAAGACAGTCAGGGTATTGTTCAGGCTGTCGCCTATCAGAACGTCCCCTTCCCGAAGCGCAATAGACGAGGCCATGCGAAAAGTCCCCTCCTGCGTCCCCTCTCCCATACCGCCGCCGAATGCTGTGAGCATATAACATTCCCGGTCATACACCAGCACCCTGCCAAACTGCGATTCCAAGCAGTAAACAAAGCCGCGGTTATCCACCGCCAGACTGATAATATCCTGATTGATGGTTCTCCCTTCCTGATAGGTGGAATTGACGGCATCATCGGTAAAATTGATGTTTTCTGAATGCAGAATGTTATTTCCCGTTCCGGGACTAAGCCTGCGTATCTGTCCGCTGCGTTCATAATCTTCTGTATATCCGGTTGCGGTATACAAAAAATTATCGCCATCAAGTGCCAGATCTACAAAAACGTAAGGGAGCTTCCGGCTGCTGGCCGCCTTTTTGGAATCATTGAGAAAAAGGCGATTCCAAATATTGGTCAGCGCACCAAACAGCCCGCTGCGCACTGGATTGGCGCCGAAAAAGCCGGAAAAACTTCCGTCCGGGGCATATAACAGTGCGCCATAATAGGAGCCGTCACTGAGAACATACAGATATCCTGAAGAATCAATCACCGCGCTCAATGGGCGATACAGAAAATCTTCAGGAATCAGCGGAGAATCCGGCAACTGACATATATCGATAAATGTGCCCTCTCCGGTACAATGGATTAGCCGGGCGTGTTCAGTATCACAAATATACAGTGTCCCGTCCGTATGCGCATACAGTCCCTTCGCGCCAGTAAAATCGAGCGTTTCTCCAACATTATCCACGACCGGCCCGATTTCCCGAACCAGTTTATAATCGCTGTCAAGTACTATAATTCGGGAAGCGCTGTCCAGCAGATAGACGTTTCCCTGGGTATCGGTACATACGTCATTGAGTGCGCTGAACGCTTCCACACCGATCTCCTCCGCGCTCAGCACGGCTGCCGTTTCATACATCGGCCGATTATACACGGCCTTGCGTTCACTTCCGCTGATTCCCTCCCAGTATGTATAGCTTTCATAGGGAACCTGCTGTGCTGATTCAGCGGCGGCAGTAAACACTGCACCGCTCAGTACAGCGACCGAAAGCACGGCGAGGAAACAACGCATTGTTTTGCTGGCCATAGTCATCCTCCCTTTGTTCCTTGCCGCCTTATTCCTTTATGCCGGCGCTGCTCATCGCTTCCACCACATTGTTCTGCGAAATGAGGTACACAATAATCGGCGGAATCATCATAATGGCTGTCACCGCCATAGCACTGCCCGTTCGGGCTATCCCGCCTGCCGTGATCTGCGTCACAATCTGGGGCAATGTTTTGATCTGTTCGCTGAAAATCGTCCCATTGGGAACCGCCGCCCAAATATCCCGGAAAGCAAAAAGCGTTACTGTCAGCCATGCCGGCCGGATAACCGGCATGACGATTGACCAGAAAACCCTGTACGGCCCCGCTCCATCGATGCTCGCCGCTTCCAGCAAAGCATCAGGGATATAGCCCTCTATATACTGCTTCATCAGGAATACGCCAAGCGTCGTCGCCAGCTGCGGCAGAATATACACCCAATAGGTATCAATCATATGCAGCTTAGATACGATTAGATACTGTGGGACCGCCAGTGTATAGGCGTTGAACATGAGTGCGAACTGAATGATCAGAAAAATCACGTTTCTTCCGCGAAATTTCGCTTTGGACAACACAAAAGCTGCCATAGCAGAAACGATCACATACAGCACTGTTGTGGCGACGCTGATAAACAGGCTGTTAAAAATATACCGGGACAACGGTACCTGCAGATTTGAAAGCAAATCCGGCAGCGACAGATAGTTCGCGATTGTCGGCCGCCTGACAAAAAAGGTCGGGGGAAAAATCAGGAGTTCGTCGATCGGCTTAAATGATGTAGCGACAGCATAAATAAGCGGCAGCATGGTAAACAGCCCTGCCAAGGTAAGAAAAAGGAAATAGAAAAAATTGCCGATGCGTGAACGGGTAAAGCGCCGGCTGAACGAGGCTTTGGATCGTCCCCGCTCAGATGTCGCTGATATTCCGAAAATCATGTATCCTTCACCTCCGGGTCATCTGCAATATCTTGCCGATGAGCAGGCGGGTGAGCGCCATCAGCACAAACAATATTACCGCGATGGACGAGGCATATCCCAGCTCATATCGTACTGTTGCCACGTCGGTCATGTGGGAGACAATGGTATCTACCGCATGGCTTGCGCTCGGATAACCCGCCAGCTCAATGGCCACAGCACTCAGGGAAAAACTGGCCTGAATCTGCATGACCGCGCTGAACAGAAGCATATGCTGCATCGACGGCAATGTGATGTACCGAAGCTCCTGCCAGCGGTTGCGGATCCCATCTATGGTGCCCGCTTCATACAGATCACGGCTGACATTCTGCAGTCCGGATATATTCGCCAGAAAGGATATCCCCATACTCTGCCACAGCTGCACCAGGATGATGATCGGCATCAGATAAGACGGCTCACGCAGCCAGACCACCGGTTCAGTAATAATTCCGATGGAAAGCAGCAGACTGTTGATATAACCATAGCTGTCTCCACTGAAAGCCACCTTCCAGATAAAATACGCATTCCCCACCAGAGAGGGAGCGTAAAACATAAAGGAGAGCAGTGTACGCACCTTTGGGTTAAACTCATTGACAAACCATGCCAGAAGGAACGAAAGCAGAAAACCGGCCGGTCCCGACAAAATCGCAAAGACCAAGGTGTTTTTCAAAACTATTGGAAAAACGTCGTCATCCAGAAACATCCGGCGATAATTATCAATGCCGGTAAACTCCGGTACCGACAGCATATCGTATGAGGTAAAGCTGAGTACTATAGAGGATATAATTGGGAGTATAGTAAAGATTATAAATAGAATCAGGAACGGGGCCAGCATGACAAAATAAGGCCCATGCATCGCCAGACGGCTGTGCCCACTGGCTGTATTCATCTGCTTTTTGCGCATGGTTTAGCCTCCCTGTCCGCTGTATTCATCGATTTTCCGCTGTATCTCCCTGTCAGCCACCCGACTCCATTTCACCAAGGCATCCTTGACATTGGAATCACCATTGATTACCGCCCAGTAGGCCTGATCAACGGCACGGGTCAGATAATAGCTCCCGGGGATTTCCGGAATTTCGCGAACGCTTTCCCATTGGTTCAGCAATTTCTCCAGATCGCCCGTTCCCCAGACCAAGCTCCTGAACGCCTCCACATTCGAGGTCTGCGGCCTTCCAAGCATCCCCAGCGCCGATTCCACATTCCGGGCATACCTCGTTTGCGTCTCTGCCGAGGTCCACCATTTCAAAAATTCCCACGCTTCTTCATGATGAGCGGATTTTTCCACAATCGCGCAGCCGGTTCCGAAGCCTGCCACCGTATTGTTTCCGCCGGTAGTACCGGGTACATTAGCCACCGACCAACGTCCCTTGATCTCCGGAGCCGCATCGTACAGCGTAAGGTATACCGAATAAGCGGCAATACCGAGCGGCATGGTACCTACACGGAAACGGTTATAAAAATCCGCCTCTTTAAGATATTCATAGTCTAAGTAAAATGAGGTCCAGTCCTCAAAGGTCTGCTGCGCCTGAGGTGTGTTTAGTGCTGTGGCCGTCTGTTCCTCATTGTATAGGGACAGTCCGCGCTGTCCCATCATGGTGGGAAACAGGTTCAGACTGCCAATTCCGCTGTTGACCGTTGTGGTTGTCGTAATTTGCGTATACGGGACATAAACCTCCATATTATTGCGCTGGATAATGGTTGCTGTCTGCAGGAATTCATCCCAAGTTGACGGCACTTCCAGTCCAAGGCTGTCCAAAACATCCTTACGATAAAACAGGATATAAAAATTCTGGGTGTCCGGAAGAGCGTACAGGTGCCCGTTATACCAGTAGGGAACATCGGCCCCAGCCTGAAAACGCTCCAGCACATCTTCGTAATCCGGGAACTGGGAGAGATCATATAGTGCGCCGCGCATGCCGAGATTTACGGGCTCACTACGGGTCATCATCAAAGCCATATCCGGGTAATTTCCGGACAGTATTCCGTTGACCAGACTGGTGTTTACCAATTCAACTTGAACCGAAATCCCCGTCTTCGGAGTAAAAGAATCCTGAATAAGCGCATTGAGCGCCGTCGCCTGATCCCTTCCCCAGTTTACCCATAGCCGGAGCTGTTCACCGCTTTCAGCCGTTCCGGTCAGCGCATAATCCCGTGTAAAGGAATAAAACAAACGCTGTGCGCCAAACAAAAGAGAAGCCAAAAAACCGGTGTCCGTTTTTTCGTATTCTCCCCCGGCCTGTACCAGCTGTATCCAGTCGATGGAAAGCGGCATCGATTTCATATCGTAGAGCCACGAGCTCAGGGAAGAATAATTGTTGTAGTAATCCTTTACATAATGCTGCGCGGTATATGGCCTCTCCACCATGATGTCCAGAACCCGCTTCATGTTGTTCATGGCCGCAATATACTGGTTCCCCCGCTTCCCGGTAAAATCCTGCATATCCTGCACCAGGGTGGCCAGGGCATCACTGCAGGCGGCCAGGGTTTCGTTGAAATCCGGAATCTGGCGGAACAGCTCATAATCCCGGTTGTAATCCGGTGTTCCGCCGGTAATCTTGACTATTTCGATGTATTCGTCACCGAGCTGTTGGACGATTCTGGACAGCCGTTCATAATACACGGCCATCTCCCCGAGCGTTACCTCCAGAGACAGTTCATGTTCCCCTGCATCGAGCCAAAGATAATACGGCTGTCCGTCCTCAGCGCTGAATTCATAAAAACTCCATTGCGGATCATAAGGGAACCGCAGCGTCTTAGCCTCTTTGAACGGCGTTTCCCCATCTATTTTCAGCCAACGCCAGCTTTCGCCGTTAATTACGGCATTCTGCTTATAGCGGAATCCCAAACGGTAATAGCCCGCCGTCTTTACCCGAAAAGACCAAGTCAGGGTTTCCCTCGGGCTTTGCCAGGAAGTACCGCCAATGTAGTTAATCCGGGTATAATACGCATCTGCCGGTGACATTCCAGCGTCATTGGTATCCGCTTTGGGCACCATGGCACTATTTGATTTAACCGCGGCGTCTTCCCCTTCGATCACAATCGGCTCATACACATCCGTACGGATATCCTCCGGTGTAACATAAAAATCTGCCCTTTCCGGTGCTGCCAGAGCCACTTCCGCAATCACGAGCGGCTGTCCGGGCTCCACGAGTTCCAGCCAGTGTTCTCCTTCGCTCAGGCACACTGTAAAGGGCTCAACCGTCACCCCGGTATAATCGGCCGCATCCGCTGTCAGGAATTCTCCCGTCTCCGTCTGTTCCGGTGACAGTTGATTACCCTGCGCATCCGTTTGAAATTCTTGTACAGCGTTTTTCCACGCCCGCGGGAAAATCACCTTCTCAAACTCTTCGAACGGATATTGTCCATCGAGTCGGATACCCGGCTCCGGCTCAGCTCCGCCGGATGGCAGGCAGTAAGTCAGACGGATTTCATAAAGCGCTTTGGCCGGAACGGTAATACGCCAGCCCACGCTTCCCTGACCCGATTCCCAAACCAGCACGTCAGTCCGTCCGTTGTACTCCTGCTGAATAACGGCACCGCTACTTTCTTCCTGGGCAAATGAAGAACCGGAAACCGCTACATCCTCAACAGCCAGCGGAGTATCCGCATAGCCTCGAATGTACGCGCTATATCCGGATGACTCCCACACTGTCGATCTGCCTGTATCTGTTCCCGCTTCCTCCGCACTAATCTGTCCGCCAGCGGACTGCACTCCCAGGCAAAGGGGCACAGCTGCCACCATGGCCAAGACGCGTTGGAACGTTTTCTGCATTGCAACCCCTTACCCTTCTTCAGCGGTCTTCCACTGCTGCTACTGCACCGTATAAACGGTTCCCTCCGACGGCTTTTGATACAGCCGGATCCAGTCCACATCGTATTCTACCGGAAGATTCTCATTGGCAATCTCACATCCGTCATACGGCTTAAAAGTGCTGGATTCTGTAAAAAGATGATTGTTCAGAATCAGGTAAGCCGGATCATGAAACCCTTTCATATCGGATTTTCCATCAAAGTTTTCGGTGAGGTCAAAGGTCATATAGCATTCCCCATCGATATACATGCGCATGGCATCCGGTGTCCATTCAAAACCATAGATATGAAATTCGTCCTTCAGGCCGCTGGTCTGTGCAAAGACATACGGCGTGATATCCGCTAAGCCCTGATACTGGGAGTGTTCGCCATTATCATACCACTTGTGAATATTCGGAGTGGCCGTGTTTGAGGAGGAGAAAATTTCGAAAATGTCCACTTCCATATGATAATTGCTGCTTTGTTCCGGTCCAAGCGTATTACCACCCAGCATCCACAGGGACGGCCATGCCCCCGGCAGATACGGAACACGCGCACGCATTTCCAGATAACCGTATTGAAAGCTCATCGTCTCCCGAGTGAGCACAGACGGCGAGGCCGCATATTCCACCGTCGGGTCAGTCGGATCATAATAATGTATGGCTCGCAGCTTAAGCAGACTGTCCTCCACAAGCAGGACATCCGGATTATCTTCTAACAGCTGCAATTCTGCAGTTCCTTCCATCCGCGCTTCCAATCCCCATTTCGATGCATCCAATACGTCAGTGTCGAATTCATCGCCCCATACATATGTATATCCATTCAACTTGGTATCTTCGAAATCAAAGGTTTCCTCAAAGGTGCTGATTTTCCCATCAGCATAAGCGCCGTGAGAAAGACGATATACCGCCTTATCAAGCCCCAGGTAATGACCGGCGTCAAGAACCAGCTTCTGCCCCTGAAGCCTAAGCGCATATCGGTTAACCGGCAAATCCCTGGTACTTTCCTCCCTGTTGGTTCTGCCCAGCAGGATTTCCTTCTCCGTCGGTGCCGCGCTATCTTCCTGTACTGCAAGCGCAGCGCCAGCTGTCTTTTTCCAATAAACCGATAGGCGTTCGGCGGCAGTGGCGGCATTTTTATCTCCCGCCGGATACACGATGGTATATCCAGCCGGACCGTCCCATGTCATCGTTTCTCCGGACACGTCTGACGAATCCGCCGAGTTGCCCGTGGACGATGATGACGTGCTATCTGTCGGCACAGAACTTGTTTCCCCAGACTCCTGTGATACCCCTGTGTTGGATAGGCAGCCCGACAAGTTGGTGCATACTAGCAGTGCCACCAGCAACAGACCACTTATGTTCCTCGTGTTGATCCTCATCCTCCAGACCTCCTGTAATAGATTTAGTACGGCAGGGGATTTCCTGCCGATGTTTCAGCTTTTCCGCTTTGGTAATATTCCGAAGCCCGCCGACAAAAAACGGAAAAGTCATGATGCTGTATTATAGAGCGATTTTTCCATTCCGGTCAGCTATTCATGAATCAAGTATATGATCATAAACTGCCACCGCAATATTCTATTTTTGTTTATATTGCTCTATTATTATAACAGAAGTTGTAAACAAATTTCCATGAGAATAAGAAATGAAAAACTGAGAAAAACAAGTTAAACAGACCCGCAATGATAATGCGATATTCGGCCGCATAGTTTCTATTATAACAGCATAATTTCCGTATTTTTATGCCAATAATATCCTGTTAAAAAGCAGTCAATCCGCTATGCATATCAGCGCCAGAAAGTGTAGGTTCCTGGCTCAACCAAGTCTTCGTGTCCCCCAAACACGACAAGCGCCGGAACAGCAGTGCGGACATCCAGGCGAATCCGATCCTTAATATAGCTCCAGCTCGAATGGATTCTCCCATGTCGGGTATCCACAGTTGCTTCGAGCCAACCCAGACGCTTGTCCGGGAGAGGCTGTATTCTGACACGTGAAAAACCAGGGTACTCTTCCAAAACACGGATGCCGGCTGCCTTCTCATAAATCCAGTCGATGACCGAACCGTATGCGTAATGGTTAAAGGAATTCATATCGTTACTCCAGAATCCGCCATCCTCCAGGATGCTGTCCCAATGCTCCCACATCGTGGTAGCACCTTTCTCTACGGAATACAGCCAGGATGGATACTCCTTGCGCAAAAGCAACGAATAAGCCAGCTCGGTGTGACCATAGTCGCTGAGCACATGCAGGATATACGGTGTTCCTACAAAGCCCGTCCTGTTTTGGCCTCCGTCCCGGATAACCAGTTCCGCCAGTGCATCCACCGTCTTCTGGGGATCCTCAGCCAGACCGAACTGAACAGCCAATACATGCTCTGTCTGGGTATGACAGCTGGGAAATGCCTGACGGAATGCCACAACGATATTGCTGTGCAGCTCCTCATACTCCCGCATATCCCTGCCCAAAATCCGCCCCGTCTTGGCCAGCAGCGCACAAGAATGGGCATAAAACGCCGAGGCGATGAAATCCTCCCTGGTGGATCCCTTATGACTTCCCGATGGAGCATCAAGCGCCAGCCAGTCGCCAAAATGCCGGCCGCCCGTCCATAAAAACGGCGTTGTGGTAACCGAACGGATATACTCCACCCATCGACGCATACTGTCAAACTGTTCGTCAAGTATCTGGGTATTGCCATATGAGAGATACAGCTGCCAAGGGCAAATGATCGCGGCATCCCCCCACGCGGCACTGGGCGCGTTATCAGGCAGATAATCCGGGACAACCTGTCCCACAGCCCCATCCGCCCGCTGCTCTGCCGCTACATCGTGTAGCCATTTCCGAAAGAATTTTTCCACATCGTAATTATAGCTGGCAGCCTTGATAAAAACTTGAGCATCCCCTGTCCAGCCAAGCCGTTCATCTCTTTGAGGACAATCCGTGGGAACATCCAGAAAATTGCCTCTCTGTCCCCAGAGAATATTGGAAACCAGCTGGTTGATCTCCGGAACGCCGCAGCGCAGCGTTCCGGTCTGACGCATTGCCGAATAAACGGCAATCGCGCAGAACTGCTCCGTTCGGATTTCTCCAGGGAATCGCTCCAGCTTTATGTAGCGAAATCCGAAAAAGGTAAGCAGGGGATGCCAGGTCTGCTTCCCTTCACGGCAGAAATAGCGAACCTGCGCCTTGGCGCTGCGGTAATTGGCATTATAGAAATTCCCATCCCGGTCCAGCACCTCTCCGTGGAGGAAACATACCTCCTCACCTTCTTCAGCCTCTACCGTAAACTCCACATATCCGGTGACCTCCTGCCCAAAATCCACTACGATTTCTCCAGCAGGTGTCCGAAAAATCGATTTTGCCGCAACACGCTCCTGTTCGCAGATAAGTTCTCCTTCCTGTGGGATGAGGATGTCTTTTGGCCACGAAAAGACATCAGCGGTGCTCCATTCAGGCGTGACAAAGCCAGCGTTGTACACCTCGCCGTCGTAGATTTCACTGAATCGCACCGGACTTTCGCCCCATAGCCAGCTGCTGTCCGTCGGTATCACCCGGACATCTCCACCGCCGAAGTCCAAACAAATGGCTCCCCAAATACCGATCGGACCAGCAGCTCTGCGTGCCTTGTCTTCGGATTCCAGCCAGCCGGGCATCGGCGAGGAAAACCACCCTCTGCCCACCGTAATGGTCAGTATATTGTCGTCGCACAACTGTTGAGTGATATCATACTGCTGATACTGCAGTCGCTTGGCATATGCTGTCCATCCCGGAGCAAGCACATAATCGCTAACCCTCTCACCATTGATCCGGGCTTCGTATACTCCCAGCGCTGTGAGGATGAGCGTCGCTCTTTTGGCTGGTACTGGGCAGCTCCAAGTTTTTTTAAACACCGGACACACCCCATCAGTGGAACGGGCCGGCCGGATCCATTCTGCCTGAACATCCACCATACAATCCCCCTACATGCTGGTATTTTGTGTCTGACAGAAAGCTTGCTCTTTCTTCCTGTCGACCTGTACCGTCATGCCGTCATAGGCAACGAGGAACCCTCCTGCATCGGCCAGCGGAACAAGTTCATCGTAAGTAGCTTTTCCATTGTGCGAAAAGTGCGTGAGCACAAACAGAGTCTCTTCCGAAGCAAGCCCTTGCTTCATCAGACGCTGCCGTACCTCCCGAACCGCCTCAAGGCTCATATGTCCATGGCGCAGGCCGGTCATCGCCTCCGTACAGTCCAAACTTATCAAAGAAAACCGAGGCCAGGTTTTCTGCAGGTAGTTCCAGGTGCTTTCGGGAAAATATCCGGTGTCATTGGCGTACAGCAGGCACACCCCATTTCTCTCAATCAGATAAATAACCGGCTGTGTACGCAGGTCATGATCCGCTTCCAGTGGGGTTACCGTATAGCCCTGTACGGTAAACGGCACAAACGCTTCAATCTCCTGTATCCTGACCCGGTCCTGCGCCTGCATGTTCATTGCACAGATAACGCGTTCAATATCTCGGCACGCCGGACCAGTTCCGTAGAATGTAAGAGCGCCCTCTGTTGTATGACAGAAACCCTCTTTCCGGTTTTCCAATTCCGGCGCATAAAGATGATCGAAATGGTTATGCGTGATTAAACACGAATGGATTTTTACCAGAGATGTATCGTACGCAAGCGCATGTGTATAGGTATCGGCTGGAAAATCTATCAGCAATGTACCGTCGATGATAGCTTGGCTCCGGGTGCGTATATTCCTTCCGCCCAGCCGCCGGCTTTCGGCGCATACCGCACAGTCGCAAAACGCAGCCGGAATCCCCTCGGCAGCCGCCGTGCCCCAGTATTGTATTTCCACTCAGTCTACCTCCGTTTCCACCGCAATCCCATCTGGCACCCGAATCTCTACGGCGGTTTTCCCACCGTCGGTGCGCATGGCTTTTACATAAACCTCCCCATACGGTGTCGGCCAGTAACCTTCAACCCAGTCCAAGTCCCCCAGATGAGGACTTACCCTCAATTTGCGGCAGCCCGGCTCCAATACCTCGATCCCCAAAATATAGCGGCTCATCCACGGAGTTGGACCGCTGGCCCAGCCGTGACACATACTGTGCCGATACCCCTTATAACAATACCGTCCGTATGTACCGTGCACATCAATTTCCCCCTCATCTGGAAAACGATCAATGGGCGCTGCATCCTTCAACCATGCGATGTCAAAATCCTCCCAGAATGTCGTTGCTCCCAAAGACAGCATGCCGCCCCAGTATTCCCGGATGCACTCCAGGCATCCGGTATAATCCCCCGCGGCAGCCCGGGCCGCCAGAATATAGTAGCCCATAAAGGTGGACATTCCTTCACTGGCTCCCTTTGTTTTTCCCAGAGACAGCAGATCCGCATTAGCCCTTTGCGGATCTGCCAAGCCGGCAAGCACCTGCAACGCAGCCGCCTGCTTGCTGTCCTCACAATCCGCCGAATACCGTTTCAGCTGTTCAAGATCCGCCCGGCATTGGACGGCAAGTTCTGTCTCTCCTAAGGCATCCATTAGAACGGACAGTTTTTTCTCCGCCATGAAATGAAGGGCGTGCATTCCCGCATCGGTTGCCTTTTTTCTGTCACTCGTGGGCCAGTCCAGAAACCGTCCCGTCGGAATACTGTCTGCACCGTCCGGTCCGATATTTTCGGAAAGCTGTCGGCAGATTCCCTTCAAGTATTCCGCTTGATGACGTACCCATGCCAGATCTCCAGTATACATATACCAGTCATGGACAATAATTGCATACCACATCGTATAAGAAGCGATATTGTTCATCCACCCCGGCAGTGGCGTTTCCTTTCGGATAAAATCCAGGCTCTTTGCCACCGAGGGATCAGCTCCGAACACTGACCAGACTGTCATCATCTCCGGATGCATATCCCCCACCCATACCAGGCGATCCCGCTTTATCCCGTCCCACAGGTATTCCTGCATATTGAGATGTACGGTATAGGCTCCGGTCATCCAAATGCGGTTAAGCAGTTCGTCACTGCAGCAGAACTTTCCTCTATAGGGTACATCCTTATATACCAGCTCAGCCACGATCGATTTCAGCACCAATTCCCCACGCTCCACAAGATCTATCCTTACGAAGCGGAACCCGGTTTCCCCGACCGGCGTCATGCTCATCATGCCCAATTCCACAATCATATCCCGCCGTGCATGGTCGTTGGTGGCATTTTGCCCACCGCCAAGTTCGCTCATGGTCTCCATGACGGACTCCCCGAACCGTACCCTTACCCGCGCACCCCGCCCGGTACTTTCCTGCCAGGTCAAGATGCGGATGCCGCCGTGTATTTCACAGCCAAAGTCCAGCAGAATACCGGCCGTCTGCCCATCGGTGCGCAGTATCACCGGTTCGCGGGCAGACAGCGAAATCTGACGGCTGCGCTGTTTAAGCAACTGCTCCTCGTTCTTCACATCGCCTTGCTTCCACAAAATTTTTTCCGGTTCCAGCGTCAATCTGGAAGTATCCACTTTGCGGCCACGGCTGCAAAGCTCTTGTATCGTATACATCGTCCGCACTCTCCCGTATCAGCAGCCACGTTACAGGTTCTCGCCGTTTTCCCGAATTACGTCGGCGTAATAATAAGCAGAATCTTTCAGTTTTCTCTCTCCTGTCCGGTAGTCAACATAAATCAACCCGAAGCGCTTATCGTACCCCTCCGCCCATTCAAAATTGTCCATAATTGACCAGTACTGATAGCCGATAACCGGAATTCCTTCATCTGCTGCCCGTTTCAGCGCCAACAGGTAGCGGTGGATGAAATCAATACGCTGAGGATCGTGTACTTTTCCATCCAACATCGGGAAATCCACATTGGCCATCCCGTTTTCGGTTATCATCACCGGTAGATGATATCGCTCATAATGAAACCGGGTCATCCAATAAAGGCACTCCGGTGTTATGGCCCAGTCCATAGCCGTCTTTGGCTGGCCGGGATATGCACAGGGATCCGATACGGCTTTGAGGCCGAGATAGTTCAGCGAATGGTAGATGTTGAATCCGAAAAAATCCAGTGGCTGACATATCTGCCGAATATCCTCTTGGCTGAGCACATCCCGCAGCGGTGACGGAATCTCCCCTAAGATTATTGGGTCCATCCACCAGATGTTGCCGGCGCTGCCAACTATGTCGGAATAAGTCAGCTCCCTCGCCTGCCGAATACTGTCCTCTGTTTCGTCAAAAGGGGTAACGCCGACGCCGGTAGGCGCCATACCAATATGCGGAATCCGCTTCGCATGTCTGCGAATCTCACACACCGCCCGGCCGTGTGACAGCATAATATTGCGGGCAACCCGCTTGAGTACTTCCGGCTTTTTCAGGAATGGGGCGTGTACGCCGGTGGCGTACCCGAGCGCGGCAAAGCACTGCGGTTCGTTAATGGTAAGCCAGTAACGAACACGATCCGACAAACTGTCGACCACAACCCCGGCATAATGCGCGAACGCTTCTGCAATCGCCTCGTTTTCCCAGCCGCCCTTTTCATGCAGCCACATCGGCAGATTCCAGTGAAACAGAGTGACGATTGGTTCTATTCCCGCCATGAGCAGTTCATCAACCAATCGGCTGTAAAAAGCCAGCCCCTCCTCGTTGATGCACCCTTCAGCGGGAATTACCCTAGGCCAGCTGATAGAAAAGCGATAAGATTTCAGCCCGATCTGCCGCATCAGGGCGATGTCCTCCCGGTAACGATGGTAGTGATCACATGCCACATTCCCGTTTTCATCATGCTTAATATGTCCACTGCTCAGTGCGTCCCAGATTCCAGCACCCTTTCCTCCTTCGTCATATCCGCCTTCTATCTGATAGGCGGCGCTAGCGGCACCCCACAAAAAGCCCTTGGAAAATGACATAAATATTCCTCCTCAGTTTTAAAATATTGATTACCCAAAAGCCGTGCCGGATAGAGCAATAAGGCAGAGTTACAGAGGCTTTTCTATTCGCCGTGTGATAGAAGCACGCTGCCTTGGCTTTACCAAAAAAATAACAGATGCGAGCAGCGCTGCTCTTTCCTGTCGGCAAAAAGGACATATATTTCCCAGGAAGCCCTCTACAGCCCCTCTTTCTGCCCGTAGCCTAAAACGAGATAAGGGGGAAGTCCAAAATTCTTACCTTTTCGAGCGGCATATAGCCAATGCGCTGGAAGGTCATCAGGAGTTCATGATTGCTGGTGCTCTGCCGCTCAAAATGGCGCAGAGTGGTACAATCAGCACATATAGTACCCACTTTTGCAGTTTTCCGCGAAAGGTCCGGATGCCGATTTTAACCTCCTCTATGAAGCACAGAAAAGACAGTTGCACACATCTCGTCGAGGTATTTAACTCTGATAAGCCTGCCGTCCCATACCGCTCTGAGCTTTATTCTCACGTTCCCACCTTTTGTATACTTGTCTATTTCAGGCGCTATCGACACTGTATTTTCTCTATGCCGCAAAAACCATAACGCCAGTCTAAACGAAAGGTGTTTTACTTTTGCGTTTTTTCTCTGCATTCGTTATCTCAGCAAACCAAGCCCCTACGCTATGTTTCGACCAAAATTCTGTTTTCAGTATAGCAAACCGTCTTCATGAACGCCATGATATAAATAAGCATAAACCTGAAAAAAACAATTTACCCAAGTTGGATGAGTAACCATAAAGAGTTTTCTTCAGGCAAATCAAAATGAGAGGATTTCCTTTAAATAGAAGGAAATCCTCTCATCAAGCTTCTGTTTTATCGTCTGGACAATTTTAAAAAAATCTTATAAAATAAAGTTTGTACCCGAACCGTCAATAGTCTGCATCCAGAAAGGAGTTGCCATACTATGTGGGAAGATCTGAACATCTTTGCTCTGCCTAACCATCCTGTTCCCTTTTTTGGCGAACTGGTCGGTCAATCCAACTGTGACCGCACCTACTTTCAGTCCCGCAGAGAATCCGACGTTACCGTTTTGGAGTATGTCGTTTCCGGGTGCGGCACCGTCAAAGTAAATGGAAATACTTATACGGTTAAGACTGGTGACGTATATCTTCTTCCGCTGTTCAGCAATCACACCTATCACAGTTGTTCGGACGAGCCCTGGATAAAATACTTTATCAATGTTCGCGGAGACCTGCCTTCCATACTGATTCGGGCCTATCAGTTAGAACTAAGCTATGTTTTCCATGCGCCACAAACACAGGAACTCTTTTTTAAGCTTTATGATATTGCCAAACAGCCTCTTGATGAAGCCTTTCGTCAGGAACAGTTCACCCTCTGTTTCCATAACATACTCATTCGTCTGAGGAACTGCATAAATATGCCTCAAGAAGGTAACGAAGCTGCTCTTATAAAGTCATTAATTGATAATACGCCAAATAAACTGTACTCTATTGAGGACTTAGCCAGCCGCTTTAATCGTTCGAAAGACTTTATTATTAAGATCTTTCAAAAGCAATATCATATTACGCCGCACGCTTATATCATACAGGTTAAGATAGAAATAGCCAAACAGCTTTTGCTGAATACCTCGCTGCATATAGAGGACATCGCTTACTCGATAGGTTATCAAAACCCAGAATATTTTTCTAATCTATTCAAACACCGCTGCGGAGTCTCGCCTCGGAATTTTCGTAATCAAAGAAACAGGCCGGAAAGCACGAATACCAAATGATAAATTTTCCACAAATCCTCATCATACCCGTTAATTACTCCTAGATGTTTGGCAGCAATCCCCTGCGGTTTTTGTACAGGACCATAAAAAACGGACAATAGACAAAATCCCCCCTGGAGGGAGTATAATAAACTGGACAGAAAGAAAAGAGCAAAAGTGGACAGAAGCCTAAAAAACGGACGGTGAAAAAAGAGACCTCCTGTTGTAGAATAGAACTACGACAGGAGGTCATTACTATGCCCAGAGCGTATACGAAAGTGGAAATATTGAGCGAAGAAGTATTTCCGCGAAAAAAAGCCGGAGAAACGAACCGAGCAATAGCGGAGAGTTATGGCTTGACACTCAAGCAGATTAAGAAGCTGATCACGCGGCAGAACAAGAAAGCGAAAAAGATAGCCAACGGTTACGTCCCTCGGCCGAAAGGCCGCCCCTGTAAGAATCCGGCAGATGAAGAAACCCGGCGCAATAACGAACTGGTGGAATTACGCATGCAGGTAGAGCTGCTGCGAAATTTTCTGTCCGAAGCTGGAAGGAGGTGAAGCTGAAATACCGGGTAATCGAGCGGTTCCGTGACCGTTACAGCATAGTAGCCATGTGCCGCGTATTGGAGGTATCCCGCAGCGGTTACTATGCCTGGCGGAACCGGCAAGGGAAAGCAAGCAAGGAGCAGTGGCTGGTTGACCTGATCATCGAGTGTCAGCGGCGGTGCAGGCAGACGTATGGCTGCCGCCGCGTACGGCGCTGGTTCCAGCGAAACACCGGCAGAACTGTCAATTTGAGGCATGGGGGAAAATTTTGTGTAAACGCAGATTGGGCACAGGGGAAAACAAGGGGAAAAAACAGAGGAATTGCCCTGCAAATCAGGGATAGGGAATCGGCCGTATTGATCCTTGTCCCTGACGAGAGCGGCGGTATGCGCGGCGCAGCCGTGAATGCTGCCGCTCTCGTCAGGGAACTCTAAAAGCAGGCCGATTCAGCCCGCGATTCGATCGCCAAACAGGATTTCAATGTGCCGGACGACCTGGTCCCAGTTTCGACATCGCGAGGTCCAATGTTCGACAATCTTTTTCGACGCCAGATACAGCATCTTTTTGAGGCTGTCGTCATTGGTGAACGAGGGCTTGTTCTTAGTGATTTTCCGGAACTGTCGGTTAAGCTCCTCGATGATGTTGGTGGTATATATGATTCGTCGGATCTCAGGCGGATATGCGTAAAAGGTGCTGAGAATATCCCAGTTGTCCTCCCAGCTTTTGACGCAGGACGGATACTGTTTTCCCCAGTTCTCCTTGAATGCCGCCAGCCGGTCGAACGCTTCATCTTCTGTGACCGCTTGATACACCGGCTTGAGGTCGGCCATCAACGCCTTGATATCTTTCCAACTGACATAGCGGGTGGAGGAACGGATTTGATGAATGATACACCGCTGGATTCCCGCCATCGGGTACGCGGCGGCAATCGCTTCCCGGAATCCGGATAGACCGTCCACGCAGAACAGGTAAATGTCTTTGACTCCCCGGCTTTTTAGGTCATTGAGTACGCCGCCCCAGAACTTCGCTGATTCATTTTCTCCAATCCAGATGCCCAGGATATCCTTGTGTCCATCCATGTCGACGCCCAGCACAATGTAGGCCGCTTTGGTGATATACCGATGGTTTTCCTTTACCTTGTAATGGATGGCGTCCATGAATACAAACGGGTATACCGCCTCCAGCGGCCGGTTCTGCCACGCCGTTACCTCCGGCATGATTTTTCGCTGATTTTGCTCACCAGCTCCGGCGAGATGTCCACATCGTACAACGCCTTTACCTGTTCCGCGATATCCCGCTGCGATACCCCGCATGCATCCAACCCGATAATTTTTTCTTCCATCCCATCCGCGTTGCGGTCGTACTTCCCGATGATTTGAGGGTCATATTCGCCGTTTCGGTCACGCGGCACACGGATATCCACTTCGCCCAGCTGCGTTTTTACCCGCTTTTTCGAGTATCCGTTCCGGTAGTTTTTCGACACCTCGTTTTCGTCGGCTTCTCCCATGCGTTGACTTTTTTCGTATCCCAGCATGTTGTCCAATTCGCATTCCATCACACGCTGCACCACATCCGCGAACAGCTCTTTCATCGCTGCCATGACGTCCGCCGTGCTCTCAAATTGCTGGCTGTTGACATACTCTTTCATCATTTCTGCCGGTGTTTTCTCCATTGTTTTACAGCTTCCTTTCAGGCGCTTATTTTCTTTTTCCCTAATTTCGCCTGTCCAGTTGTTGCCTATTCACTTTTACACAAGATTTTCCCTGCTCTCCAATTTGAAGGCCATTTTACGCATCATGCGTAAATACGATTTGCTTGCCCAGATATGCCGCCGCAAGCCCTATGCACACTACAAACAAGCAGTACATAAATATCCGAATCTCTTGAAAAGAACTTTCAATCAGCCATTACCCAACCGTTTCTGGGTCACCGATATTACTTACATTCCTACCGCTAAAGGTATGGCGTATCTGTGTGCGGTGGTGGATTTATGCGGCAAAATGGTGCTGTCTTACCGTATCGGCAATGATATGACCTCTTCCCTGGTAACCGATACCGTCCGAGATGCCATGCTAAAAGAGAAGGTCGCTGATGCACTGACACTCCACAGCGACCAAGGGTCTCAATACACCTCGCAAGCATACTTTGACCTATCCCAAGAACACCACTTCCTGCCCTCCATGTCCAGCCCCGGCTGTCCCTATGACAACGCTGCTATGGAAAATTTCTTTGGCACTCTCAAAACCGAATGCCTTTATCGTATGAAGTTTTCCGTCCGATCCGAGGTCGAACTGGCCGTTGCCGAATACGTTCACTTTTATAATTTTGAACGCATCAATTTGTTAAACGGCCTCACTCCCGCCGAAATCAGGAGCAAGACCGTCTAATCCTGAGCTTTTCTACGGCAGAACCCTTTTTTCTTTGTCTTTTCCTCCGGAAACTGTCCATTCTGTTGTAATAGGCTCCTTTTTATGGGTAGTTCCCTTTCCCCTATCATGGTGGATGGAGCCACCTATCACCATCAAGACAGACTTTCCCCCTTGGCGGCAGATGGTTCTCTTTAAGCGAAATCATCCCGTCAGTGAAAAAAGAAGGCTGCTGTTTCCTCCGTTGGCACGATACCGCTGTTCGGTGGAAAGCAATTTTGCTGCTTGCAGATCGCGAATCGCCCGCCGTACAGTGGACACTGACAACTTCAGTTCACGGGCAATCGTGGGAATAGCCGGCCAGCATTGTCCCTCCTTGTTGGCCCGATCCGCCAGATACAGATACACTGCTACAGCCCTGTGAGGCACATCGGCTTTATAGAGCTTATCGAGCCTGCCCATCGGCCTTCACCTCCTGCTGAGGAGACGGCGGGCTTCCTTGAATCTCACGAGGGCCGGTATGAATTCTTCCGGCAGCACCGTTTCTTGGCTGTCTTCTTCCACCAGGAGCGTTCCATTCCGTCGTCTGCATACCGCCGCCGGGCAGAACGGAACCGCCCCGCGGCTCCTCAGTTTCCCTGTCGGGGTGATATTTCTTCAGAATTGCCTCCACGATTTCGGCCTTGTCCGCATAGGCTACCTTCCGGTTTCCCCGATCTTCCACCATGTATGGCTCACCGTCAAAGGTAATCCCCCACTTGAAAAACAGCTTGAGGTTGACCTGCATGGGATGGTATCCGGTTTTCATCACCACAAATCGGCCCTTCGGCAGGGTCTTCAGTTCATCCGCCGTCAGGAGCGGCCGTTCAATCATCTGGATAGACTGCGATGGATCGTTCCGCCCCTGACTGACCGAGCCGGTCTGGACCGTCCGACTGCCCAGGGCTTTGGATAAAACTTCGGCGGAACTGCTGTTGGGCGCAAACCCGCCGAAGATGGTGAGCTGGGTATTGTCTATAATGATTTCCGCCCCTTCCTTCCCGTAGTTTTTTTCCAGTTGACTGAAGGATTGGATGATCGGGACGATCTGCAAGCGGCGGCTTCGAGAAGCACTGAACATCATCTCGGCGCTTTCTATCTTTGGGAGGGTGCCGTACTCATCGCAAAAGAAGACACAACGGTTTTGGAGCTTGCCGCCGTTTTCGTCCGCAACCGCCAGGATTTCCCGGTACAGCTGCTGGATGAGCAGTGACACCATAAAGAAGGTATTCGGATCTTCCTCCGGCATAATCAGAAAGACGGCCGACTTTTGATTGCAGAAGATTTCCGCGTCAATCTCGGTGTCGAAGCATAGGAGTTGTTCCAGTTCGCTGTCGAGGAAGGCATTCAAACGAGAGAGGGCCGTACTCATGACACTGGCCATCGACTGTTCGGCGGAATTTAGTGCGGCGCCTGCGAACCATTTAGCTTTGTGGTCGCTTGGAAGCAGTTCTATGAGCTGTTGGAACTGGTTCTTTCCCTTTTTGGCCGAGGGCGCCAACAATTCCTGAATCACCTTGAATACCGACACTATATGCCGCTTTTCCGGCGCACAGAATTCCGCTACCAAGAGGAGCGTGGCGCACAGAATCCCTTCCGCCGCATCGTAAAAATAGGCGTTCTGTCCATAGTTGGCCGAATCGCCTCCCGCCATGATGATGGTCTTGGCGATGATCTTGGCATACTTCTCCGCTTTGGCCTTGTAGAGCAGAGTATCCGGATTGGCCTGGTATAAATCCATATACTTGTTGACCAGGTGGAGCAGATTGTTCCCGTTGCTGCGCGTCGGGTTGCGCAAATCGATGACCGATACCTTATAGCCATAGCAGTCCCTGGCGATTCGCCCGTAATTCCGGACAATATCTCCCTTGGTATCGGTACTGAGGAAGCTCATCCCGGTCGCACAGGCATATTCAATGCAGGGGTACAGCCAATAAGCGGTCTTGCCGACGCCGGCCGCGCCGATCATCAGCACGTGGACATCCCCGGTGTCAATCATGGCAGTGGTACCCGTCTTGCCGTCGGTGCAGCCCACCACAATTCCCTGCTCCGTCGGCAGGTTCTTTCCCTGCCGCCATTGCTTTGGCGCAAACGGGACATGCTGATACATGGAGCGGATTTCCGCCTTGGTCGCCCAGCGGGCGGTACCATGCTGGCCGTTGCCCACGGTTTTGTTCTTGATGTTGTTCAGGTTATAGATGTGCGCCATCATGGAAAACCCGCCCAGGACAGCGAACATCCCCAGGACGACCAGGATGAGGATCTCGATTTGCGGCATAGCTTTCCCTCCTGATTGAATAATTACATGGCAAGCATAGCTGCCTGTTCCGGCGTTTGGAGCTCCAAAAATGTGCGCAGGCTGTGCAGCGCCAGTTCCAGCGTCTGGCTCATCTCCTGCTTCAGCTCCGATTCGGTATAGATTCGGTCCGCGCCAAACTGCCGGAGAATGCCTTGCATACAGTCTTCCAGCTCCCGGATGCGGCTGTGGTATCCGATATGGTCCCGATGGGGCTGGTATGGGTACATTATCCGCCGCACCAGCTGTTCCGGCTGCCATACGATGCCGATCTGCCGCATCCGCTGGCGGCAAAAAGAAAGAGCAAGACCTGCCAATGCGCAGGCTTGCTCCTGTATCTCCAATTGGTTGCTGGCAGGGGTTCCCGCCAGTGTTTCGACTTTTTTCCGCAGCTGTTCCAGCGGGCGGGGTGGACAGGGCGGCAAACCGCTGTCAAGGATCTGTCCGCACAGTTCCCGGATGTGCTCTATCCGGGGGTGTTCGCCGCCAGGTATAGGGGTAAGGCCGTGCTGTGCCTGGATATCTTCGTTCCAGTCCTTGTAGCAGGAATATTCCCTGAGAACGGTGATCCGGCTGGTCTCGGCCAGTGCCTCCCTGATGCGGTAATACGCTTCAATGCCTGCCTCATCGTAGTCAGTACAGACGATCACCTCCCGGACGTAGGCGTTCTGTTGTGCTTGGTAGACCGCGGCCCGCAACCCGGCGCAGCACAACGCCACATAGCTGTGTTCCTGCCAGCCGTCCCGATGCAGGGTGAGATACGACAGCAGGTCAACCGGCGCTTCAAACACATAAAGACAGTCACTCGTCCCGAGCCAATGGAAGCTGTATTCCGGCTGGCTGCTGTCTACATTTCCCTTGAAATCACTGTCGGAATAGGTGCTGCGCTTATGGGCGTGGCGGGTGACGCCTTTTTCGTCATACTCTACGAACACAGCGTTATGATATGCGGCATCTTCATAGAGCATCTTCCGGCGGGCGAAAAAGGTAATCACGTCCCGTTCAATGAACCGCCGGTTGAGCAGATACCCATACACCCGGCGCATATCGCGGGGAAGTTTCTTGTTGTAAGTTCGGAGGATTTCCTCTTTCTGCTCATACCAGAGGTCATACAGCTTTGCGATACGCTCGTCGGCCGCCAGCAGATCCACGGCTTTATCGATGAGGCCTTTCGTACCTTTCGGGAGATACCCGTATACCAGCTTGCCGCTGGTGTGATGGAGCCGGTCGGCAATTTCTGTCAGCAGTTGTTCCATCTCCGGGTTATCGTATCCGCCCGTATGGATCCGGGCGATGACGTCGGTGATCAGTTTCCGGCTGCCGCCTCGCAACTTGTTGCGGTAGGCGGTCTGCTTCTCATAGGCCGACTGCAGATCCTGCGCAAAGATTTCGCCAGCTACGCTGGAGCGGATTTGGGCCACACCTTGCTTGGTCAGGTACCCTTCGCTGGGATCGGAAGAATACACGATGAGGTGGATGTGTGGATGATGGCTCTCGTTGTGATTCAGCTTGTCAAAGAAGTCGCCCTGTGGCGACTTCTTTGACAAGCTGAGACCCGCATGCCGCAGCATGCGGGCCTTTTTTCTGGATATGACTGAACCGTCTCTCCTACTTGATCGACGCCTTATGCTCCATGACCCAGCGCGCCCCAATCAGCATACCCACGCCCATGAGCACATCCGCCAGCAGATTGCCCAGACCGATGGGCATCCCATATATCTCATTTATGCTCTCCACCTGTCCGGGCAGCCCGCTTTCAAACAAAGAAACCACCATCGGGGTCAGCGTAACGGACACTCCTTCGCCGGAAAAAATCACCCCAAACGGCAAAAGCAGCACGGCGGCCAGTTCAACCAGGCTGATAACTGTTGAACAAACAAAATAGAAAACAATAGCCATCAGGACGTTATTGCGCTGCATTACGCGGGTATTGGCCAGCGCCACCGAAAGATACAGAGCGCCGAGCATCGCAAGCAGCTGGGTTCCCACACTGCCCAGCATATAGAGCAGCATAGGAATGAGCATGTCTTTCCAGGCATCGGCAAATTGCTGCAGCATATCCTGGAGATCATTGAGGAAAAAGAAGCCTGCGAGCGCTGCAACAAAAACGACCCCGCTCATCAGCAGTACCAGATAGCCGCAGATCACCTTCACCGTGATCATTTTGCCCCGGCTGACCGGCAGCGTCTGCATCAGATAGCCTTCCGCCCCATAAAGTCCCTTCGCACAGCGGCTGACCACATAAATCATGCCGAGCACCAGCGCCGCTACGCCGATGAGAACAAGCGCAACCGCCATGGTGGTTTTCATCTGGGAAATTTTCAGCGCATCCGCCAGCAGCCCCAGCAGATACACGATTCCCAG
>ERZ1673747.634-NODE-634-length-48743-cov-6.474675_pt1 | contig 48743 bp, 47 predicted proteins | sample MGYA00580220_ERZ1673747 | MGnify/ENA primary metagenome ERZ1673747 (study PRJEB41218, sample SAMN15661769) | gut metagenome | host: Homo sapiens | place: Canada: London | collected 2015-08-20/2019-03-30 | study: EMG produced TPA metagenomics assembly of...
TTCATGATGTGTCCTTGTTTTTTATTATTTTGCATTTCAGAAAATAACACGATGCCTGCAGCCCGGAAAACAGATGTGTGCACACGTAGTCACTTTCCGGCTTTATTTCTGTCCCTGACACAAAATACGTGGTGGCATGAAAAGGATTGTGGCGGACTGGAAAACGATTAGAATAGCGGCGGGCGCTTGAGGCTGTATGCCGAAAGCGTTTTGTGGACGGCATGTAGCAGAAAGCCCCAGGCGATTTTTTTATCAATCAACCCAGGGCCCACTGTAATGCCTCAACAACATTATAGTAGCCCGATGACGGCCGAAAGGCAATGGAGGGGCTGCGATGCCACAACGAACGTTTTTAATGATGTTAATCGTCGTCTGTGTGACGATACTGTGTTTTGTCTGGATGGTGAGGGATTCGCTTTGCGGATTTCGTATCGAGCAGGGAAATACGGTGCTTGTGGCAACGTTAGCCTACGAAGTTAAACGTTAACGGGCAACACGGCGGCAGGACATCTGCCGCCGGATTGTTGCGAAGGCTGACCTCAATGCGCCTTGTTTGTCTTTTTTACCGGACGACTGCTGGTTGCTGCTGTCCGGCAGCTATTATTTTTTCCGTCCTGTGCGTCATCAATTATGACAGTCGCTCTCATTTGGTTGTCTCTGGTTAGATGTATTATTAGATATTTTCGGGGTAATTCGATAAAAGTTATCCACTTCAGCACCAGACTGAATGATATATGCAATAAGATCTAAACGATGAATCTCGTATCGTGTACGTAACTCCATCATTTCACGCCATGGAGTACCATGTCGTGCTGGAAAATTGCTGCGGGATTCAGACATGATTTTATCTTTATGTTTTCTAGGTACTGCCTTGAGTGTGTGGATATGATAATTATTTATAATGATATTGTTATCTTTTATAGATAACTGATATGCAGAATTGTATTGATTTTGTCTACAGTGGGCAAGACAGTGCTAAGAATTTGTGGGGAAAACATAGAGACTCCATGCGGCGTCCTGAGATAGACGGCAGACAGGCATTCTGCCTGAAAAGAAAAAGCCGGTTCAGAGAAAACCGGCTGACGGATTATCGTCTAACAGTTGATAGCTACCTCAAAATACTTCTGCAACAGGAACACCGGCAACTTTTTCCCACTCTTTAACCCGATACCGGATCATCTGTGGGAAACGTTCCTTGTACTCATATCCACGTGCAGCCATGGTGTGCATGGTGTTGGCCAGCGTCCTTGCTGAGATGCCGGAGATCTCAAGAGGAATCATCGGCAGACTCACATAGGTGGTGTGGATTTCCAGCTTGCCGTCCTCAGCAACCGTGCGGGTAAAGTTGTGAATATCCAGACCAATCACATCCATCACATTGTTCGGATAAATGCGCACATACAGCATGGTGCCGTTTTTAATGTCGATCCCGAAATAACAACTCTTTGAGAATGACAGTTGCTCGTAATCGCTGGTCGGCGCAAAGGGACTGCTTTCTTTTATCTGCTGAACAACCTGCTGGACTTTCTTTTTCTTCGCTCTGGTTCTCAGATATAACCAGAGCGGAGGAATGAAAAGAAGAAAATAACATCCATATGCCAGAATAAAAAGACTTATTGAATGTCTTAGATTATCATCTAATAAATCTGATGTATAAGCGGCTGAGTATAAAAGTAAACACGGTATTCCTAATAAGAAATAAGCGTTGCGGGCCAAGTGGTAATATGCCCACCAGGAAGGATATCTGCTTTTTGTTTTGTTCATAATAAACCTCCATATTCACCTGAATATATTTTAAACTCTTCAGGTGAATATGGCAATGCTGTTTTATTGGTTTTTCTATGTTTTCATTTTATTGTTTTATTCCGTCTTTATCATCTCTATTAATATTTTTCAGTCTATCTTCCCGAACGCCAGGTGTTCTGCGCATATTGGTATTACCTCCGGCAATAATATCTTTGACTGAAGAAACCATATTTCCCAGCATATTAACACCGTCACGCCCGCCCAGAAAATTAATTACATGGTCAGGCAGATAAGCCTGAAGTGCAAAAATGGCCGCAACCAGCGTGGTACAGGCTCGGGCATAAATCATCAAAAATCCCGCCATGCTGAACACGCCCGTCACAGAGTTTATCTGGACATTCATCAGCGCAGCAGCAAACAGCGCATTCAGTATTGTGCCGCCGGCCACGATGGCGACCGATGCAAAAAAGAACCCGAATACCATCAGCAGCGGTCTGATCATGCTGTCTATCAGGTAGATGTAACCGTAAGCGGCCCGGCTTCCCCTGTCCTGACTTGTTCCCAGATGGGTGGCGGCCCACAGGGGGCCAGCAGCACATCCAATCAGTACGCTGACTATCCAGTTGCCGATGCCGGTCATCCAGAAGATAAACGGGATAAACGGCAGGTAAATAGATAACGAAAAACCGGCACAGAACAGCAAAAACAGCAGGAAGTAGAGTGGTGGTGCGGAGGCTTCCAGAAAAGCCTTTGCTGCATCAGATAAGCCGCTGACGGCATTGACCAGTCGGCCAAAAACGGAGTTGCTGCCGGCAGTAGAAAGCACCCTGACGGTGGTATAACCCGCCCAGATGGTTTCGGTTGTGACCATGGTGTAATCACCAATGTCCTTCATCTTCAGCAGAGGATTTGCCTGCTGACTCGTTGTTCCTGTTCCTGAATGTATGGTTGCTACTTTATTTGAAAATCGAGTTAACCCTGGCCCTATGAACTCTAACAGGGCTGATTGAGGATTTTGAGTATTAGATGCGTGGTATTCACTGGCAGAGGTGGTTGTTCCCAGTGCAGGAGTATACGCTGAGTTCTGTAGCTGTGCCTGGTAAGCCCCCTTGACTTCCTTCAGGAATTCCGTATCCCCGGCTTCGCCCAGTGACGAGACGCCACTCACTGTAGGAGCACGGTCGGCCAGTTCAGCCAGTCGCTGGTTGGCGGTGGCAAAGGTCTGGTACCAGGCGCCCAGGGCAACCCAGCCGTAGGTGGTCAGGTAGGATTTCAGCTGCTCCCTGCGCTCAGTTTCTGCGTTATCTGTTGGCAACGCCTTCTGCACCGTTTCTTCATACCGGTTGGCTGCCTTCTGAATACGGCTTTCAATATCCGGCAGGTTGCCGTTACCCGTGTCGCGCCGGGTCCGGTATGCCGACACAAATTCCTGCGCCGCGCTGTCCAGGTCACGGAGCATGGTATCCATGGCGGAGCGCTGTGCCGTCAGAACCCCCTGATATTCCGTTTCAATGAAGGGATTGAAAAAATGGGCCAGCGCGGACTGCTTGTTACTGCCGTTTCCTTTCACGGAGAGACTCACACTCCCGCAGGTGGCGCTGCCATTTGAGACGGTGACGGTATATCTGCCATTCTCTGTCCGTGAGGATTCGCTCATGGGCGGCGTGGATGAACGTGCGGTACGGTTAAAGTCATTGAGGCCCGTATTCATGGCGTGTTTGCACAGTTCCATCTCCAGAATTCCCCGTGCTGCCGTGCGGGTGGAGACATGAACTGGCTGTACGGTCATTGAATAGCCTTCAGCAATGTTTTCTGCCGCTGTCTGAACCATGATATTGGCGGAACCAATGCCCATGATGGATGCGCCCCAGAGCATGACCAGTTGTGCCAGGCTCCAGCCGGAAGCGGTGGGCACAATCATCATAAAACCGCTCACAATACTGAGCATTCCGACGACGTCCCGTCCGTTGTTAAAGACATTGCCCTGGTGGCCGGTGCGGACAACATGGCGGATTCCAATAAACAGGAACCAGACTATCCCCATAATGGCGATAATTGCGTTAAACACCATGAACAGGTTACCGATAATGGTGTTGCTGCTGGCTGTCAGGGGATTTGTGACCACGTCGCCAAAAATGGTGACCAGTGCCTGGCGCGACAGGTCATCCGGATTGGTGGCGGCGCTCACAATGTCCTGATAGGTGACGAATGCCTGTGCAGGTACGGCAGCCAGCGCCAGACCCGCACTCAGTGCTCTGGGTATGATTTTCACGATAACTCCGGAACCGAAGGGATGCAGGGCATCAGCCTCCGGAATGAGGAAAAGGAATTGCAGACCGGACGGTCAGTACTGCCGGTGGGTAATGGCCAGCCATGTAGCCTGTTTCCAGCCGTGCCGGGCCTGCAGGTAATCGGGGAAGGTGCCCTGTTCGTCCTCGCTGACCCGCCGTTCATTCAGTTGCCAGAGGCGGTATGACACAATCAGGGTTTTTGAGGCACACAGTGCTGCAATGGCACTCATCAGTAACAGGCAGGCCAGTATACGTATCAGGGTGATGGCCGGAAGCGCTGTGGCAGCAAGGGCCATGCCGCACAGCAGAAGTACCGGTATCATCATCAGCCAGAATCCTGTCCGCCAGAACATCCTGCGACGTCGCAGACGCCGATCCAGTTCGTTGACCGTAAGGCCACTGGCCCTGACGGCTTCTTCCCAGGTCATACAGACCGGACTCTCCGGTTGCCGGTCGGGCATGAGGCGCTTCAGGCGCGTTTTATGCTGGCCCAGCATATGGCGGCAGCTGCGCAGCATCCACCGGGTTTCTGCCAGTGGTGCGAACAGGTTTATCCCGATGTCACCGATGCGGCGGAGACGGGGGGCCGGTTTTTTTTCGTCGGTGCTGTTGTCGTCTCTCATCTTACGCTCCCCTGGCTCATGGCCTGTGACAGTTCACTTAGACGCTGTCCGTAATACTGTCGTGCCGCCAGTGCCAGCTGCTGCCCGGCGATAACATTACCCTGGCGTATCTGCTCTTTCAGGTCGTTCATCTGCCAGTTCAGCAGGGCGGTAGTGCGCAGCAGTTCACGGAGAAGGTTATCGCCTTCCATGCCCTGCAGATCCTGCTGCCAGTCGGTGTTTGCATAGCGTCTGCCAGCTTCAAAGGCCTCAAACTCCCGCTGGCTCATGTGACCACGGGTGCGGGCCTCTGATGATGCGGTCCGGTCAAAATATGCCGCAGCGGATGGTGACTGCAGGGCTTCAGTCAGCGCTCCACGGGTGGCCTCATTAGGGGTACTGTCAGCTATCAGTGACAGTTGCGGATGAGAAGCGGCATCGATGATGCCGTTGTATTCATTCTGCAGGCCCACATACGTGCGCCCGGTCTGTGTTCCCACTTCACCTTTCCCCGGGGCACGACCCGCTGACGGTCTGGCGGTGTTTTTCATGTAAGCCGTGGCAGCATCAATCTGTTTCTGATCCCAGGTGAGGGCGGCAGGGGTATCTGCTGTGCCTGCACCCTGATAGAGCGATCGCACCTGGCTGTCTCCGCCCGGCAGCTCGCCCACGGCAGGGCAGACATCGGTTCCGCCAAAGCGGGCATATTCAGCTTCCGTGCAGTAACCGGCATGAATGCCTGCACTGTCATATGCCTCGCGGGTTGGTGAGTCTGCTGCCCGGGAGAGACGTTCACGGATGGGTTTACTGCTGACGCCTCCTCCCTGACTCAGACGTGCAGCCGCAGACGCTGCTGCACGGCGACTTTCAGCTGCAACTCCTGAGGCGGATTCACTGCAGATGGAGTCCGGCACGCTGAAGCTCTTCCGGGCTTCCTCAAGCCGGCGGGTTTCATTACTGAATATCATCTGCTGACGGGTGGCCTGCCCATCCTGTGCGATGACAGAGGCCAGCTTCTCTGAACTCTGGTTGATGGCTGTGCCGGTGGCTGTCTGCATACGGACCATCTCTGCCATCACGCCCTGAATGGCGGCCAGCTCCGGCATGATTTGTGTGGTGACAGGCTGGCTGGCCACTACGGTCACAGAATAGGCGTGGGTGGACGGGATAACCGCACAGCCTACCAGGAGTGCAAGCAGTGTGGTTGCTGGTTGTCTTTGCATTCTTTTTTCTCCGTTTTCAGGGGATACAGGATGTCTGGTACGCGGTGACTGTGTGATTCCGGCAGCGGAGCCAGCGGGAAGCACTGGAAGCGACGGGTGATCCATCCCTGACGGTTGCGGTTATCGATGAGCGTGAAGGTACGACGCTTCACGCGTTTCAGCGTCGGGGTATCGGTTTCCATTACCGGCCAGTCTCCCGCCGTCAGTGCCGGTGTGCCGGGGCTATCCGGCCACAGCCAGGTGTTGTCGGACATCAGCGCCGTGAGAGGCGAGGGCAGGAGCCAGTGAATTACATGCTGTATATCAAAAGGAGGCCGCTCCGGCACGTTGACCTGCCAGGTGGCCGTTGTAATCAGCGTGCCTGTCTCTCCGGGCAGAGCCAGGCGAACGCCACTCATTTCCCCGTCAGCCCGTCTGTCACTGGCGAAAATGACCCGGGGATTGGGGGAGGGACGCAGCGTGAAGCAGGCGGACGGCAGGGTGAAGCTGAAACTGTCACCGTCCACGCGCAGCGTTTTCAGGAAGACCTGTCCCCGTGCAGGACGCCGGCAGCGGGGAGTGATGTGTATGCTGTACATCAGAGGTGATATCCCTGCTTACGGATGAGTTCTGCAGCCAGATCATGGATGACGTTTTCACTGTCATGTGTACGGGCGCGGTGTTCTATCAGTGAGGTGGCTGAACCACGGGGAAAGTTTTCTGCCAGGATCTGGCGTGCCCGCAGTGACCCGAGCTCCTGCGTCAGCGCACGTCTCAGGGCGCTGTCTTTGGGTGAGGAATTCAGTGCCCACAGCTCCAGTGGACCGAGAGTGAATTTCAGGATCCGGGCCAGCGTACCGTTTTTTACACGGAACACAGCCAGTACCGGGACACCGCTGCCATCCGGTGCAGCCCCTTCCGGCATTTTCAGAAAGCGCCGCAGGGTGACTTCAGGGACACCAAAATTATCCCGCAGAAACGGAATTTCGTCAGGGCGGTAACGCAGCAACCAGAGGGTGTTGGCGGATTTGAGAACTGCCGGTGGATAGTCCTGCAGTAGCTGGGTGCTCAGCACTGTGCGTATCCCGAACTTACGCTGCTCCAGCTCCTGGGTGTCCAGGGCTTCCCAGATGAAATTGATCCCTTTTGCATTGTGCAGTTCGTCATAGACTTTGGTCTTGACCTCCTGATCAAGCTGTTCAATGCGGCGGAAAATCACCTCATGGTAGCGTGGGTCGAGATTTTTCCGTATTTCCTCCTGATACTGCGGCAGGACAAAATCCCCGCCGGCGATTTGTCCTGCCAGCAGGTACATGATGCCAGTGCGCAGACGCCCGGCAGGTGTCTTGTCACCGGCCACATTGTTCAGATCAACGGCCACGACGCGGGTGTCGGGGCTGAGCATAAACCGGGTACAGCCGGACATCATCGGGTAGTCACTGTGTCCCTGATCGAGGGCACGGCGGATGTAGTCCAGTAACAATTCTGCTGAGTTATCGCGCTGAACTGTGCCGAACACATCCCGGATGGATGGCTGTCCCAGCAGGGCGGACATTTCAGCCAGCAGGGGCATGGCCTGGTAGTGTGCCCGCTGGGCTGCGGGGATATTGCCAGCCATATGCAGCATGTCCCTGATTTCAAACCAGGTGGCAGCATTCCACCATCCAGCGTCATGTTGTTCTGCGATGCCACTCTCTTCCAGGGCGAGATCCACAAGGGGCTCTGTTCCTGCACGGTACAGTCTGGGGTTGTTTTCGCCATACTCCCTGAAGGCCAGATCCACCAGGTTGCTTATGATTTGCCGGGTGTCACCGGGATTACAGGGCTGACCGGTGCCGGTATCCACGCACAGTGCGCAGAGTACAGATACCATGAAGTTCTTTTCCGGGGTGGCGGGTTTTTTAGCACCGTACATCACATCAAACAGGTTACGGGTGTGTTCCGGATCATTGCTCAGAATGATCCCCACGGCTTCGTCCTTTCTCTGCTCCGGCAGGCTGTCACGGATAAGCTGTACCAGTCCCTGTGCACTGAATCCCTTGTCGATATAGGCAATGAAAGGCAGGTTCTTCTGGGCTGAGGCTATCTGGATCTCCGACAGTGCGTTGATGAGTACCGATTTGCCCAGACCGGGTGCGCCGGGCGTCAGTTCCGTGTGCTTGTTCTGTTGTGACGATGCCAGCGCGACCTCCCATGCAGAGCCGTCTTCGGTGTGCATCATCAGATTTCCCTGTCCCCGCCAGACAGAGCCGGCCCTGTTCAGGGGAAACAGGGAAAGGGCGTGTGAAAGGGGCGGGTAAAGGGGGACTGGACCGGAACCGTGGGAGGCCGCCAGAACCGTGTTCACCCAGGCACGTCTCGGATCACCGAAGGTGGTGGTGGTGCCGCATACTCCCCAGCCTTCCAGCGCAGATTTCAGGAGCGCCTGGTTGCGGGTACAGACTTCCCGGCTGTTTCCCCATGTGGTGGCAACAATAGTCATGATACAGACCGGATCATGTTTGTTGATGTCATTCAGCATCATCACTGAGTCATACATGGGCCGGAGAGGGGAAATAAAGCTGCTGTAGGTCAGCAGGGTTTTCTTGACCCCAAGCGCCTTCATGCCGCCGGGCATCAGATCCATCCGGATACGCCAGGGGATTGCGCGGGGCACATCCCTGACCAGCTGGTTGAATGTCCGCAGATTCTGGGGGGGCAGGGTAATGGCGACCATACCGTGCCAGAGGTCACCGGCCTTTATCAGGCTGCCGTGTGTTTCAGGCTGTGTGGTGAATAACTGCAGATTCAGCGACGGTGCGTGGAATACAGAGGTATCCTCGCCCTGTCGCCAGCCGGCAGGACGGGCATCTTCAGGCAGATGAGGCTGCCATACTGCAGGTGTGCTGTTGCGCTCCAGTTGACGGCGGATTTCCCGTCCCACTTCATGAATATCCATCAGGCGAACCAGCAGACCATCAGAATCATGTGTCAGGGCCTGCTCCAGCGTGTCCAGAAAGGCGTCATGCCGTATTTTGAGTGCGGAAAGTGTCCAGCGCCATGGATCCTGCGCAAATCGGGCTGGCGGAGCGTGTTCAGCGAGTTTCCTGATACGGGTCTGGTGGTCCTTGCGATCGGTCCGGCTCAGCAGTTCTTCAGAGCTCCAGACGGTCAGCCAGCAGCGTTCCCGGACAAGCCAGGGGGTGAGCGTGGTGACTTTTTCATCCAGAACGTCCTGAAGCAGGATCCCCGTGCGTGCGATGGATTTTCGCTGGGGTAAGAGCATGGCTTCGATTTCATTCCTTCCACGCTCCGGATCGCGTTCGAAAACAAAACTGATTTTGTGACCGATGTTTTTATAGGCAGTGTTCATTCGCTCTGCCAGCGCTGTAATCAGTGATTCCAGTGTGCCGGGGGCTGTCAGGTCCGGGTTTTCATCCATTTCTTTCAGGGCACCGCTGATTTCAAAGACGGAAAGGTAATACCCCTGTTTTGTGGTGGCAATGTAGGGGGCTTTCAGCCAGGGGCGGCGTTCGCGGTCCTGCTGGTCCAGACCGATGACGGTGTGCAGATCACAGTAATCGGGGAAGAATGCGGAAACGGAATACCGTGACAGGGTACTGATACAGTCTTCAATGGCAAAAATAATGCGGTTGATATTCATGGCAGAGGTGGCTCCGGAAGACAAAATAAATCGCGGGCTGCAACTGTATTCAAATGGGAACGCTATGCGTGTAAGTTGTGCAGAGTGAGTATTGCTGTCAGGATGTTTTTTGCTGAGAATAGTGTAGTTTCCCCGGCAGGGAAATTTAAAGTCATGATTTGTCCTCCAGGTTATGTGTAATGTTTTCCGTTTTTAATATGTTTCTTGGGAAATGAGGAAATAGAGTGAAGGCTGAAAATAAAATATTAAATCTTTTTCATGCGACAACAATGAGCAGAGGCCTGCAAATAATAAAAGATGGGAAAATAAGAACTAATGCTCCTTCTGTTATATGCTGGTCGTTAGAGACGACACCAGGATGGATTTATTTATCGGATCAACTTGATAATGCGGTGCATTGGGGGAATAAAATAGCATGCCTTTCAAAAGATGAATTATTTTTCTATATTTTCAGAGTTCAGGTTCAGGAAGAAAATTGTTATCCTGATACAGATGATTTGCAATATGTGTCGTGGTTATCTCCTGAGGAGGCAGAAAACACAGACCTGTATACATGTCTTTCTCTTTGCCATTCCTGCCGAACTGACAAAGAACTGTATACAGGTTGTGAAATATCAGATTATGCAGTCCTTCCTGCAACAACACTGTATACTGACAATTCAGGACATCCTCAATATGATATTGTTAATACGCTTAAAAAACATATAGGCAAAGATGAGTATAATCAGTATGAATCACTTCGTCAGCGTATTGAATGGGTTTGTTTATAAGTGATCTTATTAAGATGTACAACAATAGATTTTCTTCTTTTGTTTTGTATAAATACCGGAGGAATATAAAAGAAACGGAGACTGCAGAGACAGAGATGAAGTTGTTTTCCCCGTTTCCTTAATGAAAATTCAGTCAGGGGTGTGGCCGGATAATTATGCCGGGCGCTTAATTCCCTGTTGAACTGAAGTATTCCGGCAATATTCAGCAGTATGCCGGCCAGCCTGCCGTCATCATCCCGAAGGAACCGACGGAGTAGCCGGTGCTCTTCTTTGGCGGTACTGTCAGCTTTTCCGGCCAGGTGTGCGAGGATGAGTGTTATAAGCGTCTCCGGGGATATGCGGTGAATTTTCATCATTCTTCTCCTGATTTTGTCGGGGGTACACCCGGATAAATAAACTGCTGGCGGCGAATGAAAAAATCACAGAAGGGCATATCCGGTAATTCCGGGAGACCGGACACGGCAATATCCATCCATGAGAGATAGTTATCGACGCTCACTGTGACGGTGATGCTGTTATGGGTACGGGATCTTTCATGAATTTCTGCAGCCAGAAAGAGCAGCCAGCCGCCGTTAAATGCCGGGTGGCGGAGAATGAACCGGGCAATCTCTTTTTCATCTCCGTCAGGCGGAATATCGTCAGTCAGCGTCCGGATAATAAAGCGCCGGAATGCATCTGCGGAAAACTGATATCCGGCAGTGAGGGTATCCATTTTTTGTTCCTCTGTCAGTTGGGGCCGGCAGAACGTCACCGGCAGCGGTGTGTGTCACATGACGTACTTTTTGTCAGGAAACGAATCCGGCAGCAGGATAAGCGCCACTCCGTCCATTTTCTCCCGCAACATTTGACGCTGTGCCGGCGGCCAGCGGCGCAGTGCATCAGCAAAATCCGCCGGACGCCAGGTGCGAAATTTCTCCTCAACGGCCAGGCGGTTCTGTACCAGGGCATTCAGTACGGCCCGTCCCTGTCTGATTCGCTTACGCTCATCGCTGAAAATTTCCTTCAGTGCCCGTGCATTGAGAGCAACTACCGAGGCCGGATGCAAATCAGGGAGCCAGACCATCACCCCCTGTGCGGCAGCGTAGCCGTTCAGGCAGTGCCAGGCGTGGCAGAAGGCACAGAGATGAAAGGGCGGGCCTTCAGGCTGCAGCAGTTCACTTTCATTTTCGCTGAGTGCATCTGTTGTGACGATTTGTGACTTTTCCACATGACGCAGGGCCAGTCGCCTGGCCGACAGGCGGGCCTGTGCCAGGGACCGCTCCGCATCCTGCAGGGTTCGGGTGTGTTTCTTTTTTTCGTCAGCGTTTTCCGGTACCGGATGTTTTTTCAGGCGCATCACCCGGGTGAGGTTTTTTTCCAGCAGGACGACCGTATCCCGGCAGGTGTCAGCCATCTGCTGTAATGGCCATGAATCCTCCAGAATGAAGCGGTGAGTGACGGTCCTGCGACAGCAGGGACAGCGTCCGGGTGTTGAGAGCACGGGTGGTGGCAGCAGGGATTCACCGCTGAATACCGTGTCCGGTTGCGGGAGCGGGAAAAGCCAGCGTTCCCGGGCCGGGGCGATGAGTGGCGGTGTTTTGTTCATACGTTTTTCTCTCTGTATACAGGGTGACGGCAGCCAGAATCAGTGCTGCGATGGCGGTGGAATAACACTCTGCAAACACAAACTCCTGATTATCCCGGTTGTCGCGGGCAATCACGTTGCCGTGCTCTGTTCTGAGCAGGGTGAAAGGGGGCAGCTCACAGGACATGGTCTGGTCCTCTTCATTGTGTGAAGACGGCACCGGGAAACCGGTGCCGTTGTGGATTAACTGATGGAGACCGGAGAAAGACCGAGCGTTTTCTGTCCACTGCTCATCATTTCCGGTACGACGGCAAGACAGGCACCGACCACAATGGACAGTATGCAGGCCAGCCCTGCTCCGGGTTTTTTACCGATTTGTTTGAGGCCAAGCAGGCCGGCAATAAAGAGCACCAGGCCAATAACCTGAGCGATGGCCACAAATGAACTGCTGGAGCCTTTTGCACCATCGCCAACGGTTTTGATCATATCAAATAGGGTGTTTGCCATCGCTGTGTGGGGCAGCAGTATCACGGGAAGCAGAAGTAACAGGCGTATCAGCCGGTCACGGCAGGCCACCAGGCATAACTGAACATAAATAAATGCAGCGCACAGACGCGCCGCCATGGCACGGAATCGTGACATATAGTCTCCTTAACTAACAGACTGAATGACTGAAAATGAATGTGGATCAGAAGGCGAGACCAAGACTCGCCAGAGAGGCATCGATGACGCGATCGATAAAAACCAGCAGAACGCCGGCAACAAACTTGACGTTTCCTTTGCTGATGGACTCACTGCTGCTCAGGGCGGTATGCCCGTCCAGCAGGGATTTACGCCAGATGGAAATGCCGTTCATGGCAAACCCCACTCCGGCCAGTTTTACCAGTGAGAGCATGGCATTGGCGGCACCGGCAGCGGCACCAAAGGTGGTTGGTTGTACATAAGCGATAGGGCCGAAGGAATCTGCCCTGAATCCCATCTGGGTCCCCCCGGCATTGATGAAGGATGGCAGGGCGACCAGCATGCCGCAGATGACGATACCGGCGATAAATTTTCCCGGTCCCATACTGTGACGCCCTTCAGCCCGGGCACGCATCAGATGACCAATCAGGCCGATAATCCCCAGCAGCTCTCCCCAGGTGAAGAGAAACTCCATGCCTGCACTGAATATACCGCTGGCAAAGTTCTCTATGGCTGTCAGGGCATCAATGCTCATCATCGTAATGTACCGGCAGAGGTGATGACTGAGCGGCTGGACGGTTCAATCCGGGTGATGGTGATATTCCCCAGCCTGTCACCTTCCCGTACTGCCCAGGCGCTACCCTGCCAGCGGATCCAGGCCATTCCTTTTTCCACCGACATGATTTGCATGCCCTGCAGGCGGGAAGGCGGGGTTTTCGTTGACTGGCCGTTATTCCCGGTCGGGATTTGCAGTGGTCCCTGCATCTGCAGGGCATGCACCTGCTTACGGGTTTCATCAAGCAACTGACGGGTTTCCTGTGCCCAGGCCTCATCTTTCCGTATGGTGTCGCCAAGGGTTGTTATGCTCTCTTTCAGCATGGTCAGGGTACGTCGGATTTCCTCATCCCGCCTGTCCAGCTCTGCTTTCAGGTCACGGGCAAGCTGCTGCATGTCTGCCTGTGGGGTGACAGGAGGCGCGGACATGGTGTTTCCGCTCCCGGTCTCCGTCATGGGCATGGGCTCTGCCCAGCTTTCGGCTGCGGGCGGTGTGACAGCGAAGCCTGCATCTGCAGGGGGCTCTGAGGGTGTCCGCAGAAACTTGTACCAGACTGCGGCCAGGATGATGAGGAGACAGCCGGCCCAGACTGGCAGGCTGTATCCCATATACTGGCGTTTCAGGAAGGATTTGCCGGATGCCGGTGTCGTTGTTTCGCCAAAACTGCCGGGATCTTCATGTTCGTTTTTCATGGATGACTTTCCTGTTGTATTCCGTAACGTTGCCGCATTTCGTTCTGTTTACGTATGACAGCTGCCTGGATCCTGTCAGATGCCTGACGCTCTGCTTCTTCCTGGGTGAGCGGGCGTCCGGAGGGCGGTGGCACAGAAGGGGCAGTGCCGGAGGAGGGGAGACTGATATCGTTGCTCATGACCGGCTCAACAAACAGAATGGAGACAACCTCTCCGCGTGACACTGTCACCTGCCGGTAAGGTTCGCTCTCCGCCTGGCGGGTCAGCAACTGACTGCCCCGTTCGGCCATGCCGCCTGCAATGACGCCAGCCAGCGCCTCGCCATCAGGCATTCCCACCCTGCCGGTAATGCTGCCGTAGTTTCCCTGAATGACCTGTGTGTTGGCGTCTTTGTAAAGACTTCCGACACTGCCTACCCCACCGAGCACAGACGGCAGAACGATATGCTTAAACCAGCGGTGGTTCACGTCGCTGGCCACGGATGACATGCCGGTATGTTCATTCAGGGCATATGCATTGACTTTCAGAAACATGCCCCGCCACATCATCCGGTCAAAGTGGATATCCATTCCCTTGCCGGCGAGTCTGGCGTCCTGGCTGTAGAGGACGGCCCCGGCCCATGGGCCGGCAGGTACGGAGGCCACCACGCGGGAGACAGCATTGTCAGAGTCCACTTCCGTATCAATGAAGGCAGGTACGCGGGTCAGTGCCGGTATCAGCTGTATCCCTGTACGAGCTGCCGGGGTTGCCAGACTGGCCTCCTGCAGACGTGGTTGTGGTGATGTGCCGGTACCGGGTGGTGAGGCGTGTGAGCTTATCCCGGGAGCACCAGTGGTACCCCACATTGCAGCCGCCACTACCGGGGGGCGGGCGTCAGGATGCTGTGTGTTGATGCGGGCAAGCAGTTTTTGTAACGCTTCCCGCTGTTTTTCCCGGGCTGTTTGATCTGCCTGAGGGGGCGTTGATGGTTGACCAGAACCCTCGGCCTGGTCAGCAGGCTGAGTATCCCTACTTTGATTCTTTCCGTGATCAGTATCCAGTCCCCTGGGCAGACTGGCGATGAACGTCTGGTTATTACGTAACGCTTCTGCGGCCCCGCGCTCATTGTCAGCACGCAGTAAATCCCGGTAGTGCTGTGACTCCACCACGGTCCGCCCGCTGCCTGTTGTCGTGCTGTTGATATTGACTGACGAGAGCGATGCGCTGTTTTCGGGGGAAAGCCAGGTGAGCAGCAGGTATCCGCCCCCGATGATAATCACGCCCCCGAGAACCAGCAGGGCTGACAGTTTTTTGCCGGACTTTGCGGCTGTGTCCTGTTCTGCGCTCATGATTTACTCCAGTTCAGGGGTGACGTGAATGGACTGACCATTCACGGAGAAGGTGAGTAAGGGGGTCACCGGCAGTTTCCACAGACGCGTACCGTCAGCAGATGCCAGCGTCTGTTCAAATTCATCCCGCAGCATGGCCCGCGATCGCACGAGCAGATCATCGCCGTGCTGCCAGATGGTGGTGTCCGGAACATTTCCGGAGAATTTCAGCCGACGCACGGTGGGATCATCGGGAGGAACACCGTCCAGAAAGGCCTGCAGAGTGGCATCATGCAGGGCAATCTTCTCTGATGGTACGGCTACCACAGGACTGGCAGGTCCCTGACGGGGAATGCGCAGATCCAGACGGCTGTCGATCTCCTGACTCAGGGTATTGGTGTCGGTTTCACCACTGGTGATATTCAGAATGACCGGTACAGACAGTCCTTTGAGGTAGACCGTTACATTCCCTGCAGCCCAGGCGCGCAGGGGAGTGACGGAGACCATATTGCCGTTGAACTGCACATCAAAGTGACCGGGTGCCGCGTTATAAGGCGGATCCGACTGAGGCCACGGGGAGCCGTTGATGTCCGTGAACGTTACCACGCTGACGTTATGCAGTGCGGTTCGGACAAGCGGCAGACTGGCCCCGGGTGACAGATTTACCGTGAGGGAGCTGATACGGGGCACCACACTGGTGACAGGTGCGCTGATGGCCCGTTCGTTATCGGCCATTCGTCCCCGCAGTTCCCGAATTTCACCTGCATTCAGGGGGGAATCCAGTGATGCGGCTTCCTGAACAAGGGGAGAGGCAGGTGGCGGCAGGGGGCCTGTGAGTTGTGTGGCAGGCGGGGGGCCGCCTGCGGGGGCGTTCCCGGGAGCCTGTCCTGTCTTTCCGCCAGCCTGTGGGGTTCGTGCGTTCTGCCAGCCCGGGTTATCTGCAGCCGTGACAGTGCCGCACACAATAAGCAGTGCGCCAAGAAGATGATGTATTTGCATGATATGAGTCTCAGGTTCCTGATGCGGCGTTACGGGAAACCATCTGGCTGATTTCCATGCCGCCGGGTTTGATTCGTGGGTCAACGCGCCGGACAGTGATTTCAAAGGTGAAGGCCTGCTCGGGGCGGGTGCTGGTCTGACCGACCAGACGCATCCTGACCGGATACTGGAATTTCCAGAACCAGATGCCGTTTTCCATCTGGCCCTGATTCACCAGCGTGCCGGCCCCGATGGTGGCTGTGAGGTTAAATTTCTCCTTTTTAATGGTGTCCAGAATGTTGGAGGCCTGAAGAGCATTCACATAGCCGGCAAAACCGGCTTCGGAAAAGCGGGGGGCCAGTGTCGTGATTTGTTTCCTGTAGTGGACAAAATCCAGATTAAAAGCTTCGCTCAGCGTCATGCTGCCAAACGTCATGACGTCGCTCTGACTCCAGGCTGGCTGACTGGTGGGGGCCAGGCGGACCAGCCGACCATTGTCGGTGGCAAAGTATTCACGCGTTACGTTGCTGTTATGCCAGTACTGTATGATATTGCCGGTCAGACTGATGACGAGAGCTGCGCTGCTACACAGCAAGGCCCTGACCAGTCCGGGAACCAGTGCGGCCCGTTGTTCTGACTGTGCAATGGTACTGAGCGTTTGTTTATAAATATCTCCGCTGTTATCTGTTTCCGGAGAGACAGGGGATGTGGGGTGTGCTTCGCTCATGGGGTTCCTGTTCAGAGGTTATAGTCTTTCCAGGGGTCGATATTCCCCGGCAGGTGTTCATTCACCCGATCCACGACGGCATCACAGACCTGGTTTTCCAGATCGCGAAGGATTTTGTCCAGGCTGGGGAATTGCGGAAGAGTGATGCTGACGTCCTTAATGCGGGACAGGCAGGACTGCAGGGAGGAGGCGACGTCGTTTTCTCGCTGTGACCATGCCTGGCTGGCTGTGCGCGCCCGCTCCCAGGCGGCTTTGCTGCCGGCTTCTGCGGCAGCACCTGCCCGACAGGTTGCTGCTACGGCAGCCGGAGAAGCCAGCGAGATGCTGGTCAGTATGACCAGCAGCGTTTTTTTCATGTTCATGGTCGTCCTTACCGGCTCACAGGCCGGGGCTGTGGGATTGTGCCTGTTGCAGAGTTTTTTCCTGCCTGTCCTCCGCCTTTTGGCTGTCAGACCACTCTTTCCAGGTCTGCTCAAAACCCAGAGAGCGGAAAAGCTTGTCCGGTTGCTCTTCCGGTTTGTGGATGGCGGCAAACAACGGGGAGTCCTGTTGCTTCAGGTGAAACTGCATTATTTGTGGGGACGGACGTTGATGAGTATTCTCATCATGGTTAACAGCTTCACCGTAACCGGCAAACTGCAGACCGTTATCCGTCAGGGCATTGATGACCAGCTGACGGTTGTCAGCTGACGGGGTGGCCAGTGCCGGGTAAAGGGTGCCGTTCAGGCGGACCACGCCCTGCAGATGATCATCTGCGCTGTGGACCAGCAGAAGATTCAACTGACGATTGTCCTTATCGGCAGAGGCGATGGCTGGTATCAGTTCATTGGGGGCATTACCAGCGAGGGGGAGTCGCATTGATTGATCCTGAGGTGCTGATGCAGGTTGCCTGTCTTCACCAATGTACAGATTATTGGGAGGATTTTTGGGGGAACGAACTTCCTGCATTATCTGTGGCCAGTGTTGTTGCATTTGTGACATTACCTGACTGAATGTTTTCATCGGAAATTCCAGGATATGCTGACCCGCATGAGGTTGGTCATTATTAACGGTAATGCCGTTACTGACCGGGGTTATGGCCCAGATATTACGGATACGATCCCGCGTTTCACCGGACAGCCGGAATGTTTCTCTCGCCTGCAGTGTCAGTGTGACGGGGTCACCCTTCTGATGGTTTTTGACCAGTTCTTCCAGGCCGTTTCCCCAGTATTCCCGTTTGCCACTGCGGTTGGTGAGCTCCACAAAAAAGCAGCGCCCTTTTCCGGGCGCATACTCTTTTTCTCCGTAGTTTGTCAGGACGGCAGTCACACTTTCACCGGGTCTGAGCTTGCCGGGCGGCTCTTCCTCCGGTGTGTCGGGTTGCTGCGGCTGTGCACTGACAGGGGCTTTTTCTGGCGCAGACGACGGGGCGGCGGGTTGTTCCGGTCTGTCGGCCCGGGGGGCTTCAGCTTTTGCCGTGACCGGCGCTTCCGGATGCGGTGTTTCAGCCGTACTGCCTGCTGTTTGTTCAGCCTCTGCCTTCGGTGACACAGGGGGAGCCGGTTGGGCCATTGTTGTCTCTTCCGGTGACTGGCGGTTGAGTTCCGGCGTGGGTCTGTGGGTGACAATAGCATCATGCGCCATCTCTTTTTCCTTGCGGAGTTTTTCCAGTGCTGCCCGCTGGGCCGGGAGTTTCATGCGAACCTTGATGTCATATTCGACAATCAGCTGCATGGCTTTTTGTTTAAAGGCATCACTGCCGGTCAGCTCGATAACGCCGCCATAGAAGTTGGTGGCCACAGCAAGGGCAGCCAGGACCTTTTTGTCATCCGCGCTGGCGCCATCCACCATTTCGAGACAGTAGAGTCTGTCCAGGAAGGCGGGTTCACCGTCAACGCTGTAGAGCGCAGTCCTGTCGGGAAACTCTTTGTGTGTAAGATTTTTAAGGATCTCGTCCAGGTTGTGCCGCTGCGGACTGTCGGGACGGCGGGGTGCAAAGATAATCGTGTCCGGTTCCGCTGACGATGTGTCTTCCGGGCTGGTTTCAGGAGGTGACGGTGGTGCTGCGGCCTCTGTCGCAGTTTCGGCCTCCGTAAGCTTGTTCTCCTGAATAACGGGAGGTTCGGCGGTACGTGATTTTCCACCGGTCAGAAAACGGCGCAGACGGCTGAAAAGCGATGGTGTTTCAGGGCGGGCTGCTTCATTCTCTGTGCTGGTCTCAGTGGCAGATACAGGACGCTCTTCCTTCGGTTTATCTTCTGCCGTTGGTTCAGGGGTTGCCTGCTGTACGGGCTGAATTTCTGCAGGTTCAGAAGGTGAGGCTGTATCGGTGTGGTGAGCTGTGGTCATCACAGTAACATCAGCATTGAGGTCTTCCGCAACTGTGTTCAGGTCGTCATCGATAGCGGCAGCGGCACTCTCTTCACCTGTATCAGTAGCAGACATAACGCCCTCTTCCTGAGGTTTATTTTCTTCCGTTGGTTCAGGGGTTGCCTGTTGAACAGGCTGCATCCCGGCAGGTTCAGAAAGTGTCTTTGTCTCCGCGTTGTCGGTGCTGTGAACAGTGGCATTCCCCGGAGCATCAGCATTGAGGTCTTCCGCAAATGCGCTCCAGTCGTCAGCGCTGCCCATGGAGACCTGCTGTGGTTCTTCAGGTTGCGTTGTGGCGGTGTGCTGTGTCCCGGTTGCGTCGGAGACGGATGTTTCCGGTGTGTCGTTACTCCGGAGGGTAGTGGTGGCAGAAGAGGTGTTCTCTGCGTCGTTATCAGTAGCAGACACTACGTTCTCCTGTGGTTTATCTTTAGCCGATGGTTCAGGACTGGCCTGCTGCACTGGCTGAATCTCTGCAGGTTCAGAAGGTGAATCTGTTTCTGCTGTGCCGGTGTCGTGAGCCGTGGTCGTAACCGTGGCGTCAGCATTGGGTTCTTGTGCTAATACATTTCGGTCGCCAGCGGTGGCGGCAGAGGTATTCTTTGCGTTGCTGTCAATGGCAGAAACAGCATTCACCTGCGGTTCATTCGGGGAGGCTGTCCCTGCAGTTACCGACTGCAGGGATGCATATGCTGCATAGTCATCTTCATATGCCTGATTGTCTGTCTCTTCTGCAGGGATGTCATAAGGATGATTCTGTTCCGACACTGCCGGTTCAGGGGCTGTGCTCTGTCTGTTTTCAGGGGACACTTGTGGCTTCTCATCTTTTACCGGTGTGAATATCAGGTTGCCGATCACGATAGCTTCACGGCGGTCAGTAGTGTCATTGTTGGGCGTGGGGATACCGATATATTCTAACTGTGCGTTCATGGCTCGCTGAAAGGCGTCTCGTCCCCGGCTGGCGTCCAGGTCATTGAAATCGGTCAGTCCCTGTGCTTTTTCCGCCTCCGTAAAGGCCGGAATAATGACTTCGCCATGCGTGCTTGCGGCAGCTTTTTTTGCACTTGAAACACCTTTATTAATTTTCCGTTGATGGTCGTTGTCGGCACAGAAGACAAAGGGGCTGTCAGTCCAGATTTTGCGGGCATTTTTTGCCACATTAATCATATTGTCGGCATCAATTGTCATCAGAACCGGATGGCCGGTGGCTTCGTGCAGGGAGGCGGCAGTAGCGTAACCTTCCGCAAATAACAGGGGACGGCCATTTTCCGGGGTTCCGAAGGCGAACCAGTTGCCGCTTTTCTCAGAGCCTTTCAGAATGCGGGCATCCTTCCCGCCGGTGACCGGAATACGCTGGTACGAACGTATTTCCCCCCGGCCGTTGCTGAAGGGAATAACCAGCTCATTTTTATTGTTCAGCCGCACGCCAGGCGCGGCCCGGATGCCCTTGCGTGTCAGGTATTCATGTGCTGTTGCCTGGGGCAACCCGTTAAGATAGGAGCGGGCATAGCCGGCCTGTTTGTTGTACTGTTGCTGTAGTTTACGTTCTTTCTCATCGCGATTTTGCTGAGCGGATGCCTTCAGATGCAGTCTGGCGAGAGGATCGATATTTTCTGCGCGGGAGAATGTCCAGGTTGTGGGACTGTTATCAGCGCTCCGGTAATCGCGGTACCAGCCGGAGGGGCGGCCATCAAGATAGGCCTTGTATGCGCCACTCTGGGAGCCTCTTCTGTCATCCCGTGTGGGCACTCTGTGTATTTCTCCGTCCATTTCTGGATCTTTCTCAAGAACCAGCCCGGCGTTTTCCAGAACCTGACGAAATTCTGTGACCGGATCGCCGGCATCCATCGACATTTCCTGTGGACGGGGTAACCAGCGCTTCAGCAGTGAAAGGTCGGTACCCGCCTCGGCATACCAGAGTTTTTTCTCTGGATCCCATGCTACCGCTTTGCGGCCATTTAACGGGGGGACTGCATTTTTTACGGCTTCTGTCTCCTCAGGCGGGACAGCAAGCCAGGTACGATATCTGGACTTCATGTCGTTCTCCGGGGATTAAATATGAGGGCGTTGTGATACGCCGGGATGATGGACAAAAGAGGGCTATTCTGGTCCGTGCCATTCACGGGGTAATTCTGTGCGGTGTCGGTACCACCAGGGACGTCCCGATGCCTGCTTACCCTGAAGCAGGCTGTACAGACGTATACAGAGGGTGCGGACTGTCCAGCCGGAATATCCCAGTAGCATAAAAAACAGCAGAATGCCGCTGCACACCCAGAATGTCGTTTTTGACGGATACGGAAACAACAGCAGGTAAATCATGGTAAACGGCAGGGGGACACCATAAATGTTGAGCGGTGGTGTTACATCCCGCCAGAAGCCTTCGCGTTTCATCGGGGGAACTCTCCGGCCGGGATGAAGAGCGCTGCTTCTGATTTCTCAATGCGGTCGTTCTGATACATGGTCAGAACCTGATCCCTTATCCGCCGTTTTTCCTGACGAATGATTTCGTCAATGTAATGTCCCCATGTTGCATGGGATTGTCCGGAGAGCGTATTGCGCAGTTCGTCAGTCATGACGATGTATTCCCGGACAGCCTGCCTGCCGCCGTCATTTGTTCTGACCAGTACCTGCACCAGAATGAACTGTACGAGGGAAAGCGTGGCTGCAGCCATCGAATCCCTGATTTCAGGAGGAAACAATCCCAGCAGGCGGGCAAAGGTTTCTCCGGGGGATTTTGTGTGCATGGTGCCGATACAAAAGTGTCCGGTATTACCCGCCTGGACTGCGGCATCTGCTGTTTCATAATCCCTGATTTCACCGATACCAATGATGTCCGGATTACGGCGAACGGCAGAGCGAAGTCCTGCAGCAAAACTTTCCACATCGCGCCCGATTTCGGCCTGATGGGGAGGCAGAAGGTCATTCTCTCCGCCCAGAATGTATTCCACCGGATCTTCATAGGTCACTATTTTGCGATCGGGGAAATTTTTCAGAATGTGGCGATACAGTGCCGCCGCCAGTGTGGATTTCCCGGAGCCGGTTTCTCCGCAGATGAAGCCCAGGCCGGTTTTTCTGAGCATGGCATCCAGCAGATCCGGTTCAATATTCATAGTGAGGATGTCCGGAATATCTGACGGGATCACCCGCATGGTGACGGAAATGGCTTTTTCTTCTGTTGCCGATGTTCCCTGTATCAGGTGGCAGCGCAGGCGAACACGCTGACCTCGTTGCAGGCCATAGCGACCGGAGGCATCTCCGCTGACCTGAACGGTACGATCCACGGGATGACCTGACAGAACCCGGGGAAGAACCTCCCGCCCAAACAGCTCATCACTCAGTGCCATCATGATGGAGGACGGAAGGGGATTTACGGATGAGCGAACCCGCCGTCCAAAGCGACTGACGGATACCGGTGAACCGCCGGTCAGATCAATATCACTGACGCGGTGGCGGGCACACCAGGCAAAAAAATGGCGAAACTCTTCTGCCGTAAAACGGGAGAAGGGGAAGGTACCGAAGTCATCTGGTGATATCATTTTTCTCTCCTTCGGTGCTGACAAGAGGACGCCAGCGCGATTTCTGCAGCGTAAATTCAGCATGTGTTTTCAGGCGGCGGACGCGATCGCCAGTGATGAGTTTTTGCCCGTTGCCGGTAACCGTCTGCATCTGCTCTGTGACATCTGGACGTGTGATCATGCCCTGACGCCACAGAAGGGCGTAAAGCATCATGCCCCGGTAATCACGGGTCAGGCGCGTCTGGTTAGCTTCCAGTGTGAGATCTGCGTTGAGGCGCCCTTCCTGCCATCCCTGACGTAAGGCGTTTTCCCATAGTCTGCGTTGTGCCCGGTCTTCCGGCACAACCCGGCCTTCAGTGCCTGGTGTGGCGGTGGTTGAGAGTCCTTTCAGCAGCCAGTCACGCCATCCAGGTGGATTACTGACAAAGCGTTCCGGGCGGAGGATAGTCCAGACACGGGAGGCTGTTCTTATCTGGTCCGGTCTGATGTGTGCAACATCCTGAGCTTCATCGATAACAGGAGGCAGCCAGCCTTCCTTGCTGATGAGAGGCCGGAAATCATACAGGGCATTCAGGGTACTTTCCCGGGCATTCAGTGCCTGAATCAGTTCCCATGAGCGCTGTGCTTTTCCACCACGGAATCCCAGCGTTCTGCCGGCATCCGTGAGCATCTGACGACGGGTATCTGAAATACCATCATCCTGGTTGCCGGAGGGCGTCAGCCATGCACGGATATCCGGGGGCGGTGCGTTTTCTGTCATGACGGCAGAAGAACGGTGATGCTGTCCGGCACAGCCTGTAAGCAGGAGAGCAGACAGCAGGAGACACAGGTGTGTTTTCATTTTTTCTCCGGCGTCATAAAAGACAGATGTAAACGCCCGGCTGACTGCGAGAGTGTTGCCCGCCAGGCAGTCTGGGCTTCAGTGAGACGAAGGACATCAGCAAAGGTCATGTCGCGGACGTGCAGTGAGACGGGTAAGGGGAGACGGACGCCGCTGTAGCTGAACTGCTGGCCGCGCAGACGGGCCAGTTCGTTGAGCAATTCCAGGGCATCGCCTTCCCAGTCAAAGGAAACACGGTCGCTGTGAGCCTTCAGACTGCCGCCGGACTGACGCTCCGGAAGGGCTGCAGAGTAAATTCCCTGCCCCCATAGCTGATACTGCGCATGCCGGGCGACGGCGACATCAGAGGCAGCACCATACTTTCTGGTCGGAGCTGTATTATCCGGGGGGAGATGGCAGCCGTTCAGGCAGAGTACGGCGAGACATCCCGCAGGTATCATACGGTTCATGGTGTATTTTTCCTGAGCAGTGAAAGAAGAAAGCGTTGTGGGGAGGATTTACTGGTTCGTGTTTTTGCTGAATGGCTGGAGCACCTCAGAGGGTGACAGTGCTACCCGGATACAAATATCGTTTGCTATCACGACATTACATTCGTTAGCTGTCGGATCCCGGAACGGTTCCACCATAAAGGCTTTGTTTTCGATATGCGTTTTATTTTTGTTAAACATGCATTTCCTCATGCGAAAATGATATGTCAGATAACAGCCAGATCAGAGGCAGCACTACAGGTCTGGCTGTGTCGTTTGATGGTCGGAAAACGCGAGGATGCAGGTCTGGATACCCCGGTCAGTACCGGGGCAGAGATGATCAGAATGTGAACTGCAGTTGTGCAACGGCACCGTAGTTGTTGTCTGTGCCTGCTATACCCGCCACATCAATATGGACGACATCAAATGGTGAGATACCCAGCCCGGCGGTGAACGCACTGCCATCATTGCTGGCCAGATTCTGGCGGTAGCCTGCACGTAACTGTGCCCATTTCCAGGCATTAAATTCAGCACCAATGGCAGCAAACTGACGTTTACTGTCTGATGTGAAGCCACTGGCCGGGGTCAGGTCAACATCCAGTGCTGTAGTGAACATGTCGTTGTGCCAGGAGACACCGGCAGTCACCTGCGGGCGGATCCTGAAAGTTTCAGTGACACCGTTCACTTCTTTTGTCTCAATACTGCGGGGGAGCAGGTTCTGTGCGACCAGACCCAGTGTCCAGTTGTCATCCAGGTCCATGCTGGCCCCGATATCAGCGTTAATGCCGTTTCTGGTGTTGTGGTAACGGTCGCCTTTGAAAGCGCTACTGTCGTAATTTTTAACCAGCACGTTGTAGTTAAACAGGTCAACACGCTGGAATTTTGGTGTGAAGCCCAGAGACCACTTTTGTCCGGCCGTTTCCAGTTCAGTAGCCAGAGCAATACCCACATCGGTGACCAGTGCGGCACGGGCAAAAGCCTGAGAGGTCAGTCTGTCTTTATCCACATCCTGACCGTTACTGTTTGCTATGCTTTCCAGATAGTTCAGGTCGGCATCACTGACTTTACCGTCGACACTGACCGTACCGTAGCTTTTCAGCATCAGAGCGGCAGCGAGGGTGTCACCGGGAAGAGTCGCCACAGCAGATGTTCCCACCTGTGCGTCAGCATGCGTGTGACGGAAGTCCTGAAGTCGCGTCTTCAGACGTGCAGCAGTCTGCGACACGTTGCTCTGACTGTCGATGGCACGATCAAAGGCTTTCCAGTCATCACTGATTTTGTCTGCGTTGTCACTGATATTACCCGGATCGGACAATTGCCCACCAACGGACGGAAGCAGAAGACTGAAGTCATCTTCCGGACCGGCTTTTGTCAGCAGGGCCGGGTTTGCCAGAGGTGCCACACCGTAGTGAGAGGAGGCTACCCCGGTTCCCCCCATTGCATCATTGCGGGCTTCAAAATATGAAGTTGCGGCTGTTGAATTAAAGGAAAATAAAACAGCAGATGCGATGAGAGTTCGGGTAATGTGCATATTCATCATCATTTCAGTTTCCTGGTTTGAGGTGTTTTGGGTACAGCAACGGTATGACACGACTGTGCCATTAAAAATTTACTGGTTTTTTCTCTGCGTTATTACCAGGGTAATAACGGTATACTGAATAACTCAGCAGGTAATATTTTTCCTGTCATCAGATATTCTGCCTGTGCCGGACGAAGCGTTACGGTCCGGACGGATGTCTTTGCATATAAATTGCGGGCAGTGTGAAACCAGTTTTCTTTTTCCTTATTCATTCTTACAGGTGATAAAGAAAGTACAGGATAAATGATGGCTTTATTAATTTCTTTTTTCTTGCGGAACAGTACACCGCAATATTCCTGTGAATGAACACCGGCAAAAGGAAAACTGTGCCAGATAATAATATCCACATTATCGCTGGCTGAAATAAGCTGGCAGAACGCATCCTGTGTTGCTGGCCACTCACCGGCACGGCTTAAAGGATGATGTACCCTGCCGTTCAGCCATTCCGGGTTGAGATAAAACCAGTCAGCCAGAGCAGTCAGAATCTCTCCTGTCAGATAATCTGCGAGTTTGTCCGGGTCACGGAAAACGGCAGGACGGATATTCCAGGGAGCCAGTAACGTTGTCATCGTTGTTACGCAGACATCATGTGCCTGCATGATGTGTTCTGTCCGGCAGATAAGACGGTGAACGATGTTTTCAGCCGGGAGAAACATTTCAGTTAATGCATCTTCGACCAGGATACGCGTCAGGTCGGATACAGAAAGGGAGAGTTGCTCGCTCATTATTCCGAGTGCTTCTCTGACGCCCTGCGGATAACGGATCTGCAGGGGAGTGGACTGCAACTGGCGGTTATTGAGCAGAGCTTCGCTAATCCGGGCCCTGTCAATGGAGAGCATCATGCGGGCAGCAATGCCTGTGCTGTTGGGTTTCATTTCACCTCCGTGCGGTTCATATGTTAAGTCTAAAGAGTGTGTTTACTGAACGGAAACGAGTTATTTCGATCGTTATGATCGAGTGTGTTTCAAGAGTGCTTTTAACTCTGTTTTAAGCGTGAATGAAAAGGATTCGGACAGGACGTGATTTAGCATGCCGCTGGTCTGGCATTATGCTGCAGAGCAGACGGAGTCAGGAGATTGAAAGTATTTCGTTATATAATCTTTTCCTTTTCGGGATGAAATCAACGAGGTTCGTATGAAAATTAAACAGCATAAAGAAAAACTGGAGATTATAAGGGATATTATTCGAGAGACGCTGTTGGGTAATGCTGCTCTTATTGTTCTGGCAGCCATGGTTCCGGTTGTACTGGTGAAACCATGGGATTCGATGACATTTATTTTTATGGGGGCCGTGTGTGTTTCTTTTGCAGTCATTCTGTTCTGGCTGGTTTATATAGTTTGTTTGTATATAGGAACGCTTGTAAAGAATATTTTTATAAGGATTTTTGCTTTTTCTATTTGGGCCCTTTCTGCTGAGGGGGCAATTATTTATAACATGATAAAGATATTATCATAGAAAAGTTGTTTATATATTGGCTCTATGTAAAAAGAATGGTACCTCTGCCAGAGTCCCCGGCGTTATTTTTATGTGTTGGGGCCATGAATGTTTATTTGGCATCCCTTATCTCGCCCATCAGCAGGCGGATACGCAGCCAGGTGTCATGATCCAGAACAGGTGATGGTGTTACCATGCAAGCACAGTGCCCGGTGACGAGCGTATCAAGGAAGCGTTTTGCATCGCTGGCACTTTCATATTCACCAGTATGGATCAACATCCACCTTTGCCCCAACGCTGATTCGGTGTGAATTGGTTGCGAGAATGCGATTGTGTAAACGTCTTCAATTGTAACGATACGATTATTATCCGCAGTGGCTGCACGGGAGGATAAGTGTTTCATAAAGGGTCTCATAGCGTTAATTTTGAACAAAAATTATTTGTTCAGGAGGAGGATATGAAAATACTGTTCGCTTTTGTCATGAACTGGCTGTTTGTTAACGGACAAATCATGACCCGTTCATCAATGTTTGCGGGTAGCTCGCCTGGTGTGGGGACGCGTTCACCCCGCTGAGCAGCCTGGGCCAGTGCACGCAGCAACAATACGCTGGCGTGAGATATTGCCAGTTCCCGGGTTTCAGCACGGCTTTCAAGGTCGAAATCGTGCAGTGTCACAATGAACACTCCGTTTCTGTTTCTGACAGTTGCAGGGTAGGGAACAAAATAAGGGGAAATTTTGCTGGTCTGTTTACGCCTTGCATCGAGTTTACTGACCAGGTGATATGCCCGGAGATGTGTGTACCGTTTCAACATGTTCAGGGAGCGGTGACCGGAAATGGCTGCAATCTCCATAACGTTCAGTGTGCCGAGCTCGAACAGACGGCTGATGGCCTCATGGCGGAGATCGTGAAAATGCAGATTTTCTATTTTCAGATCCAGAAGAGCGGTACGCCAGGCGCTTTTGAAACCGGACGAGGTGTAACTGAACACATTGCCGTTTATCTGTTGTGGCAGAATTTGCAGGTAGTTACGTGCTTTCCGGGAGAGTGGTACGTCGCGTGGTGAGCCATTTTTCGTTTCAGGAAGATGCGCCACGCCGTGCTGCAAATCGAGGTGTTCCCAGCGTAATGAGAGAATTTCTCCCTGGCGCATTGCTGTTTCCAGAGCCAGATGGAAGATAACGTAGAGCTGCGGATTTTTGTCCCTGAAATAGCGGGAAATGCGGCGTTCTTCACCAGAAGTCAGTCGGCGGTCGCGGCCATTACTGATTTTCGGTTTTCGGACCAGTTCAACAGGATTCATACGGCATGTTCCCCATTCCACACGGGCGATATTGAATAATGATGATAAAAGGGCAAGTTCAAGACGGACGGTATTTCCGGTGATTTGACGCCCTGTTCGTGGGTTAATTTGAGCTAAACGCTGATCCCGGTAACCGGCGATATCAATGGTAGTGATTTCATCCATATAGCGATCGGCCATAGGGTGACGTTTAATCACATTGACGCGATAAAACTCCTGCAGATGACCTTTTTTATGGACGGAAACAGTCTTCAGGTATTTGTCCAGTGCCCGGCTTAGGGACATTTTGCGAGTTTTGTTTTTTTGAAACATATCTGCCTTCCACGATAAAAACGGGGAAGGTAGGAGGCTGGATACAGAAATGCAATACTTTCGTGCCAATCCGGTGTCTGGCGGTCAACTGAAATTAAATTCACAACGCAGACCTATAACATCGGAAAAAATATTCGTAATTTCAGACTTGGTGTCCATGCATATTGTGCATGGACGTATCTTAATGGTTCTCCTTTCGGTGGTTTTCAGCAGGTTTATTCCGATAAAAATAATGTCTGGTATGTCAATAATTATGCGTGGGGTAATTATGAGTCAGGTGGAACGATATCTGTTACGTGTCTCAATATACCTGGGGCCGGTATTTAATTAAGCGTCAGGCAGTAGCCAGCGTGCCAATCCGGTGTCTGGAAGAATAATATCAGCGATGCACTGGTTTTTGATTATTCGGCCTGTTATGACGCAGAAGAAGACTCCAGAAAACCGGTTTATGCGAACTGGGGTAGTGGCTCAAACGGCTTTGCCGTCTGTGACGGCAAAGCAGGCTATGGTGCGGCAGGATTCAGAGCGTACAGAGGTAAACCGGGGTATTCGGGAAGCATGGTCTGGGTCAAAATACGTTGCTGTAAGTTAAAAGTTAATACGCCTTAAATGCATCAGCTTGCTTTGACGATGTAGTTAAAGGCAATGTTTTTGGGGCGCATTTCCGTTGTGCTTCCCTGGGCCCAGTAAGGCATACCGCTGTGATGCCCTTTCAGCCATCCCCCACGCTCATGATAGACACCGGATTGATCGGCCTGATAACTCAGGAGATGTCTGTTCCGATCTCCATCCAGCCCACGTCCGTTGTCCCAGCCACGGATAAAAACACCGCGCAAATCCGGCAGCTTACACCCGGGATAAGCACGGGCAAGCTGAGGATACCGGGAACATGAAAATGACTGCCCGTTCATCACCAGGTAGCCTTGTGGAGGGGTGGCTGATGGCCACGGTATAGGGCTTCCGACAGGGTAGGATTCAAAACCTGCCCACATACCGGATTGGCACGAAAGTATGGCCCCTGTACTGGTGCGGCCTACAAGTCCGTCCGGTGAACACTTTGTGCCTGCCGTAGCTGTTTTATCAAGCTGTAAATACTCCCCGGTTGAAAGACGACCGTCAGACCGGACTGTACCACCACTGACTTTCCCCCCTTTGATTTCCCCGGTGGTTGTGATGCCTTTGCCATTAACCGCGAGTATCCACTGGCTGTCCGTCATGGTGAATCCACCACCATGTGTGATATTCATCCATCCCTTATTGTTTCTGGTGATTAGCCAGCCGTCTTCACTCGTAATATCACCTTTCAGTGTGGCACTCTGACCATTGATATTGCCGGTGTTGTTTATGTTATTCCCGCCCATATTTATTGCAGTATGCATCTGATTCAGTTCAGGACGACCTGCTACCTGAAAACGGTAGAGACGGTCACTTTCCTGCAGGTCATCACCGCTCATGACGACGGCGATGTGACCTGTCGAACAGGTAAGTCCGTAGTCTCCCGGTTTATCTGTCCAGGCTCCGAATGCGCCTGTTGCCGTTCCGTTTTTGCTGATAAATCCACCCAGCCCCGGCAACTGACCCGCCACACTACGCAGCCCTTCTTCTTTGATTGTCTGCCCTCCAGTTGAGCAGGTCAGGGCTTCCAGACGCCCGGTGGTCTGGTTACGGCGGATACCGGTGATATAACTCTGACCAAACGGAGAATGGTTAAACCCCTGTTTCAGATATCCCTGACGAATCAGATCATCAGCCGTGAAATTTGCCGGAAGGCTGCCGCTATGCAGACGGGCATTGTTGTCGGCAATATAGTTTCTGGCTGCGGTATTGTAGGCATCTGCATGATATGCAGCACTCTGGTAAAGCTGCTCATTCAGCCAGTTTTCAATTTCTGAATAAATCATTGGTGTGGCGATACCGATCACAATCAGTCCGGCCAGAATTTCAAACAGAACAAAACCTTTATCGTCGTCTTTTTGCATGGTGTTACCCTCCGGTGTGAAAAATGGCACCAGGAAAAAAAGTGAAAATGTACAGTGATGCACAGATAAACGGACCGAACGGGATAGCGGCCCCTGTATTACTGCGCGGGAACAGCGACATACAGACCATGGTGCCGGTGGCGGCAATACCGATGATCCACGGAGTGCTGTTGGCAGATGACCACATAGCCACACCTGCAATCAGAAACACGTCCCCCAGTCCCAGCGTCTCCACTCCCTTGCGGTATGAGGTGTAGCGCCTCAGGAGAGATAACAGGAGAAACCAGAACAGAGCACAGGCAAGCGCAATAGCAGCATCGCCCTGCCATAAACGAAACGCCACACCCAGCATCAGGAATGTGAGGGTGAAGGGACGGGGAAGACGGCAGGAGGTTGCGTCAGTTAGTGTCATCAGTGTCATGCAGCCAGCCATCAGCAACAGAAAGCAAAGTCCGGTAATGTCTGTCCCCCGGATGATGTGCGTAATGGTGGCGGTGAGTGCCAGAACAACACAGAGCAGGGAGAGGTGACGTGGAAGCCGGAGGGTATGCACCTGCATGAGATAATGTCCGGCCACTCTGATGGCAAGTAACTGTATGGTCAGCGTAGCGGAGATCACGAGTAAGATGATGAGGAACATGGCTCGTATTCTCCGTTATTAACGTCCCTGCATATATGCGGCATAAATCAGCCGGGCATATTTCATTCTGCGGTGAGTGTTATTTTTATTAAATCCGGCGTTGTAGCTACCGAGACACTCCCAGTTCACACCACACTGCTGAAAATGCCGGGCAAGGATCCATGCACCTGTCTGTATATTCAGGCAAACATTACTGAGCAGTTCATTTTCACTTCGGATAATTCCCATTCTTTTCAGTCCGGGAATATGTGTGGAATTAATCTGCATCAGGCCATAATCTGTGCTGATAATTTTTCCGCTGGCATTTCTGTTATGATTGATGGCCCGGGGATTCAGGCTGCTTTCTTTACGGGCAATTACTTTCAGTAGTCCGGGATCGATGGAGTAACGTTTTCCTGCCTGAATAAAGCAGCTATCCAGTGTGTTACTGTTTACGGCGGCAGTCGCCGGGAGACAGAATAAGAAAAGAGATGAGAGATAAAACCATTTCATGATTATGTGCTCCGGGAAACAGCACCCCGGAGGGAGTGCTGTGTGGCAGGGCATTAGCTGTTGGTTTCCAGCTTGATATTGTTTTTATCGCTACTGCAGACGGTAACGGGATCCACCGTGTTCGGGGCTGTGTTCATAATTTTGGTAAATATGGACGAACTGCGCAGGCTGTTAATCAGCTCAACACAGTTTGTTTTAGGAACATTATTACTGGTGATAATGTAGCCATATTTGTCTGCTGTGGCAGCAATCGTGACATCACCACCCCATGCGTTTTTGGCTTTGTTGCCTCCTGCAATCATATCAGCAGGCAATGCACCGCTTTCCGTCAGGGTTTTGATATAATCCGTTCCGGTATATCTTCCCTGGAACTTGTATTGCTTCATTTTGGTTGCAATTGTCTGCAGGTTTTTCAGTTCGCGCTGGTTGTCACTGGAGGCCATTGTGCTGGACATCTGGCTCATCGCGAGCGCGACAACTATTGCGATGATAATCATTGCGCCGGCAATTTCTAATAATGTTAAACCTTTATCATCTTCTTTATCTTTTTTTAAAGAAAAATAAGAAGACAGACGTGCTCTGAAGTTCATATATGACTCCTGTATTAATGGTTGTTACGTTAATGAAAGTATATTGAAGGGCGTTTTAGTATGACGGCAGGTATTATTGCTTGAGCATATCGCTGATACTGTATATCGCGCTAATCATGTTAAGAATAAAAAAGAATACAAAACCTCCTGAAATACCGGTGATAATTAATCCACTTTTTCTGACGCTCTTTTTTGCATCTTCCAGCCACTGTCCGGCATAGGTATTCATTGCAGATACGCTGTCTTCCCTTTCAGAATTTAAGAGAAGTTTATTGATGCATATTTTTGAAGGAAAATCATAGTCAGAATTGCGCATGGCGGTGGCCAGATTCTGACCGGATAATACATTTTTTCTTATTGCCTGAATTCTCTCCTTTAACCATTTATTATGCTCTGCACTTTTTTCAATTCTGAGCAGCGCCTGTGAAAGCGGAATATTTATCTGCAGCATTGACGATATGCTGAACAGATAATTCACACCATGAAAAGTCTGATAGAGCGACCATGGTGGCAGTTTGTCAAGAAGCCTGCGTCCCGGGCCGGTATAGCGACTGAGTGAGAAGCGGATGATGATGACAAGCGTGATGATGGCACCACTGATCCACAGACCATAGCCGATGACAAGCTCTGACATGGCTGCAAGGACTTTCATCTGGAATGACCATTTTTCCTCCGGTGCAAAAGCGCTGACAATGGGGATGATGCGGGTATGTGCGTTGTACATATTCACCACACAGAGTGAAAGCAGCAGAAGGGGATAAAGACAGAGTGTGATGAGACTGCTCACCATTTCCCGCCGTGCTTTCACGGTTTTTGCGACCTGGAACAGGGCTTCGGCGATGTTCCCGCGTTCTTCACCGTTCCTGATCAGTGCCGCTTCTTCCGGGGGAACCCATGTGGGCAGGGCCCCCGACAGCATACCGCTGGCTTTCAGGGAGGCAATACATTCTCTGGCCAGAAAGTACATGCCGGATGTTCCTTTTCGGGTGCCAAAGTCAGTTTCGACATTACAGATAAACTCCAGGGCGCGCAGTGACGGCGTTCCGTCACGTATCATTCCGCCGAGGGACTCATAGAACTCGGCACGCTTAAGACCGAAGGTTTTTCTGGCTGTCCAGCTGTTCAGGGCAGACAGATCCAGTTCAGTACTGTTGAGTTTTTCCAGAAATTTCATATCAGCGCAGCAGCGTATAGCTGTCCTCATCAATGGGAGAGATGTAATGGGCCGCCAGAGGGTCAACCAGTCCGCTGTTGATTTTTCCCAGCAGATGCTGATTACGCGTCATTCCACCCAGTTCCCTGTGCCAGTAGGTTTTGGCTTCGATACGGCCTTTTTCCCGGTATAACTGAAAAAATCTGGCGTCAGGAGAGATGACTTCTGCAATCACTGTACGCCCTGTGACACCACGCCAGCAGTGTGGACAGCCTTCATGGTTTCTCAGATATACCGCATCAGCATTACAGAAGGTTTCCACCAGATGTCGCTCATCCTTTGTACGACTGGATGCTACGTCATTCCATGGATGACGACAGTGGGGACATATCAGCTGAACCAGACGCTGACTGAGCAGTCCGATGAACAACTGCGGGTCTGCAATCATCCTGGCCTGAACACCCTCCATCTCAAGGCGTTCGAGGATGTTAATCGGGTCGTTCGCATGGATGGTGGTCAGCATCAGATGCCCGGTCATGGCGGCTTTTATTGCCGTAATGGCGGAATCGTGATCGCGGATTTCACCGTTCAGGATGCTGTCAGGATCAAGACGCAGTGCTGACTTGATGGAGTCCACCCAGCCCCGGGTGGTATCCATAACGGCTGTCTGAATTGCTCCGGGGATACGGCCTTCCGGCGGGGATTCAATCGTGAACAACCTGCGCCGTGGCAGAAGAATACCGCCGGTGTTGTTGAAGCCGTATTGTTCAAGGTATGCCGCAGAGGCGGTTCTCAGCGTGGTGGATTTTCCCGAGCCGGTGGGGCCAGAGAGGGTGATAATGCCTTCAGGGCGTTGCAGGATACGGCGCAGGGTGCACTCCTGATCCGGGTGATAACCCAGCATACTGAAGGTCGGGATTTGCTGGCTGTCATCCTTGATCAGACGGAGAACAGCATAGAGGCCTCCCACGCAGGGGTAGTGGGAGTAGCGTGCGCCAAACAGGCCAGCCAGTTTCAGGTACTGTTCAGAGAGACGTGCGTCCTGTGGAACCCCGGGATCAAATTGTGTGCCCTTGATGACATCCGTCATGCCGGAATAGGTAGCCCCCAGTAATTCCAGACCTTCTTCTTTCCGGAGGATATCGAGCACTTCCAGTTCGCCATGAACCCGGGCTTCCACATAGGTGAAGTCTGTGTTGTCCCGCCCTGGCGTCATATGAAGGTCGGAGGCACCAAGGGAGGCAGAATGGCGGATATAGCCGAGCATTTTCTGCTGTATCGGGTTAATCGCGTTTTCATCGCCTGTCGTTGTGGCGTCCTGTCTGAGGCGGGCTATCACATCCAGCGTGGTGAACTCAAAGTCTCCCACACGCCCCTGATAGCGTGCGCGAAGGCGGGTCAGATATTCCTGGACGGCACGCAGATGTTTTTTTCCCTCAACAACCCTGATCCGCAGTTGTCCGGCGTTATCGGTGTCGATGGCCACATAATCCAGAATGTCATCCGGCGGCAGGTCTGCTGGATCCAGCATAAAGCCTCCTTACGGGCAGCGGTGCCCGGAAAATATGTCTTTCATCCTTTTATTTTTGACAGCCGCCAGTTACGGCGGCCGGTCTCATGGTCGCAGGGTTTTTCTGGTGCCAGACTGTTCCAGCACCACACTGTCCGGCGTGATTTTTTCCACGTGATAAGTGGTTCCGGGGATGTTCTGGCCCGCCTTCACATCGGAGATGCTTCCCCCCGGAAGTTCTATCCGGGCAGTCAGCTGAGGATGAACACCGAATATTGCTGTCAGGCGGGGGGATGGTAATGCCTGTACATTTGTTGTAACTGCGGAAATGCTTTCCTGCTGACGTCCGGCCTCTGCGGGAACGCCCTGCTCAAGTGTTCGCAGTTCATGGCGGATCTTCTCTCTCGCCAGCATGGCTTCATACAGGGCTGTCTCTTCCTGTATCTGTTCAATCCTTATTTGCTGTGTGTTCTGTTGCTCTGCATTTCCGGTTGTGGCCATTGCCGTGGCCGGTAACAGCAGGACTGAAAACAGAAGGGTTTTGGCTTTATCGGGCATAATATTTACCTGTAAATTGATAGTGGAAACGACCGTTCTCCAGTTGCCGTGTGACAGAGATAAAACGGACAGAAGGCTCTTTCAGGCGTTCAGCCAGATGGTGTGCAGGGAGTGTGGTCTGCATCTGAAGGTCATACTCTTTCCATGGGGGCTGAATGATCTGTCCGTTCTCATCAGTGAGGCTGTTATTAACTTCCTGCCAGTCCAGTTTCAGTTGCATTGACTGAGCCAGCGAGGTCAGTCGTTCCTGCAGGACAGCGGTTTCCGGTAGTGCATCAACTGTGACGGCGTTTTCAGACAGCCGGAAGGTGACCGGCAGGCCAATGCCGCCGGTCTTTCCTTCCGGCATCACAATAAACGGTCGGCTGTCTGTCATATCACTGATGCGCCGGATGAAGTCAGTCACTGTCGCGCCCGCAGTATTGGTGTACGATGCGCGAAGATTGCCGCTGCCACCGTCAGTCGAGCATTCTGCCAGCGAATAACGCCATCCGGCAGCAGACAGTGGCAGTGAAGTCCATATATCAGCACATCCCCGGATGAACGCGTCTGTTTCAGGGAGTCCGGGCCAGGGGGGAGTGATTCGTTCCTCTGTGGCCTGTCGGGCAACCGCTGCCTGCGCGGCTTTTTCTGTCTGCCAGCGTTCATAATACTGCCAGCCGTACCATGCAGTGCCGAGAAGGGCGATGATCAGAGAGACAGTGATGAACTGCGGTCCCCGGGATACCGGATTCAGGCGTGCGGCAGCCGGATGTTTACCAGAGCCAGTCAGGGAGGCCAGCGGCAGGTGCTGATTCTGATCGCCTGCTGAAAATGCCGCCGGTTCATAGTGTATCCAGCCCTGAGTCGGTTCGGTGTTGATGGAAAGAAAGGTATCCCGGGCTTCCCGAACCTCTTCCCCGCTTCCCACCAGGTCACTGACGAGAACACCGTCGACAACGGAAACAAAGCTATAGCGCGGTGTTTCTCCGGGTAACGTCAGTTCCGTGATGGCATAGCCGCCATGTTCAAGCAGTGGCAGGATCAGCAGGGCGAGGGAGAAGCACTGACGGGGTTTTCCGGGCAGTATGCGGCGACTGACAGTGGCTACCATGGTGTGGGTATCGGCATCTTCATTACTGAGATACTGACAGGCCAGGAAAAGGTCGGCTTTCTGTGCCCGGGCAAAGTCGCGGGCATGCCGGTACTGTGAGGGCAGTGTTTTCCATTCCAGACCGGCCAGAAACACATTGCGCCCTGCCGTCAGCGGAAACACCTGCCGCCCTGTCGGTGAAATATCCGTCACGATCGTCCTCCTTGTGCAAATCAGATGATATTGGGCGTGATCAGCACCACGAGAATGGTGTCGTCGTTTTCACTGTTGATCCCACCGCCAAGACCGAAGAATCCCGGCGTACCTACACCCTGTTTTCCGCTGCGACGTCCTGACTGCTGGAAGCCACTGATAATGACCGTCTGCCCGGATTTCAGATCCACGGTCTGATTGATGGTTTTCAGATCCACATTCGGCAGCTGGGCTTTACTTCCACCGCTCTCATAATTCTCAATAACCGGTTTGTCGGAGAGACTCATGGAATAGAGCAACTGCAGTGTCTGTGAGTCCGGGAGAATGAACGGCAGAAGGGTCATGTTAAAACCGGTGGTGATGGTGGCCGCATTCAGGGAGGTGGATGAGCCGACATTGGCAGTGGTATCCGTCGTCACACTCTCGATGTAACTCTGCTGATTGGCGATCTGCATTGGCACCGGCGTCAGGTTTTTGGTGACGGCAGAGTTCTGGGTCACCACACTGACATCCCCCTGGGAAGACAATGCTTTCAGGAAGGCTTTTGAACCGGTGAGTTTACCGTCCACAATGGAAACACCACCTGTGATGGCATCACTGGCTGCACTGGTGAATGTGCTGCCGAGACTCAGTCCCAGCGTTCTGTCGCTGAAGACTGCGTTCCAGTCGATACCGGCCTGCTCATTGCGGGTTTTCCGGATACTCAGAATTTCCACATTCAGCACCACCTGACGTTTCATCTCTTCATTGCGTTTTTCAATGAATGCCCGGACCGTTTCCAGAACCTGTGGATTATCTGTGACGGTGATAAAGCCCGTGGACATGAACATGCGTCCGATACCCGGGGTCAGCATTGATGTGACCGCATTTTTCACATCCTGATACAGCGCAGACTTCATATCCACTGTGGTGGTCTGGGTATTGCTGGCATCACCGGAAATGGCATCTGATGCACTGCCTCCTGATGAGCCGTTTGAGGACATGGTGCCGCTGACCACAGTGGCGTTATAGGCCACCTGACTGTCCATATAGGTGATGGGGAAGGTCTGTGTCTCGAGATAATAGAAGATGATATGCGAGCCGTCATAGCGCCAGGATATACCGAGACGGGAGGAGACCGCATTCAGCAGGGTCGTCAGGCCGGAGGCATTCAGTTCAGACAGTGCTGCGGTATTTCCCGGCAGACGGGATGGTGGCGTGTCGGATGCGCCAATGGCGGCAAGGGGAACCATGCCGCTCGCATCCGGTGGGGGTAACGCGCCCTGGATTTGTTGTGTGCTGCCGGTTGTGGATGTATTCAGGTATGCCAGTACATCAGGTGTGATCCGTACCGGAATATGGCAGCTTTCCGTGATCCGCTGAACCACCTGCTGAAGGGTGATGCTCTGACGGGTATGAATGACAATGGGACAACCGGGCACGGTTTTGCCGGTGTTTTTATCCATGACCGGACGGGGATTGATCCATTGTCGTGAGGATTCCTTAACAACCGGCGTCCGGGTTCGCAGATCAGACATCATTTCCCGTGCCCGTTGTTGTTCCGCAACGGCTTCCTTTCTTGTGCTCTCAAGCTGTCTGTAACTGGCACAGCCCTGTAACAGAGCGGCGGCAATCATAATGGCAAGAATTTTTTTATTCATGGGAGATCCGTGATTTATTCAGATTCGTGACTAATTCATCCAGAGGATGACGTGATCGGGGATCACTGACGGAAGTGTGATGGAAAGCGCTCTGCCGGCAGTGTCCAGCAGTCGGCCGTTTTCCACCCTGCCGAGCAGAGCAGAGTCATTACTCTGTTCCCTGAGCGCGGCCATCAGGCCCGGGGTTTCTGTAGCCCAGACAAAAACACGTTGCTGGCTGATGATATGACTGACGGTATCCGTCCCGGGAATCCCGAGCTGAGCGGATGTCAGCCGCCCTCCGGCTGTCCGTCGTTCCGGATGCTGATGCAGGTAATCATTGATGGCGTTCATATAACGAATGAACGTTGCTGCCTGTTGTGTGTTTTCTGCGGCCTGATGACGGTGTTCGCTGCGGGAGAGCTGACTGGTGAACCAGAAATTGCCTGTGGTCGTGATGACCATGATGAACACGATGAACCAGCCCATAAGGTTATTCCTGTGGACGATCTGTCACCCGCAGCAGACATTGTGCTGTGCTGGTCCGGGCATACAGCGGTTTTTCCACCGGGGTGTAGAGTGCGAAGAGCTGTTCCAGCGCCTGGTGGAAACTGCCGGTGAAAACCAGAGGGGCATCGATACTGTAGTTAACGGGCGTTTCCCAGCGCAGCGTCCAGGTGCCGTGGGGGCATTTTTCGGACGACGTCCAGCGGGCCAGTCCGTCCTTCAGCGTGGTCCCTTTTTCCATTTTCCACTGCCGTGGCGGTGTGACCTTCTGTGGTGGTGCTACCGGTTTCGTGACCACCGGGGCTGGCGTGGTTGTGCGGGGCGCAGATGTACCGGATGTCCCTGTTGTGCTCTGAACCCGGGAAGCGCTGACGGCAGGTGGTACCTGTGCCTGGTCTGCAGCCGTTCCGGTTGTGCTCCTGAACGGATTACGTGGTGTGTCCGCTGTTTTCTGTGAACCCTGCGGTGCCGTGAGGTCAACAGGCGGTGCTGCAGTGGTCGTGACAGTCAGTATTTTCCTGTTCCAGTCCATATGTCCGTACAGTTGCTGCCCGGTCAGCAGAGTATTCAGTGCCCGGTGCCACTGGTCATTAACGGACCAGACGGGGAGGCGTTTGTTCAGTGCCGGTATGGCAGCGTTCTGTTGCCGGAACTGCCAGCCGGGTGGCAGCAACTGGCGTATCCAGTCACTGACGGAGCGCTGACGTGCCTCACGTAAATAAACGACGGATGACTGACCGGGTTTACCGGTCATAACCAGTGCGGGCAGCTGTGTGGCCTGAAGGAGCGGGCGGGGAGGCAGTGCGTTACTCTGGCTGCTGACTGCGGTTGTGGGCGTCGCTGTTGTTGTCGGGCGGGGCGGCGTCACAGGGCGGGTCACCGGTGGCGGAAGCAGACGTTTTTGCGTATGGGCGATAATGGCAGCGCTTTCGCGAATTTGTCCGTCGACGAACACCAGAGCCGGAGGTGTGGTGTCAGGAACAGGCGTGGCATTAAATGCCGTACAGCCGCTGAGTAATGACGGCAGAAGGAGTGTAAGTGATTTTTTTTGCATAGAATAAAATCCGGTATATTACGGGTTACGGTATAAGACAGGTGGCGGGTAACTGGCCTTCAGATGAATATCATTTCATCGGGTTATTGATAATGAACGTTCATGTTCGTGGGGGGATTATAAGAGTGAATTGCATTTCAGAACTGGAGCATTATTTTATTTCTTGCCTGTTACTGAAACATTTCCGGTTATGATCTCCGAATGGCAGGTATCAATAAAATCACTTTTCCCCGATTGTGTGTCAAAGTCAACGTGGGTGAACCTGTGTACATCCTGCCATATGGCGAAACAGACAGGACAGGTAACAGGTAGTTTGCCTTCAGCTATTTTTTCGCAGCTTTCAACCAGTTGCTGCGCCTTGTTATATCTGACGTTATAGCCATTTGTGCAAAGCGTTTCATACCCATGAGCTCCTGTAACTATATGTGTGGCGATTCTTTCGTGGACTCTCCCATTAATTAATAATTGTTCACGCGTTGTGATTGTTCTCATGCCTGTTTCTCTGTTGGTCATAACATAAAATAATCTGCATTCCTGAAAAATATCGCGGTTGTGAAATATTTAGTTTTTATCCCCCTTTTATGGGGGTAAAAAGCAGGCTGTCAGGCTATAACTGAACGCGGTTTCTGGATTTTGGTGCTAATGTCACATCTTTCCATTCACAGCTGCTTCCGGGTATACGCTCTTTGCGTCGTATTATACGGGAGTTCTGACACACAATAATTAAGCCATTGTCTGCCGTCTGAAATGGCATTATAGCGATGTTTATATCTTCTGTTGCAGGAATATAACTGACTTTCTTTTCACATGTATTGGTGTATATGACAACTCTGAATTTTTCTGCGGACATTTTCAATCCTCTTTTAAACCAGAATATCCCGTGAGGGCATTCTTTGTGAAAAAGATGCCGGAAAAATTCCGGCACGGGGATTAAACCTGTTGTGGTTCTGAGTTATCCGGAGCGGTTACCGGTTCGCTGACATCCGGAACCTTTTCCGGGGCAGGCATGACCAGTGGACGTGTCAGGGCTGTAAGTCCTTCACCGGATAACCCCACCTCCTTCAGCAGGGAGTCGATGAGCGGAGCCTGTGTACGGTAAGCCAGAGCGGCGGTTACCGCCTGTTCAGCGAGATTTCCGCCACTTATGTCGGTTGTTGCTGTTTTACCGCGGGTAACACCGCCATTCAGGCCATCCACCTGAATGATTTTAATGCCGTCAATGGATTTCATTGGTTCTGTGGACTTCTCTATGACGGCAGGTAATGCATCCAGCAGGGCAAGACGGAACCGAAGGCTGGTCTGCTCATCCGAAAGCACGTTAATGGCATCGTTCAGTGCGCGCTGTGCTTCCGCTTCTGCCAGACCTTTCTGACGGGTGGCCTCCGCCAGTTCAATAATTGCTGCTGCCTGGAGTTCGGCTGCTTCTTTTTCAGCCTGGGCGCGAACCGTCAGTTCAACCGCTTTCGTCTCAGCTTCCTGAGCAGCAGCAATCAGGGCTACCTGTTTGGTACGGTCGGCCTCCGCAGTCTGGCGGGTGGTTTCCACATCCTGCTGGGCCTGTACGGCTTCAGCCAGTGCTTTACTTGCCCGGGCTTCTGCCTGTGACTGCTCTTCCGATTTTGCCGCCACGGCAATGGCTCTGGCCTGGCTGGCGATTTCGGTTGCCTGCTGTTGCTCAATTTCCCGTATGGCCACTTCCCGTTCGGCTTCGACCTGGCGGGTACGCACTATCTGCTGTCGTTCGATTTCGGCTTCCTCTATCTTACGTTCAGCCAGAATTCTCGCGGATTCTGCTTCACGACGTCGTTCAGCTTCAATAGCAGCAATACTGGCACTCTGCTCTGCCGTACGGGTTTTTACCCGTTGTTGTTGCTCCAGAGTCATGAAGGCTTCCTGCTGTTCAATCTCCAGACGTCGGGAGAGTGCATCCCGGTTTTTTTCCCTGATGGCCACTTCAACATCCTGCTCAACTTCGTTACGTTCGCGGCGACGACGTTCTGTTTCCTGGGTCAGAAGGGTCAGGCCTTCAGCATCAAAGGCATTGTCAGGATTAAAATGTTCCCGTGCAGTCTGGTTGAAACTTGTCAGCGACACACTTTCAAGCTCCAGACCGTTTTTGGATAAGTCTTCCGCAACGGTGTTCTGCACACCCTGAACAAAGTTCTCGCGGGCATCCTGTAAATCCTGCATGCTCATTCTGGCCGCCGTGGCCCGCAGGGCATCAACAAATTTATCCTCGACCAGACTACGCAGATCTTCAGGTGTGAGCGTGCGTTGTCCCAGCGTCTGGGCTGCAGTGGATATTCCTTCGGCTGATGGTTTTACCCGAAGAAAAAAGGCAACGGCAACATCAACACGCATGCGGTCGCGGGTAATGAGACTTTCAGCCGCTGCACGACTGACTTCCAGCTTCAGGGTGTTCATGTTGACGGGAATTGTTTCGTGAAAAATGGGCATAACAATTGCACCGCCACTCATTACCACTTTTTGGCCTCCCAGACCTGTGCGGACAAAGGCCTGCTCTGCCGATGCCCGACGGTACAGGCGGGCAAATATCAGCCCGATAACGAACAGGGTGAGGACCAGCGCAATAACGGTAAACAACCATCCCGGAAGATTAAACATAGTGAGAACCTCTGTATATGTCGGGATTAAAGAACATCCGGCCAGGGATTCAGTTCGCCCAGCCAGCGGGAACCGGAAAGACGGCAGACAATAATCACTTTGTCTCCTCGTCTGAATTCTTTCCCGGCCTCCGGCTCCAGCAACAGGTAATGAACCTGCCCAAAGCGGTCTGTGAAGCGACCTTCACAGGGGGAACCCGCCACTGCGTGATAACCGGTGATGGTGGCCATACACCCGATGAATGCCTCCTCGGTGAGCGCCGTTGTTTCATCACGGGGTAACCAGGGGGCAATCAGTCTGCCGGTGCGGTGTACGAGAGGACATGTCAGCAGCAGGCAAAGTGGTGCAAGGAGAATGTTCGGGGCAGGAGCCTGCAGCAGATGAATAATAAGACCCTGCAGGAGAATGCCGGATATACCAAAAAAACCTGCCAGCATACAGAGGACGATCAGCAGGGGGATCCGTCCGATGTTCAGCCAGTCCAGCGCCTCTCCTGTCAGCCCCTCCGGTAAATCAGGTGTATCCATAGCTGAAGAGAGGGAGTGTCCGCAGAGCAGGGCGATAAGTTCAGCGATACCAGTAAGCAGAACAAAAGTCAGGGCTGCCAGATAGGGTGCGTTATACGCGGTAAGTAACGTCAGTGTCATTTTTCCTCCTGTGGCAGGTCAGTCAAACAACATTATGGCGTGAAGCTTCCGCTTCTTTAATTGTCAGAAGAAGCATATCGTCAGTCATCAGAAGACAAGGGGATGTCTGCAGGAGGGGATGATAACAACAGAAGCCTCACGCCGGAATGCGCTTTATGACAACCGGAGAGGACGGATAATAAAAAATGGGACATCCACATCAGCAAACCGCGATTTGCGAAAAAAAGTCAGCGGAGAGTGGCTGCCGTTGTGGCTGTCCCGGTATTTCAGTGTAACAGGTGATTGCTGTGATCTATGCCCCATTCGGCTTTCGGTAAACCTGAATGCCCCACATGAAGAATGCGTGACAGCATGTTTCTGCCGCTGCCGTTCAGGCTGCATTCGCGTCCGTGCGCGAGTATAAAACCTTCATCCCGGAATATATCTTCCACTTCTGAAGATTCGAGGGATGCCGGATGAATTAATGAAAATGCCACCGGTCTGAGCATTCTGCCCGTGGTGGAAAAGGTGTCTCTGGTACTGTTCAGCTGCAGGATATGACGTTTACCTGTTTGCGCACGGGAAAGTGTCTCACTCAGCAGCTGGTCGTTCCATGCGCACGTGCCAATCTGCCATCCCAGACTTCTGCACGCGGAAAGAGCCGAGCGGAAGCGGTACAGGTCGTATAATGCTGCGTTATTGCCACTTTCCAGCAGTGATTTCAGCGTATTTGCTACCGGTATGTCCGTATTGGTGGCCAGCAGTTTTCGCAGAGTCGTAAACTCTTCTGCCATTCCTCTGAATGCGCTCATCTGACGCGCAGATTCAAGCCAGTTCAGCAGGTAACGCCGGCGACGCCGTTCGTTGTTTATGTTGTCCGGGGCGGTGGAGAGTGCTTCGAGCATATTCTCCAGTAACAGAATGACAGGGTTTTCCTGGGATAGAATGGTCATAAAGGCGTCCTGAAAAAATGCCCGACAGCCGCTCTCCGTACACCGTAAGGTGTCACCGGTGCCGGGCATTGTGGAAACAGAAGGGAAAAAAATCCCGGCCATAAAGGCCGGGAAAAGTCGTCAAATTAAGACAGCAATTTTCATGTCAACGCTCCGTCATCAGATACCAGGTGCAGGAGCAGGGCGATCCTCGACTCCGGCAGAGGCTGTGCATCAAGCCGGAGGAGGTACTGGTAACGCGCTTTTGTCAGCCAGAGGGTGGAGGCAGCATCCAGCTCCTCCCTGGCTGCCGGATTGAGCGCAGGATCCGGGTACACTTTCATCAAAGACTGAACGATATCCTCCCTGACGGTTTTGATTTCACCGGCCATTTTCACGAAGTCCAGAAAGGCACTGTGACGGCGAAGGTGAGTGAAGCTGTGGCGTTCGGGGTCTGCTTTCAGGAAAAAGTAACCGGGAAACACGGCGTGTATATGTCGACGGTAACCACAGACTTTATCCGTGCGGCGGACCTTTTTCAGTATCAGGGGTGTCCAGGGAAGGACGTGTTGTTCGGAAAGCCAGGAAAAGAGATGTTCGCGGTTTTTGCCGGCAGGGATGTACTGTGCCAGATACCAGTTGCGTTGATGTAATTCACTGATATTCAAAATCCGGAACGCTCCGCGAAAATCGATCCCCGCAGGGGGGCTTCGATGTTGTTGTGAACGGCGAATACATAAAGCATGTGTCGGAAACAGCGGCTGACCCTCGTTCAGCCCGGCCTGCAGTTCTGACAGGCACATGATTTACGCACTCTTGTAAGCCTTGTGGACGGTTTCGAGGCGGGCGAAAACCGACAACTCCTGCAAACAGGATTAATGGCTGGTAAATATATTGCATAAGGATGTATCTGTGGCAAGAGCGAAGATAAGCAGTTGAATAGATCGTTATATTTTATAAAACAGCATATTATGCTGATTTGTGTGCGGTGTCTGGAGGATTAGATCGTTTAAAAACTTTAGGCGATCTCTTCTACTAAAAATGATGAAAAACACAGCATAAAAGATCGTTTGTGGAATTGTCTATTTTTTTGACATAGTTCAAAAAAACGACGTTTTTTAGGGGGTTAATGAGAGGCCTGGTAAATCAGAGAAATCGTGTCGGCTTTTCAAAGCGGTGGAAAAGGGGTATATTGCGGATCGTTATTCAGTGGCTTTTGGGATCCTCGCGGTCCGGAAAGCCAGAAAACGGCAGAATGCGCCATAAGGCATTCAGGATGTATGGCAGAAACGACGGCAGTTTGCCGGGGCCGGAAGGCTGAAAAAAGTTTCAGAAGGCCATAAAGGAAAACCCCCATAATCTTCCTGTCGAACTTGGCGGAACGCACAGAAGATTATGGGGGCCTCACAGAATACGGGATAAGTATATATGAAACCGTGTCAGAGATTCAACCCTTCGCAGTGTATTAACGCACGGCATTCTGTTTCCGCCATAAGCGACAGCTTGTGGCGGCCCTGAACCAGACCTCATTTACTGAAAGCACATACCGTCAGGTAAAGAACCCGAATCCGGTGTTCACACCCCGTGAAGATGCCGGAACGCTGAAGTTCTGCGAAAAACTGATGGAAAAGGCGGTGGGCTTCACCTCCCGTTTTGATTTTGCCGCGCATGTGGCGTATGCCCGTTCGCGCGGCCTGCGCCGGCGTATGCCGCCGGTGCTGCGCCGCCGGGCGATTGATGCGCTGCTGCAGGGGCTGTGTTTCCACTATGACCCGCTGGCCAACCGCGTGCAGTGCTCCATCACCACGCTGGCCATTGAGTGCGGACTGGCGACGGAGTCTGAGGCCGGGAAACTCTCCATCACCCGTGCCACCCGTGCCCTGAAGTTCCTGTCTGAGCTGGGGCTGATAACCTACCAGACGGAATACGACCCGACAATTGGCTGTAACATCCCGACCGACATCACGTTCACGCCGGCACTGTTTGACTCACTTGATATCTCAGAAGAGGCAGTGGCTTCCGCACGCCGCAGCCGCGTGGAATGGGAAAACAAGCTGCGCAAAAAGCAGGGGCTGGATGCGCTGGGTATGGATGAACTGATAGCGAGAGCCTGGCGTTTTGTGCGCGAGCGTTTCCGCAGTTATCAGGCAGAGCTTAAGTCCCTCGGCATGAAACGTGCCCGTGCGCGCCGCGATGCAGGCAGGACCCGTCAGGACATTGTCACCCTGGTGAAACGGCAGCTGACACGTGAAATCGCGGAAGGGCGTTTCCGCGGAAGCCTGGAGGCCGTGAAGCGCGAAATCGACCGTCGCGTGAAGGAACGCATGATAATGTCGCGGAACAACAACTACACACGGCTGGCCACTGCCTCACCCTGAGTTTGACCTCATCTGAATAATCCGGCCTGCGCCGGAGGCTTCCGCACGTCTGAAGCCCGGCGACGCACAAAAAAGCAGCACAGCACACAAAAAACAGCCTAATCATCTGCCTTCCGGCTCGCCTTGCTCCCCCTGTTTTTCACGCAAAACTCGTCTCACAGACGGGGGATTCTGCTTATCCACATTTAACTGCAAGGGACTTCTCCGTAAGGTTACAACCGTTCATGTTATAAAGCGCCAGCCGCTGGCGTTACAGGGTGCAATGTTTCTTTTAAACCCCAGTACTGTATTTCCTTTAAACTACTTAATTACTTCCATTTAAAAAGAAAACCTATTCAATGCCTGTCCTGTGGACAGACAGATATGCACCTCCCACGCTAACGCGCGGGCCCCGAACCTCACCGTTCTGAAACCACAGCAAAAAGACATCAGGAATAAAAACACCACACAAACGCAGCACCGTGCCCATCCCTCATAACTGAAAAGCGCCGCCGCCCCCGCCCGAAGGGCGGGAACAACATCGCTTTTAATCATGAATGTTGTAACTACATTGTCATCGCTGTCAGTCTTCTGGCTGGAAGTCCTCAGTACACGCTCGTAAGCGGCCCTTACGGCCCGCTAACGCGGAGATACGCCCCGACTTCGGGTAAACCCTCGTCGGGACCACTCCGACCGCGCACAGAAGCTCTGTCATGACTGAAAACGGGTATGGCTTAGCAGGACTAGGGATGGGTAAGGTGAAATCTATCAATCAGTACCGGCTTACGCCGGGCTTCGGCGGTTTTACTCCGGTATCATATGAAACAATGGAGTGCCGCCTTCCATGCCGCTGGCGCGGCATATCCTGGTGACGATATCTGAATCGTTATATACTGTGTATATACGTAGTAAAGTACATTGCGGAGCAGAACCTGATGGCCGCCATTGAACTGGACGAACGGATTGGTTATTCAGCCAGCAGCCTGGCCGGGCAGCCGTATAAGGGGTCCGCTTGGAAAACGGAAATTTTCTCACGCTAAGAGAATTGAGTTGAACGAGTGGTTACATCCAGGCCAGCTAACACACTGAACGTAAAGGCTGTACGAAATGTTCATCGATAGGAATTTAAATCCCCAAAAGATTAAAAAACACCCAAAAACGGATGTTTATTCAACACTGCCTGCGTGCCATGAGTGCACCGCCGTCAATTAAATGGATCTTATCGATTGATACTGTATATCACTGATGGCTTTTTACTCCATTCCCCTGAAAATGGACGCAACTTCCCCGATGCGGCTCTCAGCCGCACACCCGCTGTTGCGCCAGTGGCTCATGCATCAGGACCAGCTCTGTCAGACGGTAGCCCCGCTTCAGCCCCGTAAAACGCATCTGACATCCGCACAGGATGCACTTCAGCGGGTCAACCTTCAGTAACCGCTGATACATCCCTCTCCAGGTGATTTGCATCGCCGTCTTTCTCACCGTCTCCGTTATGACGTACACAACATCTTCCAGTAACCGGCGCTTCACCGGACTCAGGAAACCGTAGTACCTCACCATACGGAACCCCTTATCCGCCACATGCCAGGAGAACCTTTCCATAAACTCATCACCACTCATCACCAGGTATTCTTCCCGTTTTGTCCGGTGACTGTTGTAACGCAGACCAATTTCATCCTGACCAGCATAGTGCTCCGGACGGCTCATCGGCACCGGCGGTTTTTTCAGGTAAGAGCCGAAGTACACCACCACATGTGTGGCGTTATCCATCACCCGGGATACGTTGACATTCCAGCCCCGCCGGTAATGACTGTCAAGGAAGCGATTCCAGTCCCGTCTGCTGCTTCCTTCAACTGCCAGCGCATCCGGTATCACCAGGTCAGGGTATTTCCGTGACAGCAACCGTGTTATCCGGTAGCGCCACATGCTCATCACCTTACGGGCGTAAAAATGAAGGTTTTTCCAGGTGTGGCCCGACGTCACACCACCGGCAGTTGTCGATAAATGGATATGCGGATGCCACTGCTGGTCACGACCCCATGTGTGGATGACCGTGAATATCCCCGGCACCACATCTGCCTGGCGGCAGATTTCCAGTATCACATTCGCTGCAATGCGGCTCATCTCTGCCAGTAACCACCGGTTGTGGAACACCGGGGACCAGTACTGGCAGGGAAGTGTGAACACAATATGCTGCCACGGACAGTCGGGAACCAGACTCAGCAGATACTGTATCCACTGTGCGCCAGCCTTCACTC
>ERZ1673747.647-NODE-647-length-47915-cov-8.578458_pt1 | contig 47915 bp, 37 predicted proteins | sample MGYA00580220_ERZ1673747 | MGnify/ENA primary metagenome ERZ1673747 (study PRJEB41218, sample SAMN15661769) | gut metagenome | host: Homo sapiens | place: Canada: London | collected 2015-08-20/2019-03-30 | study: EMG produced TPA metagenomics assembly of...
CCGCCGGAGCGGTGCTTAAGCCGTAAGGCGGGAATTGTGCGGTGTTGCCTTAAATATGCGCAGACAAAAATCGCCCCCATCCGGTTGCGGCTCCGGATGGGGGCTTGGGGTATCGGTTTGTGTGAGGAGGAATCATGTTCCAGAATCACGGTTGCGGCTCCGTGACCCTGTGCTTATATAGTACAGGGCAACTGCTAAAAAACTATGTTTTTCGTATGAACATTTTGTAAATTACGCCGCAGTGCCGTTTCCCCGGGAAACGCCGGTTCCCTATTTCCTCTGCGGGGGGGCCATGACATAAGCGCGGGGGCTGTCCCAATCGGACAGCCCCCGCATTGTGTTCTGTTGCTCAGATCACATTGTATTCCTTCAGCAGCTTCTCGACCTCGGTGCCCTCGATCTTCTTGAGGGCCTCCTTCATGGCGAGCTTGCCGACGAGAGGCATCTCCATGTCGGTGATCTTGCGGCCATCGCGCAGCTTGACGGTGGCGTCCAGCAGGCAGCGGATGTCATAGACGCTGCCCCAGACCTCGGGCACGCCGCGGTCCACATTGAGCAGGGTGTAGACAGCCTCCATGCCGGTGCGGATGGAGTACTCGGTCGTGAAGATCGTGTCCCGCGCGGTCTCGGCAAACTGGCCGAGGAACGCAAAGTTCACAGCACCCTCGGGTACGATGTCGGGGCGGTCGCCGGCGGCGCGCGGCATAAAGAACGCGTCAATATACGGCATCATGCAGGGCACGGTGTTGGCGCTGTTGGTCGCCATATCCTCGATCTGATCCTCAGGCACACCGATGTGGTACAGCCACTCCATGCAGATCTCCTTGCCGGTGCAGTCGCGCATCGGCTTCTTGATATAGTCGCCCGGCTTGTCGGTGAACAGGCCGTAGACCCAGACGCAGAGCTGATCCTTGGGCTGGTCGCGGAACTGCTGCTGGCGGTTCAGCGTCCAGCTGAGCAGCCAGTTGGAATCGGTGACTGTGACGATGCCGCCGGTGACGACCTTGCCGCTGAACGGGTCGCGCTTGCAGATCTTCTTGATATAGGGCACAATGCGCTGGTCCAGCGTTGTGATGGTGGCGCTCATCCAGTTGGACAGCTCGGGATCATAGCAGAACTTGTCAGGATGGCCGAAGCTCGGGTCCTGCGCGGCGATCTTGCGCCACAGGTCCCAGCCGCCTCCCTCCTTCAGCTCAGGCTTGAACTCGGCGGGGGTGTTCTGGCTGCCGATTGTCGAGTTCTCGACACAGCCGCCGTTCGTGATAAAGACGAGGTCGTTCTCGGTCAGGTCGATGCTGTCCTCCTTGCCGTCGTGCAGGATGTCAATGCGGGTGGCCTGCTTCTTGCCGCCGGCACAGTCGAAGGCGATGTTCGTGACCTTGGTGTCGTAGTGGAACTGGACACCGAAGCCCTCGAGGTACTTGACCATCGGCAGGATCATCGACTCATACTGGTTGTAGCGGGTGAAGCGCAGCGCCGTAAAGTCGGGCAGACCGCCGATGTGGTGGATGTAGCGCTGCAGATAGCGCTTCATCTCCAGCGCACTGTGCCAGTTCTCAAAGGCAAACATCGTGCGCCAGTACATCCAGAAGTTGGAGTTCAGCACCTCATCGTCAAAGAAGTCGGTGATCTTTTTGTCGTACAGCTTCTCATCGGGGGACATGAACAGGTTCATGATCTCCATGGCGGCCTTGTCGGACAGACCGAACTTGCCGTCGGTGTGGGCATCCTCGCCGCGGTTGCGGGTGGCGCGGCAGAGGCTGTAGTTGGGGTCGGCCTTGTTCAGCCAGTAGTACTCATCCAGAACGGTGTGGTTCTCGTCCTCGATGGAGGGGATGGAGCGGAACAGATCCCACATGCACTCGAAGTGGTTGTCCATCTCACGGCCGCCGCGCATGACATAGCCGATGTCCTGATATTTGTAGCCATCACAGGCACCGCCGGGGATGGGGTCCTTCTCGAGAATATGGACATGCTCGCCCTTCATCTGGGCATCGCGGACCAGATAGCAGGCCGCAGACAGTGCTGCCAGACCGGAGCCGACCAGATACGCGGACTTGCCGTCCACGCCGTCCGGCTTTTTGGGCGTTGCAAAGGCTTCATAGTTACCGCTGGAATAATACATAACGCTACCTCCTGTGTCATGGGTATGCGGCGGTGCGGGATGGACATGGGGCTTGCTGCCTGCATCGGCCCGCCGCCGTTTGTTTGGTATGGCTTTAGTATACCCACGCCGCGCCCCGGTTACAATCAGCAAAAAATCCCGTTTGATAAGAATTTTATCAAACGGGACGAATTGTAAAGATTATGACCAATCTGTGACCGCCGGGGCAGGCTTACCGGTGCTTTGACCAGGCTGTGGCAAAGCCAACAAGCCCGGCGCAGAGCGCGGCGGCCAGCGCCTCCACGGGGAAGGCATCGCCGGTCTGGGGCAGGGCGGGTGCGGCGCTGCCCTTAGCCGTGCGTGCCGCCGGGGCAGCGGTGTTCTTGGCGGGCCGCGCCACGGTGGTTTTCACCTTTTCCGCGGGCGTGTCATAGCGGTTGGTAAACTTCACGCTTTCCGCCTTGGCGGTTTCGCCGCTGCGCACCGCCCACAATTCCGTATTCAGTCCTCCATCGGGATGGCCCGTCACACGGACGGTCACGGTGTAGCTGTGGGTGTCGTACACCGTATGCGCCGCTGTGCTGCCCGCCTGCGTGACGGTGTAGCGGTAGTCCCCCGGCGTATCAAAGGCAAAGCCGGTAAAATACGCCGTGCCGCTGCCCTGTATCGTCAGCGATGCCTGCGCCGGGGCGGGCGCAGCGTCCAGCGGCGTGATGCTCACCACGCAGGCGGCATCAGCGGCCGCGCCCTCGGTGCGCACCGTCACGGGCAGCACCACCCCCGCGCGCGCCGCAAAAACCGGCAGCGGGCAGCACAGCGCCAGCAGCAGGGCCGCTGCCGTCAGCCAGCACCGCAGGGCCGTTGTGGCATACCTCATTGCATTTCATCTCCTTTTTCGATAGGGTGCAGCCACCCGAACACCACCACCCGGCCGTTTGTCTCGGCCCCGGCGCAGGTGGACAGCGCAAGGATGCCCGCCTGCGCATCGGCGCTGCAGGGCCGCTGCTGCACGGCGTTGGCCGCCAGATAATCCAGCAGCGGCTGTACGCCGGTCTGGTACCGCGCGGGGTCATAGACGGCGCTGTCGTAGGCATCGGTACACAGGCAGGCGAACAGCTCCACGGTGTAGGCCGCATCGGGCAGGCTTACGCTGCCGGTCGTGTGGGCGGCAAAGAAATCCGCCTGCGCAAAGGCGGCCACATCGCCGAACATTGCGCCGTTCTCCATATGGTGGCCGTACATAAGCGTGTAGGGGTCGGTCAGCCCGGCGGCGCAGCGGCTGTCGAGAAAGACCGAGCCGGACAGCGAAAACGCCCCCGTGACATTGCGGTTGATGTAATCCATATTCGTGGCCCCCTGCACAAAGGGGTAGTCGATATTCGTGCCGTCAATGGTCAGCCAGCCGCAGACATCGGGGTTGCGGGCCTGCAGCTCGGCCAGGGTGGGGTTGTCCGCCGCCAGCACGGCGGGCTTGTAGTGCAGCAGCTCCGCCCCCGCAAAGGCCCCGCGGCTGACGGCAGCGTCCTGCCAGAGGGCAAACCCGCCGAAGGCGAGCAGCACCAGCATAAGCAGCCCCGCCGCCGCGCTGACGGCCGCGCTGCCCGCACGGGCCAGCCGGGCCGCCGCCCGCAGCATCAGCGGCCGCGGCGGCGCTTGCGGAAGAACACCGCGCCGCTGCCGGCGGCCAGCGCCAGCATGGCACCGTAGGGCGCAGCATCCAGCAGCAGGCCGGTGGGGGCCGCTGCCTCGCGGGTGTTCGTCACGGTGATGTCGGCATCCGCAGCCGTCATGGCGCGCTGCGCCAGCGTGCGGGTATCCTCCACCGTGCCGGTGGGTGTGGCCCAGTCGGTCGTGTACTTGGCGGCATCATCGCCGCCCTCCGCGATCGTGTAGAGTGCGCCCTCCGGCAGGCCGGTGACCTCGATTTTCTGATCCGCGCGGATCGTTTCGGTGATGGTTGCCCTGCCGTTCGCATCAAAGCTCAGCACCGTGCCCTCCCCGGTCAGCGCGCCCCCGGCCTCGCCGGTGCGGACCGTCACGGACGCCATATGCTTTTCGGCATCGGGGTCCTCCAGCGTCAGGGTAAAGTCAAAGCTGTCGCCGTAGTCGGCAAAATCACCGGCCAGCCTTTTGGTCAGTGAGAGCGCGTAGGTCGTGTAGGTGTTTGCGATAAAATCCACCTTGTCCCCGCCCGCCAGCGGTGCCAGCGCGGCATAGTCGATCTTAAAGCTCGTCCCGTTGGGGTCGGCGGCGTCCGCATTGACGACACGGGCCCTCAGCAGGTAGGCGGGGGCGGCGGTCAGCCCCGCAATGCCGGGGTCGCGCTCGGTCAGGCGGTAGTAGTAGACGCCGGGCTCGGTAAATTTTGTCATATCGAACTGCACGGTGACATCGCTCTCGGCGGCAAGGCTGCCGTCAGCCCCCCGGGCAAAGACCGCCGTGACGGTGGGGCTGGCAAGCTGATCGGTGCTGCCGAGCGCTGCGCCCTCCTCGGGCTGGCCGGGCAGGTCGCCTTCCTGCGCGCCGGTCACATCGAAGGTCATCGTGCCCAGCACGCCGCCCGCACCGGCGGCATCGGTCATATCAATGGCCTTTTTAAAGGTGACGCTGGCATCGCCGGTGGGCAGCCGGTCGGCGGCAAGCGCCGTGGTGGACAGCGCCCCCGCCAGCAGGGCCGCCGTAAGAACTGCAGAAAGCTTTTTTGCGTTCATAAGTAAGGTCTCCTCTCCAATATGTGTGGGGGTCGGGTCATATTCCGCTGCGGCGCAGCAGGGCGATGACGCGGCCGCGTATCTCGCTGGTGCGGACCGGGCCGAACCACCGGCTGTCGCGCGCACCTGCGCGGGCATCGCAAAGGATAAAATATTCGCCGTCCGCCAGCGTCAGGGGGTATGGTACGCCGTTGTCATAGCGGGGCGTCTGCTCGTAGATGTCCGGCTCCGCCACCACGCTGCCGTTGATGAGCAGCAGCGCCGTGTCGGTGACCTCCACCGTATCGCCGCCGCGGGCGGCCACCCTGCCGGTATAGCGGGTGCCGTCCTTCTCAAAGACGACCGTCTCCCCCGCCGTATAGCGCTGCGGCAGGCGGTAGTACAAAAGCAGGTCGCCGGGCTTGATATGAGGGTGCATCGTGTCGTCCGGCTGGATAGCCAGCCCGAACACTACCCCGAACAGCACCGCCAGCAGCGCCGCCAGCGCACCCGCCCGCACCAGAAACTCCCGTATCTCCGCCCATGCGGCGCGGCGGTCCTCCTGTGTTTCCAGCACTCACACCCCCCTTCGGCGGCGGAGCAGCGCACAGACCAGCGCCGCCGCCACTGCCGCCAGCGCGGGCGCAGCGTCCCGGCGCAGCCCGGTGGGCGGTACGCCGTCCTTGTTGTTGCGGCAGGTCAGCGCCGTGTCGCTCTGCCCCACCGTGCCGGTCCATTGGCCGCCCTGCGTCACGGCGGTGCCATCGGCAAAGCTTGTCTCGTAATCAGCCAGCGCCTCCTCGCTGACGGTCAGGGTCTGCCCGGGCTTGAGATGCCCGATCGTCACGCTGCCCCGGTGGGGGATCGTGAAGCCCGCCGCCGTCAGCGCCGCACCGCCCGCAGCGGTCACGGCCGCGCGGTCGGCTGTCACCGGCACGCCGTCCACAGCCGCCGTAAAGGCAAAGGCGCGGCGGGTATCGCCGTAGCCGCCCGTCACCTGCTTGGTGATCGTCAGGCTGCGCCACGGCGCGTACCGGTTTGTGATAACGGCCTGTGCCGTGGCGCCGGTCGTCACCTCCACCTCCGTCTGCGCCTCGGCGGCCGTTGTCGTGCAGTAGGCGCTGTCCAGATCGGGGTGGTCGGTCTCGGTCACGGTATACCGGCCGGCGGGCAGGCTGCCGATCGTGACGCTCTGCAGCCCGCGCAGCCCGAAGCGCAGCGCGCCGGGCGCAGCAAGGGTGCGCGTCTCGGCCGTGCCGTCCGCATAGGTCAGCGTATAGCTGCCGGCGGGCAGCTCGATGGAAAAGGTGTTTGTAACGGCGGCGGCTTCGGTGCGGTAGGCGTCCTGCTCCACGGCCTTTGTCAGCTGCAGGCTGCCGCTGCCCGCGACCGGTGGCTCCGGCTCGGTGCTGAACCAGACCTTGTCGAGCAGGTTGCCCTCCCGCCGGTCCCCGCTTGCGCAGGACAGTGCGAGAAAGAAGAACCGGCTCAGATACTGCCCCGCCGCCACCGTGTAGTCGCCCCGGTGGGTCACCCAGGCGGTGTTGCCGTCCGTCATCTCCCCGCCAACCATAAAGCTGCGGATCGTGACCGGCTGGCCGTTGTAGTCCACCGTCCGGTCCAGTGCGCTGCGCACGCTGCCACCGGTCGTATCGGCCGAGGCCTGCGTCAGGATCTCGGTGATCTGCTGCGCCACCGCGACCGGCGCGATGAGCAGCGCCATTGAGTCACTGCCCGCGCGGCCCCGGTGCGCCAGCGACCAGTGCAGCGTGGTGCCGGGCACGGTCAGCACATCCTGATACAGTGCGCCGTAGGCCTGGCAGTTCAGCTCGGCAAACTGGTTGCCGTCATAGGCACCGGGGGTGTGGTAGCAGACGGACGGGTCGTTGGGGTCGGTGCGCAGCTCCCCATCGATCAGATCGGTGTAGCTGCGGCCTGTGCCGTCCACAAGCTCTATGTAATGGCCGTTGACAAGGCTGCTCCAGTGGGGGGCCGCGCCGGTCGTTCGCCATACAATGGCAGGGTTGGTGTCGGCGTCCGCCGTCTGGATAAAGTGCGACCGCTTGGCCGTAAAGGGATAGTACAGCGCACTGCTGCCGGCCACGGCGGGGGCCTCAAAGCTGCCGTTCTGCAGCTGGATGTAGTAGGCCACCCGGGTCTGGGCGGCCGCGGCGGTGCCGTCTGCGCCGGTTACCTCCACCTTATAATAGAGCCTGTCCGCATCGCCGATGCCCGCCACGCAGGAATCAAGCGCCGCGTTGAGCCGCTGCTCGCTGCCCGCCTCGATGTTCCAGCCTGAGCCGGAGCAGATCTGCGGGGTCACGCTCTGCCAGTCAGCCCCATCCCTGCTGCGGTACCATGTGTAAACAGCCCCGGGCAGCTTTTCGTCACTGCCGTTGACCTGCGCGGTCAGGCAGCCATCGGCGGCAATGCTGTCGATGAGCACCACCCCGGTCACGGCGGCCGGCTGAGCGGTCATCTCCGGCAGGGCACGCAGCACCGGGGCGCGGGCGGTCTCGGGTGTGGCCGTCTGCTGCGGTGCAGGGGCCGGGGTCGCGGTCGGTGCCGGGGTGGGCACCGGGGTCTCGGTCGGCGCTGGGGTCGGTGCCTCGCTTGGCGCGGGGGTCGGCTCCTGTGCCGGGGTCTCTGTCGGCGCGGGGGGTTCGGTCGGCTCCGGGGTCGGTTCCGGTGTTGGCTCTGGGGTCGGTTCCGGGGTTGGCTCCGGGGTCGGTTCCGGCGTCGGTTCCGGCGTTGGCTCCGGCGTTAGCTCCGGCGTTGGCTCCGGGGCGGGGGCTTCGGTCGGTGCCGGGTCAGGCGGGGCCTCGGCGGCCGCCGCTGCGGGCAGGGGCAGCTCCTCCTCCGCAAAGACTGCGCTGGCCATGCCCGCCGCCATACAGCAGGCCAAAAGCACAGCCAACAGACGCTTTTTCATAGGCGTATTCCTCCTTTGCACAAATTCCTGCGCGGGCGGCTTGTCCATTGCAGGGATCGTCTTGGAGTATACAGGCCCGCCCGCGCAGAAGGCGTCGATAGCGGGAATCCGCTAAAACCTTACGCGCCGCGCCTTATTTCCACGCGGCGCGCAGGGCGGCGGCCTCGCTCTCGGCCAGTGCGGGGTAGTCGGGGTTGTCAAACAAGCTGGCGTAACGGTACAGCCCCACGCCCGTGATGCCGCTGTGCGCCAGCAGTGCCAGCTGGTCGGCCAGCGCATGGCCGCTGACCCACTCGCTGCCGCTGTCGGAGCCGTCCCCCGCGCCGATGCGGTAGGCCCCCAGCCCCGCATACAGCTGCACCCCCGCTGCCCGGGGCAGCGCCGCCCATGCAGCCGCCAGCCGGGGCAGGCTGTGCGCGGTATCGCCGTCCTTCTCATACGCCTGCCCCCAATAGAGCTGGGGCATCAGGTAGTCCACCGTCCCCTGCCGCAGCCAGCGGGCGGCGTCACTGTACTGCAGGGTGTAGTTCAGCTCTGGGTCGCCCGCCGGGGCCGCGCCGAACCGCACGCCGTACCGCTGCGCCGCCGCGTGGCACAGCTCCATCAGTGCGTTGACATTCTCCCGCCGCCAGTCGTCCAAACTCAGCGCCGTGCCGCTTGCCGCATAGTCGGCAGCGTCAAAATCAGGGTCCTGCACAGGGTAGAAATAATCGTCAAAATGGATGCCGTCCAGCGGGTAGCTGCGGCACAGCTCCTCCACCCCATCGGCAATATACTGCCGCACGGCCGCGCTGGACGGGTCAAGCACCGCGCCGCTGTCGGTGTAGCGCACCCACTCGGGGTGAAGGCGCGCAGGGCTTTCGGCACAGAGCGCCGGGACCTGCCCTGCCTGCAGGCGGTAGGGGTTGATCCACGCCTCAAGCTGCAGCCCCCGCGCATGGGCCGCCGCAATCATTACGGCAAGCGGGTCAAACCCGGGGTCCTGCCCCTGCGTGCCGGTACAGATATGGCTGAACGGAAAATACGCGCTGGGGTAGAGCGCATCCCCGAAGGGGCGCACCTGCGCAAGGACAACAGTCGCGCCCAGCCCGGCGATGTCGTCCAGCATCGCCTCCACATCCGCCGCAAAGGCTGCCTGTGTGGAGAAATCGACCTGCTGCCATTCCAGATAGCTGACCCAGACCGCACGGTAGGGCGCGGCGGCGGCAGGCTGTGCCGTGGCCGCGGGCGTTGGGGCCGCAGGCTCGTCCGCCCCGGCTGCCCTGCGCGGCAGCACGGCGAGCGGTGCCAGAAAAAACACCGCCGCCAGCAGCAGGATATACCGGATATATCGCATCGTACCACCCCCTGTCCCACATAAATATGCGCCCGCAGCCCCGATGATGCCGGTTTTTACCGTTTTTTACCCGCACAAAATTTGACAGGAATTGGCAGGAAATGATATATTAGATATATATGCAACATTTTTTGGGACACAAAGGCGGCGAGGCTATGACCAGACACGAGGTCGAAAAGGAAATGATGCAATACCGCGCGATTTTTCCGATCGTGCGGCTGCTGGACGCGGGGCAGGTGTGCGGCAACGCCCCGGTGGGGGAGCATTGCCCCTGCCATGAATTCTGGCACAGGGACGCCCCCTGCCAGAACTGCATCTCCCGTCAGGTGATGGAGGATCATACCCAACGCACCAAGCTGGAATATATGGGCCGTGATCTGTATCAGGTCACAGCGGTCTACCGCGAGGTGGACGGCGCACCCTGCGTGCTGGAGCTGATCCAGCCGCTGGACTGCGACAATCTCATCGACCCCGAAAACAGCGACCGGCTGATGAGCAGCGTGTCCGGCTACCACATCAAGCTCTACCACGATGCCCTGACCAGCTGCTATAACCGCCGCTATTATGAGGATGTCATCAAAAGCCGGAGCGAGCCGGCCGGCGTGGCCGTGCTGGACCTTGACGATTTCAAGCTGTACAACGACACCTACGGCCATCAGGCCGGCGATGCAGCCCTGCGCACCACCGTGGAGGTCGTGCGCGGCTGCATCCGCAAAAGCGACCACCTGATCCGCTACGGCGGCGATGAGTTTTTGCTCGTGCTGCCCGGCATTGCACAGGCGGCGTTTGTTGCCAAGCTGGAGCGCATCCGCCAACAGCTGCACACCGCCGTTGTACCCGGCTACAGATCTCGACCAGCATCGGCGGCGTGATGAGCCGCCCGGGCGAGAGCTGCGAGCAGGCGGCCTCCCGCGCGGACCGGCTGATGTATCAGGCCAAGAACCACAAAAACACCGTTGTGACCGAGGACACCGCCGGCACCGCCGCCCCCTCGGCCGCCGGGCGGGACCGGCAGGCCCGTCAGAATATCCTGATCGTAGACGATTCCGAGATGAACCGCGCGATTCTGGCCGAGATCCTCGGCAGTGATTACAATATACTGGAGGCCTCCAACGGGCAGGAATGTCTGACGATGCTGGACCAGTACGACACCGCCATTGCGCTGATCCTTCTGGACATCGTCATGCCGGTGATGGACGGCTTTGAGGTCCTGAACACGATGAACCGCAACCACCGGATCGAGGACATCCCGGTCATCATGATCTCAAGCGAGGACGCCGACACCGTTGTGCGCCGCGCCTATGAGCTGGGCGTCTCCGACTATGTGAGCCGCCCCTTTGACGCCGGGGTCGTCTACCGGCGCGTCTTTAACACGATCAAGCTCTACGCCAAGCAGCGGCGGCTCATCTCGCTGGTGACGAGCCAGATCCGTGAAAAAGAGAAGAACACCCAGATGCTGATCTCGATCCTGAGCGAGGCGGTCGAGTTCCGCAACGGCGAGAGCGGCGCCCATGTGCTGCACATCGGCACGCTGACCCGGCACCTGCTGGAGCAGCTGACCCAAAAGACCGACCAGTACGCCCTGACGCCCGAACAGAAGGAGCTGATCGTCATGGCGTCGTCGCTGCACGACATCGGCAAGATCGCAATCGATGATGCGATCCTGAACAAGCCCGGGCGGCTGACCCGCGAGGAGTTCGACATCATGAAGCGGCACACCACGATCGGCGCGGCGATGCTGGACCAGCTGCACCGCTACCGCAACGAGCCGCTGGTGCGCACCGCCTATGAGATCTGCCGCTGGCACCATGAGCGGTGGGACGGCCGCGGCTACCCCGATGGGCTGAGCGGCGACCAGATCCCGATCTCGGCGCAGGTGGTGGCGATGGCCGATGTCTACGATGCCCTTGTGAGCAAGCGTGTCTACAAGGACGCCTACGCGCCCGATGTGGCGGTGCAGATGATCCTGCACGGCGACTGCGGGGCCTTCAATCCCCTGCTGCTGGACTGCCTGACCGACCTGCAGGACACCTTCAAAGCCGAGCTGGCCGCCCCCGAGGCGTGATACCGTCCGCTTGCGGGCGATTTTCCTGTTACTTTGCAACCGGTTTTCAAAAATTCCGTTGTGAAGCTACCATTTTGCTGCCTGTGCGCGGGCTTGGATTGGGAATTTTGCCGAAAATCGCCGTTTTCTGCCGCAGGGTGCCGCTTTCGGTTGAATAGCGGCGCTTGATGTGGTAAAATTGTACATGATTTATACGCGGGAACGGACAGCCGCAGACCGGCTGCCCTGCTTATATGATTTTGTACTGAAAGAATGAGGGGAATTTGGAGTTGCACGTCATTACAAAACGCGAAAAGATGCAGTACGCCTATGTGTTCCTGACGGATTTGCTGGCCCTGGCGGTCAGTATTCTGCTGTCGTGGCTGATCACTGACGGACTGTTCAATGTGCTGGTGCCCTACACCGCACGGGACTGGATGCAGACGCTCTGCGCGCTGGTACTGGCCTTTGTTGCGACCTTTTTCTGCTTTGACCAGACCGAGAACATCGTCACCCGCCGCCCCGGCGCCGAGATAAAGCTCTCGCTCAAGTTCAACCTGATGCTCTGCGTCATCTACTCGGCCCTGATGCTGCTGACCAAGGCAACGATGCTCGACTCCCGCTATTTTGCGGTGACGGTGCCGCTCATCAACGCTTTGCTGCTGCCGCTCGCGCACGGTGCGCTCAAGCGGCTGCTGCTCCATTTCCAGCGCAGCTGGGGCATGGAGAGTCTGGTCGGCATCGTGACAACCACCGACCGCGCCGACCGCCTCATCAATGAGATCGGCAAGGACTGGTCCCGCCGCATTGTCGGCGTGGTGCTGCTGGAGGCCACGCATGAGATCGTCGGCACCGAGATCGATGGCATTGCGGTGAAGGCGAACTTCACCGATTTTATGGACTGGGTCCGGCGCGAGGCGCTGGACGAGGTCTATGTCGATGTGCCGATGGACAGCGGCGAGAGCTTCATCCCCTATCTGGAGGAGATGGAGAGCATGGGCCTGACCGTGCATTTCCGCCTGCCGCTGCTTGACCGGATCGAGGAGGCCTGCTGCGATGAGACGAGCGCTGCACGGCTGAGCCGCACGCTGGGCCGCTGCGCGGGGGGCAGCATCGTGACGATGGGCACCGTGGAGCTGAAGCTGCGCGACCAGATTGCCAAGCGGTGCATGGACATCGTGGGCGGTCTGGTGGGCTGCATCCTCAGCATCCCGATCATTGCGATCGTGGCGATCCCCCTCAAGATCGAAAGCCCCGGCCCGCTCTTCTTCAAGCAGAAGCGCGTGGGCCGCAACGGACGGTACTTCTACATCCACAAGCTGCGCAGCATGTACATGGACGCTGAGGAGCGCAAAAAGGAGCTGATGGCCCAGAACGAGATGAACGGCCTGATGTTCAAGATGGAGGACGACCCCCGCGTGACCAAGGTGGGCAAGTTCATCCGCAAGACGAGCATTGACGAGCTGCCGCAGTTTTTTGATGTACTGCGCGGCGATATGAGCCTTGTGGGCACCCGCCCGCCGACAGTGGATGAGTACAAGCAGTACGAGAGCCACCACAAGCGCCGTCTGTCGATGAAGCCGGGCATCACCGGCCTGTGGCAGGTCAGCGGCCGCAGCAACATCGAGGATTTTGAGGAGGTCGTCAAGCTGGATGTGACCTACATCGACAACTGGTCACTCTGGAATGACATCAAGATTTTGTTCAAGACCGTGTATGTAGTCTTCGCCGGACGCGGGGCGAAATAAAAGCACATTCCCGGGCGGCTCACCGTGAGCTGCCCGGGATTTTTTTATGGGGAAGTCTTTGGCAGTCTGCGCCTTCCCCCTTTGGGGGAAGGTGTCTGCGGCCCCGACCGCAGACGGATGAGGGGGAAGTTCACGGCCGCAGTCCGTTTGCGCGCAGCCTCGGCAGGGCTTGCCCTCATCAGTCACCTTCGGTGACAGCTTCCCCCGCGGGGGAAGCCTTTTCCCTCCACGCCAAAACGGGGTCTGCTTTGCGGCAGGCCCCGTTTTGGTTGGTATAGGAAAATAGAGAATGGCTTTTGGCTGCCCGCGTCAGACGATCTTGCGGGCTTTGTGGACGCCGGTCTTTAAGAACTCGACCCACTCGGCAATGTTCACGGCGTGGTCGCCGAGGCGCTCCAGATACTTGTCGATCATAAACAGGTCGAGCGCCGTCTCGGCATCATCGGGGTGCGCCGCAATGTAGGCGGCGATCTCCTTGCTGATGCGGCCGAACATGGCATCGCACTCATCATCGCGGGCAATGACCTGCGCGGCGGTGGACAGATCGACCTGCACATAGGCCGCGATGGCGTCCTTGACCATATGCAGCGCAATATCGCCCATAGCGTAAAGATCGTCCAGCACGCCGACGGTGCGCGCGCCCTCCGGGTGGAGGTGCAGCGTGATCTCGGCAATATCGCTGGCCTGATCGGCAATGCGCTCAATGTCGGTGACCATCTTGAGCGCCGTGGACACCTTGCGCAGATCGCCCGCGACCGGCTGCTGGCGCAGAAACAGCGTTAAGCAGCGGTGCTCGATCTCATGCTCGGCCGAGTCGATCTCGCTGTCCCGCGCAATGACGCTGCGCGCCAGTTCAACATCGCCGGTGCGCAGGGCGGTCATGGCGCTCTCGATCGCGCCGCCCGCCGCATGGCCCATGCGGGCCAGCATCGTGTCCAGCTGCAGCAGCTCGGCATCGTACATCTTCCGTACACTTGTACCCATGTTGCAATCCTCCTTAACCGAAGCGGCCCGAGATATAATCCTCGGTGCGCTTATCCACAGGCGTAGCAAAGACGCGCTCGGTGGGGCCCATCTCGACCAGCTCGCCCAGCAGGAAGAACGCCGTCTTATCGCTGATACGCGCGGCCTGCTGCATGTTGTGGGTGACCATGACGATTGTGTAGTTTTCCTTCAGCTCGGTGGCCAGCTCCTCGACCTTGGAGGTCGAGATGGGGTCCAGCGCGCTGGTCGGCTCGTCCATCAGCAGGACCTCCGGCTCGACAGCCAGCGCGCGCGCAATGCAAAGGCGCTGCTGCTGGCCGCCCGACATGCCAAGGGCGCTCTTGTTCAGGCGGTCCTTGACCTCGTCCCAGATGGCCGCGCCGCGCAGGGATTTTTCAACGATCTCGTCCAGCTGCGCCTTATTGCGGATGCCGTGGGTGCGCGGGCCGTAGGCAATGTTGTCGTAGATCGACATCGGGAAGGGGTTCGGCTTCTGGAACACCATACCGACCCGCTTGCGCAGGACATTGACATCCATCTTGTCCTTGTAGATATCCACGCCGTCCAGTCTGATGTCGCCCGAGATGCGGCAGCCCTCGACAAGGTCGTTCATCCGGTTCAGGCTCTTCAAAAAGGTCGATTTGCCGCAGCCGGACGGGCCGATAAAGGCAGTGATCTCCTTTTCCGGGATGTCGATGTTGATATTCTTCAGTGCATGGAAGCTGCCATAGTACAGATCCATGCTGCGGACTTCAAATTTGTTCATGAAATGACCTCTTTGCTATATCTTCGTTTTGCGCGGGTTTTAGCGGCACGGTTCAGCGGAGGGGTCAAGACCCCTCCCTACAATTTGCCGGTCATGGGTGCCCTGTAGGGAGCGGTCTTGACCGCTCCGGGCAGTGTTCCCATCAACACCCGCTCCGTTCTCTCTGCAGCGCAGGGACCGCAACTTTACTTCTTCGCCAGCCTACCGGCCACAAAGCCGGACAGGCAGTTGATGACCAGCACCAGCACCAGCAGCACCACGGCGGTGCCGTAGGTCTGGCCGATGTAGAGCCCCTCGTTGGAGAGCAGGTACATATGTACGGCCAGCGTGCGGGTCGAGCTGAATACGCTGGTGGGGATCTTTGCGACCGAGCTGGCCGTGTAGATCAGCGCGGCGGTCTCGCCCACGATGCGGCCCGTGGCCAGAATAACGCCGGACAAAATACCGGGCATGGCGCTGGGCAGCACGATGGTGAACACCGTGCGCAGCTTGCCCGCGCCGAGGCCGAAGCTGCCCTCGCGGTAGGAATCGGGCACGGCGATGAGCGCTTCCTCGGTCGTGCGCATGATGACGGGCAGCACCATGATGGCCAGCGTGAACGCACCCGCGATCATGCTGTAGCCCCAGTGCAGCTGGGTGACGAAGAACAGCATACCGAACAGGCCGTAGACGATGGACGGGATGCCCTGCAGCGTCTCGGTCGTGACGCGCACGACCTTGACGAGCTTGCTGCCGCGGCGGGCGTACTCGACCAGCCAGATGGCAGCAAAGATGCCGAGCGGCGTGGCGATGAGCAGCGCGAAGGCGGTCATCAGCACGGTATTGATGAGGGCGGGCGTCAGCGAGACATTCTCGGAGTTATACTCCCATGCGAAAAGCTCGGGCTTGAGGTTGGGGATACCCATGACGAGGATGTAGCCGATCAGGAACACCAGCACGGCGGCCGTCAGGAAGGCGGCGATCCGCACCAGCCACCGCAGCGCGGCAGCCTGCGCGCGGGCAGCGCGGCGGTTCTGCCCGCCGCCGGGCATAAGCGTATGCGGTTTTGCGCAGGTCATATCGGCCGCAGTCTTTGTTGCGGTGATCTCAGGCATGGTCGCTGCCCCCTTTCACAAGGCTGAAGCAGAGGTTGATGAGCAGGATAAAGACGAACAGCACAACGCCGGTGGCGATCAGCGCCTCGCGGTGGAGGTCGGCGGCGTAGCCCATCTCGATGACGATGTTGGAGGTCATCGTGCGCAGGCCCTGGAACAGGCCCTTGGGCATCCATGTCTGGTTGCCCGCGACCATGACGACCGCCATCGTCTCACCGATAGCGCGGCCGATGCCGAGGATGACCGCCGACAGCACGCCGGACTTGGCGGCGGGCAGCACCGCGCAGAAAACGCTGCGCTCATGGGTGGCGCCAAGTGCCAGACTGCCCTCATAGTAGCTGTTGGGAACGGCGTCAAGGCTCGTCTTGCTGACCGTGATGATGGTGGGCAGGATCATGATGCCCAGCAGCACGGCGGCGGTGAAAAGGCTCATACCCTTGCCGCTTTTGACATGCAGCACCGTCTTGAAGAAGGGGGTCTTGACCATGGCCTGCACGGCCGGCACCAGCACGATCATACCGAAGAAGCCGTAGACGACCGACGGGATACCCGCCAGCAGCTGCACCGCCGGGAGCATGACCCGGTTGATGGCCGGGCTGGCAAAGCGGGACATATAAATGGCGGTCAGCAGGCCGATAGGCACGCCGACGAGGATAGCGCCCGCCGTGACATAGATGCTGCCCAGAATCATCGGCAGGATGCCGAAAATGTCGTTGCCGGGCTTCCATGTCGTGCCGGGCAGGAACTGCATCGGCCCGATCTTGAACAGGGTAGGCACACCGTTTGCAAACAGGAAGATGCAGATCAGCGCGACCGCCAGAATGGATACACAGGCGCAGAGGGTAAACACCACCTGCATGACGCCTTCTTTTAGCTTGGAGGTCATTTCCTATACTCCTTATGCTCGTAGATTGGTTATGATACCCAAAAAGCCTTCCCCCTAGGGGGGAAGGTGGCGCCGCAGCGCCGGATGAGGGGCGGCCTTGCCTTACCAACCCGTAAACGGGTTATCTTGGGAAACCCGCCCCTCATCAGTCCGCTTCGCGGACAGCTTCCCCCTAGGGGGAAGCCTTTTTCTTTTTACTGCACATCGGCCCAGGTGGTCAGCTCGCCGGTGTAGATGCCCTTGATCTGGTCAACGGTCAGATCCTCGGTGGTGTTGGCGGGGTTGACAACGACTGCGATGCCGTCCAGTGCCAGAACGGTAGCCTTGGCACCGCCCTCGACCTCGGAGTCCTTCAGCTCACGGCTGGCCATGCCGATGGTGTAGGTGCCGTCCAGCGCGCCGGAAACACCGGTGGTGGAGTCGGTGGTGAGCAGCTCAAGCTCAGCGTTGGGGTTGACAGTCTTGTAGGCCTCGATCAGCTTCTCCATCAGCGGAGAGACGGAGGAGGAGCCGCCGACGGTGATCTTGCCGGCAGGCTGGGCGGAGGTGAAGTCCGCGCCGTCCTCGCCGATGTAGCCCTTATCGGTGGCAAGCGCCTGGCCATCCTTGCTCAGGCAGTAGGCGATGAAGTCCACGGCCACGGGGTCGGTGGCATCGCCGTTGGTAACGATGTTGAACGGACGGGCCAGCACATAGCTGCCGTCCTTGACGGTCTCGGCGGAGGCGGCCACACCGCCGACCGTGACGGCCTTGACGGTGTCGTTCAGAGAGCCGAGGCTGATGTAGCCGATGGCGGTCTCATCGTTGGCAACAGCGGTCATGACGCCGTTGGTGCTGGACTGGATGGCAGCGGCCTCGGTGGTGTTATCGACCTTCTTGCCGTCGGCGTTCTTCTCCTCAACGCCGGTCAGCTCAATGAAGGCGCCGCGGGTGCCGGAGCCGTCCTCACGGGAGATGACCGTGATGTCCTGATCGGTGTCAAAGTCACCGGCGGGGGCAGCCTCCGCCGGGGCGGCCTCGCTGGAGGCGGTGCTCTCAACAGGAGCAGCCGAGGAAGCGGCGGCGGAATCAGAGGAACCGCAGGCGGCAAGGCTCAGGGCCAGGGCAGCGGCGGTAACGGCAGCAATAGCAGATTTGCGTTTCATGTGTGTGTACTCTCCCTTTTCACCAAATTTATGTGGTATAGTTTGTGCATTTCGCAGTGCTTCACCGGAAGCAAGGCCATTGTACCGCATTTCCGTGCAGGTATCGACCATGGTGCGGTACAATCGCGGTAAAGCTTTTGCAAAGATGTCCCCGGTTTTGTGTGGGAACGGTAAAGTTTGTAAAGAATATGCAAAAACAGCGGGGGTGCGGGATTGGATACGGCGGCGGGTTTGCGGCAAGGATTGTAGGGGGCGGCGTCCCCGACGCCCCGCAGTGGGGGCAGGATTTTCCCCTGCGCACGGATTTTAAGTAGGTTGTAGGGCGGCCAGCCCTCTGGCCGCCGTGGCCGTTTGCGGCGGCGGGAAGGTGCCCGGGAGAGATGAATCCCTCCCCTACGGATGAACCGATGACGGCAGTTTAACGGCAGGTAGCGGAGGGGTCAAGACCCCTCCCTACGATGTAACATACAAGGGGGGCACAAAGCGAAACCGGGAGCTGACGCAATGCTGCGGGCCGGGCATGCCCGGCCCCTACAACTGCGGCGAACAAAAAAATCCCGGTGCACACTTGCCTCTCTCCTGCGGCTTTACACAAATTTTACATAACATTTACTTTGCCGTGGTGGTGTGCTTTGTGCGCATACATTATAATAGAAAGCGGTATAGTGAAAACAAAACAGAGAATGGATGTGTAACACCGGATGACCATTTTTAATGTGTTCACCCTGATGGGCGGCATTGCCATGTTTTTGTATGGCATGGACCTGATGGGGAAAGCGCTGGAGCAGACAGCCGGCAGTAAGCTGCAGGGCATTCTGTCCACCATGACCAGCAGCCCCATCCGCGGCCTGCTGCTCGGCATGGCCGTCACCGCCGTGATCCAGTCCAGCGGCGCCACCACCGTTATGGCCGTTGGTTTCGTCAACTCCGGTCTGATGGAGCTGCATCAGGCCATCAGCGTCATTATGGGCGCGAATGTCGGCACCACCATCACCGGCTGGCTGCTGTCGCTGTCCGGCCTCGAGGGTGACAGCTTCATCACCCAGATGATGAACCCCAATGCCTGGAGCCCGATCCTCGGCTTTATCGGCATCTGGATGTATATGATCGGCAAGGATCGCAAGCGCGGCGTTGGTAAAATTATGCTGGGCTTCGCCATTTTGATGGCCGGCATGCACACGATGTCCCATGCCATGTCCCCGCTGGCCGATGAGCCGTGGTTCATGGAGCTGTTCCTCAGCTTCAAAAATCCCATCCTCGGCGTTATCGCGGGTGCGGTGCTGACGGCTGTTTTGCAGTCCTCGTCCGCATCGGTCGGTATCCTGCAGGCCCTGACCAGCACCGGCGCGGTCACCTACTCCGCTGCCGTGCCCATCATCATGGGCCAGAACATCGGCACCACCGTCACGGCGCTGATCTCCTCCGCCGGTGCCAACAAGAACGCCAAGCGCACCGCCTTTGTCCATCTGTATTTCAACCTGATCGGCACCATCATCTTCCTGTGCGGGTTCTACGGCCTGAACGCGCTGATCGGGTTCAGCTTCTTTGCCGACACGGCCAACACCTTCGGCATTGCCATCGTCCACACGGTCTTTAATATCGTGACGACCGCGATCCTGCTGCCGTTCAACCGCGTGCTGGAGAAGCTTGCCATCCTGACCGTGCCCGATTCCCCCGCCGACAAAAAGCAGGAGAACACTCTGCTGGACGACCGTCTGCTCACCACCCCGTCCGTGGCCGTGGGCCGCGCCATGCTGACCGGCAGCGATATGGCCGAGATCTGCCGCACCGCGCTTTTGCAGGCCATGTCCACCACCCGCGTCTGGAACGATGCCATTGCGGACGAAGTCCTGCGCAAAGAGGACGCCGTTGACCATTATGAGGACGTGCTGGGCACCTACCTTGTCAAGCTGAGCGCCAAGCATCTCTCAGTGGATGACAACCGCACCGTCAACACGCTGCTGCACACGATCGGCGATTTTGAGCGCGTCTCCGACCATGCCGTCAACCTGATCAAGACGGCCGAGGAGATCCGCGACAAGTCGATCAAATTCAGTGACGAGGCCCTCGGCGACCTGAGTGTGCTTGAGGCCGCCGTGCAGGACATCGTGAACCGCACGGTCGATGCCTTCCAGAAGGGTGACACCTACGCCGCCAAAAAGATCGAGCCGCTGGAGCAGGTCGTGGACGGCCTTGTGCGCGAGGTCAAGAGCCGCCATATCGCCCGCCTGCAGGCCGGTGCCTGCACGATCGAGTACGGCTTTGTGCTGGACGATCTGCTGACCAACTATGAGCGCATCGCCGACCACTGCTCGAACATTGCCGTTGCGATGATCGAGGTCGCCGCCGATAAGTTTGACACCCACGAATACCTCAACACCGTCAAGCACGGTGATGATGTCAAATTTGAGCGCCGGTACGAGAAATACCGTGGCCGCTACACCTTCCCGCCGGAGGCGTACAGTGAATCGAGCGCCGAAGCGCCCGACTCAAAATAAAAGATAATAGATAAAAGATAAAAAATATGGATGCGCGTCAAACGCGCAAATTTAGAAATACAAAGGCAACCCCTTTTTCGGTTGTTGATAAGCGGGGGTTCGTCCCCCGCTCTTTTTGTTTTTGCCGTCAGGCAAAAATTTCACATTTTTTATTATCTATTATCTTTTATCTATTATCTAAAAAGAGGTTTATTTTATGATTTACATTGTCGAAGACGATTCCAGCATCCGTGAGCTGGAGCAATACGCGCTGCAGTCCAACGGCTATGACGCACGCGGCTGCGAGGACGCCGCCAGCTTCTGGGCTGCCGTGCGCGAGACCCGGCCCGAGCTGGTCATTCTGGATGTGATGCTGCCCGATGAGGACGGCTACCAGATCCTGAACAAGCTGCGCGCCGACCCCGCCTGCGCACACCTGCCGGTCATTATGGTCACCGCCAAGACCAGCGAAATTGATGTCGTCAAGGGGCTGGACCACGGCGCGGACGACTACCTCTGCAAGCCGTTCGGCATCATGGAGTTTATCTCCCGCGTGCGGGCCGTGCTGCGCCGCGCTGCGGCAGCCACCCCCGCGCCGGCTGCGTCCACCCTGCATTTCGGTGAGATCGTGCTGGACGATGTGGCCCGCACGGTCCGTGTGGGCGGCACACCCGTTGAGCTGACCTACAAGGAATACTCGCTGCTGCATCTGTTTTTGGAGCACCCGGAGGAAGTCCTCGCCCGCGAGCGCATCATGAAGGACGTCTGGGACACCGATGATCTGCTCGAATCCCGCACCATCGACATGCACGTCCGCACGCTGCGCCAGAAGCTCGGCGCGGCGGGTGAGGCCATCCGCACCGTGCGCAAGGTGGGCTACAAGCTCAGCACGGAGGGCAGCGATGACTGACGAAAACACCCAAAAGCAGCCGCTGAGCATGACCCGCCGCTACCGCCGCGGCCTAATCCTGACCGGCGTGCTCTGCGTGCTGGCGATGCTGACCGCCGCCACGCTGCTGTTTCAGCGCAGCTATGTGGAGCGGGTGGACAACTACATTGCCCAGATCTGCGACGGATACGCCGCCGCCTACAAGGCGCAGGACACCCACGATGCCATGTCCTTTGCAGCCATGCTGCCGGAGGAGAGCGCCCGCACCCTGCGCTTTACGCTGATCGATGCGGACGGCACCGTGCTTTTTGACAGCAAGACTTCGGCGCTTGTCTACGATAGTACCAATACGCTCCATGCCGTCATGGACTCCAACCTGCCCAACCACGCCGACCGGCCGGAGTTCCGCCAGGCGATGGAGAAGGGCAGCGCCAGCGTGACCCGCGAGAGCGAGACGATGCAGACCGAGACCCACTACTACGCGCTGCGCATCGACACACCGAACGGGACGCAGGTGCTGCGCGTGGGCGAGGACATTGCGAACATCTGGGGCCTGAGCGCCGACACGCTGCCGCTGCTCTGCGCGGCGGTCGTGCTGATCCTGCTGGCGGCCACGCTGTTCAGCTGGTGGCTGACCCGCCGCATGGTGCAGCCCATCAACCATCTGGCCGAGCATCTCGACACGATCGAGGCCGATGTGCCGTATGAAGAATTGATCCCGCTGGCGCGGACGATCCAGACCGACCGCAAGCTGCGCGAGGACAACGAAACGATGCGCCGCGAGTTCACCGCCAATGTCAGCCACGAGCTAAAGACCCCGCTGACGAGCATCTCCGGCTATGCAGAGCTGATCGAGACCGGCATGGCCAAAGCCGAGGACATCCCGACTTTTGCCGCCCGCATCCACAAGGAGGCGCAGCGGATGATCGCGCTTGTCAGCGACATTCTGCAGCTGAGCGAGCTGGACAGCACCCAGGCCAGCCACACCCGCGAGGCAGCGGCCGAGGCTGTGCCGGTGGATCTGGCCGCCCTTGTCAAGGAGACGGCCCAGAACATGACGGTCAACGCCCGCCGCGCCTATGTGACGCTGCAGTACGACGCCCGGCCCGCCACGGTGCAGGGCAGCCGCGACCAGCTGAGCGAGCTGACCCAGAACCTGTGCGACAACGCCATACGCTACAACCGCCCGGGCGGCCATGTAGAGCTGCGCTGCGGCGTGGGCAGCGACGGCTGCCCCTACTTTGAGGTCGAGGATAACGGCATTGGCATCCCGCAGGACAGCCAGACCCGCGTGTTTGAGCGGTTCTACCGCGTGGACAAGAGCCGCTCCAAGGCGACCGGCGGCACCGGTCTGGGCCTTGCGATCGTCAAGCACATTGCCCTTTTGCACGATGCGCGCATCGACCTGCAGAGTCAGGTCGGCACCGGGACGACCATACGGGTGACCTTCCCGAAAAATTCGTAACCTCGTAACGCGGTAGGGGCCGGGCATGCCCGGCCCACAACAGAAAGGCAAAATCGCGTCTGCGGGAAGGCCGCGGGCCGGGCATGCCCGGCCCCTACAAATCACGCACCAAACAAAAAAGCTGCTGTCCCCCATGCCGGGAGACAGCAGCTTTTTATTTACAATTTTACGCCAGCACAAAGCTCTGCAGCGCCCAGATGCCCAGCACAAGGATGCCGAGCGCGATGCGGTACCAGCCGAACACTGTGAAGGTGTGCTTTTTGACATAATCCATCAGGAAGCGGATCGCAAGGATCGAGACGACAAACGCCACAATGCAGCCCACCAGCAGCGTGCCGACCTCACCGAGCGTAAAGACGCCGCCCTTGGCAAGGAACTTGACCAGCTTGAGGCCGGAGGCACCCGCCATGACCGGGATGGCCAAAAAGAAGGTGAACTGGGACGCGCAGGCGCGGCTCATGCCGCAGAGCAGGCCGCCGATGATGGTCGCGCCGCTGCGGGAGGTGCCGGGGATCAGCGCCAGCACCTGCCATGCGCCCACAAGGATTGCCTGCTTGTAGGTAATGCGGCTCAGCTTGGTGGTGGTGGGCACGCGGGGGCGGCGCTCGATCAGGATGAACGCAATGCCGTAGACGATCAGCATGATCGCAACGACCACGCTGTTGTAGAGGTGTGCGTCCATCCAGTCATCCAGCAGCAGGCCCAGCACGGCGGCGGGCAGGCAGGCCACAATGATCTTGCCCCACAGCCGCATGACCGGCCAGCGGATGTGCTTGGCCAGACCGGAGTCGCGGCCGTTATCGCCGCAGAAGGGCCACAGCTTTTTGAAGTAAAGCACCACGACCGCGAGGATCGCACCCAGCTGGATGACAACGCGGAACATCTCCATAAACTCGGCGCTCAGGCTGAATTTCAGCACCTGCTCGGCCAGGATCATGTGGCCGGTGCTGGAGATGGGCAGCCATTCGGTAATGCCCTCGATCACGCCGTAGACGATCGAGCGCAGCATATCAAAAAACAATTCCATTCAACAAACCCTCCTTGCAATGCTACCTTATATCATACCATATTTCGGCAAAATAGGAACAGTTTTTTAAGAATTTACATTTTTTTCACGGTAAACCGCGCGGGCGTCTTGCCGTTTTCGTCAAATGCCACTATAATAAGAGTGATTTCTTGTGCAAAGAGGTTTTGAGGAATGTATAAAACCGTACTGTTTGACCTTGATGGAACCCTGCTGAACACGATCGACGATCTGGCGGACTCCGCCAACCGCGTCTGCGCCGCCCACGGCTGGCCGCAGTATGAAACTGCGCAGTACCGCTATTTTGTGGGCAACGGCATCCCCAAGCTGGTGGAGCGTTTCAGCCCTGCAGACTGCCGCAGCCCCGCACAGCTGGCCGCCACACTGGCCGAGTTTGACCAAGTATACGGCGTGCACATGCACGACAAGACAGCCCCCTACCCCGGCATACCGGAGCTGCTGGCGCGCCTGAAGGCCGCCGGGGTGAAGATGGCGGTATTTTCCAACAAGGCGGACGAGTTTGCCCGCGCCGTGGTGGCCCGCTACTTTGACGCCGACCTGTTTGAGATCGTGCGCGGCGCATTGCCCGATGTACCGACCAAGCCCGCACCCGAGGGCACCCGCGCGCTGATGGCAAGCCTTGGCGTAACGCCGGACGGCAGCGTACTGTATGTCGGTGACAGCAATGTCGATGCCGACACCGCGCACAACGCCGGCCTGCCCTGCTGCGGTGTGCTGTGGGGCTTCCGCACCCGGGAGGAGCTGACCGCCGCCGGGGCCGAATACCTTGCCGAGGACGCCGCCGCACTGGAAAAGGTGATTTTGGGGTGAGGGTACCCGGGAGGGATGAATCCCTCCCCTACGGATGAACCGTTGACGGCAGTTTAACGGAAGGTAGCGGAGGGGTCAAGACCCCTCCCTACGATGTAACATACAAGGGGGCACAAAGCGAAACCGGGAGCTGACGCAAGGCTGCGGGCCGGGCATGCCCGGCCCCTACGGACTGCTGTTTCCGGCAACGGGGGTTCGGGGCGCTTGGCGGCGCGCAACGAGCGCCGCCAGCCAGCAAAGCTGGCTCGCTCGCAACCCCGCAACACCCGAATTTAAAGTGGAGGAAGGTTCGGCGGCGTTAAGAACGGACAGTAATACTGCGTCCGTTTAGCCGCCGAAGCTTCCGACTTCCGCTTTGGGGTTCCTAGGGGCGTGCAGCCCCTAGGTCGCGGGTCCGCTGCGTCGAAACAGCGGCAGTTTTCTTTGGTTCTTTCTTTTGCTGCCAAAAGAAAGAACAACCTCCCGGGAGACTGCCGTTCCCCCTCCCGCATCTCGACAAACATTTTGCAAAGGAGCTGTTATTATGATTGCACAGCACTATAAAGATATGCTGGGTGCCAAGTCTGTCATTCGGCAGATTTCTGAGTGGAGCACCGCGCGCGGCGCACAGATCGGCTACGAAAATGTATTTGACTACTCGCTGGGCAATCCCTCGGTGCCCTGCCCGCCGCAGTTCACCGCCGCGTGCGAGAATTTGCTGCAAAGCACCGACCCCGTCACGCTGCACGGCTACACACCGACCCTGACGCTGCCCTCCGCCCGCAAGGCCGTGGCCGAGAGCCTGAACCAACGCTTCGGCATGGACTACACCGCCGACCACATCTTTATGACGAGCGGTGCGGCCGGCGCGCTGGCCCATGCCCTGCGCTGCGTGGCTGTGCCCGGGCAGAACATCGTGACCTTTGCGCCGTTCTTCCCCGAATATAAGCCCTATGTTGAGGGCGCGGGCCTGACGCTGCGCGTCACACCGCCCCGCTGCGCGGATTTCCAGATCGACTTTGCCGCCTTTGCGCCGCTGGTGGACGAGAACACCGCCGCCGTCCTCATCAACAGCCCCAACAACCCCAGCGGCACCGCCTACAGCGCCGAAACGCTGCAGCAGCTTGCGGATTTCCTTGTTGAGGCGTCCGCCCGATTCGGCCACCACATCTTCCTGATCTCCGATGAGCCGTACCGCGAGATCGCGTTCGGCGGCACCGCGATCCCCTACCCTGCCAAATTCTACGATGACACGCTCACCTGCTATTCCTTCTCCAAGAGCCTGAGCGTCCCGGGTGAGCGCATCGGCTATCTGGCCGCCAACCCCCGGTGCGAGGACGCCGCCTCTATCGTGCCGATGTGCGGGCAGATCTCCCGCGGGACCGGCCACAACTGCCCGTCCTCCCTGATCCAGATGGCGGTGGAGCGCTGCCTTGCGGTGACGAGCGATCTGTCTGTCTATGAGACGAACATGAACCTGCTCTATGACGAGCTGTGCGCGCTCGGCTTTACCGTTGTCAAGCCGGACGGCACCTTCTACATCTTCCCCAAAGCGCTTGAGGAGGACGCCAAGGCGTTCTGCCGCAAGGCGCAGAAATACGATCTGGCGCTTGTCCCCGGCGACAGCTTCGGCTGCCCGGGCTACTTCCGCATGGCCTACTGCATCGGGACCGAAAAGGTCCGCCGCAGCTTTGCTGCGCTGGAGCGGTTTGTGGCAGCGGAGTACGGCGTCACCAAGCAATAAGGAGCCTTTATGTCGAACCTACGCCGTATCCTGCCGCTGCTGCTCTGCCTGAGCCTGCTGTGTGCCTGTGTGCAGATGCCCAACGCCCCCAAGGACGAAACTCCGCTGCAAAGCCCCCTGCCCACCGCCACGGCGGAGAGCAGCGCCGCCCCCGCCCCGACCGCCACGCCGGAGCCGACCATGGTGCCCGCCATGGCAACTGCCCATGACAACGCGACCCGCACCGCACCGGTGATCGAAGATCCCTCCGTCTGGGACGACAACGCCGAGGAGGTGCTGTCTGCGCTGGAAAAGCAGTTTGCCTCCTACGGCATGACCCTGACCGCCAAGGAGGGGTACCCCTACCTGCTGGCCGTCAACAACGCGGGCGGGACCGTCACCGTCTACACTGTGGACGCCGCCACCGGCTGCTACGCCGTACCCTTTATGGCCATGGTCTGCAGCGGCGGCGCGGACACCCCGACCGGCTATTTCTCCACCCCCGTGGACTACAGCTGGCGGCTGCTGATGGGCCCGAGCTACGGCCAGTATGCGACCCGCATCTACAGCAGCTACCTGTTCCACAGCGTACCCTACTACAGCCAGCACAAGGACGATGTGGAGTATGACGAGTTCAACAAGCTGGGCACGATCGCCAGCCTTGGCTGCATCCGGCTGGCGGTCGTGGATGTAAAGTGGATCTACGACAACTGCCCGCTGGGCACGCCGGTCGTGATCTACAACGACAAGGAGAACCCCGGTCCGATGGGCAAGCCCGGCACGATCTACACCGACCCCGCCGACACTGAGAAGCGCGGCTGGGACCCCACCGACCCGGACCCCGCCAACCCGTGGGACGATGCCTTTGAGAGCGGCACAGCCATCCGCAGTCAGGCCGCCTGGGACCAGTGGGAGAGCGAGCGCGAAGGCTGGATGAAGAGCCTGACCCCGACCGATCTGCAGGGGTGGAGCACGGATTCCAAGATTGAGGGAACGAGAGGATAAAAAGAGAAGCCGCACCGTAGGGGCCGGACATGTCCGGCCCTCAACATAAAATCAGACGGTCGTCTGCGGGAAGGCTGCGGGCCGGGCATGCCCGGCCCCTACAAGCCGACCAACAAAAAAGCACCTGCTTTCTGACGAAGGCAGGTGCTTTTTATGCTTATTTCAGCTGAACATCACGACATCCTGTGCGGGCTTCTCGCCGGGTTCCACAGAAATCGCGGTCAGGACCGGGCCGGTGGAGTCCGGGGTCTGGCCCTTGTAGATGGGGTGGTATTTTACATTGACCTTGGCGGTAATGTTGATCCAGCTGCGCTGCTCCAGACTCTTGTAATCGTCATAGCGGCAGGGCATGCCGACAAACTGGATATCCTGCACGCAGCAGGTCATGGCAAAGCGGCCGGGCACGAACGAGCCTTTTCCGGCCTGCTGGGTCTGGCAGACCTGCGCCAGATATTTCACCGTCTTGCCGTCATATTTCTTCGGGTCGTCCATGCAGTCCATGTACCAGACGCCGAAGAACTCCTCCGGGATCTCAATGACAGGGGCGTCCACATCAAAGGGCAGCGGGTCGGGGATGTCATCGTAGGCAACGCTGCCGTCGGCGAACTCATAGGCAATGTCGCAGCGGCGGCTGGCCTGACGGACCAGCTTGTGGATCAGCTGGCGGCTCTCATCATCGTTGACAGCCTCGGCACGGTTGACGACCAGCAGTTCACTGCCGCGAATCTTATCCAACAGCAGGCTGCGCATGGCGCTGTCACCCGCGTAGGTCTTGATGGTCGTGCCGTCTGCCGTGGCCAGACACTGGTAGACGAGCCAGTTGTCCGGCATGGCGTCGTACAATTCCTGCACAAGCCACATGCCGTTGTACTCGATGATGACGCGGCCGCAGCCGGACTTTTTCTCCAGCGCGGTCAGGTTCTCCTGCGTCAGCTCGCTCTTGTCCTCGATCTGGGCAACATGCACGCCGCCGAAGGCAAACTTTTTGGGATCGTACTCGATCTCGCCCTCCTCGCAGACCAGCAGCAGCGTCTTATCACCGGAGTCGAAGTTGGGGTCCTCCATCGTTTCCTGAATGAATTTTGTCTTGCCGCTCTCCAGCTGGCCGACAAAAAGGTATACGGGGATTTGTTTAGGCATAGGGGTGTCCTTTCGGTTAGTAGCAGTCAAAGGCTTCTCCTCTGGGGGAGAAGCTGTCCGCGAAGCGGACTGATGAGGGGAGAACTAATCGCGGCCTGTCATTAGTGGGCTGTTGCGACAGGCTCGCCCCTCATCCGCCTTCGGGCGGAGCCTCAGGCACCTTCCCCCAAGGGGGAAGGCGTTGCAAAATCAAACATGGAACAGCTCGGCGATCTCGTGCTCTTTCAGCTCGGAGCCGATCACACAGAGCTTGCCGGTGACATCGGGGCCGCAGGTGCGGATCTCATGCTCGCCGGGAACCATATCGAACTCATACCATGTGTCGCCGCCGTCCACGATGCCCTTGGCGCGCAGGATCATGCCGTAAGCGCCCTCGTCCAGCGCGTGCAGCGCCTTGTCAAGATCCTCGCGGCTGTACTTGTGGGCCGTCTCCTTGCCCCAGCTGGTGAACACCTCATCGGCATCGTGGTCGTGGTGGTGGCCGCAGCTGCAGACGCCATGCTCATCGTAGTGATGCTCATGATGGTGATCATGCTCATCATGGTCATGATGGCAGCAATGCTCGTGGTCGTGGTCATCCTCGTCATGATCATGATGGCAGCAATGCTCGTGATCGTGGTCATCCTCATCATGGTCATGGTGGCAGCAATGCTCGTGGTCGTGGTCATCCTCGTCATGGTCATGATGGCAGCAATGCTCGTGGTCATGGTCGTCCTCATCATGGTGATGATGATGGTGGTGATGCTCCTCCTCACCGGCATGTGCCTCGTTGGCGGCGCGGGCCTCGTCCAGCAGCTCGGCCACAAGGTCGCGCTTGCCGTCCATGACAGAGACGATCTGGGCGCCGGTCAGGGCGGTCCAGTCGGTGGTGACGATGGTGGCGGTGGGGTTCTTCTCGGCCAGCAGGGCAACGGCGGCAGCGACCTTATCCTCACCGGCGTTGCCGGTGCGGCTCAGGATAATACAGGAGGCATGGCTGACCTGATCGTCATAGAACTCGCCGAAGTTCTTCATATACATCTTGACCTTGTTGACATCGGCCACGGTGACAAAGCTGTTCAGCAGCACCGGCAGGGTCTCGGCCACACCCTCGACCGCGCGGGTGACATCGCTCAGCTTGCCGACGCCGGACGGCTCAATGAGGATGCGGTCGGGGTGGTAGGTCTCAACGACCTTTTTCAGCGCCTCGCGGAAGTCGCCGACCAGACTGCAGCAGATGCAGCCGGAGTTCAGCTCGTTGACCTGAATACCGGCCTCGCGCATAAAACCGCCGTCAATGCCGATCTCGCCGAATTCGTTCTCGATCAGGACGATCTTTTCGCCCGCGAACGCCTCTTTGATGAGCTTTTTGATAAGGGTGGTCTTGCCGGCACCGAGAAAGCCGGAGAAAATGTCGATCTTGGTTTTGTTTTCAGCCATAATTGGGTACCTCTATTCAGATGTTTATGATTTTGGCAATCTAAAAGACTAACTGCTAATACTATTATAACAAACGCGTCAAGGGGTTTTGCGCCTTTTTGCGCCGTAATTTTTGAATTTTTTGCAAAATTTATTGGATTACCACCTCCCTGTAGGGGCCGGGCATTGCGGGGTTGTGAGCGTGGGGCCACGGTTGAGCGGAGCGAAACCGGGGAGCGAACAATGTTTGCCCCCGCGGGGCAAACAACCGCACGAGCGGGCCAGCTTTGCTGGCTGGCGGCGCTCGTTGTGCGCCGCCAAGCGCCCGGCCCGGGGGTGTCCCGCGGGCTGGCGCTAATGGGACACTGCCTCTCGGAGGGGTCAAGACCCCTCCCTACGGGCTATCGTTCACGGGTGCTTTGTAGGGAGCGGTCTTGACCGCTCCGCCGGGTGGGCAGACGTTAGCGGGTTGGCCCGTAGGGGCGGCATACATGCCGCCCGGGAACCCTGCGCCGCCGCAAACACCCCGGGAGGGATAAATTCCTCCCCTACGCATTGCCCGCAAACAACCGCCTGCACAGCGGGGCGTCGGGGACGCCGCCCCCTACCGCCGCATTTTGTTTGCGCTCAGCGCAAACTCCACCTTTTTTATTATCTATTATCTTTTATCTCTTATCTATTTATTATTTGCAGCATTCGTGGTATGATATACCTAACCCCAATATCTATCACAAAAAGGAGCGATCCATTTTGACTACCAATGAAAAAATCGCCGCGCTGCGCGCTGCCGCGAAGGCAGCCGGGGCCGATGGCGTGCTGATTATGACCAGCGACCCCCACTGCAGCGAGTATCTGCCCGGCTATTACAACGCTCTGCCGTGGTTTTCCGGCTTTATCGGGGAGAACTCGACCCTCGTTGTGACTCAAGACCGCAGCGCCCTGTGGTGTGACGGCCGTTTCTATGTGCAGGCCGACCGCCAGCTGGCCGGCAGCGAGATCGAGTGCATGCACGCAGGCTCTGCAGGCGTGCCGACCGTGGCCGAGTATCTGGAGAGCCACTTTGCACAGGGCGAGACGCTGCTGCTGGACGGCAGCTGTGTGCCCGCCACGATCGCTAGGGAATACCGTGACGCGCTGGCCAAAAAGGGTGCCGCGCTCAAGAGCCTTGATGTCGCCTCCCCCATCTGGGACGCCACGGGCGAGCGCCCTGCCCTGCCCGACACCCCCTGCAACCTGCTGACCCCCGCCCAGACCGGTGCGACCGCCGCCGACCGCATTGCTCTGGTGCGCGCCGCGCTGCAGAAGGCCGGTGCCACCGCGCTGGCCGTGACCGGTCTGGACTGCGTGGGCTGGCTGCTGAACCTGCGCGCCCGCGACCTGCCCTGCACCCCGCTGGCCGTCGCCTACGCGCTGGTCACGATGGACGCCTGCACGCTGTTTATTGCGCCGGGCCGCCTGTCTGACGCCGATGCCGCCACACTGGCCGAGAGCGGCGTGACGCTGCGCGGCTACAATGAGCTGATCGACGCCGTCCACGCCCTGCCCGCTGAGGAAGTGTTCCTTGTGGACGAAAAGGCAACCAATTTTGCCCTGTACGAGGCCCTGACCGCCCACAAGACGGTGGCCGGCGCAGACCCGATCTTCGCCCTGAAGGGCATCAAGAACGAGACCGAGCTGAAGAACCTCCGCGAGTGCCACATCCGTGACGGCGTGGCCGTGGTGCGGTTCCAGATGGATTTGGAAAAGGCACTGGCCGAGGGCAAGACCCTGACCGAGATCGACATCGACACAATGCTGCAGAAGCGCCGCGCCGAGCAGCCCGGCTACTTTGAGGACAGCTTCTCTACCATTGCAGCCTACGGCGCCAACGCCGCCATGATGCACTACCACGCCGAGGGCGAGGTAAACAGCGTCATTGAGCCGCACGGCTTCCTGCTGGTGGACAACGGCGGCCAGTATGACTGCGGCACGACCGACATCACCCGCACCTACCCGGTCGGCCCGCTGACCGACAACGAGCGCCGCTATTACACATGGGTGCTGCAGAGCCACATCGACATGGCCCGCGCCGTTTTTCTGGACTACTGCACCGGCTTTGCGCTGGACACCTTTGCCCGCGGCCCGGTCTGGGCGCACAAGGTCAACTACCGCTGCGGCACCGGCCACGGCGTTGGCTTCATCTCCGGCGTGCATGAGGGGCCCCAGAGCCTGCGCCCGAACAACCCCGTCATCTTCAAGCCCGGCATGACCATCACCGACGAGCCGGGCATCTATGAGACTGACGAGGTCGGCATCCGCATCGAGAACGAGCTGGAGTGCGTGGATATGGGCGAGAACCAGTACGGCCACTGGCTGGGCTTTGCCCCGCTGACGCTGGTGCCCATCTCGACCGAGCCGGTCCTTGTGGACGAGCTGAGCCGCGACCAGCTCAACTGGCTGAACGACTACCACGCCCATGTCTATGAGATGCTCAGCCCCCGCCTGAATGAGGACGAGAAGGCCTGGCTGAAGGCCAAGTGCGCCCCCCTCGCAAGATAAGTATTCTCCGGGCGGCACCGCGCTGCTTTCCCCGGGAAACGATAACGGCAGATGCCCCGCCGGGCATCTGCCGTTTTTTAGTTATCGCAGCCGGAATCGGTCTCGCCGCAGCCGTCGCAGTCGCTCTCAAACTGCACGGCGTTCTTGGCCAGCTCGGGGTCAAGGCGCTGTGCGACCTGCATCATCAGGGCGCACTCCATCCGCTTGCGGAACACCTTGCAGCCGTACTCATAGGTGCCGTGGATGTCGCCGGTAGCGTGCAGCGCGTTGGCCGCGCAGCCGCCCGCGCAGTAGAGCCGCGCCCAGCAATCCTTGCAGTCGGGGCGGGCGTAGACATTGCAGAGCTTGAACTCATCGCGCAGGGCGGTGTTGGTCACGCCGTCCCAGACGTTGCCCAGCTTGTACGCCGGGTCGCCCACAAACTGGTGGCAGGGGTAGAGATCGCCCCACGGGGTCACGGCCATATACTCGGTGCCGGAGCCGCAGCCCGAGATGCGCTTGTAGATGCAGGGGCCGTGCTTGAGGTCCAGAATGTAATGGTAGAAGGTGATCGGCTTGCCGGCCTTCTGGCGGCGCAGCATGTCGTTGGCCAGCAGCTCATACTGGTCAAACAGCTTGGGCAGATCCTCCTCGGTCAGCGCCTCGGGGGAGTCGGGCGGCGCCACAACAGGCTCCATCGACAGCTCGCTGAAGCCGAGGTCGTCTGCCATATGGAACAGGTCCTTGGTAAAATCAACATTGTGATGCGTAAAGGTGCCGCGCATATAGTAGCCCTTGCCGCCGCGCGCCTTGACCAGCTTCTGGAATTTGGGCACGATGCGGTCATAGCTGCCGTTGCCGGCCAGATCCACGCGGAAGCGGTCGTTGACCTCCTTGCGGCCGTCGAGCGAAAGCACAACATTATGACATTCCTTGTTGCACCAGTCGATGACCTCGTCCGTGATGCCGATGCCGTTGGTCGTCATCGTAAAGCGGAAGTTCTTGTTATACTTTCCCTCGATGCTGCGCGCATAGGCAACCAGCTGCTTGCAGACCTCGAAGTTCATCAGCGGCTCACCGCCGAAGAAATCGACCTCCAGATTGCGGCGGGTGCCGGAATGCTCGATGAGGAAATCCAGTGCGCGCTTGCCGGTCTCAAAGCTCATCAGGCCGGCCTCGCCGTGGAACTTGCCCTGCGCGGCAAAGCAGTAGCTGCAGTTCAGGTTGCAGGTGTGGGCCACATGCAGGCAGAGCGCCTTGACCACATTGGAACGGTTTTTAAAGTCAAAGGCGTGGTCGGCGTAGGCATCGGGCGCAAACAGCTGGCCGGCGGCGGTCAGCTCGTCAATGTCGTCCAGCACATCGTTGATGTCGGCGGCGGTCACATCGGCGCGGTCCGCGTACTTTTTGGCGAGGGCTGCAGCAGCCTGCTCCCGGCTGCTGCCTTGGTCGATCAGGGCGATGGCGTCATAGGCGACATCATCCACGGCGTGTACGCTGCCGCTGTAGACATCCAGTACAATGTTGTAACCGCTTAATTTGTATTGATGGATCATGGTTTTCTCCGTTTTGTCAGGTTGGATATACGGCAGGCGGCCACGGGCGGATATGGAATCCGCCCCTACGACAACCCCTTGCGGGGACACATTCCCTATGCGCCCCACCGCATCATATCATAGAAAATGCCGGGCTGCCCTGCGGCATCCCGGCATCAAAGCCAGCAAAAATTACTTGTCGGTCTTCTCGCAAGGCTGGTTGGCAATGCCGCAGCTGGTCTTGCAGGCGCTCTGGCAGGAAGTCTGGCACTCGCCGCAGCCGCCGTTCAGCAGGCTCTTCGCCATATCGCGGGTCTCGAGAGTCTGGATGTGCTTCATAAAACAGTCACCCCTTTATACATTTTAGAATTATTACTATAATACATGAAAAGGGAGGGTTTGTCAATAGAAACCGTCTCTTGATTTTTGGTAGCGTTGTAGGGGCCGCACATGTGCGGCCCTCAACCGTATGGCAGATGCGCTTTTGCGGGAAAGCCGCGGGCCGGGCATGCCCGGCCCCTACAGAACGCGGATTTCTTGCGCGCTGCTTCCCCCAATATGCTTGATCCTTGTCCCCGCCTTTTCCAGCTCCTCACACGCAGCGGCCAGCGCCGCCGTCACCTCCTCGCCGGGGGCGATCAGCGGTACGCCGGGCGGGTAGGCCCAGAGGTACTCGGCGGCGGTCTGCCCCACAGCGCTCTGCATCGGCACAATGCGGGACGGGCGCAGCAGTGCCGCGCCGATCGTGCAGCGCACCACGCCGGGCGCGGGCAGGATATGCGGCGCAGCGGCGGGCGGCGCTGCGGTCTTGTCCCACACGGCCAGCACATCGGCCAGCCGGTCCAGCGCGTCCTCTGCATCGCAGGGGCTTGTCATCGCCAGCACATTGGGTCCGCAGACCATCTCCGGCTCAAAGCCGTTTTCCCGCAAATACGCTGCGCCCGCCGCGCCGATCTGCAGCAGCAGCTTGCCTGCATCGTGCGCAAAAAAGTCCGGGTGGGGCGCGTCTGCGCCGCAGCACAGGATGCGCGTGTTCTGCAGCTTTTTCGCTGCAGCGTCAAATCGGTCCAAGCGGGCGCGCCATGCGGCAAAGGCCGCGCACCCCCGCTGCGCCAGCCAGCCGGTGCAGCCGTCCAGACTGACGAGCAGCGGGTAGCTGGGTGAGCTTGTCTCAAATACATCAAGCTGGCGCTCGACCTCGGCGGGGTCCGCAAGGCTGCCGTTCAGCTGCAAAAAGGCGGTCTGGGTCAGGCTGGGCAGCGTTTTGTGGGCGCTTTGCACGACAAGGTCGGCCCCCGCCGCGACCGCGCCGCCCTGCCAGCCGTACTGCGCGGCAAACGGCAGATAGTGCGCGCCGTGCGCTTCATCGACAAGCAGCGGCACGCCGTGCGCGTGGCAGAGCCTTGCAATGGACGCTATATCGCTTACAACGCCCTCGTAAGTCGGGCTGGTCAGGATGACGCAGCGCGCCTGCGGGTGCGCATCGAGCGCGGCAGCCACCGCGGCGGGCGGCACGCTGCCATAGATGCCGAACGCCGCATCGACCGGCGGCGTCAGGTAATGGGCGGTCAGCTGCCCCAGCTCAAGGGCGTGATAGACGGCCTTGTGGCAGTTGCGCGCCACGATGACCTCACTGCCGAAGGGTGCCAGCGCGCGGATGCCCGCCAGCAGGCCGACTGTGCTGCCCCCCACCAGATACCAGCAGCGGCGGCTGCCGTACAGGGCGGCGGTGCGCTGCATGGCAGCGGCCAAAATGCCGTCCGCATCGTGCAGGTCGTCCGCACCGTCAATTTCGGTCATATCCCACGCAGCGCAGCCAAGCCCCGGTGCGGGCAAAGTGCGGCGCTTGTGGCCGGGCATGTGCAGCGGGTAGCGGGCAGCGGAGAGGGTTTCTAATTGTTGTTGCAGCGTTGATTTTACAGTCATAGGTTACCTTTCAACAGAAAAGCCTTCCCCCAAGTGGGGGAAGGTGCCCGAGGCCCCGCCCGAGGGCGGATGAGGGACGGGTCTGCCGTGATCGCTCTTTTACGGCTGGCTGCGGCAGACTCTCCCCTCATCAGCCGCCTGCGGGCGGCAGCTTCTCCCCCAAGGGGAGAAGCCTTTGGGGTTACGAAATCTCAATTTCCGCCTTACTGCCCGCCCGTGTCTTGGTCACGCGGATCTGGCGGGTCAGGCGGTCCTGCAGGGCCTCGACATGGGAGATGACGCCGATGAGCTTATCGCCCCCGGCCAGCCCGGCCAGCGTATCAACGGCCTTTTCAAGGCTGTCGGCGTCAAGCGAGCCGAAGCCCTCGTCAATAAACAGCGTTTCGATGACCACACCGCCCGCGTTCTGCTGGATCGTATCGCTGATGCCCAGCGCAAGGCTCAGGGCGGCCATAAAGCTCTCGCCGCCCGACAGACTGCCCACCGGGCGGGTCTTGCCGGTGTAGGCGTCAAAAACATCGAGATCCAGCGCGGTCTTGCCGCTGACGGCCTCGCTCCGGCGGCGCAGCAGGCGGTACTGCCCGTCCGTCATGCGGGTGAAGCGCAGGTTGGCAGCCTCGACCACGCCGTCAAAATAGAACGCCTGTACATACTGTTCAAACGGCAGCTTGATTTTACCGGTCAGGTTACCGTTGATCGTTTTGGAGAGGTTGTCCCACATGGCCCGCTTTTCCCGGGCGGCGGCGCTCTCCCGCATGGCCTTGTGCAGGGCATCCAGCGCGGTGCGGTTGGTGTGCAGCCGGTGGACCGCCGCATCGCGGGCATCCATAGCGGCGGCGCGGTCGCTGCGCAGCCGGGCCAGCGCCTCCTGCAGGCGCTCCAGCGCATCGGGGTTATCCCGCTTGGGCATCGTCTCCTGCATCTGCTGCACGCGGGCCGTGGCAGCGGCGTGGCCTGCCTTGGCGTTGGCGGCGCGGCGAGTGGCGGCAAACTGCTGCTTGTCCAGTTCAGCCAACTGGCGGGTCAGGATGTCTGCCTGCTTGGCAAGGCTCTTGGCGCGGTCGGTCTTTTGCTTCAGCTTCAGGTGGTCGGCCTGCAGGCCGCGCAGCCCCTCGGCCAAGCTCTCCTGCTGGGCAGTCAGGGCGGCTTTCAGCTCGTCCGGTGTCAGCTCGGCGGCGGGCTTGCCCGTATAGCGGTCCCCGCGGCGGGCGAAAAATCCATCTGCATCGCGCTGCAATGCCGCGCGCAGCTCATGCGCGTGGGCAGCGGCGTCACCGGCGGTGCGGCTGGCGGCGGCCGTTGTGCGGCGCTGGGCCGTCAGCTCCTTCTCGCGCTCCTCCAGCTGCTTTTCGGTGATGTGGTCCTTGGGCAGGGCCGCGATCTTGGGGTGGCGGGTCGAGCCGCAGACCGGGCAGGGCTTGCCCTTTTCCAGATCGCGGGCCAGCAGGCCGGCGCGGTTGGCGTTAAGCTGGCGCTGCAGCGTGCTGTACTCCTCCTCGGCCTTGTCCAGCGCGGCCTGCGCCGCCACATAGGCGGTTTGGCGGTCTGCGGCGTCCTGCCGGGCCTTGTCGGCGTCCTGCAGCTGGCTTAAAAGCTGCCTGCAGTCGGCAGAAAGCCCCTCCGCCAGCTCAATGCGGTGGTCGGTTTTCAGCAGGTCGGCCTCAGCCTGGCTCAGCGCGGCGCGGTCGGCCTCGTTTTTGGCAATGCTCTCCTTGAGGCTCGCCGTCCGCTTTTCAAGGTCGGCCATGATGATGTCGGTCTGGTGCTCGACATCGGCGGCACGCTGCTCCTCGGCGATGAGGCCGGCCAGCTGGCGGCGGCGGGCGGCGCGCTCCTCGGCAATTTTAAGGCCGGCGTCACCGCGGGCGATCTTCTCGTCCAGCTCCTTCATGACGGCGGTCTGGCGCTTCTCGTTCGCCTCATCGGCCTCAAGCAGCAGCTTGCCAAGCTCGGCGGCAGCGCCTGCGGCAAAGGGGTCGCGGTCGTCCTGCATTTCGGTTAGCTCGGCGGCGGTCTGCTCATCGGCACCCTCCCCCAGCAGGGCACCCACATGCATCAAAAGTACATCGTCCAGCCGCTTACATTCCTCCTCGGCGCGGCGGGCGTAGTCCACGGCGGCCTGTCCAAGGCGCTGGTGGTCGGCCGTGTCAAAAACGCGGCGCAGGATGGCGGCCCGCTCGGCGGAGGGGGCGTTCAGCAGCCGGGTGAAATCATTCTGCGCCAGCATCGACACCTGCGCAAACTGCCTGGCGTCAATGCCCAGCAGCTTGACAACGGCGTCCGTCACAGCGGAGGCACCGCTGACCGGCTCGTCCGGCTCGCGGATAAGTTCAGCCTTGGCGGGCACCTTGACCATGCCGCTGCCCCGCTTGGCCGCGCGCTGCTGGTCGGGCCAGCGGCGCACCGTGTAGCTGCGCCCCCGGTGGGTAAAGGTCAGCTCCACCGAGGTCTCGGCCTCCGGTGCAGCAAAATCGCTGCGCAGCATCGTTGTTTTTCTATTTTCGCCCGAGGTCTCGCCGTAGAGCGCAAAGGTGATGGCGTCAAACAGGGCGGTCTTGCCCGCGCCGGTATCGCCGCCGATCAAAAACAGGCCGTTGCCGCCGAACGCCGCAAAATCCAGCTCTGTGCGGCCGGCGTAGGGGCCGAAGGCGTTCAAGATCAACTTCCGGGGTTTCATTCGCTTTTTGACGCCTCCTCGCGCAGTTTTTTCACAGCCAGCACTTCCTCGGTCGTCAGGGCACGGCCGTTCATCTTGGTGAAAAAGTCCTGAAACAGCTCGGCAAAGGGCTTGCCCTTGACGGCCTGCGTCATATCGGCCGGCAGCGCCGCCGTGCCCTTGGGCTGGTAGTCGAGCCGCATCGCATTGGGGTAGGCCGCGCGCAGCTGGGCCATCGCATCGGGCAGCGGGGTCGGGTCGGTCAGGGTCGCCCAGATATAATCCTCGGTGTCGGTGGGGTGCGCGACCAGCTTGGCCAGCGGGCCGGTCAGGTGGCGCATGGCGCGGCGGGGCGTCAGCGGCAGCTGCTCGATCTTTTCGACACCGCGCTTGCCGATCCGCACAAGGGTGGCGGATTTCTGCATACCGCACTCGTCCAGATGGTAGCACAGCGGCGAGCCGGCGTACCGCACAGCGTCAATGCCGACCCGCTGCGCGCGGTGGATATGCCCGAGCGCCGCATAGCAGAAGCCCGCAAACCGCGCTGCATCAATAGAATCCACCGTGCCGACCGTCAGGGGGGCCGTCTCACTGCCGGCAAGCTGGGGCGGGCATACGCCGGAGACCACCATCTGGTGGGCCACCAGCACGCGGCGGGGGGCGGCAGGCTCACAGACGGCGAGCGCCGCGCCCACGGCGGAATCATAGTCGGAGATCTCGGCCTCGGGCAGATAGTGGCGCACGGTGGCCGCCCGCACAAAGGGCAGCAGGGTAAATTCAAGGGGGCCGTAGCGGTCATGCAGCACGACCTGCTTGGGCATGCCGTGGAACCGCCCGGCGATGTAAACGCCCTGCTCTGCCAGCAGGCCGCTGGCGAAATCAAGGCGCTCGGCGCTGTCGTGGTTGCCGGACACGGCCAGCACCGGTACATGCCGCAGCGAAAGCTGTGTCAAAAACCAGTCGAGCAGCGTGCAGGCCGCAGCCGGGGGGACGGGGGTGTCGTAGATGTCGCCCGCCAGCACCACGGCCTCGACGCCGTGCTTATCGCAGAGGGTCAGGATCTGCTCCAGAATAAAGCGCTGATCCTCCAGCATATCAAACCCGTTGACCCGTTTGCCAAGGTGCAGGTCAGCCAAGTGCAGAAGTTTCATAGTGTATCTCCAGATTTTGCGTTTACCGCGCTGCAGGGGCCGGACATGTCCGGCCCGCGGCCTTGCGGGGATGGGGTGCTTGCCGTTTGTAGGGGGCGGCGTCCTCGACGCCCCGCGGGTCGATGCAAGCATCGGCCCCTACAAATTCACTGCGTTACCGCCACAGCTTCTCCCATGTGGTAATATCCAGCGTCACACCGGGCAGGACCTCCATCGGGGCGGTCTCTGCCTTGCGGAAGCGGCATTTTTTCGCAAAGCCCTCGGCCTTGAGGTCGCGCGCCCACACCTTCAGGTACAGGCGGCTGCGGCCATCCCCCTCGGCCAGCTTCTGGGCGTAGGCCACAACGCTGCGGCCGATGCCCTTGCCGCGGGCCTTCTCCTTCAAAAACAGGCGGCTCAGGCACATGGCGCCCGCCGGGCCGAGGTCGAGTGCAAAATAGCCCACCGGCTCGGTGCCGAGATAGACGAGGAAATAGTTGATAACGCCGCTGTGGATCTCGTCATCGGTCAGGATGTCGCTCTGGTACTTATCGGCCAGCGCGGCGGCGACCTTGGGCGTCAGCTTGGTGTAGTGCTGCACAAAAATTTCCTGTGCCAGCTCCGAAACCAGCTGCACATAGCGGGTCTTGGTCACTTGCTTGAATGTCGGGTTCATAGTAACTCCTTTTAGATAATAGATAAAAGATAATAGATAATAAAATTGGTGGTTCGCGTCGCTGCGCTCCGCTCAAAATTTTGTTTTGCCCTGCGGGCAAAACTCCACATTTTTTATTATCTTTTATCTATTATCTTTTATCTATATATTTCTATCTTATTCTATCGTCAGGCTCGCCTTCGCCGGCATACAGGCGGCCCAGTCACCCTCGTTTTTCAGCACGCCGAACCCCTCGCACAGGTGGTCGGGGCAGGGGCTGTCCACAAAGGCAATGCCGCCGTTTTCCACATGCAGGTGGATCGTGTACCGGCCGGTGTCGATGTCATAGTCGGCGTCCCTGCGCAGGTCGATGCGCTGCTCCGTCTGCGGCGTGCCGTAGCGCAGCACCGCCGTATGCCCGCTGCCGCCGGTGCGGCATACCAGCCAAAGCACCGCCGCCGCGGCCAGAACCGCCGCAATGAAGATGATGTTTTTGCGTTTGTTCGTCATTCTTTGTCAAATTCCAGTTCCTGCGCCATGCCGTCATACCCGGCCAGCGCTAAAGGGTAAGCCGTGCGGGCCGCAGCCAGCCCGGGGGCGGTGTCGGTCACGGCGGCGCTGTAGTGGGTCAGCCAAAGGCGGCGCACCGCTGCGGCGGCGGCCAGCTTGCCCGCCTCGCGGCAGGTCGTGTGGCCGTAGAGCCGGGCCTTGGGCAGGTCGGCGTCATCTGCGTAGGTCGCATCCATGCAGAGCAGGTCGGCGTCCCGGGCGGCGGCTTCCAGCGCGGCGCAGGGACGGGTGTCAGTCGCATAGACGACCTTGAGGCCCCGGCGCGGCGGGCCAAGCACCTGCTCCGGCGTGAAGCCGCCGGCCGCCTCACCCTTTTGCAGCGTTTTCCAATACGACACCGGGATGCCCGCTGCCCGCGCCCGCGCGGGGTCAAACCGGCCTGCGCGGGGAAGTTCAAGCGCGTAGCCGCAGCAGGGCACGCGGTGTTCCAGCGGGAACGGCGTGATTTTCAGCGCATCTACGGCAAACGGCGCGTCCGCCTCCCGCCAGAGGACGGGATAGGGCTGCGCGCCTGCCAGTGCCATGACGGGCCGCGCGACTGCATCCAGCCCCGCAGGGCCGTAGACGGTCAGCGGCTCGGTGCGGTTCAGGCTGCCCAGCGTCTGCAAAAGCCCGGGCAGACCCAGAATGTGGTCCCCGTGGTAGTGGGTGAGCAGCACGGCCGAAAGCCGGTACGCGCTGACGCCGTACCGCCGCAGCCCGACCTGCGTACCCTCGCCGCAGTCGAGCAGAACGCTGCGCCCGGCCACCGTCACGGCGGCGGCCGCCAGCGCGCGGTCGGGCAGCGGCTGCGTGCCGCCCGTACCCAAAAGCGTTACCTTCAGCATCGGCTCACCTCTTTCCAACAGTACCCCATTATTAAGCGTATTATAGCACAGATCAGGGAGGAGTACAACAGGCGTATGCCTTCCCCCTTGGGGGAAGGTGCCCGAGGCCCCGACCGAGGGCGGATGAGGGGCAGCGCTTTCTCTATTGCCCGTGAACGGGTTGCTGCGGGAACGCCGCCCCTCATCAGTCGCCTGCGGGCGACAGCTTCAGTCTACGCGCTAAGAGCCGCCGCAAAAAGCGGCGGTTGCGCTTCGACACGCGCCTGCGGGCGCAGCCCCTCGGGGGAAGCCAAAGTTTTTGAAACACTCCGCCCGTTTTTGTCGTATACTCTTTATGAAAGGGGGGCGATACCGATGACGGAACACGAGCTGGACACACTGCTGCGGGACTACGGCGGCGCGGTGCGGGCCGTCTGCCGGGCCATTTTGCCCGGCCACCCGCAGGACGCCGAGGAGGCCGAGGCCGACACATTTTACAAGCTGTGGCGCGGCGCGCGGCTGCCTGCGGACGAGGCGCACCGGCGGCGGCTGGTCGTTTTGACGGCGCGGCAGTGCGCCATTGACCGCTACCGTGCGCTGCTGCGCCGGGGCGAAACGCTGCCGCTGGACGACCGCGATGACGCCGAGCTGGCTGTAGCGCTGGAAAGCCATCTTGAAAGCCGTGAGCTGATGGCGCAGATCATGGCGCTGCCGCCGCCGGACGGAGAGCTGTTTTTGCGGCGGTACTTATACGGCGAGACGGCGGCCCAGCTGGGTGCGCGGTTTGCCATGCCCGCCGCCACGGTGCGCACCCGGCTGCACCGCGCACGGCTGGCACTGCAAAAGCTATTGAAGGAGGGCTGACCTATGACCGAACTGGAACGCTGGATGAATGACCACCCGCCGCTGGCGGACGCCCTGACGGCGGAGGAAACCGCTGCACTGCGCCAAAAAGTACTGACGCGCCGCCCAAGGCTGCATGCTTTGCGCGGCTGGCGGCTGGCAGCTGCGGCGGCAGCGCTCTGCTTAGTGGCCGCGGGCGCGGTGGTGCTGGGGCTTTTCCACCCCATGAGCGCCGCCAACGAGACGAACGCACTGGTGCAGAAGTACGGCGTGGTGCTGGACGAACCGCTGACCGCCGAGATCAACGGCCGCACGGTCAGTGTAAAGGCCCTGCTGCGGGGGCAGTACACACTGCGCGTGTTGTATGATGTAGACAACGCCCAAGGGATGGAGCCCGATGATTTGGTGTGGGACACCGCGAATTTTACGCTGTACAAGCCCAAAGGCGCCAGCGAGCGGAAGTGGGACTACGGCGCAAGCAACGCCGATGTCGGGCCGATCAGCGGCTATGCCGTCGGCCCGTGGGATGGCCGTTATGAAGCAAGCGAGAACGACACGCTATCCTGCTTTGTGGATATACCTCTTTTGTACGAGAAAGGCAACAATCGAACACTGTATATCGGCGACCTGACAAACTATAGCGCCAAGGCAAGCGTAAAAATCACGATGCCGGATGCGCCCCCAACACTGACAGTGGATGTGAAGAAAACCATCTCGCTGAAGGGCGGCCACTGGTTCCATTATGATATGACCGATGAAGAGGCTGCGGAATATCCCGACGCAACATTCGACATGGAAGAAATCCGTATTGAGCCGCTGGCGGTCAGCGTCATCGGCAAGAATCACGGCAGTCTGCCGCTGGGCGGGACCTCGCGGTACGATGTGCAGTCCCGCGTAAAGCTGTTCCGCGCTGACGGCACGGAGTTGACCTACGGCTGGGACGGAGAATTTTACAAGGGCTCCTATGGCCGCGGGGACAAAAATTCCGGACAGATGACCTTGCGTGTTGACAGCTACGACATCCTCGACCCCGAGGCCGTGGCATGGGTGGAGATCGACGGGGAGAGGTTTGAGGCGAAGTAAACGCGGCAAAAGCCCCTCCGGCCATCGCTGACGCTCGGCCACCTCCCCTGTAAGGGGCGGCTTGTTGCGCGGGCGAAGCCCGCGGGAAAGGCTCCTCACGAAGTGGGGAGCTGGCCGAGCCTGCGAGGCCTGAGGGGCTTTTGCAGGTTTGCGGAGGCACCCCGTTGGACGGGATGCCGTGGTGAACTTTGCCCTCATCAGCCGCCTGCGGGCGGCAGCTTCAGTCTACGCGCTAAGAGCCGCCGCAAAAAGCGGCGGTTGCGCTCCGACACGCGCCTGCGGGCGCAGTCCCGAGGGAGAAGCCAAAGAGAAAAGCACCCGCATGGCGCGAACCATGCAGGTGCTTACTTTTTATGTCAGTATCAGCCAAACATATTGATCAGGATACCGGCCGCAACGGCGGAGCCGATAACACCGGCAACGTTGGGGCCCATGGCGTGCATGAGCAGGTAGTTGCGGGGGTTGTACTCCTGACCGACCTTCTGGGAAACACGGGCGGCCATGGGCACGGCGGAAACACCGGCAGAGCCGATGAGCGGGTTGATCTTGCCGTGGGTGACCGCGCACATGACCTTGCCGAGGATGACACCGCCGGCGGTGCCGACACCGAAGGCCACGATGCCCAGAACGATGATCTCAACGGTCTGGATGTTCAGGAAGGTGGCGGCGTTTGTGGTGCAGCCGACAGAGAAGCCGAGGAAGATCGTGATGATGTTCATCAGCTCATTGCCGGCGGTCTTGGTGATACGCTCGACAACGCCGGACTCCTTCATCAGGTTGCCCATCATCAGGCAGCCGACCAGAATGGCGGCGTCAGGCAGGGTCAGGGCGACGATGATGGTGACGATGATGGGGAAGAGGATCTTCTCGGTCTTGGAGACGCGGCGAGGCGCCGTCATAACGATCTGACGCTCTTTTTCAGTGGTCAGGACCTTCATGATGGGCGGCTGGATAACCGGCACCAGCGCCATGTAGCAGTATGCAGCGACCGCGATGGAACCCAGCAGATGCGGGGCCAGCTTGGTGGTGACATAGATGGCGGTGGGGCCGTCCGCGCCGCCGATGATGCCGATAGCGCCGGCTTCCTGATTGGTGAAGCCCAAAATCTTAGCGCCGACAAAGGTGAAGAAGATACCCAACTGTGCGGCCGCGCCCAGCAGCAGGCTGGACGGGCGGGCGATCAGCGGCTCGAAGTCGGTCATCGTACCGATGCCGAGGAAGATCAGCGGCGGATAGATGCCGAGCTTGACGCCCAGATAGATGTAGTCTACCATACCGCCGGAGGAGCCGAGCAGCGCCCAGTCGATGTGGTTCGTCTCGTTGATGAAGATGTCCATGTGGAAGATGCCGTCAAGGGGCAGGTTGGTCATCAGCATGCCGAAGCCGATGGGCAGCAGCAGCAGCGGCTCAAACTGCTTGACGATGGCCAGATACAGCAGCACACAGGCCACTGCCAGCATGACGGCGTACTTCCAGCCGCCCTCGGTGAAGAAGATCTGTGCCCAGCCGGACTTTGCGAAGATCTCCGCAATATTGGTAAAAATCGCACCCATTTCCGTACCTCCTTACATAAAGGGCGTGGTATGCTCGCGCACGCCTGCGTCACCCCATGCGCCGCGGCGGGAGCCGGCAGCGGGCTTGGAAACGCGCTTGATGCCGCGGATCACGGCATTGCCGCCGCACACAGAGGCCACGGCAGCGGAGATGGCGGCGATGATCTCGCCGGGGATGGAGCCGTTGTCAGCCTTGGCTGCAGGGGCAGCGGGCTTGGCTGCAGGGGCAGCGGGCTTGGCTGCAGGGGCAGCCTTGGCAGCGGGGGCCGCAGGGGCCTTCGGCGCGGCAGGCTTGTCGTTCTTCTTATTGTTGATGTTGTCGAAGATCTTGCCTTCCAGCGTGATGATAAGGCACAGGGCCACCAGCATCGCGAAAACCAGTGTAATGCTGGTCAGAACAACGGTGCCGTCGCTGGCTTCAAGGGCAAGCAGAGCTAGGTTGGGCATGGATGATCCTCCTTTAATTGGTAAACGGCCGGAAAAAGGCTATTTGATGATATTATAGCACAAAGTGATTTTTTTGGGTAGATTTTTTTACAAAAAAATGAATATTTTTGGGGAATTGTATGGATGTAGGATGTTGGGGCGGCTGCTGGAAGGTGCCAAAGCCCCTCAGGCCTCGCAGGCTCGGGCCAGCTCCCCACTGCGTGGGGCGCCTTTTTGCGCGGGCTTTGCCCGCGTGAGAGCCTCCCCTCTCAGGGGAGGTGACGAGCGAAGCGAAGTCGGAGGGGCTTTGCCCGTTTGCCGTTGTGCACACCGTCCAATTTTTCAGCATCATTTTCGGCTGGTTGTACAGCATTTTCTACAAACATGAACAAAATATGCCCCCACCCTCTTGACTGGGCAGCAACTCTGTGATAGCATAAACGCAACAAAAGAACGGCAAAGGCGCCGGGCAGAGTATTTCTGCCCGGCGCTTTTTCTGTTTCTTTTGCAAGTATTCCGTGCGGAAGTAAGAGAGAGGGGTTTCAAGGTATGTACAACTCAGCAGATGTAACATGGACACTGGTTGCGGCGTTTCTGGTGTTCTTTATGCAGGCAGGCTTTGCTTTGTGTGAAGCCGGCCTGACCCGCGCTAAAAACACCGGCAATATTCTGATGAAGAATATGATGGACTTTTGTATCGGTACACCCTGTTACTGGCTGGTCGGTTTCGGCGTGATGTTCGCCGGCTCCGGCGCACTCATCGGCGGGTTTGACCCGTTCATCCGCGGCAGCTATGACTTCGGTACGCTGCCGGTCTGGGTCTACGCGGTGTTCCAGACCGTGTTCTGCGCGACCGCCGCCACCATCGTTTCCGGCTCGATGGCCGAGCGCACGAAGTTCAGCGCCTACTGCTGCTACTCCGCCGCCATCAGCCTGATCGTCTACCCCATCTCCGGCCACTGGATCTGGGGCGGCGGCTGGCTGGCGCAGCTCGGCTTCCATGACTTCGCAGGCTCCACAGCGGTCCACTTCGTCGGCGGCGTCACTGCCTGCCTCGGCGCCTGGATGCTCGGCCCCCGCATTGGCAAGTACAACAAGGCGGGCACGCCGCGCGCCATCCCCGGCCACAATCTGACCGCCATGGCGCTGGGCGTTTTCATCCTGTGGTTCTGCTGGTTCGGCTTCAACGGCGGCTCCACCGTCAGCATGACCGGCGATGATACGATGATTTCCGCAGGCCTTATCTGCTTCAACACCAACCTTGCCGCCGCGCTGGCCACTGTTGCGGCGCTGATCGTCTCGTGGGTGCGGTACGGCAAGCCCGATGTGTCCCTGACCTTCAACGGCGCGCTGGCCGGTCTGGTCGCCATTACTGCGGGCTGTGATGTGGTCGATCCGTTCGGCGCAGCCGTCATCGGCATCGTGGCCGGTGTGCTCTGCATCTTCTCGGTCGAGTTCTTCGACAAGATCGCCAAGATCGACGACCCGGTCGGTGCGGTCTCCGTCCACTGTGTCAACGGCTGCTGGGGCACGCTGGCCGTTGGCCTGTTTGCCACCGAGGGCGGCCTGTTCTACGGCGGCGGCCTTGCCAAGCTGGGCATCCAGCTGCTGGGCGTTGTCAGCGTGGCCGCGTGGGTGCTGATCACGATGTACATCATCTTCTCGATCATCAAAAAGACGATCGGGCTTCGCGTCTCCGAGAAGGAGGAGCTGGACGGCCTCGACATCCATGAGCACGGCCTGACGAGCGCCTACGCAGGCTTTGCCATCAGCGACCCGACCTATGCCGAGTTGGACGTGAACGAGAACACCGACCTCGGCGAGGACGACATCACCAAGGCCAGCCCCGAGAAGATCGCGGCGGCCGTCAAGGTCACGCAGGAGGCACCGCTGCCCGCCGGGCTGGATTCCGGCATGCACAAGGTTTCCATCATCGTGCAGCTTGCGAAGTTTGAGACGCTGAAGAAGGCGCTGAACGACATCGGCGTGACCGGCATGACGGTGACTCAGGTCATGGGCTGCGGCCTGCAGAAGGGCAGCGGCGAGAAGTACCGCGGCGCCGAGGTGGACGCCACCCTGCTGCCGAAGGTCAAGGTCGAGGTCGTTGTGAGCAAGATCCCGGTCGAGAAGATCATCGACACCGCCACCAAGGCCCTGTACACCGGCCACATCGGCGACGGCAAGATCTTTGTCTACAATGTGGCAAAGGTCGTCAAGGTCCGCACCGGCGAGCAGGATTACGCCGCCCTGCAGGATGTGGAGTAATTCGCAGCACCATTTAATGTATATATAAAGGTTAGTGAACCGCCCCCTCCGAAGTGGGATTCGGAGGGGGCGGTTGGTTTTGTGGGAGATGGACAAGAGGGTTGTGGCGGCAGGTTTCGGCGGGGTGAGGGCACCCCGCCCTACACACGGATTTTCAAGTAGGGTTGTAGGGCGGCCAGTCCTCTGGCCGCCGTGGCCGTTTGCGGTGGCGGGAAGTTTCCGGGAGGGATGAATCCCTCCCCTACGGATGAACCGTTGACGGCAGTTTAACGGAAGGTAGCGGAGGGGTC
>ERZ1673747.668-NODE-668-length-46865-cov-7.540034_pt1 | contig 46865 bp, 43 predicted proteins | sample MGYA00580220_ERZ1673747 | MGnify/ENA primary metagenome ERZ1673747 (study PRJEB41218, sample SAMN15661769) | gut metagenome | host: Homo sapiens | place: Canada: London | collected 2015-08-20/2019-03-30 | study: EMG produced TPA metagenomics assembly of...
TGACGCCGCGCTGGCTCAGGTGATAGATAGCGCGGTCAACATTGTTGGTCAGGATAGCAATGTGGCCATTGGTGCCGCGGCCCGGCTTCTTCATGATCTCGAATTCCTTCTTGCCCACGAAGATGCTGGAGTTGCCGGGCTTGACAGCCATGCTCAGCAGGCTGGCGATGGTCTCAGCGGTCTTGGCGGCCTCGGCCTCGTTCTCGCAGTTGATGCCGATGTGGCCCAGCTCAAGGCCCAGCATGACATCAACGGCCTCGCGGCTCATTGCGGCGATCTCGTCCCAGGCACCGGCCTTGATCTTGTCGCTCTTGCACATCCAGGTGCCGCCGACGGCGATGATCTGGTTGTAGCCCAGATAGTTGTTGACATTCTTGGCGTTGACACCGCCGGTGCACATCCACTTGCAGGTCTTGAGGGCAGCGCCGATGTTCTTCAGCTTGTCCACGCCGCCGTTGGCCTCTGCGGGGAAGAACTTAACGCACTCGCAGCCCATGTTCATAGCCTGCTGCATCTCGCCTGCGGTGGCGGTGCCGGGCATCATGATGCCGCCCTTGTCGATGACATGCTGGCAGACCTCGGGGTCAAAGCCGGGGGCAACGATGAAGGAAGCGCCGGCGGCCATAGCGCGGTCAGCCTGATCAACGGTCAGGACAGTGCCGGCGCCCAGCAGCATATCGGGCAGCTCCTCATGAATCTTCTTGATGCAATCCTCAGCGCAGGCGGTACGGAAGGTGACCTCCGCGGCGGGCAGGCCGCCGTCCATCAGGGCCTTGCACAGGGGCAGGGCCTCATCCACGCTGTTGAAGGCAATGACCGGGATAATGCCGATCTCGTAAACACGCTGCAAAACAGAATTCATAGCAATTCTCCTTCACTCATTCTGTGCGGGTGCCCGGCACCGTATGCCGCGGCAGGGCTCGCACTCGGTTACTTTTATTATATCCAATGGGCGCGCGTGCGTCAATCGGGCAAAAACACGCAGGAAACCGCACGATTTTTGTCACTTATGCTAAGGATTCCGCAATTCGGAAAAGAACTTGAAAAATGCTGCAAACTTTGTTATAATCGTTCCATAATACGGAACGTAAGGCAACCTCTGCGTTCCGTGCAAAATTATGAACTTTTTGTTAAATTTCATCGGGAGGCCTGTGGTATGGCAGAAAAAGGCGGCGTACAAAGCGTGGAGCGCATCTTCCAGCTGATTGAGCATCTGGCGGCGCACCCCACCGGGGTCAGCCTGCAGACGCTGGCAGGGGAGACCGGGCTTGCCAAAAGCACCGTTCACCGGCTGCTGGCCAGTCTGGTCGGGCTGGGCTATGTGGTGCAGGACGAGGAAAACGGCCATTACCGCCTGACCCTGAAAATGTTTGAGCTGTCGAGCGGCATCGTGGACAGCATGGACATCATGGGTGTGGCCAAGGCGCATCTGGAGCGGCTGAGCCAACGCACCGGCGAGGCCGTGCATCTCGTCATCCGGGACGGGCGGGACATCGTCTACATTTATAAGACCGAGAGCGGCCCGATGCGGATGTCCAGCCGTGTGGGCCTGCGCAGCCCGCTGTACTGCACGGGCGTTGGCAAGGCGATTCTGGCGACGCTGCCCGGCGACGAGCTCGAGGACATCTGGACGCACAGCAATGTGCAGAAGCTGACAGACAAGACCATCACCGATCTGGAGGAGCTGCGCAGCCAGCTGGTGGAGGTCCGCGCCAACGGCTACGCCATTGACGATGAGGAAAACGAGCTGGGCGTCCGCTGTGTGGCCGTGGCTATCCCCGGGCCGGACGGCCGCGCGGAGAGTGCGTTCTCCATCAGCGGTCTGGCACCCTACATGACGCCCGAGCGGATCCGCCGCATTGCCACGCTGGCGCTGGACGCCCGGACGGATATTCTGGCAGATTTAGGGTTGAGGTGAAATAGGGTGTATTTCTCACGCCCGGCAAAAGGTAAAGCCCCTCCGGTCATCGCTTCGCTCGACCACCTCCCCACTGCGTGGGGCGGCCTTTTTGCGGCCGCAGGCCGCCAGAAAGGCTCCTCACGAAGTGGGGAGCTGGCCGAGCCTGCGAGGCCTGAGGGGCTTTGTCGGGCCTTGCCGCGGCAGCCTGTAGGGGCCGGGCATGCCCGGCCCGCGACTTGACGGACATTGCAATTTTCCGGTTTGTCTCCTTTTTTATATTGCTTTGTAGGCAAGTGTCCAGCCCCCTCCACGGCGGCCAGAGGGCTGGCCGCCCTACAAACTCCCGTTTACGGCAAAGGATTTATCCCTCCCGGGGCGTGGCAACAATCTGCGGGGCATCGGGGACGCCGCCCCCTAGATTGCTTTCTTCACTCTTCGCTGCGATCTATTCCCCGCAGCAGTTCCTCCGCTGCTACCCCGTACAGCTTCGCCAGCGCCAGCAAGTTTGTCGTGCTGGGGTCTGCGCTGCCGTTCTCCCATTTGGAGACCGTCTGACGGCTGACGCCTAAGCTTTCGGCTTCAAACTCCTGCGTCATGTGGCATTGGATTCGGTGAGCTTTCAGCGTCTCACCCAGGGTGCGTTTGGCGGCCCGCTTTTCCGCCCGGACTTCTTTACTGCCGATGTACTTTTTCAGCGCCCGCACGATCAGCACAAACAGGTACACGACCGCCGCCAGCAGCGCTACCGTCAGCACAAGATTCAAAATCCCCCACCATGCTGCAAATGCCATCTCTATTTCCTCCTTCGTGGATTTTCTGCCCCCAGTATACCAGACTGTGCCGCATTACACCATCAACTATCGCGTATATTTTGGGTTACATTGCAAAAAGCGGCCTGTCTGCGTTCTTTCCGCAGACAGGCCGCTTGCTTTAAAACTGTTCCAGAATTGCCAGCAGCTTGTCAAGGCTGCGCTCGTTGAACTCCAAAATCAGGATGTCACAGCCGGGGTGATCCACAACATCCATCGTAAAGGTATCGATATGCTCGCGCCAGCTGTTCGTGAACCGCGTCTGCAGGTACGGCATGTAATACTCACTGAACGAGTCGCCGATGACCCGCACGGCGCGGCCGTCTTTTTCAAACAGTTGGGCGTAGCCGGGCACGGTGTAAGTCTCCTCGGCGGGCAGGCTGGCGTAAAGCGCCGCCACATTGGCCATATCGCCGGTGGTCGTGCCGTCGGCCTCCACCGGGTAGCTCTCGGGGGAGAGGGTCGGCATGTCCAGCGCTTCAAAAATACCGTCCAGCCCGATCAGCGCGCCGATGGAGTTCCAGTGGGTGTCCGTCTTGTAGTAGAGCAGCCGGTCAGGGTTCTGGCGCGCCTGACTGCGCAGCAGATCATACCGCCACACCACCGGCACCGTTGTGTGGCTCTGCAGGTAGGCTGCCAGCAGGTCGGTGCGGTTCTGCTCGTTCACGATGGGGTAGCCGTCCGGCATATACTCCTGATAAATGCGGTCCTTGCTGGGCGTCAGGTCCAGCACCAGCGTGCAGCCGTTTTCTGCCAGCCGGTCATTTAAGATCTGCAGCCCCGCGCTGGCCTCGGCCAGCACCTCGGCACTGTCGTTCAGTTCGGTCAGGCCCTGATAGTTTGCCATCGGCTGGGCAGCGTTCGGCCCGTCCTTGTAGAACAGCCACCCTTTCTTGCCGGGCAGCACCTGATCGCTCTGGCTTGTGCCGAACAGCGCATAATCCAGCCCGGCGTTGACCAGCACAAACTGGTAGCGGAAGGGGGAATTGTCCACCAGAAAGTTATCAAGATTCCGCGGCAGCTCCCGCAGCGGGCTGTGAAGCACCTGCGGCAGGCCGGTCATCAGCCGGTTCTCATGGCTGTCCATCGACAGCTGCTTGGAAAAGATGTTGAAGATCGGGAACGCCAGTCCGATCACGGCGCAGAACACGCCGATAAAACCGATCTTTATCGCTTTGCGCATCGTCTGCACCTCCTCAGAACTGGAAATAGATAAACGCGCTGTAGGTGCCCGCCGTGACCCGCATCAGGCCAAGGAAAAGCAGCACCAGCAGCAGCACCATGCCCGCAGGGGACGGCGCATTTCTTTCGTACAGGGCCTTTTTCAGCCGGGGGCTCAGCGCCTGCAGCGGTCCGCACAGCAGGAAGGACGCCGCCAGAATCAGCAGCAGCTTGGTATCCGCAAAGGCCGCCAGCGTATACCCGCGGGCCCCGCTCTGCCATGTCAGGATACCGCGCCACGCGGCCAGACCCTCCCGCAGACCCGGCGCACCGAAGATGATCAGCGTGGCCCAGAGCACCACCACCGTGTAAAGATGCCGGAAAAATTTCGGCAGCTGGCTGAGCAGCTGCCCCAGACCCAGCCGCTCAAGGCAGAGGATCACGCCGTGCAGCAGGCCGAATACCACATACTGCCACGCCGCGCCGTGCCACAGGCCGGTGAGCGTAAAGACGATGAGCAGGTTCAGGCAGGTGCGGCGCAGCCGGCAGCGGCTGCCGCCCAGCGGGATGTACACATAGTCGCGGAACCAGCCGGACAGCGAGATATGCCACCGCCGCCAATATTCGCCGACAGAGCAGGCAAGATAGGGGTAGTCGAAGTTTTCCGGCAGGGTAATGCCGAAGAATTCCCCGATGCCGATGGCCATATCGCTGTAGCCGGAGAAGTCAAAATACAGCTGCATCATATACGCCGTGTAGCCCAGCACAAGAATAGGTGCCGGCAGCGTGGCGGCGGGCACCGCTGCGACCTTTGCGTAGATCAGCGCCAACTGATCAGCGATGATGGCCTTTTTGGCAAGGCCCAGCACCAGCCGCTTGATGCCGTAGCAGAAGCGGTCCGCCGAAACGCAGCGCGCCTGCCCGCAGGGGTCAAGCTGCGGGGCCTGCTGCCCATAGCGGACAATGGGGCCGGACGGCCCGTGGCCGAAGAACGCAAGAAACACCGCGAACCGGAAGGGGCTTTTTTCGGGGGCGACGCGCCCTGCCGCGACATCTGCACAGTAGCCGATGGCCGTGAACACATAAAAGCTGATACCCAGCGGCAGGGCAGGGGCCAGCACCGGCACAAGGCCCGGCGCAAAAGCGTTTACCGTTTCAGCCGCAAAGCCCGCATATTTAAAGACGCCCAGCACCGCCAGATCGAGCAGCACCAGCGCCGTCAGCAGCGGGCGTTTGTGGGCCAGCCGCCCCAGCGACAGCCCGCCCAGCCAGTTGATGCCGGCCAGCAGCACCAGAATGGCCGCGCCCTTCAGCCCCGCCCAGGCAAAAAACAGCAGGCTGAACGCGCCCAGCACCGCATTGCGCAGCCGTTTGGGGCAGAGCCAGTAGACCGCCAGCGCCAGCGGCAGAAAAACAAACAAAAACTGCACCGAGGAAAATGCCATATACACACAACTCCGCGCGGCACTACCGTGGGGCAGCGCCGCTTCATAAAAATTTTACATCTGTAAACATTATAAAGGGTATCCCAAAATTCGGCAAGATGTGCGCCGCAAAAAGTTGTTTTTTGCACATTCCCGCTCATTTTGCAGGGTATGACCATAGACAATCCCGCTGTGAGTGACTATAATAAAGATGTATTTTTATGTAACGGAGGCGTCTGCCCATGGAAAATCTGATTTTCGGCGCGTTTGCCACGCTGGAAGGCTACCGCGAGGGGGACGCCGCCAATCTAGGCCGCACAGTCTATGACCGCTGCACCGTCACGGCGCTCTGCAGCGCCAAGGCCCAGAACCCGCGCTGCACCGTGGCGCTGCTGACCAATGCGCCTGTGCCTGAGCCTTTCTGCAGCCAGCTTACCGGCGGCGGGGTCGAGATCTGGGACTGCCCCTTTACCGCCTACCGCGTACCGGCCGACACAAACTGGGCGCTGGCCTACTATAAGCTTTGCGCCATGGCGTGGGTGCTGGCCCACAGGGACTTTGCCCGCGCCTGCATGATCGACCTTGACACCTACACCCAGCACCCGCTGGATGATCTGTGGCGGGAATGTGATGAGGCGGTGCTGCTCTATCAGGTGCCCCATGCCGCCAGCCAGACGATGACCGCAGCCATCAGCCGGTGCTTTGACGCAGTGGAGCCGGCGGGCGCCCCCCACAGCCTGACCCACTTCGGCGGGGAGCTTGTGGCGGGCAGCAAGGCACGGCTTACAGCTTTTATGGCGCTCTGCCGCCGGTATTTTGATGAGCTGCAGGCACAGGGCATCACCCCGCGCGAGGGGGACGAGGCTGTCTGGTGCGGCGCCGCCTACCGCAGTCTGGCCGCCGGGCAGCCGGTACGCGCCGCCAATGCCTATATCTTTCGCTATTGGCTCGGCGGGCATTTCTACTATGTATCGACCAATTACGAACTCGATCCCGTCTGCATCCTGCATCTGCCGGGTGCCGCCAAGGACCGTCAACTCAAGCTGATCTACCGGATCTACGCCCGGCGCGGGGCCTTCCCGCCGCCGGAAAGGGTCCACCGCCTCTGCGGCCTGCCCGCCGCACACCCGCCGCTGCTGCGCACCGTATGGACGCGGCTGCTGGCCCGCCTGTAAGGAGCCGTTATGCCCAAGAAAAAGAACGACCTCAGCCAGCGGCTGGAAGCCGTCATCAAGACGCTGGTGCCCCAGCAGGAGCAGAACCCCGATGACCTCGGCCCGATGATGCGCGCCATCAAGGCGGTACACAGCATCAGCGACCACACCTCGACCACGCCGGAGGATCTTGAGCGCCAGCGCGCCGGGCAGGAGCTGTTCGCGCGGCTTGTCACGCCGTCGATCGGCATCCGCAACGACAGCCTGACGGTGGGGAACATCCCTGCCGAGTGGATCAGCCTTGAGCATGGTCATGACCGCCGCCACGCTGTTTTGTACTGCCACGGCGGCGGCTACACCTGCGGCCAGCTGAGCTACGCCCGTATTCTGGCCAGCAAGCTCGCCCTTGCCACCGGCTTTGATGTGCTGTCCTTTGAGTACCGCCTTGCGCCGGAGCATCCCTTCCCCGCAGCCATCGAGGACGCACTGGCCGTCTGGGATTATCTGATGTATATGGGCTACGGCGCACGGGATGTCATCGTGGCGGGGGATTCCGCCGGGGGCAATCTGGCGCTGGAGCTGGCACTGAAGCTGAAGGAGCAGGGCCGCGCCCAGCCGCGTGGGCTGGTGCTGTTCAGCCCCTGGACCGACATGACGGCCAGCGGCAGGAGCTACCGCACCTGCAAAACGCTGGACCCGATGCTGACGATGGAGTACATCGCCGCCGTGCGCGAGGCCTACACCGGCCCCGACGCCGACTGGACCCGTCCCTGCTATAGTCCGCTGTTTGCCGACCTGCGCGGCTTGCCGCCGACCTTAGTGCAGGTGGGCACGAATGAGATCCTGAAGTCCGACAGTGAGCGGCTGGTGGAAAGCCTGCAGAAAGCCGGCGTCTATGCCCAGCTGGAGATCTACCCCGAGTGCTGGCATGTCTTTCAGCAGATGCCCGTCCACCGCGCCGCCATGGCGATGGAAAGCGCCGGGCGGTTCGTGCAGAAAATCATTTAAAAAAGAGGAAAACCCATGTCCGATTCCTGGTACAAAGTTGACAATGTTGCCAAGGTGTTTCTGGCCACAGCATCCATGCGGGACCCGCGCGTTTTTCGCATCTCCTGCACGCTGCAGGAGCAGGTCGACCCTGACACACTGAACGAGGCCCTGCGCCGCACCGCGCAGGAATGGCCGCAGTTTCAGGTCACGCTGCACCGCGGCCTGTTCTGGCATTATTTTGAATCCACCGATCTGATGCCTGCCGCCCAGCCGGAGACGAAGGCCCCCTGTGCGCCGCTCTACACGCCGGAGCGCCGCAACCGTCTGATCTACCGGGTGACCTATTTCGGCGCGCGGATCAATCTGGAGATGTTCCACGCCATCACCGATGGCAACGGCGGCCTGCTCTACTTAAAATCCATCGTGCGCAACTATCTGGCGCTGCGCCACCCCGGCGAGCTGGACAGCGTACCCTCGCCCAACAGTGCCTCGGCCGGGGACCTTGCGCAGGACAGCTTCCGCAACTTTTACGGCGGCACCAGACGCCGCAAGGCCGAAAAAAAGACCAAGGTCTACCGCCCGCACGGCTTTTTGCCCTACGACCAGCTGCAATTCTTTGAGGGGCATCTCAGCGCCCGGGAGGTGCTGGACCGCTCCCATGCGCTGGGTGTGTCGATGACGAGCTACCTCGGTGCCTGCTTCATGCTTGCCATCTACCACGATATGCCCGCGCTTGAGCGCAGCAAGCCCATCTCGATCAGCCTGCCGGTCAACCTGCGCAACTACTACCCCAGTGAGACGGCCCGCAACTTTTTCAACTCCGTCTATGTGACCCATACGCTGACCGAGGCCGACACGCTTGAGACCGTGGCCCCCGTCTTTGACGCAAAGCTGAAGGAAGTCCTGCGCCCCGAGAATATCCGCGCCCAGATGGACGAATACGAAAAGCTTGAACATGTACCCGCCATCCGCCCGGTGCCGCTCTTCCTCAAAAACGCCACCGTCAAGCTGTTCACCAAATTGGAGGACCGCCATGTCACGGCTGTTGTCTCCAACATGGGGCGCATCTCCATCCCGGCGGAGCTGCAGCCCTATATCCGCAGCTTTGCGGCGTTCTCCAGCTGCAAAACGCTCTTTACGGTCGTCTGCTCCTACGGGGATGACCTTGTGCTGGGCACGGCCTCGGCGCTGCGCAGCACAACGATCCTGCAGCGGTTCTACCGCAGCCTTGCCAAGGACGGGCTGGATGTCACCCTCTACGCCACGGAGGTGGAAAAATGAATACCTGCCCGCATTGTCATATCAAGGTCGGCGGGGACAGCACCTACTGCCCGCTGTGTCAGAACCGCCTGCCGGGCCCGGCAGAGGCAGCTTATTTCCCGGCGACTGCGCCGCGCATCCACCGCGCCTCGCTCCTGTATAAGATCATTGCTTTTCTGCTGTCGGCCGTGGTGGTGGTGGCCGGGGCGTTTGATTTCCTGCTGCTGGATGAAACGCCCCACCGCCATTTCAGCCTGCTGCTGGCCGTCTGGTCTCTGGCGGCGCTGCGGGTGCTGCGCTCCGTCCTGCGCCGGCGCTACAACGGCCCGCGCCAGATCTTCAACCTGCTGCTGCTCGTCTCGGCGCTGCTCGTCTTTACCGACTGGTTCAACGGCTACACAGGCTACAGCCTTGATCTGGTCGTGCCGATCCTCTGCTGCGTTGCCTTGGGGTGCAACTTCGTGTTTGCCTTTCTGCGCAGCCGATTCACGGCAAATGCGCTGGTCTATCTGCTCATGAACATCGGCATCGGCCTTTTGCCGTACATCCTGCTCTTTCTGCGTCTGGACGGCGGCAAGCTGGACGCCCACAGCATCCCGTGGGTCATCTGCCTGATCCTGAGCATCATCACCTTCCTCGGTCTTGTCATCTTCCGCGGCAGAGCGCTGAAAAGCGAGATCGAAAAGCGGCTGCACCTGTAACGGCCGCCCTGTAAAGCCTTTCTCTGCAAACAAATCGCTGCCGCCCGTTTTGCGGGCGGCAGCGATTTGTTTTGTGTTATTTTTTGTCAAACGCCTCTCTGCGCTTGGTTGAAAGACGGAACATCTCCTCAAGACCCTCACGGTCATCGTTGACGAGCTTTTCCCGCATATCCTGCAGCGCGCTGTCAAACATGTCGATCTCCGAGATGAGGTTGTCTTTATTCCAGAGGAACAGCTCTGCCCACATTTTATCGTTGATGCGTGCGATCCGCGTCAAATCGCGGAAGGAATCGCCGGTGTAGTTGGCCAGTTCCGAGTTATCGGACGCGCACATCAGGCTCACGGCGATGGCATGGCAAAGCTGGCTGACATAGCCGATCATATGGTCATGCTCGGCGGGGGTCAGGATGCTGATCCGCTTAAAGCCCAGCTCCTCGGCCAGATCGCGGCACCAGTCGATGCCGGCCTGCGTGTTCTTATCGGTGGGCGTGATGATGAAGTTGGCGGGGGCAAAGCTGACCTCGGCGCTGTGGGTGATGCCGCTCGTCTCACGGCCGGCCATCGGGTGGCTGGCGATGAACTCGACCCCCTCCGGCAGGGCGGCCTGCACAGGCTCCACCACGCCGCGCTTTACGCCGGACACATCGGTGACCATCGTGCCGGGGCGTATCAGCCGGCCGTACTGCTCGACCCAGTCAAGCAGCACGGTGGGGTAGAGGCCGAAGATGATGCAGTCCGCCTGCCGTACAAGATCCTCAAAATCCTTATTTTTCCCGGCGCGGATATAGTCATGCTGCAGCGCATAGTCCAGCGTTGACTGGCTGTGGGTAATGCCGGTCACGCTGTAACCCTTCTGGCTCAACACCTGTGCGTACCTGCCGCCCAGCAGGCCCAGACCGACGATCAGATAGTTTTTGCTTTTGTCCAGCATATAAAATCACGCCTTTATGTCAAAATCTTCTTTTCTGTCGCTGCTCAGCTCGATTTTTGCACCAAGGCTGCGCAGCACATTCCAGAATGCGGGCCAGCTTTTTTCCACGGCCTGTGCCCCGCAGAGCAGGGCAGGCAGACCGCTGGCAATGGCTGCCACGGCCAGCGCCATGACGATGCGATGGTCGTTGTGGCCGGACAGCGGTGCGTTGGGCGCATGGAGCGCCACGCCCTGAATGTGAACGCTGTCGCCCTCCACATCAATGCGGGCGCCCATCTTCTGCAGCTCGTCCCGCATCGCGTCAATGCGGTCGGACTCCTTCAGGCGCAGCCGTCCCGCGTTGCGGATGACCGTCTCGCCGCTGCAGAAGCAGCCCAGCGTAAAGAGGATGGGGCCCAGATCGGGGCAGTCCGCCAAGTCGATCTCGGTGGCCTTCAACAGGCTGCGGTCAAAGTGGTAGCCGCCCTCCACGGGCTTGAACTTGCCGCCGCAGCGCTTGAGAATGTCCAGAATGACCTTATCACCCTGCTGGCTGTCGGGGTTCAGCCCCGTGATGGTGATGCCGCCGATCACGCAGCCCAGCACTGCCAGAAACGCTGCCTGACTGTAGTCGCCCTCCACGGCAAAATCACTGGCCACATACCGCTGCGGCGCAGCCACGCGGTACATCATGCTGCCGTTCTTGCGCGCGCGGGCCGACACCTTGACACCGAACTGCTGCATGGCATCCAGCGTCAGATCCACATAGGAATGGCTCTCATAGGGGGCCAGCACCTCGATGCTGCTCTCGGACTCCATCAGCGGCGCGGCAAACAGCAGGCCGCTGATAAACTGGCTAGACACATCGCCGGGCAGGGTAAACCCGCCGGGGCGCAGCCGCCCAAAGATCGTGATGCCGTCCGGGCTTTGCTCAAAGCGCAGGCCCTGACGGTCAAACAGCATCTGGTACACCGCCTGCGGGCGGTCAAACAGACGCCCCGCGCCGGTAAACTGCACCTTCTGGGCTGTCAGGCTGAACAGCGGGATCATAAACCGCAGGGTAGAGCCGCTCTCATTGCAAAAGACTGGCCGCGTCACCGTGACAAAGCCGCCCGCCGTGCCGTGGCCCTTGATGGTCAGGGAGTGCGGCTCCTCGGTGATCTTTGCACCCAGCTGGGCTGCTGCGCCCAGCGTCGCGCGGATGTCCTTGCTGTACTCAATATTCGTAATATGGCTGGTGCCATCCGCAAGGGCTGCGCACAGCACTGCACGATGCGCCGCGCTTTTGCTCGGCGGCACGGTGGCCGTGCCGCCAAGGCGGCTTACATGAATCTTCGCGTCCAATTTACATCTCCCGGCCGATGGCAGCGGCAACCTTGCGGCATTTGGTGATGACCTCGGCAAACTTATCCGGCTTTAGGCACTGGGCGCCATCGCTCCAGGCGTGGGGCGGGTCGTTGTGGACCTCGATCTCAAGGCCATCGGCACCGGCGGCGACAGCGGCCAGCGCCATGCTCTCGATATACTTATAATCGCCCGTAGCATGGCTGGGGTCCACAATGATGGGCAGGTGGGTCTTTTCCTTGATGACCGGCACGGCGGACAGGTCCAGCGTGTTGCGGGTCGCGCGCTCAAAGGTGCGGATGCCGCGCTCACAGAGGATGACATTCTCATTGCCGCCGGCCATGATGTACTCGGCAGACATGATCCATTCCTCGATGGTGTTGGCAAGGCCGCGCTTGAGCAGGACCGGCTTGTGCATCTTGCCGACCGCCTTCAGCAGCTGGAAGTTCTGCATATTGCGTGCGCCGATCTGCACGACATCGACATACTGCTCAAACTCATCAATATGGGCCTCGTCCATCAGCTCGCTGACGATGGGCAGGCCGGTCAGCTCGCGCGCCTTGACCATGTCGAGAATCCCCTCGGTGCCAAGGCCCTGAAAGGAGTATGGGCTGGTGCGGGGCTTGTAAGCGCCGCCGCGCAGGAAGTTGGCGCCGCCCGCCTTGACAGCCTGCGCCATTGCGATGGTGTGCGCCTCGCCCTCGATGCTGCAGGGGCCTGCCATAACGGCGATGGGGGCACTGCCGCCGATCTTGACGCCGTTGACATCCACCACGGTATCCGCAGGGTGGAACAGGCGGTTTGCGCGCTTGTAGGGTGCAGACACACGGGTCACATTCTCGACCCAGGGGTTGGCCAGCACATCCTTCTCGGCGATTTTAGTCGTATCACCGACAAGGCCAAAGACATTGTAGTCGGTACCGCGGATCATGGTGACCGACAGGCCCTGCTTCTCAAAATTATCAACGATGCGGTCCAGCTCGACCTGCGGCGTCCCCTTTTTGGTAGAAATAATCATGGGTGAACCTCTTTCTCATATACTTTTTCTCTATAAAACAAACCTTTGGCTTCCCCCTCGGGGGAAGCTGTCCGCCGCAGCGGACTGATGAGGGCAAGCTTTACAAATACTGCTTTTTCACGGCAGACCACATAAACTTTGCCCTCATCCGGCGCTTCGCGCCACCTTCCCCCTCGGGGGAAGGCTTTTACAGCGTCTCATCCGCTTCAAACAATTCTACTGCTTTGTCCACGGCTTCGGTCAGAGTGGCGTTGTTTTCAAGCTCTGCCGTGGCGGCGGCGGTGTAGAGCGGCGTGCGCTCTGCCTCCATCTGCCTGAGGGCCTCCCCGCCCTTGGAGAGGGGACGCCCGCGGGTCGCCAGACGGCTCAGCGGGCGGCGCACCCACAGCACAGGGCCGTTCTGCCGCAGGGCACGGCTGTTGGCCGGGTTCTTGACGACCCCGCCGCCGCAGGCAATGACCTGACTGTTGCCCTTGGCAACCTCGGCCAGCACCTCCGCCTCATAGCGGCGGAACGCCTCCTCGCCCTCCTCGGCAAAGATGTCGGGGATATTATGCCCGGTCCGGCGCTCGATCTCAGCATCCAGATCGACAAACCGCTTATCCAGCCGCTTGGCCAGCGCCGCGCCCACAGTCGATTTTCCGCAGCCCGGCATCCCGATGAGGGAGACATTCGCCAGCTGGTGGCGCAGGCGGCGGCTGATGGTCGGGATCAGGGTGTCGGTGTCCAGCGTGCTGCCGGTAAAATGCTCGGCGGCAAACACAGCCTGCGCCACCAGCATCTCAAAGCCGCCCGCAGCGGTCACGCCGCAGTCCTCGGCCCGCAGCAAAAGCTCGGTGCGGAAGGGGTTGTACACCACATCCAGCACGGCCTCCAGCCGGGGGAACGCCTTGGGGTCGATGAGGCACTGGCCCACATTGGGGTACATGCCGCAGGGTGTTGTGTTGATGATGATCTGCACATCGCGGCGGTGCATCGCCTCGCTGTAGAGCAGCGCGCCGTCCCGGCCGGTGCGGCTGGCCGTCAGGATCTCCCGCGCACCGCCGTCCCGGCAGACCGCCGCGACCGTGGAATGGGTGCCGCCGGTGCCGAGGATCAGCACCGTTTTGTCCGCAAAATCCACGCCGTGGGCCTTGGCCAGATAGGAAAAGCCCGCATAGTCGGTGTTGTAGCCGTACAGCCTTCCGTCCCGGTTCACGATGGTGTTCACCGCGCCGATGGCCTTTGCCTTAGGGTCCACCTCGTCGCAGTAGGGGATGACGAACTGCTTATAGGGGATCGTCACATTGATCGCCGTAAACGCGCGTTTTTCCATAAACACGCGGGCTTCTGCTTCGGTGGGCAGGGGGAGCAGGTCGTAGGTGTAATCCGCGATCTGCTCATGAATGATCTTGGAGTAGCTGTGGCCCAGCTTGCCGCCGATGAGTCCGTACAGTGGTTGCTGCATGGTTTTTCACCTCCTGTTTTACGCTTGGGGAAGGCCGTGCTTCTGGGCAAGGGTGCCGTAGCGCACGGTCAGCAGATCCAGCAGGCCGAAGGCCGTCAGGGTGTTCTGCACCACAGCGGCGCGGGGCACGATGCAGGGGTCATGGCGGCCCCTGATCTGCAGCTCCGCATCCTGTCTGCTGATATAATCAACGGTATGTTGTTCTTTATAGATGCTCGGCGTAGGTTTGAGCACGGTGCGGAACACAAGGGGCATGCCGTTGGTGATGCCGCCGTTCACACCGCCGTTTTTATTGGTAGCGGTGGCGATCTCGCCGCCGCGCATCGTGAACGGGTCGTTGGCCTCACTGCCGCGCAGGGCGGCAAAGCCGAACCCCGCGCCGAACTCAATGCCCTTGCAGGCGGGAATGGCAAACATCAGGTGGGCCAGCTCACTCTCGACACTGTCAAACCACGGCTCGCCGATACCGGCGGGCAGTCCGGTCACAACCGTCTCAAGAATGCCGCCCACGCTGTCGCCCTCGCTGCCCGCCGCGCGGATGGCAGCCTGCATCGGCTCCTCCTTTGCCGGGTCCAGCAGGGCAAAATGCCCGGGCTGCGGGTCGGGCATCACAAGGCCCGCCGCACTCGAAAGCGGGGCGTCCTTGACGCCCGCGCACTCGGCAATATGGGTGTAGACCTTTACGCCCAGACTGTTCAGCACGGTCTCACAGATCGTGCCCGCTGCCACGCTGGCCGCCGTAATGCGCCCTGAGAAATGCCCGCCGCCGCGTGCATCCTGAAAGCCCTCATACTTGGCGTAGGCCGTGTAGTCGGCGTGGCCGGGGCGCAGCAGGTCGGCCGTTTTGGCATAGTCGCCGCTGCGGGTGTTCAGATTGCGGATCATCAGGGTAACTGCGGTGCCGGTCGTGTGACCGTTGTACACGCCGGAGAGAAACTCCACGGCGTCCGCCTCAGTCCGGGCGGTGGAAAGCCCATCGCCCCGGGCACGGCGGCGGTCCATGGCGGCCGCGATGGCAGCCTCATCCACCGGCAGCCCCGCTGCCAGTCCATCCAGCACCGCACCGACCGCCGGGCCATGGCTCTCGCCAAAAATCGTCATGCTGACGGTATTTCCAAAGGTATTTTTCATAGTCGTTCACTTAAATATCTCAGTAGAGGCGAGGCTCTGCTCCGCCCGTGCCCGCCTGCGGCAGGGCAAAGTTCCACGGGCGGAGTAGAACCCCGCCCCTACGTTATCGTTATGGTAGGGGTCGATGCGGGCATCCGCCCCTGCAGAGGTTCATTCCAACCCAAGCAAGCCCGGCAATTCGGTCATCGGCAGCTTATCGGCGCGCCAGCAGCCAAGGCCGGGGCACTTGATGACCGTGATATGATCACCGCTGGCCTTTTTGTCGTGCTGCATGTAGGCCAGCACCTTTTCCCGGTTGGCACCGGCACGGGTGGGCAGGCCCAGCGCGCGGTAGATGGCACGGGTGCGCTTGAGCAGCGCATTGTCCTCGATCATCGGCAGCATGCCCAGCGCCACGCACTCGCCGTGGTACAGGCCGGTCGTGCGGCGTCCGCGCACACCACGCACTGCCTCGATGCCGTGGCCGATGGTGTGGCCGAAGTTCAGGCAGGCGCGCACGCTGCCCTCGCGCTCGTCCTGCTCCACGATCTTTTTCTTGAATTTCAGGCTGCGGTAGACGATCTGCTCGATGTTTTCCTCGGGATGCTCGCACTCAAACAGCGCAAAGAGCTGCGGGTCCCCGATCAGGCCGGTTTTCAGGGCCTCCGCCAGACCGTTGACCACCTGACGGCGGGGCAGCGTTTTCAGCGTATCAAAATCCACCAGCACGACCTTCGGCTGCCAGAACGCGCCGACGATATTCTTCGTCTCGCCCAGATCAATCGCCGTCTTGCCGCCGATGGAGGAATCCACCTGCGCCAGCACGGTCGTGGGGCAGTTCACAAAGTCGATGCCGCGCATATAGCTTGCGGCGCAGAAGCCGCCCAGATCCCCCACAACGCCGCCGCCCACGGCGACCAGCAGATCCTTGCGGTCCATGCCGAACGCCAGCATGGCCTGCAGCACCTGCCCATAGACCTTGAGGCATTTGCTGCCCTCGCCCTGCGGGATGGTATAGACCGTGGCATCCGGGCATTGGGCCGCTACCGTCTGCGCATACGCGGCGGGCACGCCGGAATCCGTCAGCACAAAGACCTTGCGGTGCTGCACATTCGTGAACTGGTGGAGGTTGGCCAGACATCCGGCCTTCAAAATAATATCATAGCTGCGGCTTTTAAGCTGCATCGTCAGTTTCATGCTTCGCACATCCTTTTTCATGGCTTATTTCTCCGTACCGTCAAGGGTGAAGGCACCCAGCAGCCGCAGGGTGCTGCAAACAGAGGTCAGCGTGTCCAGCAACGCCTGACATGCTGCGCCGCTGCTGTCTGCCGGGCAGACAAGCTGTACATAGAAATAATATTCAAACGGAACATGGGGCAGGGGACGGCTCTTGATGCACTCCATATTAAAGCCCCCTGCGCCGATCCGGTCCAGCGCAGCGGCCAGCTGGCCGGGCTTGTGACGCGCCGTAAACAACAGCGCCAGCCGCTGGCCCTGCCCGGTCATGACCGGCGGCTCCGGGCTGCGCTCGATCACGATGAACCGGGTCGTGTTGTCGCCGTCGGCGTTGATGCCTGCGCAGAGGATCTGCAGGTCGTACAGACCGGCGGTCTCCGCACTGGCGATGGCCGCTACGGTCGGGTCCTTCAGCTCCGCCACATGGCGGGCGGCATCGGCCGTGTTGCCCCATGTGCCGGTTTTAAAGCCGTGCTGCTGCACGAAAACGCTGCTCTGGGCCAGCGCCTGCGGATGGCTGACGACCGTGCGGATGGTCTGCAGCGTTGCACCCGGCACCGCCAGCAGATCCTGCCGGATGGGCAGATCACACATGCGGGAGATGATGATGTCCGGGTGGGTGTACAGCAGATCCAGCACGGTGGAAACATCGCCCGCATTGGAGTTTTCAAACGGAAGTACGCCGAATTGCGCATCTCCGCTCTGCACAGCATCAAAGACCTCGCCCCAGGTGGTGCAGGCCGTCTGCCGCGCAAAGGGGAACAGGCGCTGCAATGCAATCTGGCTCCATGCGCCGGGCACCCCCTGATAGGCAGCGGTGTCGCGGCCAAGGCGCGCGCGCTGGTACGCGCGGGAAACGGCCATCGCATCATTCAAAAAAGCGCGATAGTAGGGGCGCAGCGTCTCATCGGTGATGCGGGCCGCATTTTTATCCAGCACAGCCGCCTCACGCGCGGCGTCAAACACCGGCTTGCCGGTCTCGGCCTTATAGCGCGCCACATCGGCCACTGCGCGCATCCGCCGCTCAAACAGCGCGGCCATCTCCGCATCAACAGCATCGATCTCTGCCCGGGCCTGCTGTAATAAGTCCATACACGAGGCTCCTTTTCCCAGATGAATTTTGCATTTCCGCATCGCGGCAGGGGTAGGGCTCTGCTCCGCCCAGGCCGTTTACGGCAGCGCAAAGTGCCACGGGTGGAGCAGAGCCCCGCCCCTACGGTGCATCAGCATGACACGCGCTGTTTATTTATACAGATAATCATAGTCAGTATACCATAAATAAAGCGCCGTCACAAGAGTGACGGCGCGAAATTTGGCGTATTTGGTTTATCCATGCAAAGCGCTGCGCAGCGCGGCGATCAGCTCGGCCTGATAGGCGGGGCTGAAGGTGCCGTGCAGCAGCTTGGGCAGGGCCTCCTCCTGCAGGCGGCGCCAGCTGTCGGCCTCACGCCCCGGCAGGATCGGCACAAAAGCAACACCGTTGGCGGCGGCCGCCTGAGCATCGCCCATAGCATCGCCCACCATCATGACCTTGCGGCTCTCATAGCCGCAGGCCAGCATCGTGGCAATGGAGTTCGCCTTGCTGCCCACCTCCTGCCCGAAGATGACATCCGCATGGCGGGCCAAACCGTAGCGCTTCCACTCACTGGCGATGGCGCTCTCGTTGGCGGCGCTGACAACCGCAACATCGGCCACGGCGTGCAGCTGGCGCAGGCTTTCCTCCACACCGGGGAACGGCTCAAAGGTAGGCTCCAGCGCCTGAATGCGGCGGTTGCAGGCATTGTTCCACTCCTGCAGCTTGCGCAGGGCCAGACTGCCGGTCTTTTGCAGCTCCCGCTGCAGGCTGGCCGTGGAAAGCTCGGTCGCGGTGTCCACCCAGGCGGCAATGTCCTCGCTGCCGGGGATCTCGATGCCGCGGTTCTTCAGCCGGTCAAACACCAGCCGCACACTCTCAAACCGGGAGATCCCGCGGGTGATCGTGTGCAGGTTGATTTCGTCCCATGCAGCGGTGATAAAATCTGCCTGCTCATCCAGCGCAAAAACACGGATAAGCTCCGGGCACATGACCGTCGTATGCTTGATGCGCACTGTGTTCATCACGCAGCCGTCGGAGTCCATGCACACCAGAAATTCGCGTTTCTTTGTAAAATCCGTCAGCGCGTTTGCCATAAAAGCCAGCCCCCTCTTTTTACCTGCCTATAAAAGCACTATGCATCTATCATAACAAAGTCACACCACCATTTGCAATGCCTTTTATCATAAAACTATGGACTTTTGTGTAAAATTTAACTTTCTTCCGGGGCAGCCGGGTCCAGTGCACGGCCGATCGGCCCCCGGATCAAAAGATTTGCCATACCGTCCGCCGGGGTGGGCTGCTTGTTGATGACCACCAGATTTTCACCCCGGAAATACCGCAGCAGCCCCGCTGCCGGATAGACCGCCAGACTGGTGCCGCCCACAATGAGGGTATCGGCACGGGAGATCGCCCTGACGGCGTTTTCCATCGTTTCCTCGTCCAGTCCCTCCTCGTACAGCACGACATCGGGCTTGACGATGCCGCCGCACGCATCGCAGCGGGGGACACCGTCCCCAACTCCGGCTGCTGCCTCAATGAACTGTACCGGGAAAAACTTGCCGCAGCGGGTGCAATAGTTGCGCAGCGTTGAGCCGTGCAGCTCATAGACGACCCTGCTGCCGGCGGCCTGATGCAGCCCGTCAATGTTCTGGGTCACGACCGCCCTGCACTTACCCTCGCGCTCCAGCGCCGCCAGCCGCCGGTGGGCCGCATTGGGCACTGCGCCGTGCACGATGAGCTTTTGGCGGTAGAAATCAAAAAATTCTGCGGTGTGCCGCTCATAAAAGCTGTGGGAGAGCATCGTCTCGGGCGGGTACTTGAATTTCTGGTGATACAGCCCGTCCACCGAGCGGAAATCCGGGATGCCGCTCTCGGTCGATACGCCCGCGCCGCCGAAAAACACCATGTTTTTTGTGTCCGCCAAAATTTCTTCCAATGCCGGAACCATGCAAAACTGCCCCTTTCACTTTTTCTGCAAATGGATTATACTATACCTATTATAATACATTTGCGGAGGGATGCAAGATGCAGCGCGAGATCACACAAGAGCTGGTAAAGCAGCTGCTGCCGGAGCGCCGGGCAGACAGCAACAAGGGAAGCTACGGCAGCGTACTGGCTGCGGCAGGCAGCATGGCCTACCGCGGCGCGGCTGCACTCTGCACAGAGGGGGCGCTGCGCGGCGGCGCCGGGCTGGTCTTTCTGGCCAGCGTGGAGCCTGTTGTGCAGCTGGTGCTGACCCGCACGCCTGAGTGCTGTGCCTGCGGCTGCCGCACGGCGGCCAACGGCGGCATCCACCCGCATGACGCCGCCGCCCTGCGGGGCTGGTTTGCCGACAGAAGCGCCGTCCTGCTGGCCGGCCCCGGGCTGGGGGAGAGCGCCCCCGAGGTGTGCCGCGCCCTGCTGGGCAAAAATGCCCCATGGCGCGGGGCTGTGCTGGACGCCGATGCTCTGAACGCGCTGGCTGCCGGCAAACTCCGGGGCGGATTGCCCGCCAACACGATCCTGACGCCGCACCCCGGCGAGGCCGCGCAACTGCTGGGCACAACCGTGGCCGAGATTCAGGCCGACCGGGCGCAGGCCGCACGGCAGCTTGCGGAAAAATACGATTGCATCGCCATTTTAAAGGGCAGCGGCACGCTGGTGGCTAAGCCGGACGGCACGCTCTGGCACAACAACACCGGCAACGCCGGGCTGGCCCGGGGCGGCAGCGGGGATGTGCTGGCCGGGCTGACCGCCGGGCTGCTGGCCGCCGGGCTCTGGCAGGGCCGCAGCCCCGAGGATGCCGCCATCGCCGCCGTATGGCTCCATGGGGCCGCTGCCGACCGCTGCGCCAAGCGCCGCAGCATGACTGCCATGCTGCCGACAGATATTTTTGCGGATTTGGGGGAGCTTTTGGCGGAGATGGAGATGTAAGGGGCGGCCGCAAAAGCCCCTCAGGCCAGCTCCCCACATGTGGGGAGCCTTTTTGCGCGGGCTTTGCCCGCGTGAAAGCCTCCTCGCATAGCGGGGAGGTGGCCGAGCCTGCGAGGCCGGAGGGGCTTCTGCAGCCGTCCCCCTCGTTCCGAAATCCTGCGTACAATCGTCACCAGCCCTCTTGCCCTCTCCCTTTATAGGGTGTATAATAGGACTATATCTGTTTACAGCCGGAAAGGAGCCGTTGCTATGCCGCGCAAAGAAGGCCAGAAACGCAAACTTCTTGTCCTTTTGGACATCCTCGCCCGCGAAACGGACGAGAAGCACCCCCTGAGTGTCCCGCAGCTGGTGGAGCGCCTGCAGGAGCGCGGCGTTGTTGCCGAGCGCAAGAGCGTCTATGACGACCTGAACACGCTGAACAACATGCCTGACTCCCCGTATGAGATCGTACAGCAGCGCGGGCGCGGCGGCGGCTATTATATGACCGAGGCCCCCTTTGAGCTGGCCGAGCTGAAGCTGCTTGTGGACGCCGTCTACGCCAGCAAGTTCATCACAGCGCGCAAGTCCAAGATTCTCATCGACAAGCTCGGGCAGTTCACCTCCAAATACCGGCAGGAGGAGCTTGACCGCAAGGTCCTTGTCAGCGGCCGGATCAAAAGCACCGATGAAAAGATCCTGTATACTGTTGACGCGCTGCACTCTGCCATCACGGCCGGGCAGCAGGTGCAGTTCAAATACTGCGACTGGAACCTGCAAAAGCGGATGACCCCCCGCCACGATGGCCAGCTGTACTGCGTCAGCCCGTGGGTGCTGGTGTGGGAAAACGGCAACTACTATCTCATCGCCTATACGGACGGCCGCCTGAAGCACTACCGCGTTGACAAGATGCAGAATGTCCGCCCCCTGCCCGACACGACCCGCGAGGGCGCCGATGAGTACGCAAATTTTGATGTAAACACCTACATGCAGCAGATGTTCGGCATGTTCAACGGCCCCCTCAAGCGGGTGACGCTGCTGTGCGAAAACCGCTTTGCCGGGGCGATGATCGACCGCTTCGGCACCGGGCCGGTGCTGGTGCCCTGCGCAGATGGCGAGCATTTTACCATGACGGCCGAGATTCAGGTCAGCCCGCAGTTTTTCGGCTGGGTGGCAGGCTTCGGCACCGGCGTTGTTGTGTCCGGCCCGCCGGAGGTCCGCGCCGAGATGAAAAAGACCCTCGACCAGCTGCAGGAATTGTACCGCTGATTTGCAATAGCGGCAAAAATATGATAGAATAGATTGTTTAAATCTTTTGTACCCAACGCTCTGTAGGGGAGGGGCTCTGCTCCGCCTCTGCGGCACAGTATTTTTCGATTCAGGGAGGGCACCACAGGTGCTGGAAAAAAACCAACGCATCAAAAGCCTTTTATATCTGCTGCTTGATGCAGCGCTGCTTTTTATCGGCTTTTTGCTTGCCAACTATATCCGCTTCAACTTTGTCCGGTTCTTTGAGCCGGGCGGCGCCGGCCCCGCGCTGGCCGTAGCGCGCGACCCCCGCAACATCCTTGCCGGGCTGGGCACCTCACTCGTGCTGGTGATCATCTACTGGGTCGCGGGCATCTACTCCAACGCCCGCCTGCACGGTCTGGCGGAGCGCTGCACCAAAATTGCCGTTATCAACGCGGCAGGCATCATGATCTTTGTCGCCGCGCTTTACCTGATGCACCTTGACGATTATTCCCGCATCGTGCTGGCGCTGTTCTATCTGCTGGCCACGGCCGCCGTTGTCTTTGAGCGGATGGTTCTGCGCTGGATCGACCGCGCCCGCCGCCGCAAGGGGCTGGGTCTGCGCCATATCCTGCTGGTGGGCGGCGGCAAATCGGCCGCGCTTTATCTGCGCGCGCTGGAGCATAACCCCTACTACGGCTTTGTTGTGGACGGCTATCTGGCCAAGATCGAGGAGCCGGGCCTGGGCGTGAAATTTCTGGGCGGGTACGACAGCCTGACCGCCAGGCTGGATGAAATACCGGTGGACGAGGTCGTCGTTGCGCTGGAGGCAGACGAGATCGAGCTTTTGCCCCATGTCTTTGCCGCCTGCGACAAAAACGGTGTGCGCATCACGATGGTACCGTTCTACAGTGACTATCTGCCCGCACGCCCCACGATTGATGTGCTGGACGAGTGCAAGCTGATCAATGTGCGGCAGACACCCTTTGACAACCTGCTCAACGCCGCCGTCAAGCGCGGGCTGGATATTATCGGCAGCCTGATTCTGATTATCCTGACCAGCCCCATCATGCTGGCGACCGCCATCGGCGTCAAGCTGTCCAGCCCCGGGCCGATCATCTTTAAGCAGGAGCGCATCGGCCTGAACAAAAAGCCCTTTATGATGTACAAATTCCGCTCAATGCGGGTCAATGTGCAGCAGCAGACCGGCTGGTCCACCGATTACGATCCGCGCAAGACCCACTTCGGCAGTTTTATCCGCAAATGCAGCCTTGACGAGCTTCCGCAGTTCTTCAATGTGCTGAAGGGGGATATGTCCTTAGTCGGCCCGCGGCCCGAGGTGCCCTACCATGTAGAGCATTTCAAGGAGGAAATCCCGCGCTATCTGGTGCGCCAGCAGGTCCGCCCCGGCTGCACCGGCTGGGCGCAGATCCACGGCCTGCGCGGCGATACCGACATTGCCGAGCGCATCCGCTACGACATCTGGTATATCGAAAACTGGACCGTAGCGCTTGACATCAAGATCATCTTCCGCACGGTGTTCGGCGGCAAGATGGTCAATGACGAAAAATTGCAGTAACGCATTCTGCGTTATCGGACAGGAGTGTCTGTAATGAGCAAAAAGGAGCCCAAGGTCGCCATTGTGCATGACTGGCTCGTCGGCTATGCCGGCGGCGACCGCGTGGTCGATGCCATGAAGCATGTTTTCCCCAATGCTGTCATCTACACCCTTGTGTACGATCCCAAAAACATGCCGGAGTGGTTCAAAAGCTACGACATCCGCACCAGCTGGTTCCAGAAGGTGCCGTTTTCCAACAAGCTGTACAAGGCCATGCTACCGCTGATGCCCGGTGCCTTTGAGGCGTTCGACCTGACAGAGTACGATCTCGTGCTGTCATCGTCCTCCTCCTGTTCAAAGGGCGTCATCACCCGCCCGGATGCCGTGCATATCTGCTACTGCCATACGCCCATCCGCTATGTGTGGGATTTTTACTACACCTACCGCGCCAATGCCAACTGGCTTGCCCGCCTCGTCATGCCGGGGCAGATGCACAAGATGCGCATCTGGGACAAGTGCGCCGCCGACCGGGTGGACTATTTTATCGCCAACTCGCATTATATCGCCCAGCGCATCAAAAAGTACTACCGCCGCGACAGCGATGTCATCTACCCCTGCTGCCATATCAACGAAAGTCCCTTTGTCGAAAAGGAGGACTTTTACCTCACAGTCGGCCGCCTTACATGGTATAAGCGGGTCGATCTCGCCGTGCAGGCCTGCACCAGACTGGGCAAGCGCCTTGTCGTCATCGGCGGCGGGGGAGAGCTGGACAAGCTCAAGGCTATGGCCGGCCCGACCGTGGAATTTCTGGGCGGCGGCCTTTCCGACGAGGAAGTGCGCAGCTACTACCTGCGGGCCAAGGCGTTCCTTTTCCCGGGTGAAGAGGACTTCGGCATCACGCCGGTGGAGGCCCAGAGCGCGGGTACGCCGGTGCTGGCCTACGGCCGCGGCGGCGCGTGCGAGAGCGTTGTGCCCGGCAAGACCGGCTATTGGTTCAAGGAACAGACGGTCGAAAGCCTTGCCGACTGCATCGAGCGGTTTGAGCGCGACAGCGTGGCTTATTCTAAAGAAGAAATCCGTGAGCACAGCCGCTCCTTCAGTGAGGAGCGCTTTGAGCGCGAGCTGAAGGAGTATTGCGAGCGCCGCATGGCCGACTGGCAGCAGGAGCTGCTGGACTGCTCCCACTGGGAGAAGGAGGAACTGGATTGAACCCCATCGTCATCAACGGCACGGTGCTGTGCGACAACATCACCGGCATCCCGCGCTATGTCTATGAAACTGTGGTGCGTCTGGACAAGCTCATCGAGGGCACCGGTCTGGATGTCCGCATTGCCTACCGCGACGACGGCCGCCCCATTCACCTGCCGGAGCTGAAAAACATCCAGCTGGTGCCGCTGAAAGCGGTCAAATATTTTTACAATTTGGCTGTGCTGCCCGCCTACCTGCGCCGCACCCATGCGTTTTATGTAGGCCTGGCCAGCGATATGCTGCTGACCAAGCGCAGCGTCACCGTGCTGCACGATATCCGCCCGCTGGTCATGGACACCGACAAGGGCTTTTTCCGCTTCAAGTTCTGGGTACACTGTCTGTCCACGAAGTGGTTTGCCCAGCGGGTGTTCACAGTCAGCGACAACCAGCGCCACCTCATCAGTGAAAAGCTCGGCATCCCGCTGGATAAAATCGGCATCACCTACAACGGCTGGGAGCATATGAAGGGTGTGACCCCCGACGAGAGCATTTTTGAAAAGATGCCCGGCGTCCAGAAAGGGGAGTACTACTACGCTCTCGGCAGCCTTGCCAAGCACAAGAATTTCAAATGGATCCGCGAGGTCGCCCGCCGCAACCCTGACAAGACGTTTGTGGTGGCAGGCGGCAAGGACCTTCGGGCCTTCGGCGATGATAACGAAGCCAAGGACACACACAACGTATTCTACCCGGGCTATGTCTCGGACGCCGAGAACGCCGCGCTGATGCAGCACTGCAAGCTATTTTTGCACCCGGCCGTGTTTGAAGGGTTCGGCATCCCGCCGCTGGAAGCGCTGGCCTTGGGCGCGCCCATTGCACTTGCCAACGCCACCTGCCTGCCGGAACTGTACGGCGATACAGCGCGGTATTTCGACCCCTATGACTATGATGTAGACCTGGACGCGCTGGCCGCCCAGCCCGTAGCCGCGCCCGATGCGGTCCTGCAGAAATACAGCTGGGACAAAACCGCTGATTTCTGGCTGCATGAGATTGAAAAGTACGCGAAACAGTGATAAAATCCTTCCCCCAAGGGGGAAGCCTTATTCACACTGAAAGGAGCCGACTGCGCCCCATGTTTTTCCTGATAACGATCTTCCTCACGGCGCTGGTCTCTGCGCTGTTCGGGCTTTTGCCCGGAAAGCTTCAGCGACGCAGCGTCATAAAGCAGGACATCGTCTGGGCCGTCGGCCTATGGTTGGCCACCTGGCTGTTCGCGGTCTTTGCCTACCACCGCCCCGGGCTGACCATCGGCTTCAATGCGTTCCGTCTCGTGGCCGTCACAGCGCTGAACGGCTGGACCGGTTTCGTCACCGCCGGGCTGCGCAGCTTTGGCCGCAAGGGGCTGAAAGCCGTTGTTCCGCTGCTGCTCGTCACGGCGCTGGGGTTGGAAGTATTCGTCGGCAACGTTGCCTACTTCAACACCCACAGCTATGAGCCGTTCCAGCTCGTTGACTACCTCGACGAGAACATCAACGTCGGGCGCGGGCTGGGCACGATTTCGCTGGACGAGGGCCGGACCTATCTGCGGTTTCTGAACATCGACCGCCCCATCTACAACCTGCGGTTTGACGGCATCGTCAATGACGATACCGACCTGCTCCACGCAGACAGCGCCGTCACCTTCACCATCGAGGGCACTGACGCGGCCAACACCCAGCTGACCCGCTTTGGCAGCTGGCAGGTCGGCCTGCAGGCCCCGCGCACCCACACCATCAGCCTGGATCTGACCGGCAATGTCAACATGATGACGCTGACCGCCGCCGGGTACAGCTCCACCTACGCGCAGTTTCCGGTGGCGCTGACGTTCAGCGGCATCACGGCGAACGCCCCGCGGGCGCTGGATTTCTCGATTCTGCGTTTTATCGCGGTATTTCTGGCTTTGCTGACCTTGTATGGCCTGCGCCCGGCCAGCGGGTTATGGCACCGCCGCTGGCTGGCAGGCAATGTGTGCGACCGCGCCGCAGCCGCCGTGCTGGGCCTGGTGCTGGCCGCCTTTGTGGTGGTCGTGCCTTTCTGGGAGCCGAGCAACACCGGCCTTGCCACGAAAGATTACAACACCGCGTTCTGGGACGGCAAAAGCACCGTCAGCTTTGTCTACCAGCAGTACGGCGCGCTGGCCCACAGTCTGCTGAACGGCCGCTTAGATTTGGAGGCCGACCCGCCCGCCGAGCTGCTGGCACTGGAGAACCCCTACGACGCCGGGGCGCGGGATGCGGCGCGGATCAACGATATCCACTGGGATCACGCCTTCTACAATGGGCGATATTACGTCTATTTTGGTATCGTACCGTGTCTGTTATTCCAACTGCCATTTGAGGCACTGACCGGTATCCAGAACTTGGCTTATGCGCCCTGCATGGTCGTTTTGGGGCTGCTGCTTCTTGCCGCCTGCTTCGGCTTGGTGGGGCAGGCCGTGCGCCGGTGGTTCCCGCGGACCACCAGCGCCGCGTACCTGCTGGCCGTGGCCGCTGTGGTGCTGGGCAGCCAGCTGTATTACCTGCTGGTGCGTCCCTACATTTATGAGTACGCCATCCTCTGCGGTGCGGCACTGCTGATGCTGGGGCTGTGGCTCTGGCTTTCCGCCGCCAATACCCCAGTGGAAAAGCGCGGGGCGCTTTTAGTCAGGCTTGCCTTTGGCAGCCTGTTTGTAGCGCTGGTGGCCGGGTGTCGCCCTCAAATGGAACTGTTCGCCTTTTTGGCCGTGCCCATCTTCTGGCAGCTGTACATCGGGCAAAAGCGGCTGCGCAGCCGCGCCGGGGTAGGGGAGGCCGCCGCCTTTATCCTGCCGGTGGTCGTAGTTGCCGCCGGGCTGATGTGGTACAACGCCGCGCGGTTCGGTTCGCCCTTCGACTTCGGTGCCAACTACAACCTGACCGGCAACGATATGACCCAGCGCGGCTTCAATGCCGTGCGCATCGGGCCTGCTTTGTTTACCAGCCTGTTTGAGCTGCCCAGCTGGCAGGGCGTGTTCCCCTTCCTGCGGGAGACGGACGTCCAGACGAACGCCGTCATTCGCACCATCAGCGAGAAATTCACCGGCGGTATGCTGGCCGCCACACCCTACCTGTGGGTGCTGGCGCTGCCGCTGCTGCCCGCGTTCCGCCGCTGTCTGCACCACCGCCGCGCTGTGGCGGGCATTGTCTACGGCGGCATCGCCGCCATGGTCGTTATGACCGTTGTGGACTGCGAAATGGCCGGGGTGCTCTACCGCTATCTGATGGATTACAGCCCGGTACTGCTCGTCGGGGCGGCGCTGTGCTGGTTCTGTGCCGAGGGCGCACTCAGCCGCCGCACCGCCGTGGGGGATGCCACCGCCGCTGCCGCACTGTCTGCGCTGCGCGTGGTCATGGCTGCCGCCGTGGCATACACCGCCGTTTACCGCTTCTGCACGCTGTTCGCCATGGAGCCTTGGCTGCAGGGCATGAATCCGTCCCTTTATTACACCGTCAGCCGCCTTGTTCAATTCTGGATGTAAATCCCCGGAGGAGTATTATGGATAAAATCGCCGTATTGATCCCTTGCTACAACGAATCCAAAACCGTCGAGAAGGTCGTCACGGATTTCCGCCGCGTCCTGCCTGACGCTACGGTCTATGTCTACGATAACAACTCTACCGATGGCACGGCCGAGCTGGCCGCCAAGGCCGGGGCTGTCGTCCGCCATGAGTACCAGCAGGGCAAGGGCAATGTCATGCGCCGCATGTTCCGCGAAATAGACGCGGAGGCGTACATCCTTGTGGACGGCGATGACACCTATCCGGCTGAGGCTGCGCCCGAGATGGTTGCCGCCGTGACCGAGCGTCAGGCAGACATGGTCGTGGGTGACCGGCTGTCCAGCACCTACTACACCCAGAACAAGCGCCCGTTCCACAACTTCGGCAACGATCTGGTGCGGTTCTGCACCAACCATCTGTTCGGCGGCAAAATCAAGGACATTATGACCGGCTACCGCGCCTTCAGCTACCAGTTCGTCAAGACCTATCCGGTGCTGTCCCGCGGCTTTGAGATCGAGACCGAGATGACCATCCATGCCCTGCAGCGCAACATGCAGGTCGAGAATGTCGTTATCGACTACCGCGACCGCCCCGAAGGCTCCGAGAGCAAGCTGAACACCTACTCAGACGGCTTCAAGGTGCTGGGTACGATCGGCCGGCTGTTTAAAAACTACCGCCCGTTTATGTTCTTCGGCATTTTGGCGGCCATTCTGGCGGTGTTCGGCGTCGGCTTTATGGTGCCGGTGCTGAGTGAGTATTTCCAGACCGGTCTGGTTCCACGCTTCCCCACGCTGATCGTCTGCTGCTTTGTGCTGGTCGCAGCGCTGCTGCTCTTCATCTCCGGCATCATCCTGTCGAGCCAGCTGGCCAAGGACGCCCGCGATTTTGAATTCCAGCTGCAGACCGTGCACCACTGGCGCACCCACAAAAAGGACTGACCCATCATGCGCGGGCGTACCTTCACTCAAATACTCCGGCAGCATCCGCTCTTTGCGGTACTGTTTACGCTGCAATCCCTTTTTGTCCTTTTACTGCTGGCTGCCCTTGCCCGCTGAAAAACTTTCACAACCGCCCGCAGAGCCGCATTGCGGCAGCTCTGCGGGCGGTTTGTGCTTGGCGGCTGCCTTGCTTTTTGGCTTGTAATGGGATATAATACTCTTATATGTGCGCACTGCACAGGAATTTGTGGGAACCAGTTTATATAAGGGAGTTAATTGTATCATGACGAAAGTTGCCGCTTCGATTTTGTCGGCCGATTTTGCCAACCTGCACAAGGACTGCACCCGCCTGCTGGAGGCCGGTGCCGATGTAATGCATTTTGATGTGATGGACGGCCATTTTGTGCCGAACATCAGCTACGGTGCGCCGGTGCTTACCTGCCTGCACGCCGCCCTGCCCGATGTCTTTTATGATGTTCACCTGATGATCAGCGACCCGGCCCGCTATGCCGCGGATTTTGCCAAGGCCGGCGCCGATCTTATCACCTTCCATCTTGAGGCCGTGCCCGACACGGTGGAGGAGGTCATCGCCGCCATCCGCGCCACCGGCTGTCAGGTCGGCATCAGCATCCGCCCCGGCACCCCCGTGGAGGCCGTCTTTCCGTATCTCGGCGTTGTGGATCTGATCCTTGTGATGAGCGTGGAGCCGGGCTTCGGCGGGCAGAAATTTCTTCCCACCACCCCGGCCCGCATCGCCGCCATCCGTGCCGAGCGTGCCCGTCTGGGCTGCAATACCCTGATCGAGGTGGACGGCGGCATAAACACCGTGACCGGCCCGCAGTGTATTGAGGCCGGTGTCGACTGGCTCGTAGCCGGAAATTCTCTTTTCCGCGCTGAGGATCCCGCCGCTGTGGTACGTGTACTGCACAGCAAGTAAAGGAGCTTTTCCCCATGCCCAAACGTATGAAAGTCGAGCGCAGCCCGAATTACAGCTACTACAGCGATATTCTCTGGTGCTCGCTCCCGCTGGTCGGGATGTCATGCTATTTTTATGGTCTGCGCCCGGTGCTGCTTTTTTTGGCGGCGCTGCTGACCGCTTACCTGTGCGACTGCGCGCTGGCACCGCTGCACGGCACGGGCTACCAGTCCCATGAGCCGTCCAGCGAGTGCTTTGCCGCGCTGATCGTGCTGATGATGCCCGCCAGCATCTCCTATCCCATCGTCATCGCCGCCGTCATTGTTGCCGTGCTGGTCAAGGAGGCCTTCGGCGGTGAGGGGCACTATCCGTTCCACCCGGCTGCCGTCGGCGTCGTGGTCGCCGGCATCTCCTGGCCTAAAAATGTCTTTTCATACCCTGAGCCCGGCACCCAGCTGCCGCTATTTGGGGAGGTAAACACAACTCTGGTCGAGGGCATGAACGCGACCCTGCGCGACGGCGGTCTGCCCAGCGCCAGCACGATGAATCTGCTGACCGGCAATGTTTCGGCCGCTGTGGGCACAAGCGCCGCGCTCGTCCTGATGGCGTGCGGCCTCTTCCTGCTGGTGCGGGGCCGCATCAGCCCTCTGGTCGTCATCCCGTTTTTTGTGTTTGTCATCGGTCTGCCGTGGCTTTTCCCGAACCTGAACGAGCTGCCGACCTTCTCCCTCCCGTGGGAGTATATCCGCCAGCGCGTCTATCTCGAAAAATATATCGTGCTGTCCGGCACAGCGCTGTTCGGCGGCCTGTTCATGATCTGTGAGCCGGTCACGATGCCGGATCGTCCGATGAGCCGCATCGTCTACGGCACGATGCTCGGCATTATGACCCATGTGTTCCGCACCTTCAGCCCGTATGAGTGCGCCGTCTGCTGCGCCCTGCTGATCGCAGGCGCCATTCCCGAGTGGCTGGACCTCATCAGCCACCGTACCGAGCGCATCCGCTTTATGAGAGAGGAGGAGCAGCGTCTTGCCAATGCAGCAAAAACCGAGTAAGCGCCGGGGCGAGGAACGCTCCGAAACGCTGATCATCCCGCATATCACTAAAGAGATGGTGGAGGCTGCCCGCCGCATGGCAGAGCAGGGGGCCACCCGCGCTGAGATCGAGCAGGCCATCGCCGCCATGCAGGCCGGGACCCCTGTGCCCAAAAAGCCGATCGTACAGCCGCAGGAGCAGCCTGCAGTGCCCCCGCGCAACACCGCTGCCCACAATGATACCGTCATCATCCCCACCAGCCGCCCGCGCTACACCCAGACCGAGCGCCGCGCCATGCTGGAGGAGGTCCAGCGCCGTCAGGCCGAGCGGGAGGCTGCCCGCCAGGCCGAGGCCCGCGCCGAGGAGGAGCATTTTCGCACCTACCGTGACAGGGAATACGGCAAGCCCGGCTTTACCCCGGCAGCGCCTGCCCCCGCAGCACCGGCACAGCAGCCCGCTGCCGAGGATGCCCGCCCCCTGCAGATGCCCGCCGTGCAGCCCGCGGCCCCCACGCCGCAGGCAGCCCCGCAGCCGAAGGTCACAGCACCGCAGCCTGTCCAGACTGCCCCGCAGCCCGCTGCCGCCCCTGCGCCAAAGCACAAACGGACCGCTCCGGCCAACAGCTACAAGGAGGCCGAGGCCGCACTGAACGAGCGCATCCGCGCCGACCACATCCTGCTCTCCAACCCGGTTATCGTGCGCGGGCTGGGCCTGGCCCCGGTCATCGGTGCCGCACTGGACGGCCAGCGGGCGCTGATGCTCTGCATCGCCGCGCTGATCCTTGTCACCTTTACCCGCATGCTGGCTGTGGCAGTCTGCCACCTGACCGGCAACCGTTTCCGCCCGGTCATCTACTGCTATACCGCAGCGCTGCTCTACATTCCCACCTATGTGCTGCTCTACGCGCTGTTCGGCGCAGATCTCACGCTGCTGGGCATCTATCTGCCGATCCTTGTTGTGGAGCCTGCCATCGTCAAGCGCATGGAATTCTCCGAGCTTGAGCCGGTGAAGGAAGCGCTGCGCCACGGCTTCAACAATGCGCTCGGCATGTGTGTCGTGCTGCTGCTGGTCGGCTGCCTGCGTGAGCTGCTGGCCACCGGTGCCGTGTTCGGCCATGTGGTCATGCACAATGCGCTGCTGCCGCTGGCTGCACTGCCCGCGGGCGGCTTTGTCATTCTGGGCGTTATGGCCGCCTGCTGGTGCGCCGCCGCCAACCTGTATACCGATTACAAGCATGAGGAGGTGCGCCGCCTGTATGCAGACCGTAAACATTGAGCTGCAGCCGATCCTGAGCGGCGTGCTGCAATTTGTCAGCTACATGGTGCTGGCTGTCTTTGCGGAGAATGTCGTTTTGGCCCGCGCGCTGGGCGTCAGCCGCCTGATAAAGCTGGTGCCGGATCACCGCACTCAGGTCTGGGATTTCTGCCTGCCGCTGCTGCTCGTCATGACCCTGTCCGCACTGCCGGGCTGGGCCGCACACAACCTGTTTTTCCCATGGCTGCGCGACTATCTGCCGGACTGGCTGCCGATGTCGGCCCTGCGCCCCGTTGTCTACCTGACCTGCGGCGTGGCGGCCATGGCTGTCACATGGCTGCTGCTGGGGCTGCTGCCCCGCCGCCTGCGCCACAGCTGCCGCAGCCAGCTCAGTCTGGCCACCTGCAGCACCGCCGTGCTGGGCACCATGCTCGTCTGTGCCAACCAGAACTATACGATCCTGCAGTGCATCGCCTTTTCCCTTGGCAGCGGGCTAGGCTATGTCTTTGCTGTCTACATCGTCCGGGAGGGCCGCCGCCGTCTGCGCAGTAAGGCCGTTCCCTCGATCTTTCAGGGCCTGCCCAGCTCGATGATCTACATCGGTGTGCTGAGTCTGGCCATCTACGCCCTTGTGGGCCATACCGTCGTATTGTAATTTTGCTTTTGTGAGGGGGTCGTTATCATGTCCGAAGCCTGCTTTACCGCAGCCGATATTTTACTGCCTGCCGCCGGTGTTCCGCTGGATCCGTGGGCCTGCATCGCTGTTGACCAGTTCACCTCCCAGCCGGAGTATTGGCAGCGCGCCGAGCAGCGCGCCGAAAACAAGCCCAGCACCCTGCACATCGTCCTGCCGGAGGCCTATCTCGGCACCCCGCAGGAGGACGCGCGCCTGCAGAGCATCCGCCGCACGATGGAGGACTACCGCCATACCGTTCTGACAAGAAAAGTACATGGCTATGTTTATGTAGAGCGCACCCAGATGGACGGCACCATCCGTCAGGGCCTTGTGGGCGCCGTGGATCTGGAGGCCTACGACTACACCAGCGGTGCCAAGCCCGCCATCCGTCCCAGCGAAAGCACCGTTGTGGAGCGCATCCCCCCGCGCCTGAAGGTGCGCCGGGGTGCCACGCTGGAGACCCCCCATGTCATGATGCTGGCCGATGACGCCGGCTGCACCCTGATCGAGCCGATCGGTCAGATCAAGGACACGCTGCCCCCGCTCTATGACGGGGAGCTGATGCTGGGCGGCGGCCGCCTGCGCGGCTGGGCCGTGGAGGACCCGGCGCTGATCGCACAGGTCGATGCCGCGCTGGCTGCACTGGCCGACCCCGCCGCCTTTGCCCGCCGCTGGCCCGCCGCCAAAGGGCAGGAGCCGATGGTGCTGGCCGTTGGCGACGGCAACCACAGCCTTGCCACCGCAAAAGCCTATTGGGAGGAGCTGAAGCCCACCCTGACCGAGGAGCAGCGCCGGACCCATCCGGCCCGCTGGTGCTTGGCCGAGGTCTGCAATGTCCACAGCCCCGCCATTGAGATCGAGCCGATCCACCGCGTGGTGTTCGGCGTATCCGCCAAGGAGCTGTACGCCGCGCTGGATGCGTGGGACCGCCAGCAGGGAAGCAGTACCACCGCCTCCGACCAGCGGCTGCGTCTGGCTGACGCCTGCGGTGAGTCCGCCGTGGCGCTGGCCAACCCGCCCGCACCGCTGGCTGTCGGCAGTGTTGAAGCCTTTCTGGCTGATTATCTGCCCCGCCACCCCGGTGTAACGGTCGATTATATCCACGGCGAGAGCGTTGCGATGGCATTGGCTGCCGACCCCGCCAAGCCCGCCACCGCCATACTGCTGCCCGATTTCGCCAAGGCCGACCTGTTCAAGGGTGTTGTGCTGGGCGGCGTACTGCCCCGCAAGACCTTCAGCATGGGCCATGCCGAGGAAAAACGATACTACAACGAATGCCGTGTCATCGGCTTATAAGGATCAGGTGAATTATGGAAAAGCCCGCCCAGACCCAGAACGGTGCCCCGCACCGTCGCCGCCGCCGTCGCCCTGCCGGGAACGGCAGCGCCCCGCAGGCACAGCAGCCCCAGCGTGAGGGCAAGGCACCCGCTGCCCGCAAGCCTGCGCCGCAGAGCACCGCCCCGAACGCCCCCAAAGAGGAGAGCCGCAGCGGTGCCCGCCCCCGCCGCGGACAGTCCGCCCGCCCGGCGGCCCCCGCACAGCACCCGGCCGCGCCGCAGCAGAGTGCGCGTCCGGCTGCGCCCCAGCAGCCCCGGCGCAGCAGCCGCCCGGCACCGCAGACCCCCAGCCGCCCGCTGCCGGACCAGCCCAAGGCACCCCGCCAGCCCCGCAGCGCCCGCCCGCCGAAGCGTATGCAGGAGGACGAGCCCGGGCTGGAGCTGATCACCCGCCGCCCGCCGAAGCAGAAGTTTGCGAACTTTGAGGACTATCTGGCAGCCCACGGCGGCATGACCGTGCCCCTGCCCCCTGAAAAAACCGAGACACCGGAGACGGCCGCACCCGCCGCCCCGGCAGCGGAATGACCCCCGCCACAGCGGCAGCACTGCGCTGCCCTGTCTGCGGCGGACCGCTGCTGCTGAATGCGCGCACCCTGCGCTGCCCCAAGGCACACAGCTTTGACCTCGCAAGGGAGGGCTACGCCTATCTGCTGCCGATGCAGAAAAAGCACACAGCTGACCCCGGTGACGGCAAGGCGATGGTCCGCGCCCGCCGTGCGTTCCTCTCCGCCGGGCACTATGCGCCGCTTATGCAGACGCTGGCCGCCCTCTGTGCCGAGCTGCCCCACGGCCATATCGTGGACGCCGGCTGCGGCGAGGGCAGCTACGACAAATACCTTTATGATGCCCTTGGCGGTCCGCAGCTCGCAGCGTTCGACCTCTCCAAGGAGGCCGTGCGGCTGGCCTCCCGGCTGGTGCCCGAGGCCGCCTTCTGTGTCGGCGGCAGCTTTTGCGCCCCCGTGCGGGACGGCTGGGCTGACCTGCTGCTGAACATCTTCTCACCGATGGCGGAGGCCGAGTTTGCCCGTATGCTGCGCCCGGGCGGGCATCTGATCTATGCGGTCCCCACCGCGCGGCATCTCTTCGGGCTGAAGAAAATCCTCTACGACCACCCCTATGAAAACGAGGTGCGGCAGACCGAATATGACGGTTTTTCGTTTATTCGGGCGGTTTCGGCCGAGGCCGTCCTCACCCTGCAGGGGCAGAGCGTGCAGGATCTGTTTGCGATGACGCCCTATTACTGGAAGACCCCCGCAGACGGAGCCGCCCGCCTTGCCGCCTGTGAAAGCCTGACCACCGAGATCGGGTTCCGCTTTCTGGTATATAAAAAGGAGTAAGGAACCCCCCATGCCCTACACAAGCTCCGACCTGCTCCAAGACCTTGCCGCCATGGGGCTGACCGGACAGGAGACGATCCTGATCCATTCCTCGATGCGATCCATCGGCGCGGTGGAGGGCGGTGGCAGTAGACGATAACGCGCTTATGTAGGGGCGAGCATTGCTCGCCCCTGCTCAGTTTTCCTCCGGCGGCACGATTGCCGGGCCGTATGGCTCCTGCGCCGGGGGAACGATGACCTCCTGCGTGGTGTGCTGCGGGTTCTCCTCGCTGTAATGCTCATCGGGGATCTCGCTCAAATCGGTCCAGAGCGCCTCGCGCTCCTCCTCGGCACCGTGGGGACCAAACACATCAAACATACCAAGCACTCCTTTTTTTCGTGTATAAGCGCAGCCCTTCCGGGCTACACTCTGGGCATAGTCTTTGCAAGGGGTGTGTGGGTTATGCGTTCTAAACGGGGGATCTTCTGGTACAGTCTGGGGCTGACGCTGCTGCTGCTTCTGCCCATGATCCTGACGGTGGCCTTTTTTGCCGACCAGTACCAAAAGCAGCAGCTTCTGCGCCGGGCCTCCGCCGCAGACAGCACGCTGCGCATCGAGCCCGGCGCGCAGGGCATCTTCCCCCTTCTGCTGGTCATCCAGCAGGAGGAGCCTGCCTTCCTGCTGATCCGGGCAGACGGCCCGCAGCAGACGCTGACCCTCTGCGCACTGCCCGGCTCGCTGCGCGTAAACGCGCCCGCCGGCACGACCACACTGGCAGACTGCACCCTTGCCGCAGGGGCCGGGCGGGCGGCACAGCTGCTCTGCGGCACTGTGGCCACAGGGGAGAGCGCTGCGCCCGCGCTGCATTATATCGCTGCAACCCCTGCGACATGGGCAGCCTGCGCCGGGTCCGATGCCTCGGTCCGGTTCGACACAGCCGCACTGCTCACGCCCGCTGCACGGCAGGCGCTGGGCTACGGCAGGGAGCCCGTAGCCGAATGCACCGCTGCACAGGCGGGGACGCTGATCGAAAAAATGCAGGGAATGCTGACAGGCGCTTCTGCGCAGGCCGATGCCCGCGCCGCCGTCTGGGCCGCCTTTGCCCGGCAGAACCCGGCGCTGCCGGCGGCATTCCCCGCAGGGCTGCGCAGCCAGAGCGCCCGCCTTTTGACCGACCTGCTGGCCGCCGATGTAAGCGCCTTGGAGGATACGCTGACCTACCTCAGCGCCCGCCCCGCGCCGGCGGTGGATTATGTAACTGCCGAAACCGCCAAAGCCAAAGGCGGGGTATGCCTGACGGATGCGGGAATGGCAGCGGTGCGTGATTTGTTATCGTAGAGGTCGGCGTCAACGATGACCCGCGGGCGGGCAATGCCCGCCTATATGCCGCGTTCCTCGCCACGGCGTCAAAAAAGTACAAAAAAATTTGCAAACCCGCTTGACTTAAACCCGCAGTCGTGTTATTATGGTAGCACCTCTTTTGCGGGTTTATTTTTTATGCCCTTTTTCAAGGGCGCCTGCAAGCGCGAGGGAGGCTTATTAACCGATAATGGAGGTGCCGAACAATGACTGTCAAGATCACCCTGGCCTGCACTGAGTGCAAGCAGCGCAACTACAACAAGGAGAAGAACAAGAAGAATTCTCCCGACCGTCTTGAGATGAAGAAGTATTGCCGTTTCTGCAAGAAGCATACCCTTCACCGCGAAACCAAGTGAGGATAGGAGCTTAGAGATGGCAGATAAAAAAGCAGCCACCGCTGCCGCCCAGACTCAAAGCGACAAGCCCAAAAAGAACGACGGCGCGAAGAAGGTTTCCTTCTTCGGTAAAGTCAAGAACTTTTTCAAAGGGATCGGCAAGTATTTCAAAGATACGAAGAGCGAGCTGAAAAAGGTCGTGTGGCCCAGCAAGAGCGACATCAAGACCAATACGATCACCGTTATCGTGGTCGTGGCAGTCGCAGCTGTCGTGCTGATCCTGCTGGATCTCATCTTTGGCGGCGCCATCCACCTGTTGATCGGCGCCTGAGCGCGTTGAGCGGAGGCAAAGACCATGGCTGAGCAAGCAAACTGGTATGTAGCACATACCTATTCCGGCTACGAGAACAAGGTCGCTACGGATCTTATGACGATGGTGGAGAACCGCCATCTGCAGGATCTGATCTGCGATGTAAAGGTTCCGACCGAGACCCGCATGGAAGAAGTTTTTGACAAGCACGGCAACAAGACCGGCGAGAAAGAGGTTCAGTCGAAGCTCTATCCCGGTTATGTCTTTGTCAAAATGGTCATGAACGACAACACCTGGTACATCGTGCGCAACACGCGCGGCTGCACCGGCTTTGTCGGCCCGGAGTCCAAGCCCGAGCCCCTGACCGAGGCAGAGGTTGCCAAGATGGGCGTCGAAACCACCGTTGACCTTGAGGTCGAGTACAAGGTCGGTGATACTGTCGAGATCACGGCCGGCCCGATGGAAGGCTCTGTCGGCACGGTCGAGGAGATCGACATTCCTGCGCGCAAGGTGCGCGTGAAGATCACCATGTTTGGCCGCGAGCTTCCGGCAGAGCTGGAGCTGCATCAGGTCAAGCTGTTCTGATTTTTTCAGAACACCCAGTTTCCGGTAAAGGCCGCGAACGGGGAACACCCCGGGGTACGGTTTTTATAGGGTGTGCGGAGGTCGCACGCCCGTGGGAGGTCTGCACCGCAGGCCGCAACTCACCACAAAATTTGGAGGTGCAAGTATTATGGCACAGAAAATCACTGGCTACATCAAGCTGCAAATCCCCGCCGGCAAGGCAACTCCGGCTCCCCCTGTTGGTCCTGCTCTGGGTCAGAAGGGCGTCAACATCATGGCGTTCACCAAGGAGTTCAACGAGCGTACCAAGAACCAGATGGGCATGATCATCCCCGTCGTCATCACTGTTTACGCTGACCGCTCCTTCTCCTTCATCACCAAGACCCCTCCGGCGCCCGTTCTGATCAAGAAGGCTGCCGGCATCGACACTGCTTCCGGCGTGCCCAACAAGAACAAGGTTGGCTCCATCACGCTGGCACAGGCCGAGGAGATCGCCAAGACCAAGATGCCCGACCTGAACGCTGCTTCTCTGGAAGCCGCTGTCAGCATGATCAAGGGCACCGCCCGCAGCATGGGCGTTACCGTTGAGGGCTGAATAGGAGGGTAATACGCAATGAAACACGGCAAGAAGTATATCGACGCTGCGAAGCTGATCGAGAACAACAAGACTTACGATCCCAGCGAAGCTCTGGAGCTGTGCTGCAAGACCGCTACCGCTAAGTTCGACGAGACCGTCGAGCTGCATGTCCGTCTGGGTGTTGACAGCCGTCACGCTGACCAGCAGGTCCGCGGCGCTGTTGTTCTGCCCAACGGCACCGGCAAGAACGTCCGCGTTATCGCCATCGCCAAGGGCGACGCCGCCAAGGCCGCTGAGGCTGCAGGCGCTCAGGAGGTCGGCGATGACGATCTGATCGCCAAGATCGCCGGCGGCTACCTGGACTTCGATGTTCTGGTCACCACCCCTGACATGATGGGTCGCGTTGGCCGTCTCGGTAAGGTTCTGGGCCCCCGTGGTCTGATGCCCAACCCGAAGGCCGGCACTGTTACCCCCGATGTCGGCAAGGCCGTCACCGATGCCAAGGCCGGTAAGATCGAGTACCGTCTGGACAAGCAGAACATCATCCATGTGCCCATCGGCAAGGCCTCTTTCGGCGCCGAGAAGCTGATGACCAACCTGGACACCGTCCTCGAGGCCATCGCCAAGGCTAAGCCCGCCGCTGCTAAGGGTCAGTACTTCAAGAGCGCTACCGTTGCCACCACCATGGGCCCCGGCGTCCGCGTTGCTACCAATAAGTATGGTGTTTAATTGAGCGCGTTGCGCATATGCGCGCTCAATTAAACGATGCGAAGCGGCGTTCCGCTATTGGTCGCCCATGAACATGGACAATGAATTAAGTAGAGAATTCCGCTTTTTCTATTGACAAACGCACGTTCGCGTGCTATACTAATTAAGCTGTTTTTGAGACAGCAGGTGCCGCAAGGCATAACGGGAGAATATCCCACCTGCCGAGAAACGTGCGTTTGAATGCAATGCTTTCAAGCCCTTTCCCGGCGACGGGAAGGGGCTTTTTTCTGTACATCACAAAAAAGCCGCTTACCGAAACCAATCTGTAAGTGGAATGAGGTGAATTTCAAATGCCCAGTGCAAAGATTCTGGAAGCCAAGAAGGCTCTTGTTAAGGACCTGAACGAGAAGATCGTTTCTTCTCTGGCCGGTGTTGTTGTTGCTTACAACGGCATCAGCGTGGCTGACGACACCAAGCTGCGTAAGGAGCTGCGTGAGGCTGGCGTCCATTACATGGTCGTCAAGAACACCATGCTGCGTCTGGCCGTCAAGGGCACCCAGTACGAGGCTCTGACCGACTGCTTCAAGGGTGACACGGCTATCGCTCTGTCTGCTGAGGATCCGGCTGCTGCTGCTCGCATCCTGTGCAAGTTTGCTGACGCCGACAAGTCCAAGCGCTTTGTCGTCAAGGGTGGCTTCTGCGATGGTGTTGTCATGGATGCTGCAGGTGTCAAGAGCCTGTCCACCATGCCCAACCGCGAAGGCCTGCTCTCTATGCTGGCTGGCTCCCTCAACGGTATCGTTGGTGGTCTGGCTGTTGCCCTGCAGGGTATCGTCGACAAGCAGGACGAGACTGCTGCCTGATTTCAGGTCAAGCAGGTTGAGCGCACCGGCGCAGCGCTCTTTGAATACAAACCGCGCCGCTTAAAACTATAAAATTTATGGAGGTAACTACCATGGCTTCTGAGAAGATCACTGCCATTGTCGAGTCTGTCAAGACTATGACTGTTCTGGAGCTGAAAGAGCTCGTTGACACCATCTGCGAGGAGTTCGGCGTTTCTGCTGTTGCTGCTGCTGCTCCCGCTGCCGGCGGCGCTGCTGCTCCCGCTGAGGAGGAGAAGACCGAGTTCGACGTCATCCTGGCTGACGTTGGCGCTAACAAGATGCAGGTCATCAAGACCGTTAAGGAGCTGACCGGTGCTTCCCTGATGGAGGCCAAGAAGCTGGTCGAGACCCCGAACGCCAAGCTGAAGGAGCAGGCTTCCAAGGCTGACGCCGAGGACATCCAGAAGAAGCTGGCCGAGGTCGGCGCTAAGGTCGAGCTGAAGTAATTTAGCTTACCCAATAGCTTTTCAAGTACCGTGTGGTTTGTACCGCACGGTACTTTTTGTTTTGCGCCGCAGTCGTCCGTCTGAAAGCCTTCCCCCTGTGGGGGAAGGCTCTTTTGTTTGTACACCTTAACAAAAACTTCATCGTTTCTTTGTACATTCCCACAGTTTTGACCGTGTTCTCTCTGGCTTGCATTTCGTATAATATTGTAGTATCCTTTTGGTATCTATAATGGGAAAGTGAGGCTGTATACCCTTGGAGAATGAAAAGGCAAAAGGCGGCGGTATGGAAAAGCTCGCTGCGTTTATCGTTGATAAACGCAACCTGTTCTTTCTGTTATACATATTTGCGCTGATCTTCAGTGTCATTGCCTCCGGCTGGGTCAAGGTCGAGGACGACATTACGACCTACCTGCCGGACACCACCGAGACCCGCCAGGGCCTGACCGTCATGAACGACAACTTCGTCACCTACGGCACAGCCAATGTCATGGTCTCAAACATCACCTATGACACCGCACTTGACCTGCAGGCGCAGATCGAGGACATCGAGGGTGTCTCCACGGTCGAATTTGATGACACCAAGGAGCATTACAAGGATGCCTCAGCCCTCTTTTCCGTCAGCTTTGATGCTGAGGTAGGGGACGAGCGCGCCGAAAACGCCTTGCAGCAGATCCGTGACAAGCTGGAGGGCAGCTACGATACCTCGATCTACTCGGAGGTCGGCTACGATTCCTCGGCCGATCTGCAGAGCGAGATGCTGGTCATCGTCATCATCGCCGCCGTCATCATTGTTGTCGTGCTGACACTGACCTCCCGCTCCTACGCTGAGGTCCCGGTTCTGATCATGACTTTCGGCGCCGCCGCCCTGCTGAACATGGGCACCAACTTCCTGTGCGGCACCATCAGCTTCATCTCCAACTCGGTCACCGTCATCCTGCAGCTGGCGCTGGCCATCGACTACGCCATTATCCTCTGCCACCGCTTCAGCGATGAGCATGAGACGCTGCCCACCCGCGAGGCCTGTATTGCGGCCCTCTCCAAGGCGATCCCCGAGATCTCCTCCTCCTCGCTGACAACCATCAGCGGTCTGGCCGCGCTGGCCTTCATGCACTTCGGCATCGGCCGTGACCTTGCCACGGTGCTGATCAAGGCCATCCTGTTCAGTATGCTCTGCGTTTTCACGCTGATGCCCGGCCTGCTGGTCCTGTTCAGCAAGCTGATTGACAAAACCCGCCACAAGAACCTCATTCCCAAGATCACGGCGGTCGGCAAGTTCGACATCAAGACCCGCTTTGTCATTCCGCCGATCTTCGGCGTTGTCATCATCGCAGCGGCCGTCTTTGCCAACCTCTGCCCCTACTGCTACACCTTCACCGATCTGGTCACAGCAAAGCAGAACGAGCGCCAGATCGCCTACCAGAAGATCAAAAACGAGTTCGGCTCCAGCAACATGGTCGCTGTCATTGTGCCTGCCGGCAACTATGAGGCCGAGGGTGCGATCCTTGACGAACTGGACAGCTGTGCCGAGGTCAAATCCACGATGGGCCTTGCCAACATCGAGGCGATGGACGGCTATGTGCTGACCGATGCGCTGACCCCGCGCCAGCTGGCCGAGCTGGCTGATCTGGACTATGAGGTTGCCAAGGCGCTGTACGGTGCCTACGCTGTCGATCATGACGAGTACGGCGAGATCATCAACGGTCTGGACGATTACCGCGTGCCGCTTTATGATATGTTCCGCTTTTTGGAGCAGGAGATGCATGACGGAAACATCACGCTTTCCGGCGATGTGCAGGACACACTGGACGATTTGTTTGACCAGCTGGACGAGGCCCAGAAGCAGCTGCAGAGCGACAGCTACAGCCGTATGGTCGTCTATCTGAACCTGCCCGAGGAGACTGACGAGACTTTTGCCTTTGTCAACCGGATGCACGATATCATCGGCAAATACTACGACAAGGATTCGTTCTATGTTGTCGGCAACACCACCAGCGCCATGGACCTGTCCAGCTCTTTCGGTGAGGATAACCTGCTCATCAGTGTGCTGTCTGCGCTGTTCGTTATTCTGGTCCTGTTGTTCACATTCAAGTCTGCCGGTCTGCCGGTGCTGCTCATCATCGTCATTCAGGGCAGTATCTGGATCAACTTCTCGGTGCCGTATCTGCAGCACACCCCGCTGTACTTCCTCGGCTATCTGATCGTCAACTCGATCCAGATGGGCGCAAACATCGACTACGCCATCGTTATCTCGAGCCACTACACCGACCTGAAGAAGGTCATGCGCCCGAAGGAGGCCATGGTCGCCGCGCTGAACGAGTCCTTCCCGACGATCTTCACCTCCGGCTCTATTCTGGCATCCGCCGGTATCCTGATCAGCGTCCTGACCACGAACCCCGTTATCTCTGCCATCGGCACCTGTCTGGGACGCGGCACCATCGTTTCGATCCTTCTGGTCCTCTTTGTGCTGCCGCAGATCCTGATCCTCGGCGATACGATCATCGAGCGCACCAGCTTTGAGATGAAGGGCGTCGGCGGCATCACCCGCACCGCCAGCGGCACAATGCATGTCAACGGCCGCGTCCGCGGCTACATCAACGGCGTTGTGGATGCCGAGATCAAGGGTGTGCTGCACGGCCAGTTCAACGCCAGCATTGCCACCGGCACCGAGCTCACGGTTGAAAAGCCTGACATGTACCTGTCGGAGGAGAATGTCCGCGAAACTGCGGATAACCCCGACACGACCGACGACACCGCGAAAGGAGGCGACGCCGAATGAACCGCACTTCTGATTTAACGCGCCGCCTTTGGGCTGCGCTGCTCGCCCTCTGCCTGACGCTGAGCCTCGCCCTGCCCGTCTTTGCGGAAGGGGAGAGCGAGTCCGAGCCGGAAACCAAAGAGACCTACCACATCGGCACGGTGGACGAGCTTTTGCAGCTGGCCGACTATTGCCGTCTGGACAGCTGGAGCGAGAACCGCACCGTTGTGCTGGACACCGACCTTGAGCTGACCGGCAGCGGCTTTACCGGCATCCCATCCTTCAGCGGCGTGTTTGAGGGGCAGGGCCATGTGATCTCCGGTCTGAGCCTTGTGGATGACGGCTCGGTCATCGGCTTCTTCCGCTATGTCCAAAAGGGGGCCACTGTCCGCGACCTTGTCGTGCGCGGCCGCGCCATGCCCTCCGGCAGCCGCACCACCGTGGGCGGCCTTGCCGGCAGCAATGCCGGCACGCTGCACAACTGCCGGTTTGAGGGTGTTTCCTCCGGCGCGTCCATCGTGGGCGGCATCGCCGGCAATAACCTTGCCACCGGCGTGATCGAGAGCTGCACCACCACCGGCAGCGTCTACGGCGCCCACTTCATCGGCGGCCTTGCCGGGCAGAACCACGGCATCATCGCCAACTCCACCAATGCGGCCAGCGTCAACACCACGGTGGAGCAGAACGACATCGACCTTTCCTCGCTGACGCTGAACGACCTGATCGGCACCGAGAACGCCGCCGACATCACCGACATCGGCGGCATCGCAGGCCAGTCCAGCGGCGTGATCCGCGCCTGCATGAACCGCGGCACCGTTGGCTACCAGCACATGGGCTACAATGTCGGCGGCATTGCAGGCAGCCAGACCGGCTACATCGAGGGCTGCGTCAACTACGGCACCGTCTACGCCCGCAAGGAGAGCGGCGGCATCGTGGGCCAGATGGAGCCCAGCAGCACCCTGCAGTACACCAAGGATACCCTGCAGGAGCTGAGCGAGGAGATGACCACCCTGCAGACACTGGTTGATCGCGCCTGCGATGACGCAAGCGCCGCCAGCAGTGACCTGTCCAACCAGCTGCACAATCTGCAGAACAGCGTCACCAGCTCCCGCAGCGCCATCGAGAATCTGCTCAAACAGGCTCAGGATGGCCTCTCCATCAGCTCCCAGACCGTCAAGACCGATCTGACCCAGTTCAAGCAGAACCTGAAAGACACCACCGGCGATGCAAGCGACCCCGATGCGACTAAGCAGCCGGACGGTGCGATCATCGACCCCGGCTACTCCATTGGTGACCTCACCGGCAGCAGCTCGGAGGAGGAAACGACTGCGGCTGCGCCGGAGGAGTCTGCCGACACCGCCCCGGCCGAGCAGCCTGCCGTGACGCAGGACGCCCCCGCAGAGCAGACCGACCAGCCCGCTGCAGAGGATACCCCCGCCGAGCAGGCAGAATCGGACACTGCGCGTGAGGCCCACAGCCAGCCCGATCCCGGCACCGCCGCGGATGACAGCGATCCGACCGTCGGCCCCATGCCCACGCCGGATCAGAATCAGGCGGATACCGGCTACATTGTAGAGGAGCCGGAAAACAAAGACATCGCCAAGGATCTGGTGGACGGCATCAGCGATGCCATCCCCGATTCTGTGGATGTTGAGATCCCCAAGGTCGAGCTGACCAACCGTGACGCGATCACGGCCAGCAAAAACGACCTGAGCAGCAACCTGACCGGCATCGGTGATATTGTCAGAAGTCTCAACACAAGCGCCAGCGGCAATTCTCAGGCGCTGATCAACGATGTCCGCGCCATCTCCAACCAGATCAACAAGATCGGCCAGACGCTGTCCGGTGCCAGCGAGAATGTCAACCGGGATGCAGATGACCTCGTGGACGACATCTCCGATGAGGACACCGACAGCGATGTCGAGGCCAAGGTTTCCAACTGCATCAACAGCGGCTCTGTCTACGCCGACATCAATGCGGGCGGCATTACCGGCGCAATGGCCCGCGAGAATGACCTCGACCCCGAGGACGACTACACCATCGCCGGCAGCGAGTCGCTGAACTTTACCTTCAAGACCCGTGTTGTGGCGCGCGACTGCACCAACTACGGCACCGTCAGCGCCAAAAAGCAACGCGCCGGCGGCATTGTCGGCGATGCCGAGATGGGCTCTGTCATCGACTGCCGCGGCTTCGGCACGGTGGACGCCGAGGACGCCGCCGGCGTGGGCGGCGTGGCCGGTGTGAGCAAATCCGTCATCCGCGACAGCTACGCCAAGTGCCGCCTGTCCGGCTCCAAGCAGGTGGGCGGTATTGCCGGCAGCGGCGCTACCATCGAAAACTGCCGCACCATGGTCATGATCGAGAGCGGCAGCGAGCAGATCGGCGCGATCGCCGGTATCGTAGACGACCCGCTGGACGGCAGCGTGACCGGCAACACCTTTGTGGATACGGGCACCGCCGGCATCGACAGCGTAAGCTACAAGGGCATTGCCGAGCCGCTGCCCTATGAGGAATTTGCCGCGCAGGAGAACCTGCCCAGCGATTTCTCAAGCCTCTGCATCCGCTTTGTGACCGAGGACGACTCGCTGGTGCAGCAGTATTACATTCCCTACGGCAGCGATTTTCCGACCGACCAGCTCCCGCCGGTGCCCCATCACGAGGGCCAGTACGGCAGCTGGGAGGATGTGGACCTGACCAACATGACCTTTGACGCTACGATCCATGCCGAGTACAACAGCATGAACACTGTGCGCCAGAGTCAGGAGAAGCGCAGCGGCCGATCCATCGTTCTGGTGGAGGGCAGCTTTGATACGACCGATGAGCTGATGCTCCATGAGCTCGACGATGCGCCCCAGACCCTCGGCACTCTGGTCGAGGCCTGGGGGCTGGAGCTGCCCGCCGACACGGGTCACACCCTGCGCTACATGCCGCCCGAGACAACCGACAACACTGTGCTGTGGGTCAAGACCGATGCAGGCTGGCAGCAGGCCGAGACGAGTGTGGACGGCAGCTACCTGACCTGCACCGCACCTGCGGGCACCACGGCGTTTGCCGCCGTGCAGGCCCCCGCAAGCAAAGTGCCCCTGCTCGCGGCCGCCTGCGGTGCCGCAGCCGCACTGCTGCTGGTGATTTTGTTCATCGCCCGCAAGCACAAAAAGCGAAAAGCAAAAAAAGCTGCTGAAAAAGCAAAATAAAAGAAAATCCCTTCTGTGGTGTGACACCACAGAAGGGATTTTTTTGGCTTCCCCCTTTGGGGGAAGCTGTCACCGAAGGTGACTGATGAGGGGCAGCCTTCCCACGACAACCTATTTATAGGCAATAATGGCAAACTTGCTCCTCATCCGGCGCGCCGCGCCACCTTCCCCCTTGGGGGAAGGCTTTTCCTTTAAGGCAACACCGCACAATTCCCGCCTGACGGCTTAAGCACCGCTCCGGCGGCTGCGGTACGGCATCTGCGTTGCCAAAATGCTCGATAATACACAAAGTATTATCTGCGCTTT
>ERZ1673747.692-NODE-692-length-45455-cov-14.253634_pt1 | contig 45455 bp, 42 predicted proteins | sample MGYA00580220_ERZ1673747 | MGnify/ENA primary metagenome ERZ1673747 (study PRJEB41218, sample SAMN15661769) | gut metagenome | host: Homo sapiens | place: Canada: London | collected 2015-08-20/2019-03-30 | study: EMG produced TPA metagenomics assembly of...
GAACATTCAACCTGCAGCGACTAAAGTCACAAATATAGGGTATCGGCTCTCTTTGGAAGCGTCTCCTTTGCTGCGCAACGCAGGATTTAATAACTCTTATATGGTTTTTCCATCAATTTCACTACTTCATACAGCAACATTGTTGCTGCACCAGTTCCACCCTTAGAGTAAATCTCAGTATCTTCATCAGATTCCGATGTTCCAGCAATATCAAGATGTACCCAAGGTTTTTTCTCAACGAATTCACCTAAGAATCTTGCAGCGGCAGTTGCACCACATTTTTTACCACAGTTAGCGATATCTGCTACAGTAGATGCGTTCAGATTATCATATTCTTCATCGCCCATTGGGAGTCTCCAGATATTTTCTCCTGCAAGGATGGATGCCTGGACAATCTTGGACATAAGTTCGTCGCTGTTACTGAAAGCACCAGTGTAGCGGTCACCGAGGGCAACAACACAGGCTCCAGTTAAAGTTGCTACGTCAATTAATGTTGTAGCTCCACATTCACGGATTGCATAAGTAATGGCATCAACAAGTGCCATACGGCCTTCAGCATCAGTGTTAACAACTTCGATGTATTTGCCATTCATAGACTTAACGATATCGCCCGGTTTCATTGCCTTGCCGGAAATCATATTTTCACAGGCAGGAATAACTGCGGTTACGTTAATGCCAAGTTTCGCCTCTGCGATTGCACCCATAGCAGCGATAACTGCGGCTGCGCCGCCCATGTCACCATGCATGCCTTTCATGGCATTGCCAGGCTTTAAATTATATCCGCCGGAGTCAAAGCAAAGACCTTTTCCAATTAAAGCAATCTTTTCATCGTCTGTAACACGGCCGTTATATTCCATAACGATAAACTTAGCGGACTGTTTAGAACCACGGGCAACTGCCAGGTAGGAATTCATGCCGAGTGCTTCGCAATCCTGCTTTTCAAGAATTGTGCATTTGATATTGTTCTTTTCGCAGATTTCCTTTGCCTTAGCTGCGAGAGCTGCAGGAGTCATCACGTTCGCTGGTTCATTTACCAGGTCACGGGCTGTTGTAACGGCTTTTGCCATCATTCTTGTGTACTGCTCTTCCTTTTTAAAGGATGCAGAATCAATTCCTGTCAGAATTCCAAGATGCAGCTCTGGAGATTCTGGCTTATCAGAAATGTATTTGTCAAAAGAGTAATCTGCGAGGAGAAGTCCCTTCATAGCAGAACTTAACCAGTAGGAAACATCTTCTCCGATTGCGGTCATAAGAAGGTTCTTTCCGTGGAAACGCTTTGCTTCCTTCATAGCCTGACCGAACTGTAACTGAAATCTTCTTGGAGTTGCCTTCTCAGGAATACCAATGAAAATCAGGTTATAATAAGGCTGTCCCTGATAAGAAAAATCCTTTCCTCGGAGACCGTATACCTTGCTTCCTCCAACGAGACCATCGGCCTGAAGACTTTCAAAAATCTCGCTAACTTTTCCAAGCTCGATACTCAGACGATTTTTATGATTGTATGTGACGAGCAATGTATCAAATTCGTAGTCCTCCAGATCTACGAGACGTTGTATTTGCATAAATGATACGCTCCTTTCTAAAAAATATTTTTATTTAAATAATTATAAGTTGCATTAAAATCGGGAAAAGTGCATACTATCCCCGATTATAATATGTAATATATATACGTTTTAGTGCATATATTCTTCAGCGTATATACAGTTATTTATAGTATAGCACAGTCAAATATTTTAAAACAGAAAAAACTTGTACACATTACATAAAATTTTGGTGGTAAGAGACACGGTTTTTGCGTAAACTACTTATAAACAGGGTAAAATCTTGTCAGAATAAATTGTAGTTAAATAAAGAGTGTTTGAGAAATCACTCCAGTAATATGTATGTCCCAATTTATGGGGAAAGTATTTTTCAAACACGCTCTAGTATACTTCATCTGTGATGAATTTGACAAAACAAATTTTTTTCTATATAATAATTAACAAAGCTAACTAACATTGTTAACCAGGAAAGAATAGGTGATAGAATGAATGAATACTCAATGATGACACAGGAACTGCAGGATCTCGCTGCACTTTCTATGGAACACGGACAGATTCCTTCAGGCCTGTATGACCAGTACCATGTACTGCGAGGTCTTCGTGATGTGAACGGTAAAGGCGTGCTGGCAGGACTTACGGATATTTCCACCATCACCTCTTCCAAAGAAGTTGATGGAAAGATGGTTCCCTGCGATGGAGAGCTGCGCTATCGCGGCTACGACATTCACGATTTAGTAGACGGATTTGTAGCAGAGCAGAGATTTGGCTATGAAGAAGTAGCCTATCTGCTTATTTTTGGACGTTTGCCACAGAAGCAGGAATTACAGGAATTCCAGAATCTTCTCGGAAGTTATCGTACATTGCCGAAGAACTTTGTGCGAGACGTTATTATGAAAGCACCAGGTAAGGACATGATGAATACACTGCAGCGAGGCGTACTGACATTATACGGTTATGACGATATGGCAGATAACATTTCCATACCGAACGTACTGCGCCAGTGCTTACAGCTTACAAGTACTGTGCCGTTACTCGCAGTTTATGGTTATCAGGCATATAATCATTATGTAGAAGGCAAGAGTTTTTACATTCATTCTCCGAAGCAGGAACTTTCCACGGCGGAGAATATTTTGCGTATGCTTCGCCCAAATAAAAAGTATACACCACTTGAAGCAAGAGTTTTAGATATTGCCCTCGTACTTCACATGGATCACGGCGGTGGTAACAACTCGACATTTACCAATCATGTAGTAACTTCCTCTGGAACAGATACTTACTCCGCTATGGCAGCATCTCTTGGCTCACTCAAAGGGCCAAAACACGGTGGAGCAAATATCAAAGTTGTTCATATGTTTGATGAGATGAAGCAGGAAGTGAAAGATTGGAAAGACGAAGACGAGATTAAAAATTACTTGCTGAAGCTTCTCAATAAGGAAGCCTTTGATCACAGCGGATTGATTTATGGAATGGGACATGCCGTTTATTCTATCTCCGATCCAAGAGCAAGAATCTTCAAGGGATTCCTTGACAAACTCGCGAGGGAAAAAGGTTACGATGAAGAATTTGAATTCTATGACAGAGTAGAAAAACTCGCCGTCGAAACCATTCAGGAAAAACGCCGTATCTATAAAGGTGTAAGTGCCAATATCGACTTTTACAGCGGATTCATGTATCGGATCTTAGGGCTGCCAGACCAGTTATTCACCCCGATGTTTGCCGTGGCACGTATGGTCGGCTGGAGCGCACACCGTTTAGAAGAGTTAATGAACTGCGATAAGATTATCCGTCCAGCATACCAGAGTGTGGCTATGGATAAGGAATATGTTCCAATGAAGGATAGAATTATCGTGGAATAGTAAAGAGAATTTTAAAATAAAGCTATTTTTGGGAGGAAAATAACAAAAATATGAAAGCGAAAGACACAGGGAGTTCTGACTGGCCAGAAGGCGAGCCGTCAGCAGAACAAAAAGTGACTTTAGAGGACTACCAGCAACTAATCATCCAAATGCGAAAGGCCAATGTACAGTTTCAGCAAATGTGTAACATTCCATCAGGAGAACTGACAATGTTACTCACCCTGCGCCACCTGTTACTGGCAAAGGAATTTGTCATTCCGTCAGATATTGGGGATGCGATGAAGCTGTCAAGGCCAGCTGTATCCCGAATGCTCCATAATTTAGAGCGTAAAGGATATCTGGAAATGAAAAGCAGCGAAGAAGATCACCGCTACGTCAAGGTACAGTTCACCCAGACTGGAAAAGAACTTATTATCGAGGAATTTGAAAAATGCTGTAAGCTCTTAGAGAGGGTAAAAGAGCGAATGGGAGAAAAGGATATGTATAAGTTTCTCTATTATTACAGCCAGTTTTGCACGATTTTAGTAGATGAGATTTTTTAAGTGTCTCTGACAGGAGAAGCAGCTTAATTCATTAGCATTTAAACACCTTCTAATGCTAATGAATTAAGCTGCTTTTTTCTGGCTTTGGAGCCACTCAAAAAGGGTATCTTCTCGGGGCAGGCATTATTCTTCGTATGAGCGAAAATGGCTTTGGAGCCACTCAAAAAGGGTATCTTCTCCCGTTAGGAGCGTTTTTCCCCCCTGCCTGCGGCAATCAGAATTCCTCCAGCTTCTTCAGCAATGCCATTTCCCCTGAAACTTTATACTTCGCACAGAACCGACATAATGCAAAGAGAACTTCCCCCAGCTTCTCTGACAATTCCTCATCACTGCTGAATTTTTTCTCTGGATCTTCCCCAGCGGTGCCGAGCTGTAAATTCACAACAGAAGTTAGCAGGTCTTTAAAGACATCTTCATCCTCCGTGGAAAACAGTCCGGCGGCGGCAGCCTTTTTCGCAATCTTCTGGCCGCGGATGAGGGCAGGGAAACTTTCTGGAACAAGGGCAATCTCTTCTTTTAAAGAGGTCTGTTTATGTCCTTCTTCCTGAGATTTTAACTTCTCCCAGTCGGCCTGTTGCTGTTCTACACTATCATAATGGCGGCCAGCAAATACATGAGGGTGACGGTGGATCATCTTGCGGGCGATGCCATCGATAACATCTTCGATAGCAAATTCGCCATTATCTTCAGCAACCTGGGACTGCAAAAGTACCTGAAATAAAAGGTCACCAAGTTCTTCTTTTAAATTAGCGCAGTCGCCAGTCTTAGTGAGGTCAGTTACTGCCTGATTCACCTCGTAGGCTTCCTCTAATGTATATAACTTAAGAGATTCATGCGTCTGTGACTTATCCCACGGACAGCCATTCTCTCCGCGAAGTGTGGCAACAATCGCCTGTAATTCCTGAAAATTAAACTTTTTATCCATTATAAATGCTCCTCCTTCAAACAGAATAAAATGGAAAATAATCTTTAATAATATGTGGTCAATATTCAGCTATCCAATTACATTTCAAGTTGAAATGTAATATTGTCCCAATATCTATAAAATCTTTGTATCAAGTAAATACAAATAAAATATAAGTAGAATGCGACTGGAATTACTATCATGCAGAAGTAATTCTTAAATATGCAAAACTATGCAAAAGACTATTGTAAAAATATGTTATTTGATTTATTATATCAGTAAGTCACGAAAAAATCTACATCAAAAAGAAAGAAGGTTTAGGATTAATGAACAACTTTGGACGGGCAGTACTGGCAGTGGGGTTAAGTGCAGTCATGACATTTACAGGTCCGGAATGCTTTTTTCAGTCAGGGGTAGAACCTGTAAGTGTTTATGCAGCAGAGGAGAAGGCTGTGCAGAGCAAGATAGCAGGAGATAATTCTGAAGAAGGCGAGAGCACGACAGAAGTGACAACAGAGAAGAAAGAAGAGAGTACGACAGCAACGGAAAGTCAGGAGAGCCAGACTTCTTCCGAAAGGGATACAAGCAGCGGTAATAAAGAGCATTCGCAGACAGAACATACAACAGAAAGTACGAAGAGGAATACGTCTGGTACATCTGGTAATACAGATCAGGCAGAAGATACCGATTCTTCTACATCAGATACATCTGGAAATTCCTCTCATAGTAACGAAGAAGGAACAACTCAGAAGAAGGCGAAGAAGGACATTTCCTCAAGAGAAGATGCAGAGATTCGTACAAAGGCGATTAGGATCAGTTAGCAGAGGAAGACGCACCGGACGGAAGCGATAAAACGAGTACATTTATCCCGAAGATTTATAATGATACTCGTCTGGCTATGAAGAATAATAAGGAATACATTGCGGGATATGTATATTTTAATCAGACAGATAGTGCCTGGAATCAGAATGGCTACTGTATCGCTAAGGCTGGATGTGGTCCGACTTCCATGGCAGTAGTAATCACATCTCTTACAGGTAAGTGGGTAACTCCATTGGATACAGCCATCTGGGGCTATCAGCATGGCTTTTACTCAAGAGCAGGTTCTGCACATGAGATGATTCCTGCGATGGCAGCGGCTTATGGACTGAAGTGTCAGGGAGCAGGAACCGATTATAATGCGATTAAAAAGGCATTAAAAGAAGGCAAGCCAGTAGTGTGCCTTATGGGACCTGGATATTTTACCCGAGGCGGGCATTTTATGGTACTGGTAGCAATTGATAAGAACGATTGCGTAACAGTAGCCGATGTCGGAAGCAGGGTGCGTTCCGCTTACAAGTACAGACTGTCAGATGTAATCGCACAGTCAAAAGGTGCCAGTGCAGGCGGTCCATTCTGGATTATGTCCTATGATAAGGAGAGTAAGTCTGCGCTTCAGGAGAAACAGGCGATTAAGGATTATACAGAAGAAGATATGGCAGAAGATTTTGCCGATGTTTCCTACATGAAAGTAAAGGGAGATCTTCCAGAAGTACTCCAGGAAGAGAAGGCAGATGTTTCTATGAAAAAGGTAGTATCTATTCTTAAGATGTCAACTGGTAAGAGCCTTTTAGATACAATCGGAGCAGGTAAAGGAACCGCATTGGCAGGCACTTCTAATGCGGGAAGTTCTGTACTTTCGCCAGTGAGCCAGAATAGCCAGGTTATTGTGGTGAACACAGATGCGAGTAATAAGAAAGCAGGTAGCCAGAGTGGAAGTACAGCACTTGCAGGAAGTGCTGCAGATACAGTGAGCCAGGGACAGTCTGCGAAGAAGTCACAGAATCTGGCGCTCACACTGAAGCAGGATATCGCAAGAAGGCAGTGGGAGAAAAAGATTGATTTAAGCTGGATGGACAACTATATGCAGGGAACTTTGGAAAAATAATCTGTAAATTGAGGCGTGCAGGTTGTAGGAATGATTTTTCAAACACACTCTAAGCTAATGAACAAATAAGTTGTGATAATTTAAAATAATGGACAAAGAATTATGAGAAAGATTAATTACAGAATTACAGTTAATATAACACAGAAGACGATGAAGCTTGGATTTCGCGCAAAGATGCCGGACGAGATGCAGGGAAAGCGCATCCGCGTGCAGGCTGTATTTACCCAGAGACAGGTAGAACGTCGTTTTCCGATGGAAGTAGTAATAGAAGAAGGAGAAGTTGGTGACCAGATTCGCGCAGATGCAGAGATATTGCTGCCATATGTATTTTACAGTCCGCCACGACATAAGGTGAATGTTATTTTTACGCTTTGGTGTGGAGCGGAAGAGATTTGCTTAGATGACCAGCCATTTCCAGTGCAAAAGGAACTATTTGCCAGAGCGGAGATTGTCCGCAAGAGGAATCTGTTCAAGTTTGGACTTTGCTCTCTTGGACTGCCATTTTTACTGGTCAGAGATTATTTTAAGGAAGACAAGAATTTTATAAAGGCAGCGAAGCGGGCGAATGATACCGTATATAGAATTAGTGGTTATAATTATAGTGCCCGTCAGCAAAATACTGACTATTTTGCAGCCAGATACCGCAAATATATAGCGAAGAATAAGGTAAATCCGAATCAGATTCTTTTCCTTTCAGAGAGAGAGCCAGAGAAGAATGGGAATCTTATGCTTGTGAAGAAGTGGTTTGAGGAGAATGAACCCGAGGTAGAGATTACGACATTTATCAATACAAAGACAGTTGATCAGCTTCGCAAGAAGGAACTTCGGGATTGTGCGTTCAAATGCGCTACATCTGCAGTTATCATTTTAGAAGATTTCTATCCGCAGCTTCATAGCATTCAGAAACGCAGCGAGACAAAGATTGTGCAGTTGTGGCATGCCTGCGGAGCTTTTAAGACGTTTGGCCTTACCCGTATGGGTAAACAGGGCGGTGCGCCTCAGACATCGATGAATCACAGGAATTATGACCTCGTACCAGTCAGCAGCGATACGGTGAGAGATATTTATGCAGAAGCATTTGGCATTTCAGGAAGTAAGGTACAGGCGCTGGGAGTACCGCGTACAGATCTGCTTTTTGACTGGGATTATGAAGAGAAAAAGCGCGAGGAACTCTACGGGAAATATCCTATATTAAAGGAGAACAGGGTAATCTTGTTTGCACCGACATTCCGCGGAGATGGGAATAAAGATGCATATTATCCATTGGAAGCATTTGATGTGAATCACTTTATGGAAAGGCAGCCAGAAGACACGGTACTTATTTTAAAGAATCATCCATTTGTAAAGCAAAAGTTTACTGTGGATGCACAATGGCAGGACAGAGTACTTGATTTGAGCGGGGAAGAACATATCAATGACCTCATGCTGATTAGCAACCTTCTTATCACAGACTACAGTTCCAGCGTATTTGAGGCAGCAATCCTTGAATTACCAATGCTTTTCTACGCATTTGATGAGAAAGAATACATGGACAGCAGAGACTTTTACTTTGATTATTCGCAGTTTACACCAGGTCCCGTTGTCACGGATTTTGAGGCATTATGCGAGGAATCTGCTGCCATGCTTCAGAATATTGTATCGGCAAATGAACAGGCAGACCTTAAGAAATTCCGCGAAACGTTCCTAAATACTGTCGATGGCTGCAGTACAGAGCGCATTTGCAGGAAAATAAAGACAAACTATATAAATATTTAACTAAATTGCAAAAAAAGTTTGACAGCTCATGGAAAATAATATAAAATATTGGAATCATGGTAGTTTGTTAAAATAAAAGCATTAATAAGCATGAATCTAAAGACAGCATCATGTAAGAATGTTGACAGCATAGTTGAGACATTATGAGTAACATAGGGATTCAAAGTTACTAAGGAGGACTTATTTTTATGAAAGGAATAGTATTAGCGGCTGGAAGAGGTACGAGACTGTATCCTATGACAAAGCCAGTTTGTAAACCGTTATTACCAGTATATGACAAACCGTTAATTTATTATCCAATTGCCACTTTACTTCAGGCAGGAATCAGGGACATTCTTGTAATTATTCCACCAGGGGAAGAAAGAGAGTTCCAGAACCTTCTCGGAGATGGAAGTGAATTAGGACTTCATATCGAGTTTGCAGTACAGAAAGTTGCGCGGGGAATCGCAGATGCACTTATCATCGGAGAAGACTTCATTGGAGATGATTCTGTATGTCTCGTATTAGGAGATAACATTTTCCAGTGCCATAATCTTGATGAGATCATGAAAGAAGCCATCAAGGATGACCACGGCGCAAAGGTATTTGGTTATTATGTAGATGACCCAAGACCATTTGGTGTTGTAGAATTTGATGAGAACGGACAGGCTGTATCCATCGAAGAGAAGCCAAAGAATCCAAAGTCTAATTACATCGTACCAGGATTATACTTCTATGATAATCAGGTAATTGACATTGCTAAGAATCTTAAACCATCCGCAAGAGGTGAGTACGAGATTACAGATGTTAACTTAGAGTATTTAAGCAGAGGCCAGTTAAAGGTAATTCCATTTGACAGAGGACTTACATGGATGGATGCCGGAACAGCAGACAGTATGTTAGAGGCAGCCGAGATTGTTAAGGCACTTCAGAAGTCAGGATGCTATGTAGGCTGCTTAGAAGAACTTGCATGGAAAGAAGGATTTGTATCTTTAGATAAGGTTCATGAGATTGGCGAGAGCCTCAAGATGACCAACTATGGACAGTACTTACTCAAATTAAAGTAAAAAGTTGCTATTTTACACGGGAGATAATGAGACAACCCGAATCAAATAACAATTTTTTATAGAAGAAAGCACAAAACTTCCCATATTTATACTAGAATGAAAATAAAACGGCAAACTGTCATAACAATTTCAAAACAACAGTTTCTAAAACATTTAACATTTTAAAAAAGATTATCTATTTTTTGGTTGACAGACTAGCTGCTTTATGATATACTACAATCAACCCAGAGGACATTGCACGGGTGCACATCATAAGAGAGAATATTATAGCACCAGAGAGGAGTACGTTATGCAGAGTACAGGAATAGTTAGAAAGCTTGATTCATTAGGAAGAATTACATTACCTATGGAACTTCGTAAAAGTTTCGATATTGGTGAGAGAGAGCCTTTAGAAATCTTCACAGAAGAAGATAAGATCATCATTAAGAAGTATAACCCTAGTGATATCTTTACAGGACAGTGTGAAGACCTCATTGAATACAGAGGTAAGAAGGTATCCAGAGATTCTATCCGCGAGCTTGCTAGAATTGCCGGATTTAAGCTGACAGAAGAGTAATCTTCTAACCCAGCTACTTCAACGGGAGTTCCCTGTGGTAGTATACAAGAGATAAAGATATGCCTTAAAAAACCAAGAACCAGTAGAGAGAGGCAAAACGGACAGCCCCCTCCTTTGCGAAAGCAGAGGAGGGGGCTGTACTTTGGTTGGAGATGAAACTACTATTTCATGGAAAGCCATAACCATCTGATGATTCCCCAAATCCCTCCAGCAATAAATAGAATTTTCCTCCCCAGCCAAAACACAGCCCTCTGTAAGATAAATAAAGCATATTTGTGGCCTCGGAGCAAAGGTTGGATGCGAGCGCTTAAAGCGAGCATTCAACCTGCAGCGACTAAAGTCACAAATATGCTTTATTTATCTTACAGAGGGCGTCTCCTTTGCCCGCGGCAAATTCCTATTTTTGTAACACTTTTGTTATACATTCTTATCCCACCTGTAAAGAAAAATAACACTTCTGTTATGGTACTTCCACAGCAAAAATATTATAATAAAATTATAGGAAATGTAGTACAGAAGATAGCATTTAAAGCACATTAAAAAAGCATTTAAATAGCGTATCATCCACACCACATTCCAAGTTCAAAAGGCAGGAGGGATTCCCTATGAAGAAAAGATTAAGTACAATTTTAGCCACATTACTCATGACAGTAACACTTATTCCATTTGCTCCAGTACATGCAAAGGCAGCATCAGCAGATGTGACCAGACAGATGGCAGGGAATCGTCAGATAAAGGATATCAGTAAGAAGATGACAGCATATACGACAGCGATGAACATAAGCGTATGGTCCACTACCAAGCCAGTAAAGATGAAGCTTAACGATAATCAGAAGTTATCCATCGCCGTATTCGTAAGATATAATTACAAAGGTGACTACAGCTATACAGCGAAGGAGCTTCGTTCCGAGACTAAGAAGCTTTTTGGTAAGAGCGCTTCTGTCAGCAAGATTAAGAGCAGCAAGAAAAATAAGAATCAGGCAATGTTCGTATGTAGCTCCGACAGTAAGTTCTATAAAGATCCATACATGTACTGTGGCGGAGACTTCGGAGATACAATTCCAGATTATAAGATTAAAAAGGTTGTACGCACTGGTAAGAATACCTACATAGTAACGACACAGAACAGATATGGAATCTACGGAGAGAAAGGCAGAACCAGTATTGGAACAACAACACTGAAGCTTAAAAAGACAGCGGCAGGATATGTTGTGAAGGGCATTAGTTATCAGTATAATGGGAGATAAGTAATATAATAATTATAAATTGTAGAAGAGGAGAATGCAGTTAAGCATTCTCCTTTATTTTATTTTACAGAAAGTATTTTGCAAATACATGTGGACTGTAACTTAAAAATCAATGGGACAGTCCACTATAGGAATGTTATCGTTGAAAACGATACTTTTAATATTTCTAAGGAAAATTTCTAAAAATTATTTCCAATCCCCTGCCCATTCCATTTTCTATATACAAAATAGTAAAAAATTGATAACAAAGCAACAAAATGAAGTAAAGTTTTGGTGAAAAATTGAAAATATAGTCTGACTTTACTAAAAATAACTAGATTAAAACATCGAAATTAGGCATATTTAAGAATATGACAAAAATGAAATATATGGTATACTTTATTCATTATGAAGAGCTGTATATTTTTTTGACTTTTAATAGGAAGAAGTTACAGCAGCTCCGGAATATTTTAATTTACATTTCGGATAGGAATTCTATCCAAATTATTACTTGCAGAAGAAGTATGAGAAAAACGATTATCAGATAAAGGAGAAGGACTGGATTTCGCGGGGATGGAAATTCTTTTACTTCATTTGATAATCAGCACAAGAAACAGGATTGGGGAAAGTATATGTATAAGAAAAGTGTACAGGGCTGGCTAAAGCACCTGGATTTTATGATCTTAGACGTAGTATGTCTATGGATTTCTTTTACGCTTGCATTCAATATGCGACATGGGTCGTTTGATGTACTGGCGAATTCTTTATACCGTGATATGATGTGGAGCCTCGCACTCATGGATATCGTGGTAATTTTTTTCTTTGATTCCCTGAAGAATGTACTGAAACGTGGATTCTATCAGGAATTTGTTATGACGGTCAAACAGACCTGTCTCATCACTTTATGTTCCGTATTTTATTTATTTACATTTAAGGAAGCAGACAGTTATTCAAGACTTGTACTTGGGTATACAGCAGCGCTGTATTTATTACTCAGTTACGTCCTGCGCTGTCTTTGGAAGAATTGCCTTCGCAAATACTTTGGCGGAGCCGAAAAGCGTTCTCTCCTTATCGTAACCGTATCAGATATCGTTGATACCGTTATCGACAACATTAAAAATAAGAATTACGGCGATTACTTCGTTACAGGAGTATGCATCCTGGATGAAAAGGCAAAAGGCCGCGTCATCGACGGTGTAACAGTTGTAGCCGACGAAGACGACTTGGTTGAATATGTATGCCGCGAATGGGTGGACGAAGTATTTATCAACATCCCAGAAAGCGAGCCATATCCAGCAGAACTTCTTGATAAATTCATCGAGATGGGTGTTGTCGTACATATGAAGCTTGCCAAGTCCCAGAACTTACTCGGCAAGAAACAGTTCGTAGAACATCTCGGAACATACACTGTACTCACAACAAGTATTAACAGCGTAAGCCGCCGCCAGATCATCTTAAAGAGAATGATGGACATTGCAGGAGGACTTGCAGGCTGCATTATCACCGGAATCCTCTGCATCTTTGTAGGACCGGCCATCTACATCCAGTCACCGGGGCCAATCTTCTTCAAGCAGACCCGTGTCGGAAAGAACGGAAAGATGTTCCAGATGTATAAGTTCCGAAGTATGTACATGGATGCCGAAGAACGCAAAGCCGAACTCATGAAAGAAAACCGTGTGCAGGACGGCATGATGTTCAAGCTCGACTTTGACCCTCGAATCATCGGCAGCAAGAAGCTCCCGGACGGCACAATCAAAAAGGGTGTCGGAAACTTCATCCGTGACTGGAGCTTGGATGAATTCCCACAGTTCCTTAATGTACTGAAAGGAGTCGGCGGTATAATAGAGCCAACCGAGAAAAAGCTTGATTTTACAGGGTTTTCGCTGGCTTAGCTAGGTTCCTTTCATTATGATTTTTGAAGAAAACCAATTGCAACTCCCAGTGGAAATATATAAAATAAAGTGGTTTCTTGGATGCTTATTTTGACCCGATCTTAAATAAGTAAATGAAAATCATAATAAAAGTACTAAGAAGTGCTTAGGTGAAGGGCGGTAGTTAAAGTTTATAAAAATAAATTTTTTTAAGATAAAAAAGAGAAGAATATGGAAGAAGGGAAAGAAAATGAATAGGACTAAAAAGAATGACTTGGGTAGAAAGTATGCTTAGTCAGAAACAAAAAAAAGAAGGATTTCCATTTAGACATTGGAAGGTTATTGCATTTTATTTGGTATTATATGATATTGTAGCAGTAAATTTTTCTTATTTTTTTGGATTATTAATTCGTTTTGATTTGCGTTACTCAAGTATTCCGAAAGAGTATTTAAACGCATTTATTAAATTCGCTCCGTTTTATACGGCATTTGTAATTATTATATTTTATGTATTTAGACTTTATAATAGTTTGTGGCGTTTTGCTAGTTTTAGCGAGTTGAATCGTGTCTTTTTTGCAACTATAATTACAACAGTATTTCAGGTGATTGGTATTACAGTATGCTTAGAAAGAATGCCATTATCTTATTATATTGTTGGATGTGGAACACAGTTTGCTTTAACATTAATAGTTCGGTTTGCGTACCGATATATTACTTTGGAACGTACAAAAATGGAACATTTACAAGATGCTAAAAATGTTCATCGGGCAATGATTATCGGTGCAGGTGCAGCAGGTCAGGTTATTTTAAAGGAATTAAAGAGTTCTGATTTGGTTGATGCAAAAGCATGTTGTATTATTGATGACAATCAGAACAAATGGGGACGCTACATGCTCGGTATTCCGGTTGTTGGTGGAAGGGATTCTATTTTAGAAGCAGTAGAAAAGTATGAGATTGACCAGATTTTATTTGCGATTCCTACAGCAAGCCCAGAAGAAAAGAGAGACATTTTAAATATCTGTCAGGAAACAAATTGCGAGTTAAAGAGTCTTCCGGGTGTATACCAGCTTGCAAACGGTCAGGTATCTTTAAGCAAGCTGAAGCCGGTCGCAGTAGAAGACCTCTTAGGACGTGAGCCGATCAAGGCAAACTTAGACGAAGTATTCCAATATATTCAGGGGAAAAAGGTTCTTGTAACAGGAGCCGGCGGAAGCATCGGTTCCGAAATCTCCCGTCAGGTAGCCGGACATCATCCAGAACAACTGATTCTCTTTGACGTCTACGAAAACAGCTTATACGACCTTGAACAGTGGTTAAAGAGAACTTATCCGGACTTAAACATGATCGCGCTTACAGGCTCTGTACGTGACAGCCGGAGAATCTGCCAGGTATTTGCACAGTATAAACCAGATATCGTATACCACGCAGCAGCACATAAGCATGTACCATTAATGGAAACATCACCGAACGAGGCAATCAAGAATAATGCCGTCGGAACATATAAAACAGCTTACGCAGCCATGATCAACGGCTGCCAGCGATTCGTACTGATCAGTACAGACAAAGCGGTAAACCCAACAAACATCATGGGAGCCAGCAAGCGTATCTGCGAAATGATCATCCAGTCTTTTGACCGAATGATCAAAGAAGGAAAAGCACACGAGATGCCAATGCTTTACACACACAGCGAAGAAGAGAATGGCATCATGCATCAGATCCGCCAGAAGAAATTTATTCCAAGAACAGAATACGTCGCAGTACGTTTCGGAAACGTACTCGGAAGCAACGGCTCCGTAATCCCACTCTTCAAACGTCAGATTGAAGAAGGCGGTCCGGTAACCGTAACCCATCCGGACATCATCCGTTACTTCATGACCATTCCGGAAGCCGTAAGCCTCGTACTTTCCGCAGGAACAAACGCCGAAGGCGGAGAAATCTTCGTCCTCGACATGGGATCACCGGTAAAAATCGACACCTTAGCAAGGAATCTGATTCGTCTCTCCGGGCATGAGCCGGATGTGGATATAAAGATTGAATATACAGGACTGCGGCCAGGAGAAAAACTCTTTGAAGAAAAATTAATGGCAGAAGAGGGATTAAAGAAAACGAAAAATAAATTAATACACATCGGCTGTCCAATCCCATTCAACACCGAACAGTTCCTTCAGCAGCTTACTGTCTTAATGAAAGCTGCCTACGATAATGACCAAAATATTCGCGAGATGGTAGAACTGATTGTTCCTACCTATCATCCAGCAGGAAAGAACGGAAGCGAGAATAAAGGCAAGGTTTATGAGCTGCAGCGCAAGATGATGGAACAGGCTGCGGTGGCGAAGGAAGTGTAAGCAGGGCAGTTGGAAAGATACATAAAGAACTTTACAGTATAAACAACATAAGGAGTAGGAAAATGGCTTTTGTAAATAATGGAAGATTTGAAAAGTTTGAAAATAAAATATGGCTGGCCTCCCCAACAATGTATCCAGAATCCATGCGTTATGTAATGGAAGCTTATGAAACAAACTGGATGTCTACGGTTGGTGCCAATATTAATGAAGTTGAAAAAGCAGCGGCAGAAGTATCAGAAACAAAGTATGCGGTTGCATTATCCTGTGGAACAGCAGCCCTTCATCTTTGTATGAAGTTAGCCGGTGAAAAATTATATGGAAAGCCACCAGTTGGAGTGGGCGCATTGGATAATAAGCGCGTTTTTTGTACAGATATGACATTCAATGCAACCTTGAATCCAGTTGTTTATGAAGGAGGAATACCGGTCTTTATTGACACAGAGTATGATTCCTGGGGAATGGATCCGGCTGCACTGGAAAAGGCTTTTGCAATGTACCCAGAGGTAAAGCTGGTTGTATATGCTGAATTATATGGATTTCCTGGAAACATTAAACAGATTAAAGAGATTTGCGAAAAGCATGGAGCTTTATTAGTCGAAGATGCAGCCGAGGCAATGGGAGCAACATGGGAAGGCAGACAGTGTGGTTCTTATGGTGATTACGCCGCTGTTTCCTATAATGGAAATAAAATCATTACAGGGTCTGCTGGTGGATGTCTGTTGACCAACTCACTGGAAGATGCTAATCAGGCTCGCAAATGGTCAACACAGGCAAGAGAAGCAGCTGCATGGTATCAGAACGAAGAAGTTGGCTACAACTATCGTATGAGTAATGTTATTGCCGGTGTTATCAGAGACCAGTACAATCATTTGCAAGAACATATTGCTGAGAAGCAAGCAATCTATAATCGTTACAAAGAAGGATTAAAAGACCTTCCAATAAAGATGAATCCGTTTGATGAAACAAAGGCAGAACCAAATTACTGGTTAAGTTCTATGTTAATTGATGAAGAAGCAATGTGCAAGCAAGTTCGAGGTGAAACAGAAGCCCTTTACATTTCAGAAACAGGAAAAAGCTGTCCAACAGAAATCTTAGATGCAATCAGCAGCATTAATGCAGAAGGCAGACCAATCTGGAAACCAATGCATATGCAGCCAATGTACCGAATGCATGAATTTATAACAGTGAATGGTTCCGGCAGAGCAAAAACCAACGCCTATATCGCTGGTGGAATTAAAGATGTCGGTGCTGATATCTTCCAGAGAGGCGTGTGCCTGCCATCCGATAATAAGATGACAGCGGAACAGCAGGATAGAATTATTGAAGTGATTAAGGCTTGTTTTGAATAGGTGTGGATATGAAGAATAAGAAGAAATTATATGCTGCATCTGCTGTAGCCGGAGCTGCCGCAGGAGCGGCAATTTACAAGAAAAAACATAACAAAAAGCCAGAATTACAGGACAAAAAAGCCCGCAAAGTAACATTATATGAGAAATACGTAAAAAGAATAATTGATATCCTATGTGCATCATTAGCAATCATAGTATTTAGCTGGTTATATGTCATTGTAGCGGTATTAGTAAGAGTAAAGTTAGGTTCTCCCGTATTATTTACACAGCCACGTCCGGGCAAAGATGAAAAAATCTTTAAAATGTATAAGTTCCGAACCATGACAGATGAAAGAGACGAAAACGGAGAACTCCTTCCAGACGAAATACGTCTTACCAAGTTTGGAAAGTGGCTTCGTTCTACAAGTCTTGACGAACTACCAGAAGCATTTAACATCTTAAAAGGAGATATGAGTATTATCGGACCAAGACCACAGCTTGTAAGAGACATGGTTTTCATGACGGAAGAACAGAGACAGCGTCATACCGTAAAACCAGGTTTAAGCGGACTTGCTCAGGTTAATGGAAGAAATGATATTGACTGGGAAGACAAATTAAACTGGGACTTAAAATACATAAAGAAAATTACTTTTGTGGGAGATGTAAAAATTATCTTCCAGACAGTAATGAAAGCTTTTATCAAACAGGAAGGAATCACAGAAGGCGATATGGCAACAGCACAGGACTTTGGTGATTATCTGTTAGGAAAAGGTGAGGTAAGTAAAGAGGAATATGATGAGAAACAGGAGGAAGCGAAGTTATTACTTGCTGGCAAGGATATTGTAAAGAGTAAAAATGAGTTAGTTTCTATCATAATGCCTTCATACAATACCGCAGAATATATAGCGGAATCAATAGAATCTGTTTTGAATCAGACCTATGAAAATTGGGAATTAATCATAGTTGATGATTGTTCTACAGATAATACAGATGAGATTGTTCAACAGTTTGATGATGAAAGAATCAAGTATCACAAAAATAAAAAGAATTCTGGAGCTGCCGTCTCTCGTAACAGAGCACTAAAATTAGCTAGAGGAAAATGGATAGCTTTCTTAGATAGCGATGATTTATGGTTGCCTGAAAAATTAGAAATGCAGATAAATTTTATGAGTTCTAATAATTATCATTTTTCTTATACCAATTATGATGAAATTGACATGGATGGAAGAAAAACTGGGATAAGAGTAACTGGTCCAAAGAAAATTACAAAGACAGGTATGTTTAATTACTGTTGGCCGGGTTGTTTAACTGTAATGTATGATGCAGAACAGATTGGCTTAATTCAAATAGCAGATATAAAGAAGAATAATGACTATGCTATGTGGTTAAAGATATGTAAACATGCAGATTGCTATTTGCTTAATAAATGCCTTAGCCGTTATAGAAAAGGTCGAGTTGGTTCGGTAAGCACTCATAGCATTAAAACAATGATTGGTTGGCATTATAAATTATATAGAGATGCGGAGCAATTAGGAGTATTAGAAAGTATTTTTAATACGGGAAGAAATCTGATTTTTGGATTTTATAAGAAGAAAAGATATGTAAAAACAGTTAGATAAGAGAGGAACAAAGAAAATGGAAAGAGATTCTTTTTTATATAAGGCAAGAAGAACGGGGCAGGTGGTTGCTCATAAGTTTATTCCTGATACAGTAATGTCTAAATTATATTTTAAAATTGTTCTTGGTAAAAAGTTAAATTTGGATAATCCACAGACATTTAATGAGAAATTACAGTGGTGTAAACTTTTCTATTATCCAAGAAGTAAAAGAGTGGTAACTTGCACAGATAAATATGCTGTAAGAAAATATATTAAGAAAAAAGGATATGGTGATACATTAACTCCTTTGCTTGGAGCATGGGATAGAGCGGAAGATATCGAATGGGACAAGCTTCCAGATCAATTTGTATTAAAGTGTAATCATGGATGTGCTTATAATATTGTTGTATCAGATAAAAAGACTTTGGATAAAAAAACTACAGAAAAGCAGTTAAACACATGGTTAAAAGAGGACTTTGGTGCATTTAATATAGAGCTTCATTATTCAAAAATAAAGCCACATAAGATTATCTGTGAAGAATTTTTGGGAGCAAATATTACAGATTATAAATTTTTTTGTTTTAACGGAGAACCTAAGTTTATTTATGTGTCAAATGATTTGATTCACGATAGACAGGCTCAGATAGGTTTTTTCTATTTAGATGGTTCAAAAATGCCATTAACTAGAGATGATTATACAGATATTCCAGAAGTTAAGTTACCATCATTTTTTAATGAGATGCTAGACATGGCAAAAGACTTATCTAAAGATTTTCCATTTGTAAGAGTTGATTTCTTTTTAGCTAATGATACATATTATTTTGCAGAATTAACATTTACGCCAAGTGCGGCAATGATGCCATTTAATCCAGATAAATATGATTTAGAATGGGGAAAAATGTTAGACATATCAGAATTGGAAGAAAAATATGGAAAGAAAAAGTAGAAAAATAGGTATTATAGGACATTTTGGTGGAAAAGAGAATATATTAGATGGACAGACTATAAAGACTAAAATTTTACATGAAGAACTGTCAAAGGCAACGGACTGGAAAATTATAAAAGTAGATACCTATTATAAAAAGAAGAATCCTATAAAATTGCTTATTGATACATTTAAATGTTTATTTAGTACAAAAGATATTATCGTGCTTCTTTCTGGTAATGGAATGAAATTCTATTTTCCTATATTAAGTTTCTTTGCACAGAAATTTCATACAAATATTTACCATGATGTGATTGGTGGAAATTTAGATTTATATGTTTCTAAATATCCTAAGTTTAAGAAATATCTTAATTCTTTTCAAATTAATTGGGTAGAAACAGCGGGAATGAAAGATAAGCTTGAAAATCAGGCTATAAAAAATTGTGAAGTAATGCCCAACTTTAAAAGATTATCGATAGCAGATAGAGAAGAAGAGATAGAATTTTCAGAACCATATCGTTTCTGTATTTTTTCAAGAGTTATGAAAGAAAAAGGAATAGAAGATGCGATAGATGCTATTCAGAGCATTAATGAAGATGCCGGCAGAGTAATCTGCAGTTTGGACATATATGGTCGCATTGATGATGGGTATGCAGAACGCTTTGAAGAAGTTTTAAAAAATGTAACAGAGGCGATTCAATATAAAGGGATGGTTCCATATGATAAAAGCGTGGAGGCTATAAAAGATTATTATGCATTATTATTTCCGACATATTGGGATGGAGAAGGTTTTCCAGGAACAATAGTTGATGCATTCTCGGCAGGATTACCAGTTGTTGCAACAGATTGGAATTGTAATGCAGAGATTATCGTAAATAAAGAGAATGGAATTCTATATCCGAACGAGGAAATAAGAAATTTAACAGAAGCGATAAAGTGGATGTTAAATAATAAAGATAGTATTAATGAACTTAAAAGTAATTGTTTGATATCAGCAAAAAAATATCAACCAGATGAGTATATTAAAAAAATAGTAAATGTGATTACAGAGAGTTAGGGTTTATAAATTATGAAAAGACTATTATGCATTGTAAGTTCTTTAGATACAGGTGGAGCTGAAACATTTATGATGAAAATCTTTAGAGGTTTACCAGCAGAATATAAGTTGGATTTTATTGTTTCAACAGATACAGGATTTTATGAGAAAGAAGTATTATCTTTAGGAGGGAAAATATATCGGATACCTTTAAGAACTGAACACCCAATTAAGACTTTTAATGCTATTAAAAAAATAGTTAAAGATAATAATTATCAGTATGTGTTAAAGCTCTGTGATACACCAATTGGTTTTTTTGATTTGTTAGCAGCAAAAATGGGCGGTGCAAATAAAATTTGTGTTAGATCATGCAATGCAAATTCTAATGAAGGAAAACTAAAATCACTAGTTAATAAAATGTTACGTCCCTTTTTTAATATGATTACAGATGTAAAAATAGCACCTTCTAAGTTGGCAGCAGAATATACTTTTGGGTATAAAGCAGTTAATAAAAATGAAGTGGTGTTTTTACATAATGCAGTAGATTTAGATGTATACAACTATGATTCTCAAAAAAGAAAAAAAATTAGAGAAGAACTGAATATCAAGCCTGAACAATTAGTTGTTGGTCATATTGGTAGATTTAATTACCAAAAAAATCATGAATTTTTATTAGATATATTTTCATCTATTCAATCTAAAAGAAAAGATGCAGTATTACTTTTAGTTGGAGATGGAGAAAAAAAGGAAGAAATAATCTCTAAAATAGATAGATTAGGATTAACTCAAAATGTTATTTTAACAGGAATTCGCTCAGATATTCCAGATTTGTTATCAAGCATGGACGTATTTGTATTTCCATCGTTTTTTGAGGGAATGCCAAATACAATTATAGAAGCACAGGCAACAGGAATGCCATGTATATTATCAGACAGTATTACAAAAGAAGCGGAAATTACAAATTTGTTAGAGTATCTTTCATTGAGTGAAGATTGCAACAAATGGGCAACTATAGCTATAGACAGCGTTTTGAAAGATAGACCTGATACAAGAGAAGATTTTATTAAACAAGGATATAATATTGAATATTCAATTTCAAAATTAATTGAAATTATATTTTAAATACTAAGGAGAAGCTGATGAATGTAACATATAAAATGTCAGATAGATTAGTTTGGATAGCGACAGTATTTTTATTTTCATCGATTACAATATTTGAATCATATACATGGGGAAAATACATTCTGATACTAGCTTGCTTATTTATTCTTTTTGTAGATGTTTTAGAAGGAAAAGCCAAATACCATTATACAATAGGTGCTTATCATTATTTTATGTGTATTCTTACGGTATACACTTTTTTGAGTTCTATATGGGGAATTAGTGCAAAAGATTCATTGACTAAAACATTTACTTATATTCAAATACTTATATGCATGAGTATTGTATATAATCATTTTAATAAATTTGATAATGTAACTCCATTAATAGAAGTAGTTAAATGGTCGAGCTATGTAATATCTATTTATTCTATTATGTACTATGGTCTTAACTTTGTAATAAGTATGATGACTTCCGGTGTTAGATTAGATAATTCATATAGCAATATTAATACGATAGGAATGTTAGCAGCATTTGGTATAATCATTCAGATAGATGATATTTTAAGAGAAAAAAAGATTGGATTAGAGACAATATTTTGTGTACCTGCATTTATGATGGCTATCGCTACACAAAGTAGAAAAGCATTGTTAATGATGGTTATTGGTATTTTATTAGTTCTCATTTCCAGAAATTTATCAAGTGGAAAACTTGTAAGAAATATAATAAAAATTATAATAATTATAGTAATAGCGTTGTTAGTGTTAAAGACACTTTCTGGAATGGAGATATTTTCGGGAATTAATCAAAGAATGGAATATTTAGTTGCTATGTTCACTGGAAAAGGTGAAATTGGAAATTCGGCCATGTTGCGACAACAACTAATAGATTTGGGTATTGAGATGTTTAAAAAGCATCCTATTTTAGGGATTGGTATAGGATGTCCGCACATAATAGCAGGGCAGGTATTAAATTTTGATGCGTATTTACATAATAATTTTATTGAAGTATTAGCTGGTGGAGGAATTATAGGATTTCTTTTATATTATGGCGCATATGGGTATTTAATTGTAAAATTTTACAAATTAAGAAAAATGGGAACTAAGATATATTCATTATGTATAATATTACTACTTATTTGTTTGTTTAGAGAATATGCTATGGTATCAATATATGATAAAAGTACATATTTTTATTTTATGATTTATTTTATGGAAGTAGATAAATTAAAGCAAATAAAAAGGAGGAAAACAAATGTTATTATCAGCAGATAAAAAACGTTATGGAGAAGAAAAAATACCATTGTTTCAAATGTTTATGAGATTGAAACAAGAAACAAAAAATCCTATATTAAAAATTATTTATAAAATATGTTTTGTATATTTTAGAAATAGGTTGTTGATTGAAATGTCAGTAGATTCAAATATTGATGCGGGAGCATATTTTGGTCATCCATTTTGTATTAATATTAATCCACATAGCAAAATAGGAAAAAATTGTAATATACATAAAGGGGTTACAATCGGACAAGAAAATAGAGGGGTGAGAAAGGGAGCTCCAACTATAGGTAATGAAGTTTGGATAGGAGTTAATGCCACAATTGTAGGGAAAATTTCAATAGGGAATGATGTCTTAATTGCACCAAACACGTATGTAAATTGTGATATTCCAAGTCATTCTATAGTTTTTGGTAACCCTTGTATTATAAAACATAATGATAGGGCAACAGAAGGATATATTAATAGAAAAATTTGATGTTTATAGGAGAAAAAAGCACATAAAACAGATGGAAAAAGATTGTCATATCCTGTAATTGGGAGTATAGGATAAATTTTAATAAATTTTCATAGCAATTTGTATTGAAGTGTAATCATAATTTAGGGATTGGTATGTGTAAGAGTTAAGTTTTGATATACATTTATATAAAAGGACTGGTGAGATACTAGTTGATAAGAATTAATAGTTTTCTAGTATAGTATGTATATTTGTATATATTATTAGAGCTTTTTGAAAGAGAAAAAATATAAGGGTGATGATTATGCAATTAGGGAAAATAATCAAATGTGGAAAAAAATATTTCATAAATGAGGCATATAGATTTGGAGTGAATTCTTATTTGGGATTTTATAATAATACAACAGATAAAAAATATATAAAAAAAGAATTCTATTATAAAATGGGTAAAGTATTAGATTTAGATAATCCACAAACATTTAATGAAAAACTTCAATGGCTTAAATTATATGATCGTAAACTTGAGTATATAAAAATGGTTGACAAGTATCAAGTTAAAAAATATGTTGCTGAGAAAATTGGAGAAGAGTATATTATTCCAACACTAGGAATTTGGGATAGAGCGGAAGACATTGAATGGGATATACTTCCTGATAAATTTGTATTGAAAGCAACTCATGATTCTGGGGGATTGGTAATTTGTACAGATAAAAATATTTTAGACAAAGAAGTAGCAATAGATAAATTAAATAAGAGTTTGAGAACAGATTATTATTTATTACATAGAGAATGGCCATACAAGGATGTTCCAAGAAAAATTATAGCAGAGAAGTTTATGATGGATGATCAGGTTAAGGATTTGAGAGATTATAAATTCTTTTGTTTCAATGGAAAGGTAAAGATTTTTAAAATAGATTTTGATAGACAGACTAATCATAGAGCCAATTACTATAATAATGTTGGAGATTTACTTCCTTTTGGTGAAGCTGATTATCCCCCTGATTATAATAAGAAATTAAGAATGCCTAAACATTTAGAAAAAATGATTGAGTTGGCAGAAAAGTTAGCACAAGATATATCGTTCATTAGAGTTGATTTTTATGAAGTTAATTCAAAAATATATTTTGGTGAATTGACTTTTTTTCCAGCAGCAGGTATGGGAAAATTTACTTCAACAGAATGGGACTATACATTAGGACGATGGATTGAATTACCCGAAAAAGAGGAAGGGATTAAATAATAGGACTTTTGATAGGAGTAAATTTAGCAGTTTGTACATTCTTTTTATTGAGTGGATATATTAGTGGTATTTACAGAATGGGAAGTGCTTTAGAATATTTAAGAAAGCGGCTTATTCGTATTTGGTTGACTTTTATGCTTTGTTGTACATTGACCAGTATTTGTATGGAATTAGTTTATCAGCAGGCATTTGTTGCTTGGAAAATGATTATGGAAGAGCTATTGTGCCAGTACATATTAGGTATATTAAAAATCCAGGCTTATTATATTTTGAAGAAGGTTATGGAGAAGTATTGGGCATTGTAGATGAAGAAATTATTAAATTTCAAAAACGGTAAAAGAGGTAAAATTGTAGATGAAGAAATTATTAAATTTCAAAAGCAGTAAAAGAGGTAAAAAAAGTGTCATCAAGGGGTAAAAAATTATTTTTAAATACAGGCTCATCTTTAATTTTTCAAGTGACGACGATTATTTGTGGATTTATTTTACCTCGTTTAATTTTAAAAGCATTTGGCTCTGAGGTAAACGGATTAGTTAATTCAATAACACAATTTTTAGGAATTATTTCCTTTTTAGAATTAGGAGTAGGCTCAGTTATTCAATCATCGTTATATAAACCATTAGCAGATAAAGATGAAAATCAAATAAGTAAAGTTGTTGTATCTGGACAGAAATTTTTTTCAAAATTGGCTTTGATATTATTGGTTTATGTAATAATATTGATGGGAATATATCCTTTTATAGCGAATCAAAAGTTTGGCTTTGTTTATACAGCAACAATGATTGCAGTTATTAGTATAAGTTCTTTTGCTCAATATTATTTTGGAATAGTTAATAGGTTGCTTCTTACAGCAGATCAAAAGGGATACATATCTTATAATGCACAAACGATTACTTTAATTTTAAATACAGTAGCCTGCTTTATTTTGATTAAGATAGGGGCATCTATACATATAGTAAAATTAACAACATCTTTGATATATATTGTTCGTCCTATAGTTTTGGCTATATATGTAAAAAGACATTATAAGTTAAATTGGAAAATTCAATATGAAGGAGAACCAATTAAACAAAAATGGAATGGAGTGGCTCAGCATGTTTCCGCAGTTATTTTAGATGGCACCGATAATATAGTATTGACTATTTTTTCTGGGTTAAAAGCAGTATCGGTTTATTCTGTATATAATCTTGTGGTTTCTGGTGTTAAACAGCTTTTATTATCAATGACAAATGGCATTCAGTCATTGATAGGAGAGTTATGGGCTAAAAAAGAACTTGATAATTTATATAGTTTTTTTGGATGGGTAGAATGGAGCATTCATACAGGAACAACATTTATATTTGGTGTTACATCTATTTTAATTATTCCTTTTGTTCAGGTGTATACAAGTGGTGTGTCAGATGTTAATTATATTCAGCCATTATTTGCAATATTAATTGTTGTAGCGAATGCGGGACATTGTTTAAGACTACCATACAATATAATGATTTTAGCCGGGGGACATTATAAGCAGACTCAAAGAAATTATATTATAGCGGCGATAATTAATATTGTAATATCAATAGTTGCTGTTAAGACATGGGGATTAGTAGGAGTAGCTATTGGAACGGCTATAGCGATGTTCTATCAAACTATTTGGATGGCATTTTATGATTCGAAAAATTTAATTAAATGGCCATTTACAAAGTTTTTAAAGCAAATTGCAGTAGATTTTATTACAGTATTCTTTTTGCATATTATTGCCAACCCGGAAATTGGAGGGAAAATATCTGTAATAAATAGAATATTTGTATTGAGTACAGTAAGCTATGTTTCTTGGATTGTATTGGCTATTAAGATTGTAATGTTGACATTTTTGTTAGTAGTTAGTATTAATTTTATTTTTTATAAAGTTTATGTTATTAAAGTTAAAAAAGGAGTGAGTGAGATGATTAGAAAAATGATTGGGGGGAGGGTATAGGAAGTGATTCTCCTATAGCAGAAATTATTAAGAAAGAGCAGGTGTATAGATATGCCTGCTAAAATAATAATAGGAGCGGATCTTGTACCTACAGAAAGTAATTATAATTATTTTAAAGGATGTGAAACAGAGTACCTTATAGGTAAAAAAATAACAGAAAAATTAAATAATGCAGATTTTACAATATTTAATCTAGAAGTGCCATTAACAGATAAAAAAAATCCTATTAATAAATGTGGCCCTAATTTATCTGCACCTACCGATACAATTGCAGGGATAAAAGCAATTAATTCTCATTTTTTTACGTTAGCTAATAATCATATTCTTGATCAAGGAGAGGATGGCTTGTATTCAACATTAAATCTTTTGAATCAAGAAGGGATAGCTTATGCAGGTGCAGGAAAAAACTTGGAAGAAGCAACGAAACCGTATATAGTGAAAATTAATGGGATTACAGTTGGAATATATTGCTGTGCAGAACATGAGTTTACAATTGCGACAGCACAGAAAGCAGGAGCAAATCCTTTTGATGCATTAGAAAGTTTGGATCAAGTATATAGACTAAAAAGTATCTGTGATTATGTGATTGTTCTTTATCATGGAGGTAAGGAACATTATAGATATCCATCACCGTATTTACAAAAAGTGTGTAGAAAATTAGTTGAAAAAGGAGCAGACTTAGTAGTATGCCAGCATAGTCATTGTATTGGGGCTCAAGAAGAATGGATAGATGAAATAGAGGAGAAGTATTCGGGAACTATTGTATATGGACAGGGTAATTTCCTTTTTGATGATTGTGAAAATGAATACTGGCAAACTAGCTTATTAATAGAGGTAGATATTGAAAAGACAGAAAAGATAGTAACTAAAATTAATTATATTCCTCTTTGTAAAATGTCAGAAACAGTAAGAATAGCACAGGAGTCTGTAAAACAACAAATCCTTTCGGAGTTTCAACATCGTTCACAAGAAATATTAAATTCTGAAAAAGTTGAAGAAAGATATCAAAAGTTTGCAGATTCAATGATAATGTCATATTTAAGTACATTTTCAGGTTCAATTACAAAGAAATTTTTCTATAGAGTTATGAACAAAATTTCAGGATACCGTTTAAATAGGTGGATTGTAAAACGACGATATGGAAAGAAGGAAAGACTTTCGATTCAGAATTTTATAGAATGTGAGGCTCATAGAGAATTGATTTTGAAAGGATTGACGGGTGAGAAATAATGATATCTGTTGCTGTTATTTGTGCTTATTTTGGTGAATTACCAGGTTCATAGTAAGTGGTAGATAGTCCGTATCTGGATTTTACCTCCAACCAGTGCCATAATAGTCCTAAAGATTATTAAAAGTCTTAAAAGTTCAGTACTCAACTTTTAGGACTGGACAGGAGGCATTTTCTATGAGTTCTATCACCACGGCTGTTGCTGTAGATTATCGGTTACAACAATGGGCTCAGTTAGTGAAAGACTGTCAGAACCGTCCTCAGGATATGACAGTTGAACAATGGTGTGATACAAAAGGTATCTCAAAATCGAATTATTATTATCGTTTACGCTGTATCCGTAAAGCCTGTCTGGAGCACGTCCAGGACAATTCTGTCTCATGCCAGCAGGTAGTTGAAATCCCTGAAAAGATCACTCAACAGTCCAGATCGGAGAGTCCTTCTGATATCTCTATTGAAATAAATGGAGTTGTTATCCACATAAAAGAAGATATTTCAGAATCCCTTCTGGAAAAGATAATACGGGTGGTCTCTCGTGCTAAATGATGCTACTTGTTTTAAAAAGATCTTTATTGTTACCGGTTATACTGATCTTCGTTCCGGGATTGACCGTCTGGCAGATACCATATGTTCTTATCTGGGAGAAGATGCGATCGAAGCGGATACCCTTTATCTTTTTTGTGGAAGGAGAACAGACCGGATCAAAGGGCTGGTCTGGGAAAATGATGGATATCTCCTGCTTTATAAAAGGTTAGAAGCCGGTCAGTTTCAGTGGCCAAGGACAGAATCCGAAGTTCGTTCTATTACAGAGCAGCAGTTTCGCTGGCTTATGGAAGGACTCACGACTCATCCCAAAAAGCAGGTGAAACGATTGAAAAAAGCACCGGATTATACTTTGTAACTTTTGTGCATAACGTAGAAATTTCAGACTGCTTTCCAAGAGGGAAAAGATCACTTCCTTTTCCGTTTTTCTTTGTATTCTGGAAGCCAGGATTGTTCTATATAAAGAAACAAACGATGTTTTTCTAAAAAAAGAGGCATTCCGTTTCTCGTGGCAGGTATGGCTCCTGTGAACGAAAACCTTATAGTCATACTGACGAAAAGAAGGATAAGGAAGATTCGCCTAAAGTGCTGCCTTCTGCTATAATAAAGATAGTTTTAGAAAGGGAAGGCCTCTGTTATGCAGATGAAATATACAGAAGAAAAACTGAATACCTTTTCGAAAGAGACACTCATTCAGTTGTTTCTCACACAGCAGGAACAGCTATCAGAGATTGACGGGAAACTCCAGCTTGTGTTGGAACAGCTGGCAGTAATGAACCAGAACCGTTTTGGAAGAAAGACGGAACAGATGCCTGTACCAGAGCAGCTGGCATTTACAGATGTAGATGGGGAACTGGTACTGTTTAATGAAGCAGAGGTTCTTGCTGCTCTGGATGAAAGGGAAAAAGAAACCACTGTAAAAAAACGTCCAGTAAAGGAAAAAGGAAAACGAGAAGAAGACCTTTCCGGGATACCGGTGGTAAAAGTAGAACACTATCTGACAGAGAAAGAACTGGAGGAGCTATTTGGAAAGGCGGGCTGGAAACAGCTGCCTGATGAGATATACAAACGGTACCGTTTTATCCCTGCAAAAGTAGAAGTAGAGGAACATCATGTTGGAGTTTATGCCAGCAAAGAGGGAGATATGATGAAAAAAGCCCCACATCCAGCCTGTCTGCTGAGAGGAAGTCTTGTATCCCCATCTCTTGAGGCGGCCGTACTCAACGGAAAATACATCAACGCAGTTCCATTTGCCCGTCTGGAAAAAGAGTTCGGGCGATATGGACTTGCCATCACCCGTCAGAACATGGCGAACTGGACAATCGAATGTGCAGACCGGTATCTTGCCGTATTTTATGATTATCTTCATAAGTATATCTACAAGAGTCCTGTTATCCATGCAGATGAGACTTCTGTTCTGGTAAGAAAAGATGGAAGGGAAGCCGGGAGCAAGAGTTATATGTGGGTCTACCGAACGGGAGAGAAAGGAAAAAAGGCAGTGATCCTTTATGAATACCAGAAGACGCGAAAGGCAGACCATCCGGAAAGATTCTTAAAAGATTATAAAGGGATCTGTGTAACAGATGGCTATCAGGTATATCACAAACTGGGAGAAGAAAAAGAGGGTCTGACGATAGCCGGATGCTGGGCACATGCAAGACGAAGATATGACGAAGCTGTAAAAGCCCTTCCGTCAAAGAGTCGAAAAAGCAGTATTGCATGGCAGGCACTGGAACAGATTCAGATGATATACCATGTAGATAATACATTAAAGGAGTTAAAACCTGAAGAACGAAAAAAACGCCGACAGAGTAGTGTGAAACCACTGGTGGAGGCCTATTTTGCGTGGGTAAAAGAGAAAAAAGCAGATGGAAGGATCTCAGAAAAGAGCAAGGCAGGAAGAGGATTGAGTTATTCAATCAATCAGGAAAAATATTTAAAAGTATTTCTGGAAGATGGAAATGTGCCGATGGACAATAATGCGGCGGAAAGAGCAATCAAGAATTTCTGCATCGGCCGGAAAAACTGGCTGATTATAGATACGATACGGGGAGCACAGTCCAGTGCCATCATTTATAGTATTGCAGAAACAGCAAAGGCAAACAACCTGAAACCATATGAGTATTTTGAATATTTACTGGAAGAAATATCACAGCACATGGAAGATACAGACTTGAGCTTCTGTGAAAATCTGTTACCGTGGTCAACAAGTCTTCCTGAAAAGTGCAGAAAGCCAGAGAAAAAATAAGACCGCCAAAAGGCGGTCAAAATTTAGTCAAGGTACTCGCTATCTGCCACTTACGTATGTAAATACATTCTGTTCAATTTTTCCTGTTATTTTTATTATTATTGAGATTTTAGGAATTATATTATTTATATAGGGATGCTAAAGAAAAAAGATATTCATTTAAAGCAGATGACAATTAAAGAAAAAATCGAAAAAATGGTTGAAGAGGTAAAGGAAGAAGATATACAAGTATCTAAAGAAGAAAATACAGATAATAAAATTGTTAGAGAATGGAATATCGAACAATTTTATTATACTTATTTGAGAAGAAAAGATGAAAATAATTATAGATTTCATAGAAATGTGAAAATTTGGAATCATATATACGATATTATAGCATATTCAAGAAAAGAGAATGTCAAAGAATGGTGGAAGCAGAAATAGCATATGAAATTATGCACATAGAAATAAACGCAGTATTCTTGTTGTTGTATCAAGTCTTGAGACGATGGAGGAAATGAAGATAATGAAAATGGATGTGTTTGCTAAAAAAAGATATCATATAGATATGGAATTTGTTGAGGAAAAATATTTATATTCGAAAGTCTGTAATGGACGTAACAGCTTTTAAAATAGTCTTAAAATATTCTGGATTAAGTTCTTTTAATTCTACATGAGGATTAGATAATGGAAAAAAATAAAGTTAAAAACAAACGTGAAATAAAGTTAATTATTTTAGGAATAGTTTATTTATTGTTTATAGTCTTTAGTCCAATAGTCATAGAAAAATTGATTATAGCGAATTCGTATCCGTCAGGAGCGAGTAATGATGGATGGACGAGTTTCTTTGGTAGTTATTTGGGTGGTGTATTTGGAGGAATTGCTACTCTTATGGCAGTGCTAATAACTGTTAGGAATGGGAAAAAGGAGAGGGAAGAAGAGATAGCAAGGGAAAAAGAAGAATTGATTCGTAAAAGTGCTCTAATTGTATATTACGATTTTGAATTCGCTTTTGAAAATATTCAGAAGTTTATGATACCTTTGTGGAAAAAAAGAAAAACAAAATGTATTAATAAACTAGAAAAAGAGGATATGGATGCTTTTTTTGAAGCAAGAAGGTGTTTAGATCAGTTTTATTTTAATGATGATTGGATAAAAACAGTTGCGAACTTATATGATAGTCCCTTATTAGAGCGGAATGATATTAAAAAAATCTATGAGATTTATGGTCATTTGATGACGATAAAAAAATGTATAGATTGTGTACAGCCTGTGGATGAAGAAATATTAAAAAATGCATATAGGGCAATGAATAGTATTATGAGATTTGAGATAAGGTTAATTCAAAATGCGTTGCCTGATTATATATTAAAAGATGATATAAAAGAAATTATGGATAAACTAAAAAAGTGTTATTAGATATCATCAAAGAAGCAACCAGATAACAGCCAGAGAAAGGGATTAAAATTATGTGTGGAATTGTTGGATTTACAGGAGTACAGCAGGCAGCTCCGATTTTATTAGATGGTTTGTCAAAGTTAGAGTATCGTGGATATGATTCTGCAGGAATTGCAGTGCGTAATGGAGAGAATGAAACAGAGATAGTGAAGGCAAAAGGCCGTTTAAAGGTTCTTGCAGAGAAGACAGATAACGGAGCAGCCGTACTCGGAAGTTGTGGTATCGGTCATACGAGATGGGCTACGCATGGTGAACCATCCGAAAGCAATGCGCATCCGCATAAAAGTGATGATGGCAATGTAGTAGCTGTACATAACGGAATCATTGAAAACTATTTGGAATTAAAAGAAAAATTAACACGTAAAGGATATGTATTTTATTCTGAGACAGATACCGAAGTTGCAGTAAAGTTAATAGATTACTACTACAAAAAGTATGAAGGAACACCAATCGATGCGATTAATCATGCAATGGTTCGTATTCGTGGTTCTTATGCACTTGCTGTAATGTTTAAGGATTATCCGGAAGAAATCTATGTTTCAAGAAAAGACAGCCCAATGATTCTTGGAATCGAAGATGGAGAGTCCTACATCGCATCCGATGTACCAGCTATCTTAAAGTATACAAGAAATGTATACTACATCGGAAACATGGAACTTGCCTGTGTAAGAAAGGGAGAGATTACTTTCTATAACCTTGACGGCGAGGAAATCGAAAAAGAATTAAAGACAATCGAATGGGATGCAGAAGCAGCAGAAAAAGCAGGCTTTGAACATTTCATGATGAAAGAGATCCATGAACAGCCAAAAGTAGTGGGTGATACATTAAATTCTGTATTAAAGGATGGACAGTTTGATTTGTCTTCTGTTGGACTTTCCGAAGAAGAAATCAAAGACATCAGCCAGATTTACATCGTAGCCTGTGGCTCCGCTTACCATGTAGGAATTGCAGCCCAGTATGTAATCGAAGACCTTGCCAAGATTCCTGTTCGTGTAGAACTTGGTTCCGAGTTCCGTTACAGAAATCCATTATTAGATCCAAAAGGTCTTGTAATCGTAATCAGCCAGTCAGGAGAAACAGCAGACAGCCTTGCAGCACTCAGAGAGTCCAAAGAAAAAGGTGTCCGCACAATGGCAATCGTAAACGTAGTCGGTTCCTCTATCGCCAGAGAAGCAGACTCCGTATTCTACACACTTGCCGGACCGGAAATCGCCGTAGCAACAACAAAAGCTTACAGTACACAGCTCATGGCAACCTACATACTTGCCCTTCAGTTCGCAAAAGTACGTGGAGAAATCTCCGATGAGACATACAAAAACAAGATTGCCGAATTACAGACAATCCCAGACAAAATCGCAAAAATCCTCGATGACAAAGAACGCATCCAGTGGTTCGCATCCAAACAGGCAAACGCACACGATGTATTCTTCGTAGGACGTGGAATCGACTATGCCATCTGTATGGAAGGAAGTTTAAAGATGAAAGAAATCAGCTACATCCACTCAGAAGCATACGCAGCCGGCGAATTAAAACATGGTACGATCTCCCTCATCGAAGATGATATCCTCGTAGTCGGCGTACTCACACAGCCAGACCTCTACGAGAAAACCATCTCCAACATGGTAGAATGCCGCAGTCGTGGCGCATATCTCATGGGACTCACAACCTTCGGTCAGTATAACATCGAAGACAGCACAGACTTCGCCGTATACATCCCGAAAATCGACCCACACTTTGCAACATCCCTTGCTGTAATCCCATTACAGCTGTTAGGATACTACATCAGTGTAGCTAAGGGATTGGATGTAGATAAGCCACGTAACCTGGCAAAGAGTGTGACAGTGGAGTAATTTGGAATAAAAATAGGATAGCTGTCGATAGCTATATTTTCGCTTATGAAAAAAGTGATATTTTTGACAGATTCATTTTAGTGTACGTAGATATAAGATATTAAGTGATGTGCCAAAATATAAGTTTATGGCTGAGATTCAAAAGATAATGTATGGGGGAAGATAACTTATGAAAGCTTTAAATATATATACATATTCAAGAATTCAAGAAGATATGGCTACTGAATTTGATAATATTTTGGCACAAAGGTCAAAAAAATCGAAGGTAAAACTACACGAATTTAGTGGAATAAAAACACTTGTTGATTTACTGTTAGAATCTGGTGTTGCTATAGAAAGCTTTGAAAATTTTTTTACTTCTTACAAGATAGAACAGATTAATAAAGAATTTGATTTGCTGAAAATTGATAAAGATAATCTTGTTTTAGATATCGAGTTAAAAAGTGAAGATGTCGGGCAGGATGCGATTCAGGAACAATTGGAACAAAACAGATATTATTTGAAACATATAGCACCGGATGTGAGATTATATACTTTTGTAGATTCATCGAAAGAATTATACAGATACACGGAATTTGGTCTGGAATGTGTAGGGATTGAAGATCTGAAAGATAGCATGCAATTATTTGAAAATAGTCTTAGTCGGGATGTTGAATCTTTATTTAAAGCAAATAGTTTTCTTATTTCGCCATTGAATACACCAGAGAAGTTCCTGTCAGGTGATTATTTTTTGACTGAACAGCAACAAAATATCAGAAAAGAAGTCATGAAGTTGATTTTGGAGAGTGACTGGGAATGTATTTTAGGCATAACAGGTAAAGCAGGAACAGGTAAAACATTACTTTTGTATGACATCGTCAAGGAAGTAGCTGAAAAAGATAAGCAATGTTGCCTGATTCATAGCGGTATTCTATGTGATGGCCACAGAACATTAGATAGAAAGTGGAAGAAGGTTGATATTATTCCAGCAAAGGATTTGAACGGAGATGGAGATAAAATTCTAAAGAAATATCAATATATATTTGTAGATGAATCCCAGAGAATATATGAATCGACATTTAGAAAAATCATAGAAGAAGTGAATCGTGAATCTAAGGTTGCAGTTTTTGCTTATGACTATGTACAATCCTTATCAAAAGCGGAAGTGAAAAGAAATATTCCTGAAAAGCTGCATAAAGTTGATGGATTTAAAGAATATAAATTATCTGATAAAATAAGAACGAGTAAAGAGATTTCTTCTTTTGGCAGGACGTTGATGAATTTGAATAATCGAGCAAGAGGATATATGGATTACTCAAATATAGAGGTGCTTTTTGCAAATAATAAAGAGGAAGCATTTGAATTAATTGATTTATACAAGAAAAAAGAATACATATTTATAGCGTATACCCAGTCCTTATATCAGCATAATTCCATTGACTCATATCCAAGTACATATGATACTCACCATGTTATAGGACAAGAATATGACAAGGTTATGATTATGATGGATAAAAATTTTCGATATAATAGCGACGGAAGACTGGAGGGACAAGAACATCCAAATCCGGATTTGCTTTTTTATAAATTATTGTATCAGGCAATTTCACGTGCAAGAGAGAATTTATGCATTTTAGTAGTTGAAAACTATGAATTATTCTGCAATATTTTGAGAATAAAGTATGATATGTTATCTCGGTACCAATATAAAGAGAGTCGTACGAATACTTCTTTGTCAATCAAGAAATTAAATCGAATAACCCAAAGAATTAAAAATGCACTTAAAGAGATAACAAGTGAGGATGCGGTTACAATTTCAGAAACAGTAGATATGATAAATGATGAATTAACGGGAGCGGAACTAAAAAAGAAAGTAGTACGAAATGGATTGAAATTGTTGAGGATACTACAGAAAGAATTAGAGAATGAAGATATCGATAAGTTGATATTGGAATATTGCGATTATGTGGAGGAGGTTACATTAGAAAGTGTAAGCAGGTAATTATCTGGATGTTAATGGATGGTTCTATTACGTAAAATGTTAATAATAAAAAAAGAGGAGGGTATCGTGAGATATAGAGTATATACATCTGATAAAGAATATGAAATTTTTGTAGAAGCTATGGATGAAGAAACTATAAATTGTATAAAAGATACAGGGGAAGATGTGTCATTCACTGCAGCACAGGATGAATATAATTATTGTTTTCAACGATCAGCAAAATTAGATAATAAGGTGTATATTTTATTGACAGTGTGTGCATTCTTGTTTGTTATGCTTTCTGGAGCAATTAAAAAGTTATCTGAATTTGCTATTCCTCAAACTAAAAATCAGCTGATAGTCGAAGGTGGATATATTGTAATATTAACATTAAGTGTAGCAACATTTATTATTATACTTGTTAAATTAATTGGATTACTGAGAGGAATCAAATTAAGTCGGTTTGATTCCTATGAAATACTTAATAAAGATATGCTTAGAAAAGAAAAAAAGCAAGTTATTAAGTACATTTGTATGATGTATGAACAATGCCGTAGTGAGAATAATCGTTTGATAGAGGCACAATATAAACAGTTTAATCAGTGTGTTAAATTGATGGTTATAAATATTGTTTTACTGTTGGTATCGGCGATATATGTATGTTTTTTATAAGGAGAAGAGAAGTATGTGTGATTTTAAAAATAATTCAAGAGCTTTATCAAATGATGAGTTGTGGGCAAAAGCGGCCCAGAGCGGTCCTATCAGTAGGGAAGAATTAGGAATTGACAATGATTCATCTTCCAATGGAATTACGTATTTGCATGAGGGAACACAGGGACTTACTTTCGAGATGAATAGCAACGATGAAACAAAAACAGAAGAATAAAGATGGTATTTAGTACTATAGCGAGAGTATGGCATATATGCGTCAGAAGGGGTCTGGCCCTCTTACAAAATTCTTCCGATAAAGTGAAAATATGCAAGAGCTTGCGGGACTGTGCCAGGAGAAGAAATCGGAAAGAAGAAGATTTCGTAGCAGAAGTAGCAACTTAGATAGTGAAATGAAGGTGTAATTCCTGTGAAGTTGACGTTAATAGAAATAATATAAAGGGAGATAAGAAGTGAAAAGTGAAATAATTGTGGCATTAATAGCAGCTGGAACGACTATATTAACAATTATTGGGTCAATAGTAGCCGTAAAAATAACTAGTAATTCACAAATAAAGGAACAGAAGATTGCGGCTGATCGAGAAATGAAAAGGAAGTATTATAATGCATTTATTGAAGCCTTTACCAAAAAGCTATTTTATATTGGTAAACATGATTGTATAGAAAAGATTGAAGCGGAGATGACATTTGTATTAGAGGCGAATAGGCTACCGCTGTATGCTTCGGAAGAAATGATTCAATTTATAGAAAAAATCAAAAACCCACAAATTGCAAAAGAAACTAAAATGGAAGAATTTTTAATAATTTTAAGAAGAGATTTGTGTGAAAATACATTTGAAAATTTCTCAGATATAAAAGGAATTAGCCTTGTACTACCAAATGATGCAGAAAGGGTCTGACCCTCTTACATGCGCGAGTATAGCTCCTGTGATATACTGGGAGAAACTGGAATTGAAATTCTGAAAAATAGTAGAAATGCATCTGAAAGGACCAGAAGGGGTCTGGCTTTCTTAAGATTTTCTTAAGGTAAGGAACCGAAAAAGTTAGATTCGAAATGGACTTTACATATAACAGCCAGAGCATAAGTACCAAGGGCATATTATGGGAATACCATTTCCAGAAATATCCTGAAGTGTAAACTTACAATTGGAAAATGTAAACCCATTTACAAACGAAAAGAGGAAAGAAATGAAAACAACTTTACTTATCATGGCAGCCGGAATCGGCAGCCGATTTGGAACAGGAATCAAACAGTTAGAACCAGTGGATGATTCTAATCATATCATCATGGATTACTCAATTCATGATGCGATTGAGGCCGGTTTTAACCATATAGTATTTATTATCCGTAAGGACATTGAAGAAGAATTTAAAGAGGTCATTGGAAATCGTATTGCAAAAATCTGTGAGAAGTATGATGTGACTGTAGATTATGCTTTTCAGGATATTAACGATATTCCAGGTACTCTGCCGGAAGGTCGTACGAAACCATGGGGAACAGGACAGGCAGTGCTTGCAGCGAAGAATATACTTGACACTCCATTCATAGTAATCAATGCAGATGATTACTATGGAAAAGAAGGATTTAAAGCGGTTCATGAATATCTGGTGAATGGCGGCAAATCCTGTATGGCTGGATTTGTATTGAAGAATACATTATCCGATAACGGTGGTGTAACTCGTGGTATTTGCAAAATGGATACAGAGAATAACTTGACAGAGGTTGTAGAAACCGGAAATATTATAAAGACTGAGAATGGCGCAGAAGCAGATGGAGTAACCATTGACACAGATTCTCTTGTTTCCATGAATATGTGGGGATTAACTCCTGATTTTCTGGAAGTACTCGAAGAAGGATTTAAGGAATTTTTTGAGAAAGAAGTAGTAAAAAATCCACTGAAAGCAGAGTATTTGATTCCAACTTTCATCGGTGAACTGTTAGAGCAGGGCAAGATATCTGTAAAGGTTTTAAGAAGTAATGATACATGGTATGGAATGACCTATAAGGAAGATGTTGTGTCTGTAAGGGATAGCTTCAATAAGATGTTAAAGAATGGTGTATATAAGGCTGACTTATTTAGTGATTTATAATATACTGGAGCCACGGGAAACTGTGGCTCTTAGTGCAGACCAGAAGGGTCTGACCCTCTTACAAAATTCTTTCATGCTATTGCGACCCAGGAAAAGCCGCAGAAGAACTGGGTTGGACAGCCGAGAACGATATCAAAGAAATGTGTGAGGGCTCCTGGAGATGGCAGAAAAATAATCCGAATGGGTGTGAAGGGGAAGAATAATTTAAAATTTATAATGTTGTACAAAAGAAATTGGGATAATACTGTATATGGGAAAAGGAGGGGGACACGATGTGTAATAGAGATAACTTAGAATCTAATATCAATCATATTTATGATAATTTGGAACTGTTAGAAGCCGGTAATATTTATGAATTACGAAAGACTCCGGGAAAACCTAAATGTGCAACACTGGCGAAGCAAATAAGAGAAGATGTTGAAGCAATAGCTGAGGGGCTGGAAGAATGCATAGAGGATGCCGATGAGGAGCAGTTTGAATTGCTTGCTAAATTATTAGGAGCTTTATATTCAGAGTTTTCAGCATTATCTAAGAAACAGCCAGATGCATTGACAAATACATTTAAAACAAAGCAGATCAATCGAGTATTAGTTCCTTTAAAACAGATAATGAATTCAGAAGATTCTGTACTACAATGGTATCGTAATTTAAGACACTTCCAGAGACATTTTTTAATGAATCTGATATACTGAAAATACTACAGAAAGAGGGGGTTGTTGATTTAACGGGTAGATATGATAGACCGAATTTTTGTTATAATTGTGGAAGTCCATACCCGTGGACAAAAAATATTTTGGATAATGCAGTAGAGTTGCTTTCTTTAGAAGATGACTTAGATGATGAAACAAAAGAATTAATAAAAAACGCGATACCAGATCTTATAACAGAAACACCTGACACGCCGATAGCGATTGCAAAATATCAAAAATATATTAATGGTGCAGGAGAAATATTAAAAAATTCTATGAGACAGCTTTTAATAGATGTAGTTTGTGAAACTGTGAAAAAAAGTCTGTTTTAATAATGAAAATAACGATGAATCAGACTTCCTTGAGAATGCAAAATTTTAATAATAAAAAGAAGAGAGATGTAAGGAGACATCTTTAAAACTTATAGTTAATTATAAGTGTATTAAAAATAAATGAAAATGTAAAAAAAAGTAAAAATATATTGAAATAGTAAAAGAAAAATGATAAAATGAGATAAAATATTTCAGGAGTGGGTGTATACATAATGATAACATATACGGATATTACTATTTCTCAAATAGATGATTATGAGAAAATATTAGAGAAACTCCCCGTACAATTTCAGAGTAATCCTTATCAGCGTAAGTGGATTGATGAATTGAAGTCTGCAGTGGGTCTTAAGTGTACAAGTTTATTGGTAGAATATCCATATTATGATTCAGAATATCTTAGTTCATATTATGAATTTTATGTAAAGAAGTTTCAGGATGTAGGGAAAAAGTGTGCGAGAATACATTTTTTATCTGAATCAGAAGAAGATGGATACATGGGGTATATAACGGTCAGTCCAATTAAACATTATGTTAATTTAAGTAAAAGTTATTTATCGCCTAAATTATTGTTGAATAATAAGGCATTTATTATGTTATCATCATTTAAGGCTAATTTTCTTGGGATACAAAAAACAGTAGATGCATTTCCGTGGATGCATCAATATAAAGATTTTTCTATGTGTGGACATGTAGCTATATGGTCAATTTTGAAATTTATGGGTAATAAGCATACGACTTATAAGGATATTAATATTGGGCAGGTAGTTGATAGTGTGCCAGAGCAGGTGAATCGTAAATTACCATCACATGGGTTGTCTTTATATCAGATGGCAGAAATTTTTAAGCATTCGGGAATAACGCCTCTTATTGTGGAAAAGGAAAAAGGCAGGGAAGAAGAATTTTATCGTGAATTATTTTGTTACATAGAATCGGGTATACCAATTGTAGCTGCCATGAATTCAAAAAATCATTCTATAGCAGTAATAGGGCATGGAGAATTAAATCTAGATTTGTTAGATGGAATGCATGGATTTGTGGATAGTTTTAATTTAATAACATCGCTTATTGGTAATGACGATAATAGTTTACCTTATCTTACAGTTCCTTTTGCAAAAGATGAAGTGGAGTCGGCATATACATTGGAAGATATTGATTTTATAATAAGTCCATTATATGATCGTGTGCATCAGGAATATAAAGTTTTATATAAGCAGGTTAAGATTTATCTCAGTACAAGTAACTTGAATATCAATCCTAATTCGGTAATTCGCATTTTTCTTGCAACGGCTAATTCTGTTAAAAGTTCTGCATTAGAAGATCAAGAGATGAATGATGTTTTGAAAGATATTATTTTACGAACAGAGATGCCTAAAATGGTTTGGTGTGTTGAAATATCAGATTATCAGGCATATAAGAGACGGAAAGTAACGGCAAGAATGATAATTGATAGTACGTCTCCAGATGGAGATCAAACTCCATGGCTGGTGGTTCATGATGGAGAAAAAGTTCGTTATTTGACTGATAGTCAGTGGTATGAAATCACGGAGAATATAACAGAATATAATATGTATCAGAACAATTTAAAGGAGGTTGAATCATGGAATTCATAGCAATTATTAAACAACATATGCAATACGAAGAAAGAGTCGTGAAGATTGAGTCTCCGAATAATGATGCGTATAATGATTCTGTTAAGGCGATTGAAAAGTGTTTAGAAGAGTTGCGTATTTCGAGAATTAAAGCATACAAAAATGCAGAAAGAGTAGTTATTGATTAAGGGGGAATGTAATTATGTTTGAAAATGAAAGAGTTTATAAACAATATATAGATGGAATGGATGAATATATACAGAATTTGACAAGACTACAAAAAGAAGATCCAGAGCAGGCGAGAAAGCAGGCACAAGCCAGTTTAAAAAGATCAGGTATTTTAAATAAGAATGGAATAATGAAGAAAGAGATTTGTAGATAGAAAGAAGAATAATGGATAATTACAATGTAATGTATGAAAAGTTGCCTAATTTGGTTTTTGGTTTTCATGGATGTAATAAAGATACATATGAAAAAGTACTATACAAGCATAAAGATTTGAAAAAAAGTGATAACAAATATGATTGGCTTGGAAATGGAATATATTTCTGGGAGAATAGTTATCAGAGGGCATATGAATGGGCGGAGAAAAGGTATGAGAATCCGGCTGTTTTAGGGGCAATTATTGATTTGGGCAGATGTTTAAATTTAACAGATGATCATACATCCAGTATATTACGACGTGGATACGAGATGTTAAAGATTAAATGTGAAACTACGGATAATGATATGCCACAGAATAGGTCAGGAAAGAGTAAAACAGATATATTACTTCGTGATTTAGATTGTGCTGTTATTCAGCAAATTCATGAATATAATTCAGAAACCAAACAACCGGGATATGACTCGGTGAGAGGAGTTTTTGAGGAAGGCGAAGAAGTTTATCCAGGTTCAGCTCTCCGTGAAAAGACGCATATACAACTTTGCATAGTTAATCCTAACTGTATTAAAGGATTTTTTAGTCCACGGAAAGTGAATCTGGAATATACTACTCCTTAAATTTTTAAGAAATGGATATGTTGCGATTTGACATTTTAAGAATAAAGGAAGTATTACAGAAATTGAGAGAAATCCCAATATTGTATTGGCCATTATTTCGACTGGTTCATTAGGAACATTATTGGTTACTGATGAGGTACAGAGAGTATTGATTATTATTTTAGCATTGGCACAGATAGTGACAGTAGCGAAACCTTATTTACCTTTTCAAAATCGTAGTTTCCAGAAGGGGTCTGACGATAGCCGGATGCTGGGCACATGCAAGACGAAGATATGAAGAAGCCGTAAAAGCCCTTCCGTCAAAGAGTCGAAAAAGCAGTATTGCATGGCAGGCATTGGAACAGATCCAGATGATATACCATGTAGATAATACATTAAAAGAGTTAGCACCCGAAGAACGAAAAAAACGCCGATAGAGTAGTGTGAAACCACTGGTGGAGGCCTATTTTGCGTGGGTAAAAGAGAAAAAAGCAGATGGAAGGATCTCAGAAAAGAGCAAGGCAGGAAGAGGATTGAGTTATTCAATCAATCAGGAAAAATATTTAAAAGTATTTCTGGAAGATGGAAATGTGCCGATGGACAATAATGCAGCTGAAAGAGCAATCAAGAACTTTTGCATTGGCCGGAAAAACTGGCTGATCATAGATACGATACGTGGAGCACAATCGAGTGCCATCATTTATAGCATTGCAGAAACAGCAAAGGCACACAACCTGAAACCGTATGAATATTTTGAATATTTGCTGGAAGAAATACCACAGCACATGGAGGACACAGACTTGAGTTTTTGTGAAGAACTGTTACCGTGGTCAACAAGTCTTCCTGAAAAGTGTAGAAAGCCAGAGAAAAAATAGACCGCCAAAAGGCGGTCAAAATTTAGTCAAGGTACTCGCTATTTGCCACTTACATAAGATAAGTATAAAAGAGACCAAAAACAATATAAGAAAAAAGACAGAGACGAAGCAGAGGGGAACTTTGTGCGCATTGGGTCCCAAAAGAGTAACAGTTGCGAGCAGAATGTCAGAGTAACATATTTTTTATAAAAATGCATGAACCAAAAAACTAAAAGTGAAATCTCTGATAAATAGATACATGGTTTACCGTGTACTGTAAAAGTAGTATAATTTAAGCAGAATTTGAAAGGAGTGTTTTGCATGAAAGAAAGTACAAAAGCCCATTTAGTAGATATTTATAACAGTATTCCTAAAAAAACAAAGGCTACTTGCTTAAAATTTTACTATCAATATCACAATGTTAATGTCAATGTATATTTTGACGCATTTGATAATCAAAGTGTAGTATTGAGCATTGTTCTTTCCGATAAAGAGAAATATTATTATACGCCTTTAAATATTTTGAATACTGGTATGATAACAGAGTATTTGAGTGAAATTCCTCCTCAAATACTTGAAAAGATTTTAGTTGACAATCATTTAGATGATTTCTATGAAAATATGGAAAACCATCTTTTAGAGGACAAACCATATTTTAATTACTATAATGAGGACAAATACTTTGTCAACACTATAGAATATACTAAAAGTAAATTAGATTTACCTTTCTGGTGGTATCTTCGTAAAGTACCTATGTCGGATGATGCTCTATATAAATTAAATGCTAGAGCAGATATTACATTTGATATATTACGAAAAATACAGCAAGAAGGATATACTTTAGTCAGAACACCAGATCCAGAAAAGCGAAAGGAACTTACTTTAATTTTGAAACAAATAGGAATCAAATTATCATAGACAGGGAGCAGTTGATTCGTAAGTGGTAAATAGTGAGTAACTGAAAAGTCTTAAAAGTTGAGTACTGAACTTTTAAGACTTTTAATAATCTTTAGGACTATTATGGCTCTGAGTGGGAGGGAAATCCAGTTACTCACTGTTTGTTTAGTGTAAAATAAAACTGTAACAAAACGCAACTCAAAACTGTAACACTTTCTGCAATAAAAAATCCATTGTAACACCCTAACAAATCCGTTATCCTTGAGTTTGACGAGAACTTAAGGAGGATAAAGAAAGGATGTTATCAATGGACGATATTAAGTATATCAAACGTTTGTATGAAAGGGAAGGGGTTTCTATCCGGGAAATCATGAGAAGAACAGGTTATCACTATGAGACAGTGAGAAAATACTTGGATATGGAAGATTTTAATGAGCCTTCTTATCCGCCGAGAAATTCTGTTTCTCTATTAGACCCATTAAAGCCAGTTATTGACCAATGGCTGACCGATGATCTAAAGGCACCACGAAAACAGCGACATACAGCCAAAAGGATCTATCAACGTTTGCAGGAGGAATATCCAGACCAGTTGGAAGTAAAGCTTCGTACAGTCCAGTATTATGTTTCTTCTAAGAAAAAAGAATTATATCAATCCCAGCAAAAAGCCCGCTTACCTCTGTATGATCCGCCTGGTGAAGCTCAGGTTGATTTTGGACATTTTTCATATATCAATAATTCTGGAGATATGGTAGAGGGCAGAAGAGGCAGGAGAAGAGCTTTGAGATTCCATCTGTTGGTAAGCTTCCTGCCGGAGAATTCTCTGCCAGTAAAAGAATTGTTTATCGGAGATGCCATTGGCTTTGCACCATGTGGTTTTTGGCATACCACTTGCAAGACATTCATTGATGATAGCTGTCCATTGTTCACAGTGTATTTTGTGTGTGATTTTATCCATAACATAACCTCCTGGGGTTATTATCTCATAGGAGAGAGGCTGTGTCATGGTACTCATGGTTTACCGTGTACGAAGTTATACAAAACACTTGCTCTTTTTTAGAAGATGTAGTAAGCTGAGTTTAAAGATACAGATGAAAATTATAAAAGCAATATACTTATTATGAAAAATACAATTATAAATACAATAAATATTTCAATATAAAAATAATTTGTTGTTTTTTATGTTGTTTTTAAGGGGGAATTAGATGAAAAAATTTTCAAAAGAAGCACTTGTTCCAGAGAATGATAAATGGGAGCTTGCAATAAAAAGATGTGATGATTTGTATAGTCGAAAGGATGATATTCGCGGTCCATTTGCAAGGGATTATACTCGAGTACTGCATTCGTTGGCATATCGGCGGTTGAAACATAAAACGCAAGTGTTTTTTAATGCAGCGGGTAATGATCATATTTGTACTCGTATTGAACATGTTCAGCATGTGGAGTCTGTGAGTAATACAATTGCGAAAGAATTAGGACTGAATGAGGAATTGACAAGAGCTATTGCAATTGCACATGATTTAGGACATGCGCCATTTGGTCATCAGGGTGAGGACGTAATAAAGAGATTAACCCAAAAATACTTAGAAAAAGATTTTTGGC
>ERZ1673747.701-NODE-701-length-45238-cov-8.770754_pt1 | contig 45238 bp, 38 predicted proteins | sample MGYA00580220_ERZ1673747 | MGnify/ENA primary metagenome ERZ1673747 (study PRJEB41218, sample SAMN15661769) | gut metagenome | host: Homo sapiens | place: Canada: London | collected 2015-08-20/2019-03-30 | study: EMG produced TPA metagenomics assembly of...
AGCACCTGACTCTTAATCAGGGTGTCCAGGGTTCGAGTCCCTGATGGTGTACCACCCTTGTGGTGTGCCACGAGGGTAAATAGTTGGTGTTTTTAACGGTGAGGGTCCACCCGTTCCCATTCCGAACACGGAAGTTAAGCTCACCAGTGCCGACAATACTTGTCTGGAGACGGACCGGGAAGATAGGTCAATGCCAACACAGAAGACCGCAGTCATTTGACTGCGGTCTTTTGCTATATTTGCGCCGTTTTCCGCGCCGCTGTGATACAATGGCCTGCCGTGGGATTTCAGACACGGCAGAAGAAAAATGCAGATCCGCTGTAACCTTTTGCGCGCAGCGGACTCTTATAGACAGAACATCGAGATGGGAGGGGCAAGGATGGACACGTTCGACGTCATATTTACAACCTACAGTCCGCTCGTGTTCCGCTACCTGCGCTCCCTGAGCGGCGATGCGGCCGTCGCCGAAGAGCTTACGGCGGAGACCTTTTACCGCGCCTACACCCATTTTGATTCGTTTCGCGGCGACAGCAAACTTGAGACGTGGCTGTGCGCCATTGCGAAAAACGCATACCTCAAGGACTGCCGGCGCAGCGCGCGCACGGTCGGCGCGGACGCGCTTGAGACCCTGCCGGCGGAGACTGACTTTGTCGAGCACTTTCTTGACCGCGAACAGGCGCGGCAGATCTACCGCCACGTGCACGAGCTGGGCGCGCAGTATAAGGAAGTGTTTTTGCTGCGCACGCTCGGCGAGCTGAGCTTCCGCGACATTGCGGACATCTTCGGCAAGTCCGAGTCGTGGGCGAAGGTCACGTACTTTCGCGCCAAAAACAAGATTATCGAACGAATGGAGGGATCGACATGAACCCGATCACCTGCGGCATGGCGGCGGATCTGCTGCCGCTCTATCTGGACGGCTGCTGCAGCGCCGACAGCCGTGCGGCGCTCGAGGCGCACATGGACGCCTGCCCGGCCTGCCGGGCGCAATATGCGCAGCTGCGGCGCGACCTGACGCCCGCTGCGCCCGCGGCGGAGGATCCCGGTACGGACGGGATCGCACGTGCTCTGGCGCGGAAAATGCGCCGCCGCAAGCGCTGCCTGCGCGCGCTCGGCGCGGTACTGGGCGTGTTGCTGGCCGTGTTTCTCGTGTTCATCGGCAAGACCTTCGTGATCCTTGGGCAGTCGGGGAGCATTGCTTCTGCCGCACTCCCGGCCGCTGCGACCGACCTTGCCGCGCATGAGGTCAGCGGCACGGCGGAGGAGGTCGGAGAGCATGTGTTTGCGACCGGAACGGCACGGCTCGTCGTCTCGGCGGATGCGCTGCCGGATGCGCCCGTGACGGTTCGGCTCTGGCAGGTGCGCGAGACGCGCGAAAACACCATGGTCGCAACGCTCGACGCAAGGCACCGATCGTGCATCTTCACGAATCTGCCGCCGCAGACGCTCTACGCCGTCACGGTGGACGGCGCGCCGGATGTGCAGCTCACCGTGCGCAGCCGGCTCACGTTCCGGGAGGCGTTTTCCCTCATGCTGCAGGAGCTGTGAGCCGGGATAGAAGCCGGGCAGAAATCGCGAAAGCCCCGCCGGAAAACCGGCGGGGCTTTTTGAGACTGTCAAAAAGTATTACTTTTTGACAAAAGGGGTTGCGGCCTGATTGCAGCGCACGCGCCGTCCGCCTTCGGCGGACGGCGCGCACGTTTGCAGGCCGAGAAGTATTTTCTTCGCCGCACATGTCGCCGAAGAAAATGATTGGTCTTTCTTTGCGCCAGCGGGCGCAAACTCTACGAGGTTCTTTGACAAGCTGGAAAGCCCCGTCGGAAAACCGGCGGGGCTTTTGGGGTGCTGCGAAAAGAAAGGGATCGGATCAGTATTTCTGCAGCGGGGCGTATTTCTCGTGCAGCTTCTCCTCGCGCTCGAGGTCGGACTCGATGCGTCTGTGGCGTGCGCGGATCTGCTCGTGGGTGTGCATATGCGGCACCTTGTACATGTGGTTCTCCTCGACAGCCTCAAACAGGTACGGACCGACGAAGGCGGGGTTCATGCCCTTGACGGTGATGTTGCTGTCGAACAGGCGGCGGTAATCCCAGTAGCTGTCGGTGGCGTAGAACGGGTCGCACGGGACGCTGTAGTCGGCCGGGCGGTGATCCTCGCTGTTGTGGATGTTCGTGTGCACATATTCGGGGCAGAACACGCTCACGCCCATCATGCTGTAGTCGGGGTCGTTCTCGGCGAGGTCGCGCACGGCCTCCGCGATGCAGACGGCGGCATGCTTGCTCGCAAGGTAGGCCGTGTTGTAGCGCAGGCCGGTGATCAGGCCGGCGATGGATGCGGTGAACAGGAAGTGGCAGGGCGTGCCCTGCTGCTTGAAGATGGGCAGCACCTCGTGCACGTAATAGGTCAGGCCGAGCACGTTCGTGTTCATGGCCCAGGCCCAGTCCTGAGGCGGATGGTTGTAGACCCAGCCGGCGGTGGCGATGCCGGCGTTGGCGAACATCAGGTCGAGCTGGCCGTACTCCTGCATGACGCGCAGGATGCTGAAGCGGACCTCTTCATACTTTGTGACGTCGGTCTTGATGGTGACGACCTTCGGTGCGCCGGCCTTCTCGCAGATGGCCTTGGTCTCCTCGAGACCCTCGGTGTTGATGTCGATGAGGGCGAGGCGCATGCCGCGCTTGGCAGCCTCTTCAGCGAAGGCGCGACCGATGCCGGTGGCGGAGCCGGTGATGGCGGCAACTTTGTTCTTGAATTCTTTCATGTCTTGACTTCCTTTCTGTTGTGATATGGTGTGGGTTGACGGGGCTCAGGCGAGACCCGGGAACAGGACGCACATGAGCGTGACGGCGGCGGTACCGACGGTCGTGGCGATGACGGTCGTCACGAACAGGGCGGGGTAGACCTCCTTGAGCTTCATGTGGCACATGGGCAGCAGCATGAGGATGCTGCCCGAATAGGGCATGGAGTCGAGCGTAGTGGCCGCAAACGCGGACACGCGGTGGATGGTGCTGGCCGTCAGGCCGAGCGCCTGCAGCTTCGGCGCGATGATCGGCAGCGCGACGAGCTGGCCGGTGGACGAGCCGCCGGTGAGCATGCACATGAGCGCCACAACGACCCAGCAGATGAGGATCGGCGCGATGCTGATGCTTGTGATGGCGGTGATCATGGACTGGAACGCGTCCGTGTTGGTGAAGACGCCGGCGAAGCCGCAGATTGCGGCGACGGTCATCGTCATGGGCACGGAGTCGACGGCGCCGCTGTTGAGCATGGCCTTGAGATCCCTGCGGCGCAGCTGCGGCCAGAACAGCACGAGAGACAGCGCGATGGAGCACAGTAGGCAGATGTTGATGTTGAGCTTCCAGATGTTGAACAGCAGGAAGAGGACGGCCATCGGAATGAGGGCGACGATCAGCTTCGGCTTGCTGCCTGTGCTGTCATAACGCGGGTCGAGCGGGTGGAGCTCGAAGTGCTCGCCGCGTTTGCGGGCGCGGTTGATGAGCAGGTTCATGATGACGAGGATCGCGGCGATCTCCGCCGCCGCGCCCACGAGACCGGGCACCAGCGCCACATCGGCCGCCGTGCCGAGCACGGTCATGGCGGCCACGTTCGTGACCTGCGGGCTGCCGGGCACGGTCAGCGTGAAGGTGAACGAGCCCGCGCCCAGAATGCCGAGGATGAACTTCTTCGGGATATCGCAGCGCTCGAAAATGACCAGCGCGATCGGGTACATGAGCACGATGACGACGCCGGCGATGATGCCGCCGAGGTTGAGGATGGTGCCGATGACCAGGATCACAGACATGCCGATGAGGTTTTTGCCGGTATTGCTCATGTTTTCCTTGAGCAGGCGGTTCATGACGGTGTCGGCGATGGTGTAGGCGGCGCCGCTCTCCGTGTAGATCTTCGACTGCAGGCAGCCGAAGAGGATCATGAAGAAGAAGCTCTTGACGGCGGTGAACATACCGCTGACATAGTCGCCGACGAGGCTGTCGATAAACGGCAGCGTGTTGCAGGCGATGACGACGCACGCGCCGGCAAATGTGGCCAGATAGACCGACCAGTCTTTATAGCAGAGATAGATAACGATCAGAAAACCAAGGATACAGCCGATGACGCCCAATGTTGACACCTCTTCCGATCGGGATTACACAGATTCGGCCTGCTTCTCGGCCGCATCGAGGGGCTTGCGATCCACCTTCGGGATCAGGTACATGGACGCAACGGCGACGCACGAGAGCACGATGCCATAGATGAACGAGGCGGTGTAGCCGCCGGTGGAGGCAACGAGCGCGGCGCTGATGCGCGGCGTGATGAGCGTGCAGAAGATCATGTAGCCGAACAGGGCCACACCGTAGATGCCGCCGGCGTAGACCGGACCGTAGGACTTGTTGATCGTGACGGGGTAGACGCTGTTGGTGGCGCCGAAGCCGAGGCCGAGCAGCGCATAGCCGAGGTAGAACATGAACAGCGACTTTGCCGCGATCAGGCAGATGGCGGACAGGATGCACAGCGCGCCGCAGATGCCGTAGACGTGCTTGTAGCTGATCTTGTCGCACAGCGCGCCGAGGAACAGGCGGCTGAGGGTGTTGGCGATGAAGTAGATCGACACGCCCAGCGTGGCCGCGCTCAGCGTGAAGCCGGCGTCGGTCATGTACACGGAGAAGCGCGGGAACATGATCATATACATCGTCGGGAAGAAGGCGGTGCACACGATCAGGTGCCAGATGGGACGGGTCTTGAGCGCGCGGCGCACGTTATAGCTCTCGAGCTGGGTCTCCGCGCTCGAGGCGGAGCCGGCAAAGCCGGCGGGCGTGTAGCCGACAGGCGCCTGACGGACGCCGAGTGCGCACACGACGCACACGACCAGGGACACGAGGCCGACGATGCGCAGCGTGGAGATGATGCCGGTGGACTGCACGAGCTTCGAGCAGATCGGCGCGAGGAAGGCGGACGAGCCGCCGGTGAAGGCCATGCACAGGCCGGAAACGAGGCCGCGCTTGTCCGGGTACCAGCCGGTGGAGACATAGGTAGCCACGGTGTAGGCGAGGCCGTTGCCGAGGCCCTGCAGGAAGCTGAAGGTCACATACAGCAGCCACGGGGCCGACTGCGGCACGAAGCTGCTGGTCAGTGTGCCGAGCGGGAACAGCACGGCGCCGAGCAGCATGGCGTTTTTTGCGCCGATCTTCGACATGAGCGTGCCGCCGATCAGGGCGCCGGGCGTCCAGCACAGCAGCATGGTCGTGCTGACGTTTGCGATGGCGTCTGCGGTCCAGTTAAAGTGTGCTGCCAGCGGGGAAACAAATACGGCTGCAGAGTTGGTCACGCCGGTGATGAGCAAAATCACCAGGCAGCGGATCAGGATTCCAAGGCGGTTGCGATCCATATTCTCGATCGTCTTTTCCATCGAGATTCTCCTTTCTATCATTGACATGGTCCTGCGCTCCGGCAGCCGGGCAGACAGCCGTCCGGAGCGCTCCGCACCGCCGCGACGGACGGCTGCGGAGCTGCGTTCGTGTGTCCCTGCGGGATACACATCGGTTTTGTTCGGTTGTGCCCATTATATTTGCTTGACAGGAAATCGACAATGTTTGCCGTGCACAGTATCCGGTCAAAATTTTGTCATAGAGACCAATCCGCATTTTGCTCCGGAAACCGTTTTTGACGCAAAAAACCGGACCGGAAAGCTTTGCCGGTCCGGTTTTCAGGCTGCGGCCGCCGTCAGAAGGCGACGTTGTTAAGATAGCCGTCGATCAGAAAAGACAGCTGGAGCGAAAACAGCAGCTCTGTCGTCGAAAGGTCGATCCCGCAGATGGATTCGATCTGTGCGATGCGGTAGTTGACGGTGTTGCGGTGCAGAAAGAGCCGCTCGGAGGTGTGCGCCTTGTTAAAGCCGCATTTGGTGAATATGCGCAGCGTCTGGTAGAGCTCCGCGCTTTTTTCGCGGTCGTAGTGGATGAGCGTGTCGAGCGCGGGATGCCGGATGAAGGACAGCAGGCTTTTGTCCTCGACCTGATCGAGCAGCGCGTAATACACGTAGTCCGAGAAAAAGAAGAGCTTCTGGTCCGAGCGCATCTGCTTGGCCAATTGCAAGGTCTGCAGCAGCATGTTATAGTGGAGTGAAAGCTGGTTGTTGGCCTGAAAACAGTTGCTGATGCCGACGATCAGCCGGTGCCCCTGCGTGTACTGCTCCAGCGCTGCGCGCTGTTCGGGCGTGATGGTGCCGCCGTCCGCCGCCGTCAGCAGCAGCACCAGATCGTTCTTGACCACCGAAAAGGCCGTCTTGCCGAAGATGGCCTGCATATCCGGAATGAGGCGGGATTTGTAGTAGGTCGGCTCTTTATAATAGACCGGCCGGATGATCGCCAGACATTTCTGCTCCGGAAAGCTCAGCTTGGCCAGCTTCATGCGGCGCTCCATGTCCACGTTCTGCGTGCCGGCGAGCATATCGGCAAAGATGTTGTTGAGCTGGGAGGCGCGGTAATCGATCCAGTTGCCGTTGTTGCTCCTGACGATACGCTCCTTTGCCGAGCTGGACAGCAGCGGGATGATCTGCTGCTCGGCCGCGCTGAACATGCCGGTCTTGCTCACGATGATGACGTAGCCCATCATGAAATTGTCGTAGACGATGCGCGTGCACAGCAGATAGCGCTGCATGTGCTCGCAAAAGAGTGTGAAGGGCTTGTCCGAGAGGGAATACTCGTTTTTGCGCCGCCGGTCCTCGATGTACTCCATTAGAATATCGCTGCAGTATCCCTGCTCGATGCTCCGCATCCACAGCGGGTAGTCCACATAGAAGTTTTTCGTCTTGGCCACGAGCTTTCCCGTGCTGTCGATCACGACGAACAGGTCGCCGGTGACGTCGGTCATTTTGGTCAGCACCCGGTCCAGCTCCGCACCGTTGCAGAGCATATACAGCACCTGTGTATAGAGCTGCTGGTCGGACTGCTGGTAGCTCAGCAGCTCCTTTACGGTCTGAAACAGCACGGCAAATTCACCGCGATCGATCATGGCGCTGTTCGTCAGTCTGCCCGCCAGCTCCGGCGGCAGCGTGCCGTAGTACAGCAGGTTGGTCGGCAGTACGGTGTCCGGTGCCAGCTGCCCCGCGTCGGCAAAATAGAGCGTTCCGGCCTGCACATCGCTCTGACCGGAGGCAAGGATGTTGACGTCCGCCAGCTCGCAGTCGGAACGAATGTCGATGTACATGAGCATATGCGGCTGACTGGCCGAATGCAGCTTTGTGATCAGTTCGGAAAATTTCACGGTCGTGCCTCCTCGGATATACTAAAATTGTTAAAAAAATATTTAACTCAATTATACTACACGGAGGGGTGCGGGCGCAACCGCTGCCGTTGTACTGCGTGACAAAAAAGCAGCGGGTCGTTGTGCACGGCACACAACGGCGGTCGTTTCCGCGTCGGGCAGGATCGTTGTGCACGGCGGCGGGATTGTCTGTCCCGCACAAAATCAAGCTTTTTTTGGTGTTTCGTGCATATGGAAATTCGTGAAACAGATGGTTAAAATATTTGCAAAGGCACGGATGCGGCGGCAGAATCCGCATCCTATGTCGTTCCTGCACAAGCAGACAGCATCGGTTTCGGAATCCTCCAAAGAAAGAGAAGAAACACCTCATGAAGTACGAAAAACTGTTTCAGCCCGGAAAGATCGGCAACCTCGAGCTGCGCAACCGCGTCGTGATGACGGCCATGGGCGCGCTCATGGGCGACTGGAACGGCTGCACCACGCCGGAGCAGATCCGTTTCTATGAGGATCGCGCCAAGGGCGGCTGCGGCCTCATCATTCCGGAATTCACCTCCGTGGACGCCGACAGCGGCCATTGCAACCCCATCCAGCTCGGCATCTATGACAGCCGGCAGATCAAGAGCTTCCAGCTCATCTGCGAGGCGGTGCATCGCCACGGCGCGAAGATCTTCATCCAGCTGCATCACGGCGGCCGCGAGGCGCCTCCGGCCTGCAACGGCGGCCGTCAGGCCATGGCTCCGAGCGTGGAGCTCAACTCCGTCGTCGGCCGCGCGACCATTCTGCCGCGCGAGATGACCATTGAGGACATTGACAATCTGGTCGAGAAGTACGTGCAGGCGGCGGTCAACTCCGAGCTGGCCGGTGCTGACGGTGTCGAGGTCCATGCGGCGCACGGCTATCTCGTGCAGCAGTTTTTGAGCCCTTACACCAACAAGCGCACCGACGAATACGGCGGAAGCATGGAAAACCGCTGCCGCTTCCTCGTGCGCATCCTCACCGGCATCCGCGCCGCCGTCAGCCGTGATTTCGTCGTCGGCGCGCGCATCAACGGCAATGACTTCGTCGAGGGCGGCAACGATCTCGCTGCCTGCACCGAGATCGCCAAATACCTCGAGCCGTATGTGGATTACTTCAATGTGTCCTGCGGCGTGTATGCCAGCGCACCGACCATGATCGAGCCGTGCTACAGCCCCGAGGGTTGGAGAAAGAATCTGGCCAAGACCATCAAGGCCGCTGTGCACGTGCCTGTCATCGCCGTCAACACCATCAAGCACCCCGAGACGGCCGAGCGCTTCCTGCAGGAGGGCGTGAGTGACTTTGTCGGCATGTCCCGCATGCAGCTGGCTGATCCCGACGTGGTCAAAAAGGCGATGGCCGGCCGCGAGGATCTTATCCGCAAGTGCCTTGGCTGCATGAACTGCAACAAGTCCGTCGTCGCAGGCAAGAACCTGCACTGCGCCATCAACCCCGTCACCGGCCGCGCCACGGTCTACGGCGACGAGAACCTGGTCAAGACCGGCGCCGGCCGCACGGTCGCGGTCGTGGGCGGCGGCCCCGGCGGCATGCAGGCTGCGCTCCTGCTGAAAAAGCGCGGTTATTACCCGGTCATTTTCGAGAGCCGTGACCATCTCGGCGGCAGCGCCGTGCTGGCCTCGAAAGCGCCGTGCAAGGGTATGGTGGCCGAGCTCATCGAGACCATGAAGGCCGAGATGAAGGAGTACCACATCGAGGTGCGCCTGAACACGCCCGCCACGGTCGAGACGCTGCGCGCGCTCGATCCCTACGGCGTCGTCGTCGCCTGCGGCGGCGATCAGATCGTGCCGAACATTCCCGGTGTGGACCGCAGCAACGTTTACTATATCGAGGATGTGCTTTTGCGCCGCGTCTCCTTCGAGGGCAAGAACATCGCCGTCATCGGCGGCGGCCATGTCGGCCTTGAGGTCGCGCACTTCCTGTGCGACAACAACAAGGTCACGGTCGTTGAGATGCAGAAGGAGGTCGGTGTCACGATCTACCGCACCGCGCGCTACAAGCTGCTGTCCCTGCTCGCCGAGAGCGGTGTGGAGGTCCTGACCGAGCACGCCATTGCCGGCGTGACCGACGGCGCGGTCGAGCTCAGGAAGACCGACACCGGCGGGGTCGTCACCCGCCCGGCCGATATCGTCATCATGGCGCTCGGCAATCGTCCCGACAAGAGCTACGAGCAGCAGCTCAAGGATGCGTTCGACAAGGTCGTCTTTGTCGGCGACGCCAACAAGGGCGGCACGATGGCCGATGCCACGCTCAGCGCCTACGAAAACTGCTGGTTCTTCTAAACCATACTGAATTTTTTATAAAAGGAAGGCTTTATTATGAAAAACAATCTGTTTGATCTTTCCGGCCAGGTCGCGTTCTGCTGCGGCGGTTCCTCCGGTCTCGGCCTTCAGTTCGCCAAGGCGATGGCCAACGCGGGCGCGGACATCGCGCTCGTTGCCCGCCGCACCGACCGTCTGGATGAAAACGCCAGGGAGATCGAGGCGGAATACGGCGTCAAGGTCTATCCGCATTACATGGATCTGCAGGATTCCAAGAGCATCACGGACTGCGTCAGCGACGTCGTCGCGCATTTTGGCAAGATAGACATTCTGGTCAATGCCGCCGGTATCCCGGGCGGCGGTGACCCGGCCACGCTCACGGACGAGTACTGGCTCAACGTCATCAACACCGACCTCAACGGGCAGTTCTTCACCTGCCGCGAGGTCGTGCGCCAGTCCATGAAGCCCAATCAGTACGGCCGCATCATCATGGTCTCGTCCATCCACGGCGTCTGCGGCCGTAAGGGCGTGGACACGGCACCGTATGCGGCGGCCAAGGGCGGCATTGTCAACCTGACGCGCTCGCTCGGCAACTCCTGGGCGCGCGACGGCATCACCGTCAACTGCATCTGCCCGGGCTATTTCCCGACGGAAATGACCGCGGCCTACATCGACGCGCCCTTCTTCCATCAGGCGCACCTCGAGTGCTGCCCCATGGAGCGCCACGGCGAGACCGGCGAAATGGACGGCCTGTGCACCTACTTTGCCTCCCCGGCCTGCAGCTACACCACCGGCCAGATCGTGTGTGTGGACGGCGGCTGGAGCGCCATCTGATCACTGCCTGATCCGGCTTTCGCCGCGGCGCATAGCGGCGAAGCCGTTCCTCTCCGCGTCGGGCGGCTGTGTATGCCCGGTCGCCCGGCGCGTCATGTTTCCCGTATCACCATGCGCATTTCTTCCTTTCATTTTCCCCCCACTCCATGGCATACGTCCCTTCTTTTTCTTTGCGCGGCAGCAGTTTTTGCTGCCGCGCAAAGCGCGTTTTGGCCGGCCGGCGGGGGGGCATTGCCGACGCTTTTCACGCCGTATTGGCTTGTTGTTTCGTGAGCACTTTTTTTGCCGCGAGCGCTCTCCGCATTCGGGGCAGCACCGATAGCGCGTGCGGCCGATGTGCATGGCTGCGCCTGAGTACGTGCGCTATTTTCTTATCCCGTCTGATCCGCCTGATACAAGGGCTGGTGTGCTGTGTGCGGTATTCTAAAAAAGCATATCCGCCGGGCGGTCGTATGGCCGTCCGGCGGATGTTGCTATGGTATGAAGATTTGGCGTTGGATGGAGGTCTCGCATCTGCTCAGCGGCACAGCAGATTCGCAACCGGAATCCCGACTGCGACGCACAGCACGACCTGAACAAGCATAAATACCAGCCCCCACTTGCATACCTGCCGGTTGTCTGTCCATCCGGAAGAGTATGCGACCGCTGCAGTCGGTGTGGCGGGGGGTGTTGCCCAGCCGTTCATTGCCGAAGAGGTGATGAGGATCGCAAGCATCATCGGACTCAGCAGCCCGCGGTACAGATTCATGCACAGCGGCAGCGCTACGGCAAAGACTACCGAGAGGGCAACGGAATTGGAGCAGAAATTCGTCAGCAGGTCCACGGCAAACACCATGATGATCGCAAATACCAACGGCGGCATATGGGAGAATGCCGGTGCCATGGCATTGGACAGCCATTCCGAAAGCCCAATATCCGCATTGCCCATGAACGAGCCCAACCCCATGATTGTGGCGATGAACAGGTAGGTCGGCCAGTTTACGGCTTTGACGGCATCGCCCCAGTCGAGGATCTTCTCGCCGTCCACCCGGACAAAATTCATGACAAACAGCGCCAGAAGCGGCGGATAGCAGTTGTTGATCTTGCTGAGCATCGGGTATGCGGTGGGCCAAAAATATTTGCTCAGCCCCGGCAGCAGCCACAAAAGCACACACAGCAGATAGATTATCAGCGACCATCGCTCTTTCTTGCGAAACGCGCCACAGGAGGCTGCCAGCCGGTCGTAGTCGATGCTGGTAAAGGCGGACACATCCGGCCTCCAGACAAAGCGCATCAGCAGGAAAATAACCGCAGCCGAGAGAAGCGATACGGGTGTTGTGACGGCACTGAAGGTAAAGAAGTCCATCGACTCACCGACATAGGATTCGTATAGGGAAAAGCCCTGGATGGTAACGGCGTGGGAGATCGGATTGGTGCCGTTAGAAAGCAGGGCGATGCTTACCGTGCCCAGAAGCAGCATGGATGACAGGCTGCGATCACGCCGGTGATCGAGTCCGATGCTCTCAAATATGCTCAGCAGGATTGGCAGAAAAATCATGATACACGTCGCCGACGAGAGCACGAGGTCGAGAATGTAAACCGACGCGAAATACATGGAAATGGTCCACCACGGACTTTTTCTTGCCAGCTTGTTCGTTAAAAACCAAATCGCAATGCGTCGCGCAACGCCGCTTTTGATCAGGGCAGCTGCCAGCATGAAGCAAAACAGCAGAAACACCGCAGTGCTGTTGCCGAAGGTCGCCTGTGTGACTTTCGCCGCGCCGAGTCCGGGCACAGTCGTGAGCAGGGCGAAGACGAACATGCTTGTCCAGTCCACGCCCCAGCTCAGAAACAGGATAATTGCCACGGCCAGAATGCCGAGGATCTGAAATCCGGCATCCGATAGTCCGGCCGGTGGTGGCAGTAACTTTACGGCGAAAACGATCAGCAGGGAGAGCACGAGTACGACCCATTTAATAGGGGAAGCTTTGTTTTTCATTTTTCATTCAGAAAGTCATGAGGCTCTCGACGTTTGCGCCAAGCTCAGCCCTGGTCTTTGTAGCGTTTGTCGTAGTTTTCCTGCACGGCGCGCACGGCCTGCGAAAGCACGTCGCAGGTCGGCGTTGCCACGCCGGCGATCTTACCAAAGCGGGAGATCGCGCCCGAGAGCGTGTTGACCTCCGTCTGGCGCTTATAGATCAACATATCCTGCGCGAGGGATGGATAGTAGTCGCCGTAGCTCGCAACGGTTTTGGGAATGTCGCTGACAAGTCCGGTATACAGATCGTCGGCAATGCCCAGTGCCTTTGCGCAGTCGCTCGCTTCTTTCAGGATCTGCTTGACCATGGCGAGGGCATTTTCATCTTCGTATACCTGCTTCATCGTCAGGCCCAGCACGCCGCACACCGTGTTGAAACCGCTGTTGGAGGCGGCCTTTTTCCACAGCGCCGGGCGCACATCGTCGAGATATTCGGGGTTCAGTCCGCCCTTGGCAAAGCAGTCCACGATGTACTTGCAGCCTTCCGCCGCGATGCCGCCGCCGTATACCGGGCCGAGATACATATTCGTGATCCCCTGTGCGGGGCGCGAATCGCACTGGGCGGGCGCGGTGAGCACCGTGCCGATGCGGCCGCAGCCGCAGCCGATCTGCGCCTCCGATACGAACTTCGCCAGATCGAGATCGTTGCCGAGACCGTTCTGCAGGGAGATGACTGCCGTCTTGTCTGTGATGCAGCACGCCGCGCTCGTCATGGCGGCGATGGTCGCAGTGGATTTGACGAGGATGATGAAGATGTCACACGGGCCGACTTCCTGTGCGCTGTATGCGGTGCGGAAGCCGGTCAGATGGTGCACGCCATTGTGGTCGGTCATGGTCATGCCGTGATCGCGCACGGCGTCCATGTGCGCCTTGTTGAGGTCGATCAGCCAAATATCATCTGCGCCGCCCATCCTGAGATAGGAGGCAAATACGCTGCCGGTAGCTCCGCAGCCGAGAATTCCGATTTTCATAGTTCATTATCTCCTTATGTAATAGACCGGCCGGCATGCGTCAGCCGCAGATGGCCGTGCCGAGCAGGTAGCCAAACGACATGGTAACGATCACGTGGATCAGCGCGGTGAGCAGGCCCCACTTCATCATGGACTTCGTGTCGACCCACTCGGAGCCATAGACGACCGCGGCTGTCGGGGAGGCGGGAGGCGCGGTCCAGCCGTTGTTCGCCGCACTGGTCACGAGCGTTGCAACGACGAAAACGCTGATGCGTCCGCCATAGATGCCCATTGCGAGCGGCAGCGCCACTGCAAGCATGACAGAGGCTGTAACGGTGTTGGACGTGAAGTTCGTCATCAGGTCAGCCAGCAGCACCATGACGGCGAGGAAGACGAACGGACTGACGTTGGAGAATACCGGAGAGAGCACGGAAGACATCCATGCGGGAATGCCGATGTCGGCATTGCCCATGAAAGAGCCAAGGCCCATGATAGAGGCGATAAACATGAACGAGGGCCAGTTGACTGACTTGACGGCCTCGCCCCAGTCCAGGATCTTTTCACCGTCGACCTTGATGAAATTCATGAGAAACAGCGCTGCGAGCGGCGGCAGGCAGTTATTGATCTTGCCGAAGAAAGCTGCAGCACCGGGCCAGATGTATTTGCTCAGGCCGGGCATCATCCACAAAAGCACGCAGACGATGTAGAAGAATACAGACCATTTTTCTTTTTTCGTCATGGGGCCCAGGGAGCTGGTCATGGCGTCGTAGTTGACATTCTTCAACGCGCTGACCTCAGGATGCCATACGAATTTCACCATCAGGACAAAGAGCACAACACACACGATGGAGACGGGAAAGGCGATGGCGCAGTATGTGAAGAAGTCCATGGCCTCGCCGGTGAAAGATTCATAGAACGAAAAGCCCTGAAGCGTGGTTGCGTGAGAGATGGGGTTGGCACTGTTGGAGATCAAGCCGGTGACCAGCGTGCCGAGCATGAGCGCCACGGCGATGGGCGCCTTGTCTTCTTTCTGAATGCCGACGCTTTCGAGGATCTCAGCAGCGATGGGCAGCATGACAAAAATGGTTGCCGCAGTGGACAGCACGAAGTTGAGCACGTAGTTTGCGGCGAAGAACATGATGACGGTCCACCAAGGGCTCTTGCGCGCGAGTTTGTTGGTCAAAAACCAGATCGCAATTCTGCGGGCGGCGCCGCTTTTTGTCAGGCACGCGGCGAGCATCATGCAGAAGACCAGGAATACGACTGTGTTGTTGCCGAACGTTGCCTGCGTGACTTTGGCAGCGCTCAGGCCGTCAACGGTCATCAGCGCGAAGACGATCATCATGCTGGGGAAACCGGTGCCCCAGGTCAGGAACAGAATGATCGCGCCGATCAGAATGCCAAGGACCTGAAAACCGGCCTGAGACAGGTCGGCCGGCGCCGGGATATATTTCGTGGCAAACATGAACAGCAGCGCAATCACCAGCGCGACCCATTTGCCCGCGGAAACGTTTTTTGTTTTTTGCATATGAACTCTCCTACCTGTTTCATTCATTTTCCTGTTTTGCGGCGGCGCGGCCAGCTGTGCGCGTTCCCAAAACTATGTTTGCTCCTCTCTCCCCGAGGGGCTTTGCTGCCCAACAGAGCCCCGGGAGGTACTTGAACACAGCTTCATTGTATAAAATGGTGTGAAACTGTGTCAAAACGGAACCGAAACGACAGGGTGCGTTCCCAAATAAGTACATTCTATCAGATTATGAACGGAAAGCCAATCCGGGCTCGGGCCTTTCGGCTTGTGCGTGAAATTGCAACAATTTTAACAATGGGATTTGCGTTGACAGGTTGATTTTTGGTCATTATAATCGAACGCAAGAGAGAAAAGAGGTGGCCATGATGACAGAAGGAAAATTTGATGCGGACATTGCGCGGCTGCACGAGATCAATCCGTTTCTTTCAAACACGGATCTTGTGTATACCATTCTGCGCGACCAGATCGTCAACCACAAGCTGCAGCCGGGGAAAAAGCTCAATCAGGAGCAGATCGCCATCGACATGAACGTCAGCCGCACGCCGGTGCGGGAGGCATTTTTCCGGCTGGAGACAGAGGGGTTTCTGGAAAAGGGCGCCCAGGGGTATACGGTGTACGAAATGAAGCCGGGCGATTACATGATGCTGCTGGATGTGCGTATCGCCATAGAAAGGCTGGCGACGCGGCTGGCCTGCTCGCAGATGCTCGGCTCCGAGCGGCGGCAGCTCGAGCAGAACCTCAGTGAGACGCAGCGCGTGCTTGACAGCGGCATCGGCAAGGCGTGGAACGGCGATTTTGACATCCTCAATCAGGTGCTGGCCGACCGGCTGTTTTATGAAATGGGGCAGCTGGACCATGCATTTCACCGCATGATCATCGCCGCGTCGCACAACAAATATCTGGTCAGTACCTACGACAGTATTGACCCGAAGATCCATTTCTTCCGCTACTCGGCGCTGAGCGTGAGCGCCTGCCTGAACATGACCGAGCGGCACAAGAAAGTCTTTGAGGCGATCGTTGCCCGGGACGAGGAGTTGGCCGAGCGCCGCATGGAGCGGCACCTGGCGCTGACTGTCCCGCGGGCGATGGGCCTGTAACGAGACCCGAAAAAGCAAGCACGGGAAAAAGCTTTGCACAAATTTTTGTGCAAAGCTTTTCTTTTGGCTTTTTTTTCGACACGGGTGGGTCATATGCGCTAATTTGGAAACAACAGCGGCCGGACGGCCCATCCGGCTGCTGACAGCGCGGCGCTGCGGCCAGCAGCAGACCGCTGCGCACAAGGAGTGATTTATTGAAGCGAATTCTTGTGATCAATACCGGCTCTACGTCTACAAAGATCGCCGTGTTTGAAGATCGGACCAAGTGCATGGAGCAGAACATCGTCCACTCGGTCGAGGTGCTGCGCCAGTGCGCGGATCTCAATGCTCAGCTCCCGCTGCGGCAGCAGGCGATTCTTGCTGCGCTGCAGGCCGGCGGACAGGACCCGGCCGGATTTGATGCCATCGCCGCTCGCGGCGGCACGTTCGGCATGGTGCAGGGCGGGGCTTACCTCGTGGATGAGGCACTTCTGGCTGCATGCCGCGCGCCGGTAACGAGCCATGCGTCCAATCTTTCGGCCATTCTGGCTGCGGCGTTTGCCGAAACCAGCGGCTGCAACGCGTATATCTATGACGCCGTGTGCGTCAATGAAGTGGAGAACATTGCGCGCATGACCGGCCTCAAGGAGATCAGGCGCCGTCCGTTTTCCCACGTGCTCAATACTCGCGCCACGGCGCGCGATGTGGCTGCGTCCCTCGGCCGCCGGTATGAGGACATGGTACTCATCGTCGCCCATCTCGGCGGCGGCATCAGCATCAACCTGCACCGCAACGGTCGCATTATCGACCTGTGCAGCGATGATGAAGGCCCTATGTCGCCTGAGCGCGCCGGCAAGCTCAACGGCAAGTCCTATGTGGACCTGTGCTACTCCGGCAAGTATACAAAGCCGGAAATGATGCGACACATCAAGGGAGAAGGCGGCCTCGTGTCGCACCTGGGCACCAGCAGCCTCATCGAGGTCGAGCAGCGCATTGCCGACGGCGACGCCTATGCACGCGCGGTGCTCGAGGCTATGGCCTACCAGATCGCCAAGGAGATCGGCGCGCTGGCCACCGTTGTCAGCGGGCAGCTCGACAGCGTCATTCTTACCGGCGGCTGCGCCTATTCGCGTATGCTCACGGATCTTGTCCGCGATCGCGTTGCCTTTCTGGCGCCGGTCACGGTCGTGCCAGGCGCCAAGGAAATGGAGGCGCTGGCCGAGGGCGTGCTCCGCGTACTCGGCGGCAAAGAGCCCGCGCACAGATACCAAAGCGCAAAGGAGTAAACCACATGTATCAGAAATTTCAGGATATTGTCGCCGCGGCACAGCAGCGCAGCCCCAAGCGGGTGATCGCCATTGCTGCGGCGGCAGATGAAAAGATGGTTCACGTTGCCAAGACCGTCACGGATATGGAGCTGTGCGACGTGATTCTCGTCGGCGATGAGGATGTGCTCGATGTGCTGCTCGCCGAGCAGGGCTTGCGGCCGGAAGCCGTCACGATCGTGGACGAAAAGAATTCCGACCGGCTCGGCCTGCGCGCCGTGGAGCTCGTCAGCTCCGGCAAGGCGGACATCCTCGTCAAGGGTAAGATGAATACCAGCGACTTTCTGCGCGCGGTGCTCAACAAGGAAGTCGGCCTGCGCACGGGGCGGCAGCTCAACGTGCTCACCTGTTACGATGTGCCAACAGAGCCGAAGCTGTTTTTTATCACCGACGGCGGCATGACCGTTGCGCCAGCGCTGGCCGACAAGGCCGAGATCCTGCACAACGCCGTGCCGGTGCTGCACCACATGGGGATTGCCGAGCCGAAAATCGCGATCCTCGCAGCGAACGAAAAGCCCAGCCCCAAGATGCCGGCGACTATGGACGCCAAAGCTCTGTGCGAGATGGCCGCGAGCGGCGAGCTGCCGGCGGGCATTTATGAGGGTCCCATCGCGTTCGACGTGGCCATGCGCCCGGAGGCGGCTGCCGAGAAGGGCATCACCAGCCGCGTGAGCGGGGACGTCGATCTGTTTCTCGTGCCGAACATCGAGACCGGCAACTGCCTTGGCAAGGCAATCGGCTATTTCGGCCACTGCCAGACGGCCGGCATCGTCGTCGGCGCTGCAGCGCCGGTCGTGATGTCGTCACGCGCGGCATCCATTGAAGGAAAAGTCACTTCCATCGCCTGGGCAATCCTGGCCTGCGGCGATGAGCAAACGGAGGAAAGATCATGAGAAAAGCATATATCAATCCCGAAAACTGCAAGGCCTGCGGGATCTGCATGGACAACTGCAGCCAAGCGGCCATCGCCATGACGGATGACATCAACAGCCACGGCTATAAGCACATTGCCGTCGATCAGAGCAAATGCGTTGGCTGCGGGATCTGCTACATCGTTTGTCCGGATGCAGTCTTTACGATCAAGGAAGGGGGTAACGAATAATGGGCGATATGGTAAAGGGCAACATTGCCGTTGCAGAAGCTGCCGTTCGAGCGGGTGTGGAAGTCTACGCGGGCTATCCCATCACGCCGTCCACGGAAGCAATGGAATATCTCTCCGGCCGTATGCCGGAGCTGGGCCGCACGTTTGTGCAGGCCGAGAGCGAGCTGGCCGGCATCAACATCATCATGGGTGCGTCCGCCTGCGGTCACCGCGTACTGACGGCCTCCTCCGGCCCGGGCATCTCCCTCAAGCAGGAGGGCATTTCCTACATGAACCAGATGAATTTTCCTGCCGTCATCCTCAACGTTGTCCGTTGGGGCAACGGCCTCGGTGCGCTCAACGGCTCGCAGACCGACTATCACAGAGAGACCCGCGGTGGCGGCAACGGCGATTATCGCAACATTATCCTCTGCCCAAGCACGGTGCAGGAGTCCGTGGACCTGATGTATGAGGCGTTCGACATCGCCGAGAAGTACCGCTGCATCGTCGAGATCATGTCCGAGAGCGGTCTGGGACAGATGATGGAACCGTGCGAATATCCGGAATTCCGCGAGCTGAAAAAGTGCGGCTGGGGTCTCGATGGCACCTATAAGGTCAAGCGCGGCGATTTTCTCGGCCGCGACCTGCAGAAGGAGTCTGACACGTACATGGCCAAGGTACGCGCCATGCGGGAAAACGAGCAGCGCTGGGAAGCCAAGTATACCGAGGACGCCGAGTATGTGTTCGTCGCCTACGGTCTGCCCGGCCGCGCCGTCTCCGGTGTGGTCGAGCAGCTGCGCGCCGCCGGGGAAAAGGTCGGCTACATTCGTCCGATCACGGCTTGGCCGTACCCGGAGAAGGCGTTCGCGGCGCTTGCGGAAAAGAATCCCGATCTCAAGGGCTTCATCTCCGTCGAGACCAACGGTGAGGGTCAGATGGTCGACGACGTCGCCCTGTACGCGAAGAAATACGGCATGGGTGCAGTGCCTGTGTACGTGCTGCCCTACGTCTGCGATATCCCGAAGGACGACCGCGTCAAAGCGGATTACGCGTGCATCAAAGCCGGCGAGATCAAGGAGGTCTACTGATATGGCAAAGGAACTCAAAGCACCCGAACTTATGAATTACGCCATGTTCTGCGGCGGCTGCGGCCACGGTGTGCTGCTGCGGCTGATTTGTGAATGCCTGGAGGAATACGGCCTTGACAAGAAGACCATTGCGGCCATCGGCGTTGGCTGCAGCTGCCATCTCAAGAGCGGCATCAATGTGGACCTCGTGCAGTCCCCGCACGGCAGAGCGGCCGCGGTCGCGACCGGCATCCGCAGAGCGGAACCGGACAAGTTTGTCTTTTCCTATCAGGGCGACGGCGATGCGTACAACATCGGCCTGGCCGAGACGCTCAACGCTGCCTACCGCAACGAGAATATCTGCGTGTTTACCATCAACAACGGCAACTTCGGCATGACCGGCGGCCAGATGGCATGGACCACCATGCCCGGCCAGAAGACGGCCACCTCTCCCAAGGGCCGCGACTGCGCGATGACCGGCATCCCGATCAAGGTACCGGAACTGATCGCATACAGCTTCACGCCCGCCTATGTCGCGCGTGGTGCCGTGACGACGCCGGCCGAGATCAACCGGCTCAAGGGCTATATCAAAAACGCCATCGAGGCCCAGCTCAACGGCGAGGGCTACTCCATGGTCGAGGTCATGTGCTCCTGCCCGACAAACTGGAATCTCAACCCCATCGACGCGAAACAGCGCCTCGCGGATGAAGTGATCCCCTACTATTCGCTCGGCGAGATCAAGAAGAGAGGAGAATGAGCATGAGAGAAATTGTTTTTGCAGGTTTCGGCGGACAGGGCGTCCTGACCGCAGGTCTGATCGTGTCTCAGATCGCGCTGTATAAAGGCTTTCACGCTACCTGGATGCCGGCCTATGGTGCGGCCCAGCGTGGCGGCACAGCCAACTGCACCGTCAAGTACGGCCCGGAGAAGATCACCAACCCCGGCCAGCAGAAGCCGGACCTGGTCCTGGCCATGAACACGCCGTCGTTCAAGAAATTTGTCGGCATGGTCAAGCCCGGCGGTATCATTCTCGTCAATGCCGACATGATGACCGAGGACACGAACGTTCGCGACGACATTCAGGTCGTCAGCGTGCACTGCAATTATCTGGCCGACAGCGTCCAGAATGCTAAGGGCGCGAACATCGTCATGATCGGCGCCATTACCCGCATCCTCGGCGACTTCACGCACGACGAGGGCGTTGAAGGCATGAACGATATGTTCCGCAAGAAGGGCAAGAGCAAATTCGAGGCCCAGAATGTGGCCGCCTTTGAGGCCGGCTACCATGCGCTGGAGAGCTGAGTATGAAGGTCACATTTGCGCAGGAAATGCAGCTGTGCAAGGCGCTGCTGGCCGCGCAGGGCATGCCCGCGGAGGACGCGGAGATCCTCGGTTCCTCCGTTGCCCATTCCGATTTTACCGGCATCTATTCCCACGGGCTGTCCCGCTTTTCCAACTATCTCAAGCGCTTCGCCAACGGAGCCATGAAGCCGGACGCGGCGCTGACCATCACGAATGATACCGGCTCGACCGTCGCCTATGACTGCGACAACGGCTGCGGCGTCGTGTCCCTGACGCACGTCTACCGCCAGATGGCGCCGCGCGCCAAAGAGCATGGCATCGTCATCGCCACCGGCCGCAAGGCTTCCAATATTGGCTGCGGCAGCTTCTATGCCGAGATGGCTGCGAAGGACAACCTCATGGCGCTGTTTTGCTGCAACACGATTAAGTGCGTCGCGCCGTTCGGAGGGGCCGACAGTCTGCTCGGCACAAACCCGATCATCGTGGCCGTGCCCGCCGGGGAGGAGCGCCCGCTGATCCTCGACATCTCTACGACCATCACCGCCATGGGTAAGATCCAGGCAGCGGCGCGCGAGGGCAAGCCCATACCCGCCGGCTGGGCACTGGATGAAAATGGTGCGCCAACAACGGATGCCGCCAAGACAAAAACGGTCGTGCCCATTGCGGGTCCGAAGGGCTACGGGCTGGCCGTCATGATCGAGGCATTCGCTGCGCTGCTGGCCGGGGCAAATTACGGCGCCGGTATCGGCGCGCCGAATAAGGGCGAGCACGAAAACACCGGTTTTGCCATGATTCTCGTCGATGTGGAAAAATTCATGCCGGTCGAGACCTTCAAGGCCAATGTCGATGCATATATCCGCTCCATCAAGGGCAGCCGCAAGGCCGAAGGTGTGCAGGAGATCCTCATGCCCGGTGAGCTGGAATATAAGCGCTACCAGCAGTATATGCGCGACGGCTATGACGTCAGCGAGGCGCTGGCCAAGGAACTGGTCGGTTATGCTGTGCGGTTCGGCCTCGTGCCGGATGGCACGGATTTCGAGACGTTTGTCCGCGGGCTCTGAGTGTGTTCCTTTTGCTTTGCCCCGGATCCTTTTCTCTCCGCACAGTCTCTCTCGCTGCGTGTTCACCCATTTCACCTTTTTCTGTTTGACATTTTTCGAATTTCCTCTCGGGGCAGAGCAAACGCCAAATAGCCTGCCGGCGGTGTCGCGAGCCGCCGGTGACGCGGCGGGCGTTGCGCGCCCGGAGACGGAAGCGCGCACATTCACCAATTTCATCCGCTGATTTTCGGCAGTATGACAAAAGACCAGCCGCCGCAGGCGATGCCTGCGGCGGCTGGTCTCGTATTTGGGGAAGTGTGTTCAGCCGTGCTTTTTCACCCGGCGCTTGCCGGTCATGTGCTCGACAGTCAGGCACAGCACGGTCGTGCGCGGGATGACCGCCGTGGAAAACGGGAAGTCCGGCGCGCGGTACTGCGCCATGAGCGCACGCAGCGCGTGCTCCTTGCCGCTGTCCGGCACGACGGTGATGCGCCCCTGACCGATGACGCTCTCATACGTCATGGTGCAGTTGCCGTGCTCGTCGTCGAGGATGAGCTCGTGCCCGCGGTCCATCTCGAACGATGCGTTCGGGTTTCTGGCGATGAGGTCATACTTCGTGCCGGTATCCGCACCGTGAAAGTACAGCCGGACGGTCCCGCCGTCGGCCTCAAGGCCGAAGTTCAGCGGCAGGATGTAGGGATACGGCTCGTCGTGCAATGCGAGGCGGCACACGTCGCACCCGCGCATGACGGTGATGAGTTCGTCAAAATCTGTGATCTCGCGATCTGCTCTGCGCATGAAAATGCTCCTTTCCGATCAGCCGATGGGCGTGCCGAGGCGCGCCAGCACGTCCTGAAAATACTCCGGCAGCGGGCAGGTGAACGTCACAAGCTTGCCTGTGCGCGGGTGGATGAATCGCAGCGCGCGCGCGTGCAGGCACTGTCCGCTCAGCCCCTTTTCCGGCCGCTTATGCCCGTAGACGAGGTCGCCGAGCAGGGGATGACCGATGTGCGCCATGTGCACGCGGATCTGGTGCGTGCGGCCGGTCTCAAGCTCGCAGCGGATGTGCGTGTAGCCGTTGTAGCGTGCGATGACCGACCAGTGCGTGACGGCGCGGCGGGCGTTTTTTTGCGTCACGGCCATGCGCTTGCGGTCCGTCGGGTGGCGGCCGATGGGCGCGTCCACCGTGCCGGCATCGTCGCGCAGATTGCCGCAGACGACGGCCTCATATGTGCGCGCCATCGTGTGATCGGCCAGCTGCGCCGAGAGCGCCAGGTGCGCAAAGTCGTTCTTCGCCGCGACGAGCAGCCCCGACGTGTCCTTGTCGATGCGGTGCACGATGCCCGGCCGCCGCTCGCCGCCGACGCCGGAGAGACTCTCCCCGCAGTGGGCGAGCAGGGCGTTGACGAGCGTGCCGTCCTCGTGGCCGGGCGCGGGGTGCACGACCATGCCGCGCGGTTTGTTGACGACGATGAGGTCCGCATCCTCGTACACTACGTCCAGCGGCAGATCCTGCGCCACGAGCTCCGAGGGCGCGGCATCCGGCAGCGTCACGACAAACGTGTCGCCGGGGACGGTTCTGTAGTTTTTCTTCACGGGCGCGCCGTCTTTTGTCACCGCGCCCTGCGCGAGCAGCCGCTGGGCGGCGCTGCGCGTGAGCCCGGGCAAAGAGCGCGCGAGGAGAGCGTCGATCCGCTCGGCGCTCTCCTGTGTTTGAATCGTTCGTTGTTCCATTAGAAATCCGAAAACTCCGCCAAAATGTCGTCGAGTGAGTACGCTGCGCCGTCGGCACTGCCGTCCGTGGCATCGTCCGGCTTGGGCGTTTCCGGCTCGGCGGGCGCAGCGGGCGTGCTGTTGAGATAGGCCAGCAGCGGGTCTGCCGCCTCGGCCGCAGGCTGCGCTGCCGGTTTGGGCTGCGCGGGGGCTGCCGGTTTGGGAGCCGGGGCTGCCGCCTCGGGCGCGGCGGGTGCTGCCGGTTTGGGTGCGGCGTCGGGCCTGCGCTTTGCGGGCAGGTGCAGCCTGCGCGCCTTGGGCGCGTCAGGCGCTGCCCCGGTGCGCTGCTTACGCGCGGCTTTCGGCGCGGCGTCATCTGCCCCGTCGTCCCCGCGGTAGAAGATCACGTGCAGGCACAGCGTGATGCCGGCCACGACGATGAACACGTCCGCCAGATTGAACACGGCGAAGCGCACGAAGAGGAAATTGAACATGTCCACGACGTAGCCGCTGAGGATGCGGTCGATGCAGTTGCCGACCGCGCCGGCGAGCACCAGCACGACCGACCAGCGGCCGACCTTGCCGTGCACGACGTTGCGCCGCAGGCAGAACACCGCGATGGCGGCGAACACGAGCGTGAAGAGGATGAAGATCCAGTGCGGCGCGTGCTCGAGCATGCTGAACGCGGCGCCGTTGTTATGGATGTTCGTCAGCTCCAGCACGCCCGGAATGAGCGTGACGTGCCCGGTGTCGAGCGCGATGTTGACGGTGACCCAGTATTTGAGCCCTTGGTCAGCGATGAGGATCAGGATGGCTACGATGGCATACCACATAGCGGTTCCTCGCTTTCGGATCAGGATTTTGGGATCGGGTGATTACTCCGCCTGCTGCGCGGCCACGACCGCGGCGCAGCGCGGGCACAGTCCGGTCTCGGGGTCGGCCTGCTCGGAGTGCATCCAGCAGCGCGGGCACTTGGTGCCGGGCGCGTTGTGCACGGAGATGTGCAGACCGGGGAAGTTCGTGCCGGTGCCGGTGACGGCGTCGGCCGGCACGTCGCCGCCGATGAGCGCCTGCGATACGATCAGCAGCTCCGGCAGGTTCATGCTCTGCACGTCGTCGAGCGCGGCCTTGGCGGCGTCATCGTCGGCGCGCAGCGTCACGGCTGCCTCGAGCGGCTTGCCGATGCGCTTTTCGGCGCGGGCGGCCTCGAGCACACCGTTGACGTCCGAGCGGACGCGGATCAGCTGATCCCACCGGGCAAGCTCGCTCTCGCTGAGCGCGTAGGCATCGAACGGCTGGTTCATGACGTTGAGCAGCACGTTGCGCGCATCGTCCTCGGCGCGGTGCGGCATGGCCAGCCAGATCTCGTCGCAGGTGAAGGCGAGGATCGGCGCGAACATCTTCGTCATGCTGTCGAGGATGAGGAACAGCGCCGTCTGCGCGCTGCGGCGCTCGAGTCCGTTGCGCTCGTCGCAGTAGAGGCGGTCCTTGATGATGTCGAGGTAGAAGCTCGAGAGCTCCACGACGCAGAAGTCGTTGATCGCGTGCGAGATCACGTGGAACTCGTAGTTGTCGTAAGCCTTGGCCACGCGGCGGATGAGGTCGTTGAGCTTCGTGATCGCCCAGCGGTCGAGCGGGAGCATATCCTCCGGCGCGACGAGGTGCGCGGCGTCAAAGCCGTCGAGGTTGCCGAGGCAGTAGCGCGCGGTGTTGCGGAACTTGAGGTAGTTTTGCGTCAGCTGCTTGAAGATCTCCTTGGAGCAGCGCATATCGGCATGGTAGTCGGCGCTGCCCGCCCAGAGGCGCAGCATATCGGCGCCGAACTCGTTGATGATCTCGGCCGGGTCCATGCCGTTGCCGAGGGACTTGTGCATGGCGCGGCCCTCACCGTCGACCGTCCAGCCGTGGGTCAGGCACTCGCGGTACGGAGCGCCCTTGCCGAGCGCGCCGACGGCCACGAGCAGCGACGACTGGAACCAGCCGCGGTACTGGTCGCCGCCCTCGATATACATATCCGCCGGCCAGAAGCCCTGGTCGCGCTGCATGGCGGCGACGTGGGTAGAGCCGGAGTCGAACCAGCCGTCGAGCGTGTCGGTCTCCTGCGTGAAGTGCTTGCCGCCGCAGTGCGGGCAGGTGAAGCCCTCGGGCAGGATGTCGGCAGCCGGGCGGTCGAACCAGGCGTTGCTGCCTTCCTTTTCGAACAGCTGCGCGACGGCCTCAATGCTCTCCTCGGTGCAGACGGGCTTGTGGCAGTCGTCGCAGTAGAACACCGGGATCGGCAGACCCCAGCGGCGCTGACGGGAGATGCACCAGTCGGCGCGCTCGCGGATCATGGCGGCCATGCGCTCTTTGCCCCACGCGGGCAGCCAGCGCACGTTCTCGCACGCGGCGACCGCGTCCTCCTTAAAGGAGTCCACGGAGCAGAACCACTGCGGCGTGGCGCGGAAGATGATCGGGCTCTTGCAGCGCCAGCAGTGCGGATAGCTGTGCACGATGTCCTCGGATGCGAAGAGCGAGCCGGCCGCCTTCATGTCTGCGAGGATGATGGGGTTGGATTCCTCCGTGGTCAGTCCCGCATACTTGCCGGCGTAGTCGGTGTGACGGCCCTGATCGTCCACGGGCACGACCATGTCCATGCCATAGCGCTTGCAGGTCAGGTAGTCGTCGGCGCCGAAGCCGGGCGCGGTGTGCACGCAGCCGGTGCCGGAGTCCATGGTGACGTAGTCTGCCAGTACCAGACGCGAGGTCTTGGGCAGGAAGGGATGGTCGGCGAGCATGTTCTCAAAGAATTCGCCGGGGTGCTGCTCGAGCACCTCGTAGCTGTCAAAGCCGCCGATGTGCATGACCTTCTCGGTCAGCGCGTCGGCCATGACGTACACCTCACCGTTGGGCGCCTGGACGAGGTTGTACAGCTCGCGCGGGTTGAGCGCGATGGCGAGGTTGCCGGGCAGGGTCCAGATCGTGGTCGTCCAGATGACGAAGAAGAGCTTGCTGTGCTCGACGTTCGGCAGCTTGCCGAGGTCGTCGTGCATCGGGAACTTCACGTACACGGTCGTGCACGGATCGTCCTGATACTCGATCTCCGCCTCGGCGAGGGCGGTCTCGTCGTGGGCGCACCAGTACACGGGCTTGAGCCCCTTGTAGATGTGGCCGTTGCGGTACATCTTGCCGAACACGCGCACCTCTTCGGCCTCAAAGCCCTTGTTCATGGTCTTGTAGGGGTGCTCCCAGTCGGCGACGACGCCCATGCGCTTGAAGCCGTCCATCTGGCGGTCGATGTATTTCTGCGCATAGTCATGGCAGGCGCTGCGGAAGTCGGCGATGCTCATGGCCTTGTGGTTGAGCTTCTGCTCCTTGATGATGGCGCTCTCGATGGGCATGCCGTGGTTGTCCCAGCCGGGGATGTAGGGCGTGTAGTAGCCGCGCATGGCGTAGGAGCGGACGATGAAGTCCTTGAGCGCCTTGTTGAGCGCGTGGCCCATGTGGATGTTGCCGTTGGAGAACGGAGGGCCGTCGTGCAGGCTGAAGCGCGGCTTGCCGTCATTCTTTTTGAGCATTTCGTTATACAGATCCATGTCGTTCCAGCGGCGGAGCATATCGGGCTCACGCTTGGCGAGGCCGGCGCGCATGGGGAAGTCTGTTTTCGGCAGGTTGATCGTGGCGTTGAAATCGTTCTTGGACATGGTAAAAATCGTTCTCCTCTCAGAGTGGTTTTCCGTTAAAATTGTGCAGGGCGGTACGGCACCGGCCGTCCCGCCCTGGTTGATTGCTGTTCACTCAGCTGTTGTGCAGAAAGTGATAGAGCTGCGTGGCGTCATCTGCTGCACTGTCGGCCGCGGCATCGTCAGCTTCCACGGGCTGCGCCTCCACGGGGGCGGCGGACACGGTTTCTGCTGCATACACGGGCTCTGCCTGCACAGGCTGCCCGGCGGTCGGAGCTTCCGGCTGCGCGGCAGGCACAGGCTCGGCCGGCGCGGCGGGCGCAGGCTCGGCAGGTGCGGCGGGCGCAGGCTCGGCAGGTGCGGCGCTCGCGGTCGGGCGCGCAGCCGCGCGCGGCGCGGACGCTGCCTTCGACCCGGCGACACCGTCGAGATACTCGAGCTGCGTCAGGCACAGATTGCGCACATCTTCCAGGAATTTCGCGCAGGAGGTCTTTGCGTTGAGGAGCTTGGCTTCCTCGTTGGCGGTTTCGTGCTGAAGTCCGCCAAGTATTCGGTCGGACGTGTTCTTGGCCTCGCTGAGTATCTTGTCGGCGCGGGCCTGGGCATCGTCCTCTATCTGCTTGCCGACCTTCTGGGCCGACAGTATGGCCAGACGCATGGCGTCTTCACTGGCGCGGTACTCTTCTATCTTATCGACCAGCACCTTCATCTTGCCCTTGAGCACAGCGATCTCTTTCTGCGCGTTGGCAAGCTCGGTGGCCACTTCTTCCTGATAGTTCTGCACAGCGGCCATGTCGTAACCGCCGAACATCGCTTTTTCAAAGGTTTTTTCCCGAATATCCTGAGGAGTCATGTTGGAAAGTCCTCCATTCTTTCTGATGGTATACTACTCGCGGGGCTGTCAGGGACAGTATGCCCGAATGTTACAGGTGAAACTCGCCCGACTCCATGTCGTCGAGCTGGTCGCCCATGAGGTCGACGTTGAACGGCGTGATGATATACGTTGCGCTGGCGACGCGGCGGATCTTGCCGTCCTGCGCGTAGGCGACGCCGGACAGGAAGTCGATCAGGCGGCGGGCGATGTTCTTGTCCGTCTGCTCCAGATTCATGAGCACGGCGCGGCGATCGCGCAGATGGTCGGCGATCTCGGCCGCGAGCTCAAACTGCTTGGGTGCGACGAGCACGACCTTGAGCTGGCCGCCGCTGTTGAGGTTGACGACCTTGTCGGCCACGCGGCTGTCGCCGCGGGCGGTGTAGCCCGGCGCGGGGCGCTCGGGCTCTCTCACCGGCTCGGAGACCGGGTCGTCGCGGATGAAGGAGCTCTGCTTGGCGGCGGGCGCCGTGCGGCGTGCCGGCCGTGCCGGAGCGGGACGCTCGGGCGCGGGCGCTTCCGCGACCGGGATCGCCTCATCCTCATCGTCGAAAAACTCGTCGTCGTCATCGTACGGACGCGTCATTTTCTTCAGTTCATCCAAAAAGCCCATGCAGGGTCCCCCTTTATCTACCGGCGGCTGCTGTGTTGCCGCTGTGTTCTCTTTTCAGGTGCGGCGGGCGGCGCTCAGTGCCGGGAATAGTCCCGCGCGCCGAAGATCGACGAGCCGACGCGCACCATGTTCGCACCGGCGGCGATGGCGTCCTCAAAATCCCCGCTCATACCCATGGACAGAAAGTCCATAGAAACATTATCGTATTTTTTTCTGCCGATGTCAACAAAAAGCTCGTGCATTTTCGTAAAATATGCATGATTTCCGTCGGAAGTTTCTGCCACGGGCGGGATCGCCATCAATCCGCGCACGCGAATGTGCGCGCAGGCGGCGGCGGTTTCCAGCAATTGCGGCAGTGCGTCGGGATCGACGCCGCTCTTGGCGGCCTCACCGCCGATGTTCACCTCCAGCAGGATATCCTGCACGGTGTCCTGCATGGCGGCGCGCTTTTCGATCATGGCCAGCAGCTCCGGCGAGTCCACCGACTGGATGAGATCGACCTTGCCGACGACCTGCCGCACCTTGTTGGTCTGCAGGTGGCCGATGAAGTGCAGCGGTGCGCCGGTGTAGGCGCCCTCGGCGAGCTTTTCGGTCATCTCCTGCACGCGGTTTTCGCCGCAGGCGTCGATCCCGGCGGCGACGGCCTCGCGCACGCGCGCGGCGTCGTTCATCTTTGTCGCTGCCACAAGCGTGATGTCCGCGCCCGTGCGCCCCGAAAGGCGGGCGGCGGCGTCGATGCGCGCGCGGATGGCGGCGATGTTTTCGGCAATGGTGCTCATTGTGGGTGGTGCCTCCTTATTTTATGACCTGTCCGTCGGACAGCCCCTTGCCGCTGACGACGATGTCGTTGCCGGCGCGCAGGGCGTTGCTGTCCGTGCTCTGGGCGACGAGACAGTAGCTGTCGGTCTGGTAGATGATCTCGATCGGTTTCTTCTCCAGCTGCGCCGCCGTGACGACGTAGACGAAGGTCTGCCCGTCGTCGTCCATGTGCACGGCCTTGAGCGGTACGCGCAGACCGGTGTGCTCACTGTAGACGACGTCGGCCGTGGCCTTGCGCATGGCCAGCGTGTCGGCCAGCGCATTGTTGCACGCGAACACGACCGCGACCTCGCCGCTGCTGTCCGGCTCGCTCTTGCTGAACACGGTGGCCGAGACCGTGCCGCTGTAGTGCTGCGGGAAGTCGAGCGTGGCGCTGCCGCCCAGATTCAGGCGGTCGGCGTCGGCCTTGCTCATGACGGCGGCGAAGTACCATTTTTTCGCCGTGACGAGCTTGCCGATCGTGTTTGCGGGTGTCGAGGGGCTCGTGTGCTCGAGCGCGGCCACGCCGTCTGGCGTGAGGTTTTCAAGCGCCGCCGGGCTCAGCGCCTCATAACCGTCCACCGTGGAGGTGAACAGCCCCGCCGCCGGGGCTGTGATGCTGCCGCGGCCGACGCCGGCCTTTTCCAGCTGGTGCAGCTCGGCATTGAGCGCGTCAAGGTCGCTCTGCGAGACGGTTCCCGTCGAGGCGCCGAAGAGCAGCGAGCTGAGGTCCATGCAGATGTCGTCAAGCTCGGACGCGCTGCCCGCGGAGACGGCGGCGTTGAGCTGCAGGATGGCGCTGTGGACGCTGCTGTCAAGCTCGGATGCGCCCGAGGCGCTGCCCGCGCGTGACAGCAGGCTCGAGACGTAGGCGATCTCCTTTTTGAGCTCGCGCGCGCGGCTGGCGCTGTCGAGCGCGGCCTTGGAGTCGACGCCGATGGCGATCTCGCCGTCGCGCGCGACCTGCTTGCCGTCGTCCACGGACAGGGACAGAAACTCCTTGTCCGAGGCGATGATCTGCTCCTCGCGCACGACGATGCCGCTGGCCTGTCCGCCCTCGCTGACGGTCACGAGCACCGCCGGTGCGGTGGAATACGACTGCTGCGTGGAGCGAAACAGGTACACGCCCAGATACACGGCCATGGCCGCGAAGAGCACGAACATGGCGATGTTCGTAAAGGTATTCGTTTTCTTCAAAGCCTGCCCTCCTTCCGGTGGGGGGCGGCGGGGAGATCACGCCTGCAGCTCGAGCGTCACCGCCCGCACCGGGGCGACCGTCGAGATCGCGTGCTTGTAGATCATCTGCTGGCGGCCGTCGGCCTCGATGAGCACGGCAAAGCTGTCAAAGCTGCGCACGATGCCGCGCAGCTGAAACCCGTTCATGAGAAACAGGGTCACGGGGATCTTCTCCCGCCGGATGTAATTGAGGAATGTGTCCTGAAGATTCTGTGTCTTTTGCATGATCGCCGCTCCTTTTGCCGGAGCGGACATATATCGACTTATCATAGCACAAACTGCCGCTCCGTGAAATAGTGAATTTATACAAATCCGGCGAAAATGGCAGTTTTCTCCGCATCTGTACAGGCCACTATTCTATACCGCGTCCGGCCAAGAATTGCGTCGAACGGCGGCAGGCAAGGTCCATGTCCGGCGTTTTTTCGTGCCGCAGCCAGAACAGCTGCGCATCGCGCCGCAGCCACGTGAGCTGGCGCTTTGCGTACTGCCGCGAGGCGAGCCGGATGGCGTCCGCGGCCTCCTGCGCCGTCGCCTCGCCGCGCACGGCGGCCACGGCCTCCTTGTAGCCGATGGCCTGCATGGCCGTGCAGTCGGCCGGGATGCCGGCGGCCAGCAGCGCGCGCACCTCGTCGAGCAGCCCCTGCTGCATCATGATGTCCACGCGCCGGTCGATGCGCGCATAGAGATCCTGCCGGTCTGCGAACGTGAGCGCGATCTTCGCCGCGTCGTAGCGCGGCGGCACGGCGCGGGTCTCGGCGTCGTGCTGCGTGATGGTCTTGCCCGTGAGGATGTAGACCTCCATCGCGCGCACGATGCGCTTTTTGTCCGCGGGGTGGAGCTTTGCCGCCCGCTCGGGGTCAAATTTGCGCAGCTCGCCGAGCAGACCCTCGCCGCCGATCTCGTCGTAGCGCTCGCTCAGCTCCTGCCGCAGCGCGGTGTCGGCCGTGCCGTCGGCAAAGGTGCGCCCGGCGATGAGCGAGTCGATGTAAAGCCCCGTCCCGCCGACGACGATCGGCAGTTTTCCGCGCGCGAGGATATCGTCCACGCAGGCGGTCGCTTCCGCCGCGTAGCGCGAGACGGAGTAGTTCTCCGTCGGGTCGGCGATGTCGATCATGTGGTGCGGCACGCCCTGCATTTCCTCCGGCGTGGGCTTGGCCGTGCCGATGTCCATGCCGCGGTAGATCTGCATCGAGTCGGCCGAGACGACCTCGCCTCCGAGCCGCTGCGCGAGCATGACGCCCAGCGCGGTCTTGCCCGAGGCGGTCGGGCCGGTAATGACGACCAGTTTTGGCTGCATCCGGCAGCCTCCTTTCTATAAGCGCAAATTCAGAAAGATTTTATTGAAAAGTATTAGAAATGTGTTAAAATGAGACCATATCCCAGTATTCAAGAAGGTGAACCCATGAAGATCAAAATTTCTGCCGACAGCACCTGCGATCTCTCGCCGGAGCTGATCGCGCGCTACAACATCGGCATCACGCCGCTGTACATCGTACGCGGCGACGAGACGCTGCGCGACGGCATCGATGTGCGTCCGGAGGAGCTCTACGCCTACGCGAAGGCCACGGGCAAGCTCTGCCAGACCGCGGCGGTGAACGTGTCGGACTATTATGCGTATTTCAGCGCGGCGCGCGCCGAATATGACGCCGTGATCCACTTCACGATTTCGAGCGATATGTCCGGCTGCTATCAGAACGCCTGCATCGCGGCGCGGGAGTTTACGAATGTCTACCCCGTGGACGCGCGCAACCTCTCGACCGGCATCGGTCATCTGGTGCTCGACGCGGCCGAGATGGCCGCGCAGGGCATGGATGCGGCCGACATCGCGGCGGCGCTGGAGAAAAAGCGCGAGAAGCTCGATGTCAGCTTCGTGCTCGACACGCTCGATTATCTCGTGCGCGGCGGGCGCTGCTCGTCACTCGCGGCGCTGAGCGCCAATTTCCTGCATCTCAAGCCGTGCATCGAGGTCAAGGACGGGAAAATGGGCGTCGGCCGCAAGTACCGCGGCAAGCTCGAAAAGTGCTATGTGCAGTATATCGAGGACCGGCTCAAGGGGCGCGACGATATCGACTGCCACCGCATCTTCATCACGGATTCCGGTATTTCGGACGAGACGAAGGCCATGCTCGAGCGCGTCGTGCGCGCGTGCCAGCCGTTTGAGGAAGTGTACCACACGCAGGCCGGCTGCACAGTGTCGAACCACTGCGGCCCCGGCTGCATGGGCATTTTGTACTACCACAAGTAAATAAAGTTGTACAGTCTGACAGGGAGCGCGTTGCGCTCCCTGTTTTTACACGATGCGCTTAAAGAGCTTGTCCAGCTCGCGGCGCGTGAGCGTCACGGCGACGGGGCGTCCGTGCGGGCAGTATTTCACCTCGCCCGCGCACACCGCGTCCGCCAGACGCAGCAGCTCCTCGGGCTCTGTCTGCCAGCCGGCCTTGATGGCCGCCTTGCACGCCACGGTCTTGAGCACCTCGTCGCGCACGGCCTGCGCGTCCGTGTGCGCGCCGTGGCGCAGCTGCGCGCAGATCTCCTCGAGCGCGGGCAGTGCGTCGCCCGCGTCGATCTGAGCGGGCACGCCGCGCAGGATGTAGTCGCTGCGGCCGAACGGCTCGAGCGTGAAGCCGAGCTCCGCGAGCGTGTCGCCGTGCTGCTGCAGCACCTCCGCGTCGCTCGCGTCGGGCGTGAAGGGCAGCGGCTCGAGCAGCGTCTGCGACGGGATGTCAGCGGGGTTCTGGCGCAGGCGGTCAAAGTTGATGCGCTCGTGCGCCGCGTGCTTGTCGATGAGGATGAGCGTATCGCCCTTTTCCACGAGGATGTAGGTGTGCATCGCCTCGCCAATCAGGCGGGCGGGCGGCGTCTCCGGCGGCACGGCGCGCGCGAGCGGCGACGGGGTCTCCGCTTCGGTGCTCTCGGGCTCGAGCGCGGTCTGCACGCCCTGCACGACCGGCTCCGGCACGGGCTGCGCTGCCGGCACTGTGCGTGCGGGCGCGGGGAATACCGGCGGCGGCGTCACGCGCGGCGCTGAAAAGGCCGACGCCGTCGGCGAGCGGAACGAGACCGCCTCCTCCGCTGGGGCGGCGGGGGCATAGGTGCGTGCGCCGGAAAACGCCGGCGCCGCGGGTGCTGCGCTCCGGCTCGGTGCGGCGGGCAGGAAGGGGTCCGCCTTGGGCGCGGGCGCGGATGCCGGCTCGGACTTGGGCACGCTCGGCTTCGGCGCTGCGGCTGCGGGGGCGCGCTCTGCCTCGAGCGCTGCGCGCGCGCCGTAATACACGGCGTCGAACACCGCGCGCTCGTGCGAGAATTTCACCTCGGTCTTTGCCGGGTGGACGTTCACGTCTACGGCCGCGCAACTGAGCTCCACATACAGCACGCACGCGGGAAACCGTCCCACGAGCAGCGTGTTGCGGTAGGCCTGCTCGAGCGCGGCCTGCAGCGCGGCGGATCTGATCCAGCGGCCGTTGCAGAAAAAATGCTGCTGCGCGCGGCTGCCGCGCCCGGCGGAGGGGGAGGAGATGAAGCCGTGCACGCGCACGCCGTCGACCTCGCCCTCACAGGGCAGAAGTGTCTTTGCCAGCTCACGCCCGAGCAGGCTGTATACGCAGCTGTCGAGCTTGTTGTCGCCGGGGGAGAAGAAGACCTCCTCCCCGTCGCGGATGCAGCGCACGGATACATCCGGACGGCCGAGCGCGCACCGCAGTGCCGCGGCGGCGCAGGCAGCGCCCTCCGCGCGGTCGGTCTTGAGAAACTTGCGCCGGGCGGGCGTGTTGTAAAACAGGTCGCGCACGATCATCGTCGTGCCCTCGGGGCAGCCGGTCTCGTACATATCCTGGATCTCGCCCGCGTCGAGCGTCATGTGCGTGCCGCCCGGCGCGCCGCGCCGCCGCGTCGTGAGCGTGATGTGCGACACGGCGCTGATCGCGGCCAGCGCCTCGCCTCGAAAGCCCATCGTGCCGATGGCCTCGAGCCCCTGCGCGTCGTGCAGCTTGCTCGTCGCGTGGCGCAAAAACGCGATGCCTGCGTCCTCGGGCGTCATGCCGCAGCCGTCGTCGGTCACGCGCAGGTAGGTCGCGCCGCCGCCGCGCAGCTCCACCGTCACGGTGCGGGCCCCGGCGTCGAACGCATTTTCCACCAGCTCCTTGACCACGGAGGCGGGACGCTCGACGACCTCGCCCGCGGCGATCAGATCCGCAAGATGCGGAGAGAGAATTTGAATATCGGGCATGGTTTGCCCTCCTTTGTGCACAGTCCGCGGGAAGCGAACTTCCCGCGCGTATATTATAAAGGATTGGCATTGAAAATTCCACCGCGAAATGCTACAATATTCTATCACACTTCAAATTTTACCCGGATATATCCGGACAGGCAGGAGCATTGCATGAGCTATCAGAGAGTAGAGATCCCCGAATCGGACATCCAGCACCAGCTGGACATCTGCGCGCAGCTGCGCGCGCATTTTTCTGCCGGCGGCCATCAGCCGCTGGCCATGGTCGATACCTACGGCTGCCAGCAGAACGAGGCCGACAGCGAAAAGCTGCGCGGCTATCTGCGCGCCATGGGCTTTGATTTCACGCAGGACGAATTCGCGGCCGACGTCGTCGTCATGAACACCTGCGCCGTGCGCGAGCACGCCGAGACGCGCGTGTTCGGCAACGTCGGCGCGCTGACGCACACGAAGGCGCGCAATCCCGAGCAGATCATCGCGGTCTGCGGCTGCATGGCGCAGCAGGAGCACGTGGCCGAGAAGCTCAAAAAGTCCTACCGCATCGTTGACCTCGTCTTCGGACCGCACGAGCTGTGGCGCTTCCCGGAGCTGCTGCGCAGCGTCTGCACCGAGCACCGGCGCGTGTTCGCCATCGATCCGGCGGACGGCAGCGTCGCCGAGGGCATCCCGCGGCAGCGCGACGGCAGCGTCAAGGCGTGGCTGTCGATCATGTACGGGTGCAACAACTTCTGCACCTACTGCATCGTGCCGTATGTGCGCGGGCGCGAGCGCTCCCGCCACCCGGAGGAGATCGTGCAAGAGGCGCGCGAGCTCGTTGCGGCGGGATACAAGGACATCACGCTGCTGGGGCAGAATGTCGACTCCTACGGCCGCGACCTCGACGAGGACGTGGACTTTGCCGACCTCATCCGCAGCATCAACGCCATCCCGGGCGACTTTGTCATCCGCTTCATGAGCAGCCACCCGAAGGACGCAACGGAAAAGCTCTTTCGCGCCATGGCCGAGTGCGAAAAGTGCGCGCACCAGATGCACCTGCCCGTGCAGAGCGGCAACGACCGCGTCCTGCACGCGATGAACCGCGGCTACACGCGCGAGAAATATCTGGCGCAGGTGGCGCTTGCACGGCAGTATATGCCCGACCTTGTGCTCACGACGGACATCATCGTGGGCTTTCCCGGCGAGACGGACGAAGAGTTTCAGGACACGCTCTCGCTCGTCGAGACCGTGCGCTATGACGCGATGTTCACCTTCATCTATTCGCCGCGCGTCGGCACACCGGCGGCAAAGATGCCCGACCCCTACACCCGCGCGCAGAAGCAGGTGCGCTTTGACGCGCTCGTCGCATCGGCCAACGCCATCTCTGAGCAGAAGCACCGCGCCTATGAGGGCAGCGTGCAGCGCGTGCTCGTCGACGGGGCGGACGGCCGGGGCGACTATCCGCTCACGGCGCGCACGAAGGGCGGCCGGCTGGTGCATATGCGCGGCAGCGAGGCGCTCGTCGGGCAGTTCGTGGACGTGAAGATCACCGGCAGCAATACCTGGGCGCTCTACGGCGAGGAGGCGTGACATGGCGGAACTGACGCCGATGAAGCGGCAATATTACGAGATCAAGCAGCGCAATCCCGACTGCCTGCTGTTTTTCCGGCTGGGCGATTTTTATGAGATGTTCGACGACGATGCGCGCCTGGCCGCGCGCGAGCTCGACCTCACGCTCACGACGCGCGACCGCAACGTCGAAGACCCCGCCGAGCGCACGCCCATGTGCGGCGTGCCGTACCACTCGGCCGAGGCGTACATCGGCCGCCTGATCGCCAAGGGCTACAAGGTGGCCATCTGCGAGCAGATGGAGGATCCCGCGCTTGCCAAGGGGCTGGTCGAGCGGGACATCATCCGCATCATCACGCCCGGCACGGTCACGGAGTCCTCGATGCTCGAGGAGAACAAGTCGAACTATCTCGGCGCGGTGTATCTGAGCGCACAGTCCGGCGGCACGGCGTTCTGCGACCTCTCGACGGGGGAATTCTGCGCCGCGAGCTACCCGGCCGACGCCGTGAGTCACATCCTCAACGAGCTCGGGCGCTTTGCCCCGCGCGAGGCCGTATGCGCCGACGCGGCGGCGGAAAATGACGACATCCGCACCTTCCTCACCAAGCGCCTCGGCAGTCTGGTCGAGGCGGGCGGCGACCGGTTTGAATACATGGCGGCGGCTGCGCGCGTGTGCGAGCAGTTTGACGTGCAGAGTACGGATGCGCTCGGCCTCGGCGAGGCGCCGGCGGCCGTGTGCGCGGCCGGTGCGCTGCTGGCCTACCTGCACGAGACGCAAAAGTGCGACCTCGGTCACATCCGGCGGCTGGAGCTGCTGGGTGACGACCACTACATGGAGCTCGACTACACCACGCGCCGCAATCTGGAGCTGACGGAAAACCTCCGCTCCGGCGAAAAGCGCGGCAGCCTCCTCTGGGTGCTCGACAAGACGAAAACGCCCATGGGCGGCCGCCTGCTGCGCACCTGGGTCGAGCGCCCGCTGCTGAGCCCCGTGCAGATCCGCCGCCGCCTCGGCGCGGTGGAGGAGCTGGTGGGCGAGAGCGTGCTGCGCAGCGAGCTGATCTGCTGCCTGCGGGAGATCGGCGATATGCAGCGCCTTGTCTCGCGCGCGGTGTACGGCTCGGCCAACGGGCGCGACCTGCACGCGCTGGCGCTCTGCTGCGCGCAGCTGCCGCAGCTGACGGCGCTGCTGCAGAACGTGCACAGTGCGGCGCTGCGCGACATCGCGCAGATGGACACGCTCGCCGACCTCTGCGCGCGCATCGACCGCGCGATCTGTGACGAGCCGCCGTTTTCCGTGCGCGAGGGCGGCATCCTCCGCCCGGGCTACAGCGAGGAGGTCGACCGCCTGCGCAACGTGCGCGACCACGGCGCGCAGACCGTTGCCGAGCTCGAGCAGCGCGAGCGTGAGCGCACGGGCGCAAAGAAGCTCAAGGTCGGCTACAACAAGGTTTTCGGTTATTATATCGACATTCCCAACAGCGCGGGCATCACCGAGCTGCCGGAGGACTATATCCGCAAGCAGACACTGGTGTCGAGCGAGCGGTATTTCACGCACGAGCTCAAGGAGCTTGAAAACACGCTCCTGACGGCGCGCGAGCGCATCGCGGAGCTGGAGTACACGCTCTTCAACGAGGTGCGCCAGCTCGTCGCCGACGAGGTCGCGCGCGTGCAGGCGGCGGCGGACGCCGTGGCGCGGCTCGACGCGCTGTGCTCGCTGGCTGAGACCGCCGTGAAGAACAATTACGTCTGCCCCGAGGTGGACCTGTCGCGCACGCTCGACATCCGCGAGGGGCGTCACCCCGTCGTCGAGCAGGCGCAAAAGGACAGCCTCTTCGTCCCGAACGACACGTTCCTCAACGATGCCGATGACCGCGTCGCCATCGTGACCGGACCGAACATGGCCGGCAAATCCACCTATATGCGCCAGACCGCGCTCATCGTGCTCATGGCGCAGATGGGCTCGTTCGTTCCGGCGAAAAGTGCCGTCATCGGCGTGGTCGACCGTGTGTTCACGCGCATCGGCGCGTCCGACGATCTCGCCGCCGGACAGAGCACGTTCATGGTCGAGATGAGCGAGATGGCCAACATCCTCCGCCACGCCACGGCGCAGAGCCTGCTCATCCTCGACGAGATCGGCCGCGGCACGTCGACGTATGACGGCATGGCCATCGCGCGCGCGGTGCTCGAATACTGCGCAGACCCCCGCCGCCTCGGCGCCAAGACCATGTTCGCCACGCACTACCATGAGCTGACCGCGCTCGAGCAGACGCTGCCCGGCGTGCGCAACTACAACATCACGGCCAAAAAGCAGGGCGGCACGCTGCTGTTCCTGCGCAAGATCGTCGCTGGCGCGGCCGACGACAGCTACGGCATCGAGGTCGCAAAGCTCGCCGGCGTGCCGGACACGATCATCACGAAGGCCAAGACCTACCTGCGCGAGCTGGAGTCCGGCGCGGCGCAGCCCGCCGCCCCCGCGCACCCGGCGCAGGACGATGCGCAGATGACGCTCGGCGACGCCGCCGGAGACGTCATCGCCGAGCAGCTGCGCGCCATCGACCTCAACACCATCACGCCGCTCGAGGCCATGCGCCTGCTCTTTGAGCTGCAGCAGAAAGCGAGGGGCTGATATGCGCAGAGCCAAAGCAGAGTGGAGCGATCCCATGCCCCGCGGCGCGCGCATCGCGGGCTGGGTCTATTTTCCCATCCACGTGGCCGTGCTGCCGCTGACGATCGGCGTGCTCCTCATGGCGGTGCTCGGCAAGCTGCCGTCGGACGTGACGTGCAACGTTCTGTATTACCTCATCGGCCTCGTGTTCACGCTCGCCGTCATGTGGCGCTTCCTGCACCGCAGCTATGACACGATGGCCGGCAGCATCCTGCGCTGCATCGGCATGATGCTCGCCGCCTACGGCATCGACGTGCTGCTCTCTCTCGTGCTGCAGCTCGGCACGGGGCTCATCGGCGAGCTGCCCGTGCCGAACAACGACGCCGTGACCGGCCTTGCCAAAGTGGACTATAAGCGCATGATCGCCGTCGCGGTGCTCATGGCGCCGCTCGTGGAGGAGTGCCTGTTTCGCGGCGTGGTCTTCGGCACCATCCGGCCGCGCAGCCGCTTCTGGGCGTATGCCGTGTCGATCGCGCTCTTTTCGCTCTACCACGTCTGGCAGTACGTCGTCATGTACGGCGATCCGAAGCTGCTGCTCTCGGCGCTGGCGTATGTGCCGGTGTCGGCCGCGCTCACGTTCTGCTATGAGCAGACGCGCTCGATCTGGCCGCCGGTGTTTTTCCATATGTTTGTCAATGCGCTCTCGCTCGCGGTGCTCGCCGGGTGAGGATAGGGAAAACCGCCGCTTTCCTGCATGGGAAAGCGGCGGTTTTTTATGCTTTTGTTTTCTCGTACACGCAAAACTGATAGCCCACGCCGTCATGCTCGGCGCGCGGCTCGGCGGACACGCAGCGCCACGCGGGGTCGGCGTCCAGATCCGGGAAAAACACGTCCGAGTGGGGCGCAGCGTCGATTTTTGTGACGTATACGCGCGTCATGTGGGGGAACATCTGCCGGAACACGCTGTCTCCGCCGATGACGAAGCAGCGCGCGTGCTGCGCGGCGGCAGCCACGGCCTCGTCCGGGGAATGCACCACCTGCGCGCCCTCGATCGTGATGTTCCGGCGCGAGAGCACAAAGTTTTCGCGGCCGGGCAGCGGCTTTCCGCCCGGAAAATCCTCCAGCGTGCGCCGACCGACGATCACGGCGGCGCCCATCGTCAGCTCCCGGAAGCGGCGGCGGTCGGCGGGGATCACGAGCGGCTGTGTGCCCTTGGCTCCGATGCCCCAGTCGGCATAGACGGCAACGATCGCATCCATGGCAGGCCCTCCTTACACCGCGATGGGGATCTTCCCCGTGAACTCGCTGTATTCGTAGCCCTCGACCTGGAAGCTGTCGCGGGTGAAGGCGTAAAAATCGTTGACGGACGGGTCGATGAGAAACTTCGGCGCGGCCTTGGGTTCGTTTTGGATGATCTGCTCGATGACCGGCACGTGGCGGTCATAGATATGCGCGTCGGCAATGACGTGCACCAGCTCGCCCACCTGCAGGCCGGACACCTGCGCAAACATATGCACGAGCACGGCGTACTGCACGACGTTCCAGTTGTTCGCCGCGAGCATATCCTGGCTGCGCTGGTTGAGGATGGCGTTGAGGGTGTTGCCCGAGACGTTGAAGGTCATCGAATATGCGCAGGGGTAGAGCGCCATCTCGTGCAGATCCTCGAACGTGTAGATGTTCGTCAGGATGCGGCGGGAGGCGGGGTTGTGCTTCAGGTCATAGAGCACGCGGTCCACCTGGTCGAATTCGCCCTCGGGATACTGGTGCTTTACGCCGAGCTGATAGCCGTAGGCCTTGCCGATCGAGCCGGTCTCGTCGGCCCACTGATCCCAGATGTGGCCGCGCAGGTCGTGGATGTTGTTTGACTTCTGCTGCCAGATCCACAGCAGCTCGTCCACGGCGGTCTTCCAATAGGTGCGCCGCAGCGTCAGCAGCGGAAACTCCTCGGACAGGTCGTAGCGGTTGACGATGCCGAACTTCTTGACCGTGTGCGCCGGAGCGCCGTCGTCCTCCCAGTGGGGGCGCACGGTCCGGTCGGTATCCCAGACGCCGTTTTCCAGTATGTCGCGGCAGTTGCGGATGAATACCTCGTCTGCGTAGCTCATGATTCGGCTCCTTTCGAAAAAACAATGACATATCAGTTTATCACACAGACGGCGGAGTTGTAAATGGCGAAAGCCGAAAACGCGCCGCACCGCGGTTATTTTACGAAAGGCATAAAAATGCAGGGTAAATTTGGTCAAAATGCCACGGAGATTTGACACGTTTTTTGCACACAGACCGTCCCGTTTTCGGCTGCGGGATGCTATAATCAAAGAAGCGATACCCTAAATCATGAAACGGAGGATATCACATGAAGCACATGAAGAAATTGCTTTCTCTGCTGCTGGTGCTTTGCCTGGTGCTGAGCCTGAGCTGCACGGCATTTGCGGCCGGAGCGGAAAAGCCGCTGGACGGAAAGACCGTCATCCTGCACTCGAACGACGTGCACGGTGCGATCGATCTGTACGCGGCCATGGCAGCCCTGAAGGCGGACTATGAGGCGCAGGGCGCGGAGGTCATCCTTGCCGACGCCGGCGACTACAGTCAGGGCACCGTCTATGTCAGTGTCAACAAGGGCGCGGACGCGGTGACCATGATGAACGCGACCGGCTATGACGTTGTCACCCTCGGCAACCACGAGTTTGACTACGGCTATGCGCAGCTGGTGGAGAACATGAAGGCCGCCAAGTTCCAGGTCCTGTGTGCCGACGTGCTCGGTGCCGACGGCAAGACCATCTATGACGCCAACACCATCATCGAAAAGGGCGGCGTGAAGATCGGCTTCTTCGGTCTCGAGACGCCTGAGGCGCAGACCAAGGCCAACCCAAAGCTCATTCAGGGCCTGAAGTTCCTCGCCGGAGCGGACGGCAAGGAGCTCTATGACTGCGCGGCCGCACAGGTCGCGGACCTGAAGGCGAAGGGCGCAGACCTCGTCGTCTGCCTCGCGCATCTGGGCGTGGACGAGAGCTCCGAGCCCTACACCTCTTATGATCTGGCCAAGAACGTGCAGGGCATCGACTTCATCATCGACGGCCACTCCCACTCCGTCATGACCGCCGGCCCGAACGGTGAGCCCATCCAGTCGACCGGCACGGCCTTTGCCAACATCGGCGTCATCACCATCGACAACGCCACGAAGAAGATCCTGGGCAACGACCTGATCAAGGTTGCTGATTACGAAAAGCGCGACGAGACCGTCGCCGCGGCCGCCAAGGCCATCAAGGAGCCCATCGACAAGGCCTACGGCGAGAAGTTCGCCGTGAGCGAGGTGGCGCTCAACGGCACGAAGGCGCCCGACGGCAACCGTGACTCCGAGACCAACCTCGGCGACCTGATCACGGACGCCATGCTCTGGAAGGTGCTTGCCGACGCGGAGATCACCGTTCCGGAGGAGAACGTGGTCGCCATCACCAACGGCGGCGGCATCCGCGCGAGCATCGGCGTGGGCGACGTCACGAAGAAGGACATCAACACCGTGCTGCCGTTCGGCAACACGCTCGCCGTGGTCTACGTGAAGGGCTCCGAGCTGCTCGAGGCGCTCGAGGCCAGCACGTACTGCACGCCGGAATCCATCGGCGGCTTCCCGCAGGTGGCGGGCATGCAGTTCACGGTCGCGACGTATGAAACGTACGACAAGAACGACGAATCCTATCCGAACTCCACGTACTACGGCCCCAAGACCATCAACCGCGTGACCATCGGCTCGATCAACGGCAAGGACTTTGACCCCGAGGCCACCTATGCCGTCATCACGAACAACTTCGTGGCCGGCGGCGGCGACACGTACTATGCGTTTGCCGCAGCCACCAACCAGTTCGACACCGGCCTGCCGCTGGACGAGGTGGTCATGGAATACATCACCAAGGAGCTCAAGGGCGTGATCGGCGAGACCTATGCCGAGCCTGCCGGCCGCATCGTGGTTGATCAGGGCGTCGCCCCGGCGATCGCCGATGTGCAGAGCATGGTCATGGGCGAGGCTTCCTACACGGCCGAGAGCTACAAGGCCTATGCCGCTGTCGAGGCCAAGCTGGCCGCCGCCGAGACCGAGGCCGAGCGCGTGGCGCTGTGCGCCGAGCTGCGCGCCGCGGTTTCCGGTCTGAAGGTTGTTGAAAACACGTTTGACGACGCCACGAGCGGCTGGTATAAGCCCGCCGTCGACTTTGCGCAGGCGTCCGGCCTGATGTCCGGTATGGGCGACAACAAGTTCGCCCCCGACGTCACGACGACCCGCGCCATGGTCGCGCAGGTGATGTATGAGCTCGCCGACGAGCCCGACGTGTCCGGCCTGACCTGCCCGCTGAGCGATGTCGACTCCACCGCGTGGTACGCGGATGCGGTCATCTGGGCCTACAACGCCGGCGTGGTCAGCGGCTATGAGGACGGCACGTTCCGCCCGGGCCGCGCCATCACCCGTCAGGAGATGGCCGTCATGTTCTACGGCATGCTCTTCGGTACGGATTCCATCCTCGCCGAGGATGACATCAAGCTCGCCCTCGGCGCGTTCAAGGACGGCGACACGGTCGCTTCCTGGGCACGCGAGGCGGTCGCTGTCTGCTACATCAGCGGGATCATGGTCGGCGACAACGGTTCCTTCAAGCCGACCGACCTGCTCAGCCGCGCGCAGCTCGCGCAGGTGTTCCGCAGCTTCTACGAGACGCAGCTGACCTTTGCGCTCGACGAGCTTCCGGCTGCGCCCGACCAGCCGAGCGCGCCCGAGCAGCCCAGCATGCCCACCGCAGCGTAATTGCAATCCCCCCCCGCCCGCACGGAGACCCGTGCGGGCGGTTTCCTTTTTGTGCGTTTTGCGCATGGGATCGTGCTTGACAATTCCGGAAAACCTTTTACAATATAGGGCGAACCGATCTGAAGAGTCTACAAGGAGGTTTTTGATATGAATCTGAACAAATATCTGGACATCGCACCCGAGGTGCAGCAGGCGCTCGCAGACGGCCGCCCGGTCGTCGCGCTCGAGAGCACGATCATCTCCCACGGCATGCCCTATCCGAAAAATGTGGAAACGGCGCTGCTCGTCGAGCAGACCCTGCGCGACAACGGTGCAGTGCCCGCCACCATCGCCATCCTCGGCGGCCGCCTGAAGGCCGGCCTGTCCAAGGAGGAGATCACCTACCTCGGCAAGAGCGGGCGCAAGGTCGCCAAGGTCTCCCGCCGCGACCTGCCGGTCATCTGCGCGCGCGGCGCGGACGGCGCCACCACCGTCACCACGACGATGATGATCGCCCACATGGCGGGCATCTCCGTCTTTGCCACCGGCGGCATCGGCGGCGTGCACCGCGGCGCCGAGACGACCATGGACATCTCCGCCGACCTGGAGGAGCTGGCGCAGACGCCGGTCATGGTCGTGTGCGCGGGCGCGAAGGCCATCCTCGACCTCGGCCTGACGCTGGAGTATCTGGAGACGAAGGGCGTGCCCGTGCTCGGCTACGGCACGGACGAGCTGCCCGCGTTCTACACCCGCGAGAGCGGCCTCGGCGTCGACGCACGCGTCGACACGCCGGAGGATCTGGCTGCGATCTTCCAGGCGCAGCGTGACCTCGGCCTCAAGACCGGTATGCTCGTCACGAACCCGATCCCGCAGCAGTATGCCATGGACAAGGCCGTCATCGACAAGGCCATCGATCAGGCGCTCGCCGAGAGCCATGAACAGGGCATCCACGGCAAGGAGACCACGCCGTTTCTGCTCGCACGCGTGGCGGAGCTCACCGGCGGCGACAGCCTCGAGAGCAACATCCAGCTCGTGCTCAACAACGCCCGCGTCGCAGCCAAGACCGCTGTCGCCCTCTGCAAATGAAGGGCGGTGCGTGGCTCGTGCTCGCCGTGTCCATGCTGATGGGGCTCGGTCTCACCATCGGGGCGATCGCCTCACGCAGGCAGATGCGCACCGCCGTCGTGGTGGTGCTGTGTCTGGTCGGCATCGGCATCGTGCTTGCCGGTGCGGCGCTGAGCATCGGCATCGGCATTTTGTGAGCGCGTGAAACCAAACCGAAAACACCGCAGACCAACCGGTCTGCGGTGTTTTTTTGAGCCTGTCAAAAAGTGTTACTTTTTGACAAAGGGGGGCGGCCTGACTGCAGCGCACGCGCCGTCCGCCGGAGGCGGACGGCGCGCACGTTTGCAGGCCGAGAAGTATTTTCTTCGA
>ERZ1673747.745-NODE-745-length-43149-cov-21.203903_pt1 | contig 43149 bp, 29 predicted proteins | sample MGYA00580220_ERZ1673747 | MGnify/ENA primary metagenome ERZ1673747 (study PRJEB41218, sample SAMN15661769) | gut metagenome | host: Homo sapiens | place: Canada: London | collected 2015-08-20/2019-03-30 | study: EMG produced TPA metagenomics assembly of...
GGATTGGTCAAAATAGTTTGACTATTAGCGGCTAAAATCGCCCGGCGCTAACAGGCTCGTGAACAACATCGTGAAAACGAGCCTCTGCCAGCGCAATGCCTTCGGTGACGTCGCCCTCGCTCACAATGGCACTTTTGGCACGATGCAAGTTGGCGCGTTGCCAAATGGAGTAACCGACCAGTTGCACCAGATAGGCATAGCCCTTAGTGGCCTTAGCGGCTCTCGACAGAAGATCGTCCTCTATGGTCAAACCAGTCGCGACAAAGCTATCGCCCATAGAGAGCGCTACCTCCACCTGGTTGATAGGCGCCAGATCTTCGGAGAGGGCACGACGCAAGAACGTAAGCGCCTTGCCGTTAATAAGATCCATAACGCCGGCGGGTAAGCCGGCAAAGGCAAGTGCGATATCTACTTATATCGAATAATATCGAGCTGTATAAGCTTGTATAAACTTATCGCGGAAGTATCGAGCTTTCATAATATGACTTAGTTAGTAGTCCACCATTGCTTTCTTCCAAGCTCATAGCGAAAGAAAGTTCAGGACTTCCTAAACCCATTGCCTTAGACCGAGAAATACTCACTCTCGGCAGATAGGTTTGGCCCCAACCACGGATCGCCATCGAGGAAGAACTCCGGCCAGCGCTGCATGAACAGTGCCTGCTCTCGCTTCCAGCGGCGCAGCTTTTCCTCGTTGGCCTCTTCCCTGCCGCGCGAGGTAAACTCGTAGTGGCACAGCTCGGCATAGGGCGTAAAGATGGTACGGTAGCCCGCCTCCCGCACACGGAGGCAAAAGTCCGCGTCGTTAAAGCCGACGGCGAACTCCTCGTTGTAGCCTCCGACCTGCTCAAACACGTCGCGACGAACCATCTGGCAGGCGCCCGTTACGGCGCTAAAGTTGCCGGGACGTACAGCACGGGCAAGGTATCCCTCGCGCTTTGCCGAGAAGTCCTGGTTGGCATGGGCAAGTGCGCCGCGCACGCCAACCAAAATGCCAGCATGCTGCACCAGATGATCGGCAAAATAGAGTTTGGCGCCCACCACGCCCGCATCGGGACGCATCAGATAGCCCATCATCTCTTCAATAAAGCCGGGGCTTATGACCTCGGTATCGTTGTTCAACAGCAGCAGATAGTCGCCCTTGGCATGCTCAACGCCAAAGTTGATGATCTGGGAGTAATTGAACTCGCCCGGCCACCACTCAACGCGCGCCGTGCCCTTGCCACCAGATGCAGCCGCTATGCGCTCCAGAAGGGTTTCGTAATACGCAAACGTCTCCGGGTCTTCGCTGTTGTTCTCCACCAAGACGATCTCGTAGTTGGCATACGTGGCCTTCTGGGCGATCGACATCACGCAGGCGTCGAGCGTCTCGACGTGATCCTTGGTGGGAATCACAATGCTCACCAGCGGCGCAGGCTTTGGCAGCGCATAGCGCATACGGTAGACAAACGGCGTCTCGGTCTCCTCGACCGTTCCGCAAATGCCCAGCGCGTTAAAGTGGCGCTGCAGCGCAAGGCGCCCGGCTTCAATAGCATACGGCTTACTATCGGCAGAACCGTCGGCGGTCGATCCCGGATGAACGCGCCAGTGATACAGCACATGCGCAACGTGCTCAAAGCGCGCGCCGGCTACAAGGCAGCGAAGCGTCAAGTCGTAGTCCTGGGCGCCCGCAACGTCTTCTGGGGACAAACCAATGTGATCGATGAGCGCCTTCTCCACCATCAGGAAATGCGTCACGCAGTTATGGCTATAGAGCAGGTCGACGTTGAGTACGGTCTTAAAGACCGGCTGGCCCCACTCCCCCGTTTTCTGGAACATGTCCTCATCGCAGAACAGGACCTGGGGACGCTCGCCCTCGGCCGCCTTATTCAGTGCGGAAACATACTGGAATAACGCGTCCGGTTCCAGAATGTCGTCATGGTCCAAGAACGCGACGTAGTCGCCCGTCGCTTGCTCAATACCTGCGTTGGTGTTGACCACAATGCCGCCGTTGCCGGGCAGCCCAATGCGACGAACGCGCTCGTCGTTGGCACTTGCCGCAAGATTGGCCACCGCATCCCATTCGGGCGAGGCGTCCATGAACAGCAATTCCCAGTTGTCATAGCTCTGGGCTATCACCGAGTCCAGCAGCTCGCGCAGGTAAACCCGATCAGTCTTGTAACACGGCACCACAATGCTCACGAGCGGCCTATAGGCAAAGGCCGCCGAAGCGACACGCTGGCACGCCAAATCGCCCGGCTTTGCGCGATGTTGCTCAAACCAACGTCGATAAGCTGCGTCATCAGCGCGTGCATCCTTCATGCGGTTCCAGCTGTCGTCGACCATGCCGTTGTACAGGCGACCATCCATGGCGCAAAACCCGCTCTGGATCTGCTCTGTGGAATCGCTCACAATCGCGACAAAATCTCGTATATCTTGAGGCATCTCAACGCTCAGATACGTTTTATTGACACGGCATCCATTCTGCTGCGGCACATCGACCTGCGATTCAAACACATGCACGGTAGCATCGATGGCATTCATATGCGTATCGAAGATCTGAAGCTCAGGCGCGCACTGGGAGTCTCCCGCCCAGGTAACCTCATAGCGCCACACCGCGCCGGCGTCTGCCGGCAAATAGCGAATGGCATCGATCTCGTAGCGACCGCAGTGTTCACCACGCTGCGCATCGCGGATAAGTGCGCACAGCGCAGGCTTTGCTTTGTAGTTAATCTTGGATTCCAGCTTGGCCACGCGGCTATCGAGGCGAATGGAGCCCAACCTTTGGCCACCGGATGCAAAAACGACATTCATCGACGAGCCATCCAAAAACGGAAGCACCAAGACGGCGAGCTCGCGCTCGTAATCGGAAACGGAAGGGCAAAGCGCCAGCACGCGGCCGTGATCGACCGGGAGCACCAGCGACGGCACACAAGAGCCGCTCGTCGTCGCATGGGCAAACGCTTGAGAACCCTCCCGCTCAATAAGCGCGGCGACATCCTGACCGGCAAAACGAAGCAGCACAAAAAGACGGCCCTGGCTGCGGCAAAGTGCCAAACGCTTGATACTCATCTACACTTCTCGCTTTCCCAGGGCGTTCGCTGCCATGCGTTTGCAGGCGCCCAAGCGCCCAAACCTCAAGACGTCGTAATCGAACATGAGCTTTTTGCACTCACGGGCATTGGGGGCCTTGCTGGTAAGCGCTGCACGCACCATAGCAGCAACAGAAGGAGCGCATTGTGCGAGCGCAGCATCGCTGCCCACGGCAGAACCGGAAAGGGCCGCGGCGACGGCAGCAAACACCTTGCCGCAGTCCGAGCCCAGCAACCTGAGCGCATCGTACAGCACCAGATCGCAGAGGAAGTACGCCAGGTCATCGGCATGCTGAGCATCGAGACCGTCGCGCTGCCAGTCAGCCAGCACCGCGGAGTAAATCTTCACGTGCTCCAGCAGGCGCGTCTCGTCGTCATAGCGCATGGTGTCCATGAGCGAGCCCTTGCGCGCCACGCGGTAGTCATACAGCTTGTTCGAGATAAGCGCGGTCTTGTGCGAACGACCGTACACGGCAAAATCGAAGACCTGGTCTTCGCCATACTTAACGGTTTCGTCGAACACGATCCCGTTGCCCAGCAAAAACTCACGCTTGCAGGCGGTGCGCCATGCAAAGGGGCGAGATGCCTCCTTAAACAGCAGGTCGGTGCTATAGCCCGCAAATGACACATCGCGTGGGCTCAGCACATAGTTAAGCCACGGATACCCCGCCTCCAGCGGATACGGGTTCGCGCCAAAGGTCAAAACGTCGCAGTCCTCGCGCTCAAAGACATCGACGATCACGCGGCATGCATCGGGCGTAAATCGGTCGTCGGAATCCAAGAACGCGACGATAGGCGCCGTGGACGCGGCGATGCCTGCATTACGTGCACTCGACAGGCCGCCATTCTCCTTATCGACCAGCGTAAAGCGCGCGTCCTTTTCGCAATAGGCAGCCGCAATATCGCGCGAGCCATCCGGCGAGCCATCGTTGACCAGCACACCTTCCCAATCGGGCATGTCCTGCGCAAGCAGGGAGTCCAGGCACCAGGCCAGGCACTCCTCCACTTTATAGATGGGAACGACAACGGAAATCTTGGGGGTAGCCATAGTCACTCGCTCCTACTGTGCGGCCGGAACGTCATCAGGGTGCGGGTTGTCGCCGTAGGTGCGCTGATACGTCAGCACGCGCCAGACCAGCGGCAAGCCGCCAATCTTAAAGTAATGCTTAAACGTATTGAGCTTGCCCGGCTTCTTAAAGTCAAAGCGTGAATCGATATAGGCGCGGGACGACTTGACCATCAGGCGCAAGTCGGTCTCGCCACGCGGATCGAACAGCGACAGGTCAAAGCGACCGGCATCCCAATCGGCCTTGAGCTCGGGAGATGCCTTCTTCCAAAACTGCTCACGCAGCTCATCGACCAGGCGCTCATCATTCCAACGGTACGTATCGACCTTCATGCGCATTAAAATCCCCTGGAGCTGAGCCTTGAGCTCGGGACGCTCATCCAAAAAGCGCTGCATCTCGGCATATTCGTCGCATACGCAAAACACCTTGTTGGGCGAATTAACGGAGCTCTTCTCGTTATCCTGGCGATAGCACAAAATGGGGTCCGCAATAAACGCGGCGCGCTCGGCGCAAGCCCAAACCTTAAAGTTAAAGCCTGCGTCCTGATACGAGGCACCCGGCGTGGGAAGGAACCGAATCTGATTGTCGATGAGGAACTCGCGCCGATAGATGGCAGACCAAATGGAAGGCTTGCGGTAGAAGATACCCGGGCAATCGACGGGGCGATACGCGGCGCCCGTCATATGCTCGTCGATGATCCCAAACAGCTCACGGCGCTCGGTGGGCGTGGACCAATACAGGTAAAAGTCGCCCTTAACCACATCGACATGCTCAATATCGGCCTTGGCGACCAGCTTTTGGAGCGAATCCTCAAACATAAAGTCGTCGGACTCAAGGATGCCCACGTACTCACCGCGCGCCATCTCCAGGCCGCGGTTCATCGAGTCGCCGTAACCGCTGTTGGCCTTGTCGATCATCTTTACACGGGGGTCGCGCTCCATGTACTCGCGGATGATATCCGGCGAACTATCGGTGGAGCCGTCGTTGATACAGATAATCTCGATGTCCTTGAGCGTCTGCGCAACGGCGGAATCGAGGCACTCGCGCAGGTAGCGCTCAACATTGCAGATGGGGACAAGCAGCGAAACTTTAGGGGTATCAGAGTTCTGCAAGAGAACCTCCTGTTGAATAGCGTGTAACAGGGTTATTTTAGCAGCCGGGTTGCGGCGGGCGGCAGCGCTTGGAATTATATAAAGCGCTCCAGGCAGGCTTTGAGACCGCGAGTCGAAAGATAGAACAGCGTGGCATCTGCCATCGAAACGCCCGGGGTCGCCGCAACGAGCTTGTGGGCAACACGGCGAACGGCGCCCTTAGCAGGCATATCCGCCCACTCCGTTCCCAAAAACGTCGTGAGGTCCATGTTGACGCGAGCCGCCACGCGATGGAAGTCATCGGAATCCAAGCGCGCCAAATCAAACACGATAAGGTCCAGGAACCAGGTGATCAGCTCGCCGGGACACAGGTCCATAAGACCGTAGCCCGCCCAGTCCTCCAAGACCTCCTCGAGCATTCTCATATGGGCATCGAGCTTTTTGGCGCGAGCCTCGACACTGTTGAACTCGTGCGTCGCCGATTCGCTCTCCATCACGTAGTGGTAGAACTTGTCCGGCATGACGACGGTCCCGTGGGCAAGCGCATAAGCCGCAAATTGGAAGACGACGTCCTCGCCCAAAGCCAAACCGGGGGCGAAGCGAATGCCTTCGCGATTGAGCAGCTCGCGCGAAAAAGCCGCACGGCAGGCATAGGGCTGCGTATTCGAATGGAACAGCAGTTGGGGATCACGGGCGCCGAAGGTACCAGCTTTGGGGCTCATGAGTTGCTGGACGCGTTTGGGGGCAGCATCGGCAGGTTCACAGGCGCCGCCAAAAACGGCGGCCTCGGCATCCGCAGACTCCATGGCATGCAGCACGCGCTCGACCGTCTGGGCATCGATGTAATCGTCGGCGTCCACAAAAAAGACGGTCTCGCCCTCGGCGGCATCGATACCCGCATTTCGAGCACACGAGACGCCCGCGTTTTCCTGGTCAATCACCAGTACGCGATCGTCGGCCTGCGCGATCTGACGCAACGCGTTCAACGAATCATCAGTCGAACCGTCGTTGACGCAGACAACCTGAATCGAGCGCTCGGACTGGGCCAACAGCGAATCGAGGCATCGCTGAATGGAGCGCGACGAATTGTAGACGGGAACGACAATGGTCGCTTTGGGGGTCAAAGTCTCTCCCATGTCGACCTATCCCCTCAGCGATTCGATGAGGAAGGCAGCGACCACGCCTGGGCCTCCAACCGAGGCGTAATACTTAGCACGCCCCAAGGCACCATCCGTCGCAAAACTCGGATGCTCGTCAACCCAGCCCTCAGGATCTTTGAGGATGGCAGCGAGATTTGCGCGCTTCCACGGCTTGAGGTCGTCAAGCGAAAAGTCCCCGGCGTCCAAGGCCGCTTGGAACTCCTTGGCCATCTGAACCAGGAACTCCTTATAGAACTTAGGCGCCAGGCGCACGTAGTTCCACATGTACGAATCGTACTTAATGAGCTGATTGAACTTGAGCATGCGCGCGACATCGCCGCTTACGTGGTCGCGGGCATAATCCTCACGAATCCAACGCTCAATCTCGGCATACTCGGTATTGACGCAAAAGACCTTAGCCGAAGAATTGACCGAGGAGTTCTCGTTGTCCTGACGATACGAAAGCACGGCATCGTGCAGGTAAACGGCCTTGTCGGCGCAGGCAATCACCTTAAAGGCAAACGACGTGTCCTGAAAGGATGCTCCCGGAGTCGGCAAGAACTTGATGCCGTTGCGCTCAAGAAAATCGCGACGGTACACAGCCGACCAAATCGACGGTTTCTGCTTAAAGAACTGCGTCGTGTCGCTCGGGTGCACCGGCTTACCGCAGTCCTTGGCCTTAAACATCTCGTGCAGCGAACGGCGCTCCTCGGGCTTAGACCAGTAGAAATCAAAGTTCGCCTTCGCAAAGTCGGCATTATTGCTATCGGCGGCCGAGACAAGCTTTTCGAGTGCGTCGGGCGCCATAAAGTCATCGGACTCCAAGATGCCAACGTACTTGCCACGCGCCATCTCCAGACCGTGGTTCATCGAGTCGCCGTAGCCGCTGTTGGCCTTGTCGATCATCTTGACGCGCCTATCGCGCTCCATATACTCGCGGATAATCGCCGGCGAGTTGTCGGTCGACCCGTCGTTAATGCAGACGATCTCAATATCCTTGAGCGTCTGCGCCAGGGCGGAATCGAGGCACTCGCGCAGGTAGCGCTGAACATTGTAAATGGGAATAAGCAGCGACAGAACAGGGCTGCCAGAGGCGTTAGTAGACAAATGTGCTCCTTAGGAAATACCTGTCGTTTCATGGTATCAAAGGGTCAGCGCGCCAGCGGGCGTTTATATAATCTATGGAGCCTCTTGCGGGCAAAGCAGCCCCACGTCATGCGGCGGGCCCATGGCAGGTTCCTGCGTTTTATTCAAAGCTTGCCGCTAAGGTGCGCCGAGCCTTTACAATAGGACAGTCCCAAGGACGTATTCGATAGCTTCCGTGCAGCGCTCGCCCGCCGCGCGTGAAAGGATATATTGCCCCATGCCTTCAACCCTTCCCGCTCCCATCGATAAGCTCGCCATCGTCGTCGTTACGTACAAGCGCCAGGAACTCCTGGCCAACTTGTTCGACTCTATGACCGAGCTCACGGCAACGCCCTGGCGCATCGTGATTGTCGATAACGAGAATTCGCGCGAGACCGAGGCCATGTGCACCGCATTCAACGAGCGCCTGGCCAACCTGTGGGGCATCGACACCGAGCAGCCCGACGCGCAGGGCGGCACCGACCGTGTCATCTACGCCCCGCAGCTCGAAAACGGCGGCGGTGCGGGCGGCTTCTCCGCCGGCACCAAATGCGCCTACGACCTGGGCGCCCAGTGGTTCTGGGTGATGGACGACGACGTGCTCGTCATCCCCGAAGGCATCGAGCGTCTTGCCAAGTGGACCGACCGCTACGATGTCATCCAGGGTTCGCGCCTGGACTTTGACGGCGGCGCTTTCTTTTGGCAGTACCAGCTCATCCTTTCGCTCGGCATCCCTAACCCCATCGCCAAGTGGGATCTGGGTCCCGAGGGCTACCGCGCCATGAACCAGCTGTGCTTTGAGGGCGGCATGTTCTCGCGCCGCGTGGTCGACAAGATTGGCCTGCCCGACGCGCGTTTCTTTATCTACGGCGACGATGCCTGCTATGGCTACGTGGCCAGCCAGCACTTCCCCGCCGCCGTTGTTGCCGACGTGGTGCTCAAGCGCGCCCGCGCCGTCTCTAACTGGGACATCGCCGGCAAACGACAGCTCAACTCCACGAGCGACACCAACCGCTACTACATCATGCGCAACCGAGGCTTCCTCGCTCGCTATATGCAGATCTACGGTGACTACCACCCCATGCTGTTCCGCTTGGGCAATGCCGCAACCTTCTGCAAGGAATTCATTCGCCTGGCCGCGGTCGACAAATGCTTTAAGACCGGCATTCCGGCGCTGCGCCGCGGCATGAAGGATGCCCGCAAGATCATCAAGGATCCCGACTGGAAGCCCATGCCGCCCATGAAGGATACCGAGTAACGGAAGCCGGAAACATCTCGGCGCTTAAAGCCGCTGGCACACCGTAGCCACATGCTGCCCATCAAAACCGAACCCCCAGCGCATGCGACCCACGCCGGGGCGCGGTACACGGATTTCGTCGATGCCATCGCGCTCTATGTCGAGTAGCGACTGCACGGCCAGCAATTCCAACCCCAGCGCATCCACATCGGGGTCATACATCATATTGATCGTTATAAGCGGGCGCTCGTCCAGCATGCCAATCGTATCGGCTATGTCGAACACAGCGCCCGTAGGAAAAACCTGGATGTCCCAGCGACCCGCGCCACACTTTCGCCTCGAAGCAGGATTGGCATAGCCCGGCAAGCCAAAGCAGAGCCCCTGCAAGAGCAGATGATATGGCAGCGGCTTATCTGGGTCGGTCTCACCGATTCCCGCATCCCCCAGGATGCGGCTTAGCGCCCGCTTCACGGTATCCTCGTTCCCACGGCACAGCCCGTCGCGAAACGCATCGACGTCTCGAATGTCTTCGGCAGCGCACTCAAACCACTCAACAATCACTAGACGCAAGGTCTGGCGAAGCTCTTTATTGGGCAATCGCAAAGCACGGAGGCGATCGCCATGCTCTGGCTCCTCAGTCATATCCGTCGTCAGGAAACCGGACAGATATAGCGCTGTCCACATGCCATCGTCAGGCGAGACATCTGGCTCTGCAGTGCCCAAACAAAGCGGGACCTCAGCGCACCCATGGGCCTCGAGCAAATCGAACAAGACCGAAAGGCGGTCGAGATTCCACCCGGCAACTACCTTACTCAGGCAATCGGCATATCCATACAGATCGGCACGCACGGGCGCCGTGCAGCCTCGGTCCAGAAAACCGATCACACGCGCTGGATTCGAGCAATAGGCCCTGCCAAACCGATACCCCTCGAGCCATTCACGCGCATCATCCAGGTATTCCTCGCGCCCAGCATGATTCAACAGAGCCTGGACCTCGGCATCCGAAAAGCCGAACCAACGGTCACACCACGTCGAAAGCGGCGTCGACAGACAATACGAGCAGCCGCGCGAAGAAAGCGCCGCTTCGGCAGGACCGGGACACTCCCCCATCAGACACGTCAGCCGCAACGAATCGCGCGCAGTGGCAATGGCGTCGAACAGCACGCGATCGAATAGCCCTGCCGGATCGGCGCCGGAAGCGCCCCTTGCGCTCGCACGGCCCAACCACGCCGCGTCGTACCCATCAACGAGCAATACAACTTGCTCATCGCAGGCAATCTCCAGCAACTCAATGAGCACGCCAAGCACCGAGGCGACCTCGTCCTCGCTCGCCGCGCCACGCGCAACACGTTCGATGTGACGCACCTTATCTCGAGCTAAATCCGGGGCCTCCAAGAGCGCCAACAAGCGAGCGCACTCGCCCGAAAGGGCATCGCGCACGACGCCGGCAACAGCGGCGCCACGCCTCGCAGCGCCAGAAAAGTCCAGCGATATCACCGGATAGCAAGCGTACTCATCCCGATAACGTCCGCCGTCCGCATCCCAAATCTGAGCATCGGCAAACGAGCTCCGACCGGCGCGACCGACCGCAGGACGCTCCAGAAAAGCCCTGAGCATCGACAAGTTCATGCTCTTGCCAAAACCCTCGGGTCGACAGCACACCACAACGGACGCGTCGCAGTCCAACATATCGGCAATAAACATGGTCTTGTCAACCAGCATGCAGCAACCAAGGGCCTCCGCATAGTCGTGCATGCCAATGGGCAAAGCCGCATCGTCGGCACAGCCGATCAAACGCACGCCAAAGCCGGCATCACAACCATTATTCGCCTGTTCAGGCACCAAAACGTTCCCCCCTAAATCGCAGCACGACGCCAATTGTAATGACCGCATCGCATGTACCGATGTCACCGCGCAAACATATCGGGCAACGGTAGCAACAAGAGGTGTGAGGGGGCATAACTAATCGTTGCACAACAAAACGGGCCCGATGCATTCGCACCGGACCCTGTCCCAACTCTTTAGTTATCTGGCAACCGAGAGGCTACTCCTCCGAGCCGTCCTCCCCAGAAGCTTTCTTCTGCTGATCGAGCTTATGCTTACCACTCACGATAGACGTAGCGCCCAGTGTGGCCAAGCTCGCGCTGGCAAGGCTCGCCATCACAATCAGATCGCCCGTCTTGGGCATATTGCCGCCAGATGACTTGGTTGTGGTGGTCGTCGTGGTCGTAGTGGTCACCGTTTTGGAGTCATTTTGCTCCTGAACCTGGTTGTCAGCACCGCTCTTGTCGTCGTCTTCGGACTGTTTCTTTTCGCCCTCGGTCTTGCTCTCGTCCTTCTTCTGAGCGGACTTGTCGCCCTTCTCATCAGAGCTAGAACCCTTATCGGATTCAGCCTTCTCGGAAGCCTCGTCCTTTGAGTCGCCCTTTGCGGCCTCGGTCTTTTCCATGGAAACCTGATCAGAGTTGTCCTTGTTCTGAGTCGAGCCATTATTGACGCCAGCCATCAGCGAAGAGCCCAACGTAGAACCAAGCTGCACGGAGAAAGAAGGCTTCTTGTCCGGCGAAGCAACGGGAGCGTCCGGCGCCTTATTCGAGTCGTCCTTGGAAGCATCGGAATCAGGGGTTGCGTCAGAGCCGGAGCCGTTGTTAGAGCCGGTGCCAACGGACGAATCGCTCGAGCCGGTGGATGAGTTAGAGGTGTCAGCGTCGGTCGAACCAGAAGCGTCGCCGTCCGTATTGCCGGCAGAGCTTGAAGACGAATCGCCCGCAGCAGAGCCGTTCAAATCGGAGCCGTTCGAGGTAGAGCCGTCGTTGGTAGCGCCACCAGCAGAGCCATTACCGTCAGCATCGGTCGAGGGCGCATCCATCCTGTCATCGTTGACATCGTCACTCGAGCCGTCATTCGAATCAGGTGTCGGCGAGGGCGCCGGCGTAGGCTCGGGCTGCACGGGCGTCGCAGCGGCAGCCTCATCCTCGGCGATAAAAACCAAGCAGTCCTTCAGCTCATTCTTATAACGATTCTTCCAGCCCTCATGATACTGGGGCTGACTCGAAAACTTAGTGGCGACATTGTTGACCACACTATTGGAGAGCGCCGTCACAAACTCGCGGTCGGACATATCGTTGGAAAGATTCGCCCAGCGGAAAAAGTCCCTGCAGCCACCAGTGCCGCACATGTTGGTAATGCTCCACACCATGCCCTTGACGCAATCGGCGCGGCCCGAAATATCAATACCCAGGCCGCTCTTGAGCCACGCCTCGGTCACCGCATAGTACGAGTTGTACGCATACGCATCCTGCAGAGCCGAAAACTCAGCAGGATCGGTGTTATAAGCACCCTGGAAGGCCTCCTGTGCAATACGGCCCAGCTCGGTAAGCTGGCCGTTCTCGTACATGGCATTGCTCGCGTTGGAAATCTCGCTGCCGCGATCAATCGCATCCTTGAGCATGCCGTACTTGGCAGAATCGTAGTTGTAGACCTGCTTCATAAACGGAATGAGCGACCAACGACGGTCGAACTGGTAATAGCCCAGCGCGTTGTAGCCGTCACCATACGAAAAGCCCTGGTTATAGTTGCCATGGCTCTCGTACTTGGTAAAGTACTTCATCTCGGGAGTCACGTTGACAAACGAAACGCCCTGGACCGACCTCAGCACGCCCGAGAAGGACTGCTGGGTGTAGAGACCTTTGTCGATATCGGTGGCATCCGAGGCAACGCCCGGCGTGGGCTCCTCGGCGGCGGCGGGTGCCGGCGCGGAAACGGCGCCAAACGAAAGCGCCAGCGTCAGGCCCGCGACAATCGCGGAATGCTTGGGCTGCATAAAATCCTCCCTGCATTGGTGTAGTTAAAGTTCAGTTTGCAAAGATAAAAATAAGTATTGCAGCTCGCCCGTTGTTACACAACAACCCCTCGGTAAACGGCAACAACCCTCCGCGAAATCTTAAGGAATTAGACAAACTGGTCGTCGGGCGCCAACAGAAGCTCGCCGTAACGTTTCGTCAGCCCGTCTCTCAACTGACAGAAAGCGGGAATATAGACGTTCAAGATGCGCTGAATCAAATCTTGAGCGAGCTTGTTGTCGTAGATATGGACGTTCGTATTGCGGTCTCTGAGCATATCCAGCCAGGCTGCCTCATCAATAAAGTCGTAGAATCGGTAGGACTCCTTCAAGATGGCACGAGGAGACCCCGACGCGGCAAGCGTGGCGCCCTCATACTCGAGCAGACGCTTAAGGAGCTTCCAGCTCAGTTCAAATTGAAGATTGAACTTATTAATCAATCCACTCTGAACAAAATCATTGTTGAGATCCTGATTGGGCGCATCCTCAAGATTCGCCAAGGCGCTAACAAAGTTCTCATATTTTTTCATACAGAATCACACCATCCTTGGCAATCTCATCGAGCAATTGCTGCGATAGGGACTCGTCGAGATTGACGACATCTACATCTAAAAGAGTATCAAGATGTTCCTCGATCAAATATGAGAAACGGCCGAAATCCCGGCAACCTGCTACGGCGATGTCAATATCGCTCTTGGGCAAGTTGTCGCCTCGAGCACGAGAACCAAACAACACGACCTTCTCGGCGTCACATTCCCGAGCAAAAACTTCGATTTGCTTGTACACCTTGTCGAGAGATGCCATTTGCACCCCTACAGCTTAATGTCAAAGTTGATTTCGGGGACGGCGGCCAGGTCGGCCAACGTCACGCCGTCGACGTACTTTTCGATCACGTCGTCCAGGCCGCGCCAGAACTTGACGGTCGAGCACAAATCGCTGCGGGTGCAGCTGTTGTCGATGCCGTCGCACGCCACGGGCGCCGTGCTGCCCTCGACGGCGCGCAGGATGTCGCCGGCACGCACCTCGGCTGGATCCTTGGCCATCATGTAGCCGCCGCCCTTGCCGCGCACGCTCTTAAGCAGGCCCGCCTTCATAAGCGGACGAACCAGCTGCTCCAAATACTTTTGTGAGATATGCTCACGGTCGGCAACCTCGCGCAAGGCAATCTTGCCCTCGGCGTCGCCCAGCGCCGCGATATAGATCATCAGCCGGAGGGCATAGCGGCCCTTGGAAGAAATGAGCATACCTACCCTCCCATCGCATCTGGGACAACATAACCAGGTCTGTTTGTCCCAAATCTTAAGTAAGTGGGACAAACAAACCTTGTTATTTTGTCCCACATCTAGAAAAGTCGAGTGGATTAGTCGGGTTTTCCCTTGACTAACGCCGAACCCATAGTAACTTTATTCCGAGAAGATTCCTAGGGTTTAGTACACCTATGAGTACACCATATACAGAGAGGGACAGCATGAGCGCAAATCCGCTGCTTTCCATCGATGGTCTCACCGCCTCCGTGGACGAGAAGACCATCCTCCACAATGTCAACCTCAACGTCGCCACCGGTGAGACCCACGTGCTGATGGGCCCCAACGGCGCCGGCAAGTCCACCCTCGGCCACCTGGTCATGGGCGACTCCGTCTATACCGTCAACGACGGCCGCATCGTCTTTGACGGCCAGGACATCACCGAGCTCACCACCGACAAGCGTTCGCGCGCCGGCCTGTTTCTGAGCTTCCAGGCCCCGGTCGAGATCCCGGGCGTGCCGCTGTCGAGCTTTTTGCGTGCCAGCATCGCTGGCCGCCCCGGCCTGGAGATGAAGGGCAAGGAGTTCCGCCGTCGCGTCAAGGAGCTCGCGGCCGAGCTCAACATGGACACCGCCTACCTCAACCGTGAGCTGGGCGTGGGCTTCTCGGGCGGCGAGAAAAAGAAGGTCGAGATGCTCCAGCTTCTGCTGCTGCAGCCCAAGCTCGCCATCCTGGACGAAACCGACTCCGGCCTGGACGTCGACGCCCTTTCCACCGTCAGCCACGGCATGGACGCCTACCGCAAGAGCTGCGACGGCTCCATGCTCATCATCACGCACAACACGCGTATCCTGGAGCACCTGGATGTCGACCGCGTCCACGTTATGGTCAAGGGCCACATCGTACGCGAGGACGACGCCTCGCTGATCCCCTGGATCGACAAGAACGGCTTTGAGACCTTCGAGCGCGAGGCCGCCGAGCAGCGCGCCCAGGCCGAGTCCGCCGTTGCCGAGCAGCAGGCGTAAAGGGGCGACGCAATGACCAAGAACCGCACCGAGGTCGCGGACATCGACCGCAGCCTCTACGACTTCACCTATGGCGAGGAGGGATTCGAGCGCCTCGACGCCGGCATCACGCCCGACATCGTGCGCGAGATCAGCGCCAAGAAGGACGAGCCGCAGTGGATGCTCGACCTGCGCTTAAAGTCCCTCGAGATCTTCAATCGTTTTCCCGACCCGACGTGGGGCCCCTCCATCGAGGGCCTGGACATGGACAACATCGTCACCTACGTCAAGCCCAACACCGACCAAAAGCACGACTGGGAGTCGGTGCCCGACGACATCAAGAGCACCTTTGAGCGCTTGGGCATCCCCGAGGCCGAGCGCAGCTACTTGGCGGGCGTCGGCGCGCAGTACGACTCCGAGCTCGTCTACCACAACATGCAGGACACCGCGTCCAAGATGGGCATCGTCTACTCCGGCATCGAGGAGGCCCTGCACGACCCGCAGTGGGAGCCGCTCATTCACGAGAAGTTTATGACGCTCATCCCGCCCACCGACCACAAGTTTGCGGCCCTGCACGGCGCCGTGTGGTCGGGCGGCTCGTTTGTCTACGTGCCCAAGGGCACCAAGCTCGATTTCCCGCTGCAGAGCTACTTCCGCCTCAACGCCAAGGGCGCCGGCCAGTTTGAGCACACGCTCATCATTGTCGAGGACGATGCCGACCTGCACTTTATCGAGGGCTGCTCCGCACCCAAGTACAACGTGGCCAACCTCCACGCCGGTGCTGTCGAGCTCTTTGTGGGCAAGCGTGCACACCTGCGCTACTCGACCATCGAGAACTGGTCCAAGAACATGTACAACCTCAACACCAAGCGTGCGCGCGTGGACGAGGACGGCGACATCGAGTGGATCAGTGGCTCCTTCGGCAGCCATGTGGGTTATCTCTACCCCATGAGCGTGCTCAACGGCCGCGGCGCCCGCTCGAGCTTTACCGGCATCACCTTTGCCGGCGCCGGCCAGAACCTCGATACCGGCTGTAAGGTCGTACTCAACGCGCCCGAGACCTCGGCAACCGTCGAGACCAAGGGCATCTCCAAGAGCGGCGGCATCCAGACCTTCCGTAGCTCTATCGTGGCCACGCCCAAGGCCGAGGGCTCCAAGGCAACCGTGAGCTGCCAGTCGCTCATGCTCGACGACCAGAGCCGCTCCGACACTATTCCGGCCATGGACATCCGCGCCAAGAACGTCGACATCGGCCACGAGGCCACCATCGGCCGCATCGGCGACGACAAGGTGTTCTACCTGATGAGCCGCGGCATCTCGGAGGAAGAGGCCCGCACCATGATCGTCAACGGCTTTGCCAACCCGGTCTCCAAGGAGCTGCCGCTTGAGTACGCCGTCGAGATGAACAACCTGATCAAGCTGGAGATGGAAGGAGCGATCGGATAATGAAACAGGAAACCAACACCGCTGCTACCACCCTTGAGCATGTCAACGCGATGCCGGCAGCCACTTGGGGTTGGCTCAAGATGAACCAGACCAAGCTCGAGCTTTCGGACGAGCTTTCCGCCGCTCCCGCCGAGGCCGTTGAGGTTGAGGGCTTGGAAGAGCAGTTTGCTGGCACGGCCGACGCCTTCGATACCGCCATGGACGCCATGGCCGAGCGCTTCCCCGAGCGCCGTGCCTCCGCCCCCGGCGACGCCGCCGACCGCGCCCGCATCACGCCCGAGACCGAGCTCGACGTGCCCGCCACCTCCGTCTACCAGGCCGGCGCTATCAAGCTCGAGGAGGAGCTCTCCCCTGCCGAAGCCTTCGAGACCGGCATGGGCGAGGCTGCCTGCACCTATCTGATCGACCACGCCACCAAGTGCATCGTCATCGATGTGCCCGCATACCAGCACGCCACGGTTACCGTGCGCGTGAGTGGCGCCGACGCGGCGGCGGCCATCGCCGCTATCGATGTCGTCGCCCGTCCGCAGGCAGCGCTCGACCTCGCTCTAGCCCTGGACTCCCCCGTCAGCGGCCAAGGCGTCGTGGGCTCCGTGCTGCGCGTGTGCGCTCACGAGTACGCCACCGTCAACGTGACCTGCACACAGACGCTCGATGACAGCTGGATCGCACTCGATGACACCGGTCTATTCCTAGACGAGGGCGCGCGCGTCAACGTGCAGCACACCGTCCTGGGTGCCGGTGCCAGCGCCACCGGCCTCGCCGGCGATCTGCTGGGCGACACCGCCAAGGTGACCATCGATACCGATTACCTAGGTGCCCGCGAACAGGTGCGCGACTTTAACTACGAGCTGCGCCACCGCGGTCGTAAGACCGAGTGCGAGATCGACGCCAACGGCGTGCTGACTGGCACGTCCAAGAAGGTCTACCGCGGCACCATCGACCTCGTGCACGGCTGCAAGGGCGCAACCGGCACCGAGCGCGAGACCGTGCTGCTCGCCAACAAGGGCGTCGACAACAAAACCGTCTCCGTCATCCTCTGCGACGAGGACGACGTCGCTGGCAACCACGGCGCCACCATCGGCCACGTCCGCGACGAGCAGCTGTTCTACCTCGCCTGCCGCGGCCTTGACCAAAACGCCGCCGAGGACCTGTTCATCCGCGCCAAGCTGGAGGACGCTGCGCTTTCCGCCACCGATGAGCGCACCCGCGCCGCCGTCGTCCGCCTGGGCAACAACTTGATCGATAACTTTGAGGAGGAGCTCGCATGATCGACACCGAGCACGTTAAATGCGATACCTGTACTGCCCCCGAGCCCATGGAACTCGACGCCAGCGACGAGGCCTCGCGCGGCTGGCCTACCGTCGACATCGAGACCAATCCCTACAAGGCGCAGTTCCCGCTGTTCCAGCAGCACCCCGAGATCGCCTTCCTCGATAGCGCGGCCACCGCGCAGCGCCCCGCCTGCGTGCTCGACGCCGAGCGTGACTTCTACCAGCGCATGAACGCCAACCCCCTGCGCGGCCTGTACTCGCTGTCCGTCGAGGCCACCGAGGCCATCGCAAAGGTGCGTCAGCAGATCGCCGACGTCATCGGCGCCCCCCAGGCCAACGAGGTCGTCTTCACCCGCAACACGAGCGAGTCGCTCAACCTGGTCGCCAAGAGCTTTGCGCCCACGGTCCTCGAACCGGGCGACGAGGTCGTCATCACCATCATGGAGCACCACTCCAACCTGATTCCGTGGCAGCAGGTCTGCCGTGAGACCGGCGCCAAGCTCGTCTACCTCTACCCCACCAAGACCGGCCAGCTCACCACCGAGGAAGTTCTTGCCAAGGTGGGCCCCAAGACCAAGATCTTGGCCGTGGGTCAGGTCTCTAACGTCCTGGGCGTTGAGAACCCGGTCAAGAACCTCGGCAAGCTCGTGCACAAGTACGGCGGCTATCTGGTCGTCGACGGCGCGCAGTCGCTGCCGCACATGCCGGTCGATGTGGCCGACCTTGGAGCCGATTTCTTTGCCTTTAGCGCGCACAAGGCCATGGGCCCCATGGGCATCGGCGTGCTGTGGGGCAAGATGGACCTGCTCAACGCCATGCCGCCCATGCTTACCGGCGGCGAGATGATCGACTCGGTCACCGAGCAGGACGCCGTCTGGGCGCCCGTCCCCGAGAAGTTCGAGGCCGGCACGCAGGACGCCGCCGGCATCTTCGCCACGGGCGCGGCGCTTGACTACCTGGTTAACACCGTGGGCTACGAAAACATCCAGGCACGCGAGCAGGCACTCGTCCACTACCTGATGGGCGAACTCATGCAGCTCGACTTTGTCCAGATTATCGGCTCCATCTATTGGGACAATCACCATGGCGTCGTGAGCTTTAACGTCAAGGGTATCCACCCGCACGATGTCGCGAGCATCATGGACATGGACGGCGTCTGCATCCGCGCCGGTCACCACTGCGCACAGCCGCTGCTCACCTGGCTGGGCGTCGAGAACCTTGCCTGCTGCCGCGCCAGCGTGGCCTTCTACAACGACAAGGCCGACATTGACAAGTTCATCGCCGGTCTGCATCACGTTTGGAGCACGTTCAATGGGTAATCTGTACACCTCCACCACATTTATGGAGCACAACTCGCACCCCGACTATAAGTACGAGATGGACGCTCCCACGCACGAGCACGACGGCATCAACCCCAGCTGCGGTGACGAACTCACCTTGCAGCTGCGCGTCGAGAACGGCGTGATCGAGGAGGCCTCCTTTACCGGTCATGGCTGCGCCATCAGCCAGGCCAGCGCCGACATCATGGCCGACCTCATCACCGGCGAGACGGTCGAGGAGGCGCGCCGCCTGGCGGGGCTCTTCCTCGCCATGATCCGCGGCGAACAGCTCTCCGAGGAAGACCTGGAAGACCTGGACGAGGCTGCCCAGCTCCAGGACATCTCGCACATGCCCGCCCGCGTCAAATGCGCCGAGCTCGCCTGGCGCACCCTCGACGGCATGCTCGAGGGGTAAACTAACCAGTAGCGTATGCCCCGAATCCAAGGTTTTTGATTGCCGAGCCGCCCGATACGGGCGGCTCTGTTTTTCCTAATGAGCGCCGGACGCACGAAGTCCGCGCGTCCGGCGCTCCGTCTGTCATTTACCACACAGCAGACGCGAACACGGGCGTTTTCCACAGCACCAAAGGCCTGCGGCAGGGCCCCGGACCCGCCAAGCAATGCGCCAAGCCCCGTTCTGCTGAGCTCCGACTCGCTTCGCGCCTGCCGCAGAAGGGTCCCATAGGATGCTGCGTGCATTTTTGCGAGTATTCAGCACGCCAAGCTGTGTGCATACGCATCGGAAGCGTTAATCAACGTCTCCAGGCGCATAAATATTGTGTTTTAGACCAGACATCGCGGTCTGACGGGACGCAGGCACATACTCCGGGGGTGCAACGGCAGGGATCAATAGCTTAGGGGCCCGTGTGTTGCAAGATTGTGGCAGTGCCGACAGCACCACGATGCTGAAAACTCCGTTTTTTGCACGGCGCAGACGGGGGTAGGCACGGGCAAACCCGGACTGAGCTGTTATTTTATGCAAGATGACGATTGTTCTATGCATATTAAGAAGTGCAGTTACCGTACCAAGCTTTTGAACGCTGGTTGCGGCGTATGGACGACCCCAGCTGCGGTGAACAGGCGACCCTACATCACGTTTCCGCCAGCCCGCATCGCCGTTCGCGCGCGGGCGCGCACGATACGAGAGACGGTACTTTTGCCAATCCCGGTATACCGCTCAATCTGACGCACTGTAAAGCCGGCATTGTTCAATCCAACAATAACGGTATCGCGCTGCGCCGGCGGTACAGTTTTAACCCCGTTGAGCGGAACCCCTAGCTCCTTCGCCAACTTGTTGGCAAAGGCGTGGCGTTCCCACTCCGTCTCTTTCATATCGCGCAGCGCCGGTTCGCCGCTGTCGGGCGTCGAAAGCGAATAGGCAGCAAAGGCCTCGGCAGAACCAAAAAGCTCAAGCACGCAAGAAGGATCGGAAAATCCCCTCGTGGCATCTGCCGCATCACTGTCGTAAGCGCGCAGATGCTCCGCAAAGCTGCTCCAGGGGTAACGCTCGATTAGGCTCATGCCCGCCTCCTGCGGATCGGCGTGAACGGAGCGAATAGCCTCCATCACCTGCCAGTCGGTATCGAGCGAGCGCCGGTCAAAACGGTTCTGGAACAGATGCCCTGTGCGCCCCGTGCGTTTATTGAACCGCCGCGCGTACGTCAAAAGCAGCCGGTGCATCGCCGCGCTCATCGCGTCCTCGTAATCTGCAAGCACCAGACGCACGTGATTGCCCATAAGGCACCAGGCGATAACCGTCACGCCCGCCTTGCGGCAGCACTCACGCATCAGCTCCAAGAACTCCCACCGGTCTTCATCGCCCTCAAAGATGAGCTGCTTGCCCGTACCGCGGGCACAGACATGGTAAAAGCCGGTAACCGTTCTCCAAACGCGCTGCATGGCGCTCCCTTCGCCGGGATCTGCTTGCCATCCAATACAGCACGATTGAAGCGTGCCATCAAAACATTCACGCAAAACAATTCGCTCGCGCGGCCAAAGGCAGTAAACAGGCGGCGAACGGCACCGTTGCAACAGGTCAACCCCCGCAACGCTTACAAGAGCTGCCCAAAAGCTTGCCAAAGACGGACCCCCTCTACGGAAGTTCGCGACCACAGAACATAGAGTTAAACCGTTTCAATTAAAACTTCCGGACTTCTCGCTACGAAAACTGAGCCGTTCGCCGAATATTCCGTGCATTTCGCGGTATTATAGGGGCTGCATGTCATGTCCCTTTCGAAGGGTCGCCCGGCAATCGCCAGCCACGGCCCCCAGACGGGACGCCAACACGATAGAGAGGAGAGGCATGCAGTACTCACAGGAAGTGGAGAACATGTGCCCCGTTGCCAAGGGTGCATACCACGGCCCCGCACCCATCCCCGAGGAGGGCAAGTGGGTCCAGGCTAAGGAGATTTCCGACATCTCCGGTCTTACGCACGGTGTGGGTTGGTGCGCACCTCAGCAGGGCGCCTGCAAGCTCACGCTGAACGTCAAGGACGGCATCATCGAGGAGGCCCTCGTTGAGACCATCGGCTGCTCGGGCATGACCCACTCTGCCGCCATGGCTTCCGAGATCCTTCCCGGTAAGACCATCCTCGAGGCCCTCAACACCGACCTCGTCTGCGACGCCATCAACGTTGCTATGCGCGAGATCTTCCTGCAGATCGTTTACGGCCGCAGCCAGACCGCGTTCTCCGAGGGCGGCCTGCCCGTGGGCGCCTCCCTCGACGACCTCGGCAAGGGCCTTCGCTCTCAGGTCGGCACCATGTTCGGCACCAAGGCCAAGGGCGCTCGTTACCTCGAGCTCGCTCAGGGCTACGTCACCCGCATGGCTCTCAACGACAAGAACGAGATCATCGCGTTCGAGTTCCTGAACCTCGGCAAGTTCACCGACGCCGTCAAGGCCGGCAAGACCCCCGAGGAGGCCATCGCTGGCGCTATGGGCCACTATGGTCAGTGGGAGAACGCTGCCAAGTACATCGACCCGCGCACCGACGAGGAGACTCACTCCGTCGCCAGCGTGTTCCCGGTTCACGAGTAGAAAGGGAGGGAAATAACTATGACTGTTACGTTCGAAGGTTACGAGCGCCGCGCTGACAAGATCAACAAGTGCCTCGCCGACAACGGCATCGCCTCCCTCGAGGAAGCTCTGCAGATCTGCACCGACAAGGGCTTCAACCCGCGTGAGATCGTCAACAACACCCAGTCCATCGCCTTCCAGAACGCCGAGTGGGCCTACACCCTCGGTTGCGCTCTCGCTGTCAAGCGTGGCGCCAAGTCTGCTTCTGAGGCTGCCGCCATCATCGGCGAGGGCATCCAGGCCTTCACCGTTCCCGGCTCCGTCGCCGAGGACCGCAAGGTCGGTCTGGGCCACGGCAACCTGGGCGCTATGCTGCTCTCCGACGACACCGAGTGCTTCGCCTTCCTGGCCGGTCACGAGTCCTTCGCTGCCGCTGAGGGTGCTATCGGCCTGGCTCTGAACGCCAACAAGGCTCGCAAGAAGCCGCTGCGCGTTATTCTCAACGGTCTGGGCAAGGACGCCGCTCAGATCATCGCCCGCATCAACGGCTTCACCTACGTGAAGACCCAGTTCGACTACTTCACGGGCGAGCTCAAGGTCGTCGAGACCATCCCCTACTCCGATGGTCCCCGTGCCGCCGTCAACTGCTACGGCGCCGACGACGTCCGCGAGGGCGTTGCCATCATGTGGCACGAGAACGTCGACATCTCGATTACCGGTAACTCCACCAACCCCACGCGCTTCCAGCACCCCGTCGCTGGCACCTACAAGAAGGAGCGCCTCGAGGCTGGCAAGAAGTACTTCTCCGTCGCTTCTGGTGGCGGCACTGGCCGTACCCTGCACCCGGACAACATGGGCGCCGGCCCTGCCTCTTACGGCATGACCGACACCATGGGCCGTATGCACTCCGACGCCCAGTTCGCCGGTTCTTCCTCCGTGCCTGCGCACGTCGACATGATGGGTCTCATCGGCATGGGCAACAACCCCATGGTCGGTGCCACCGTCGCCTGCGCTGTCGCCGTCGAGGAGGCCCTCAAGGCCTAATCGCACCCGCGCGATGCTCATATAGTTGAGCTTTGGAGCCGCTACCCACCCGGGTAGCGGCTCTTTTTGTTTGCGCTGTCGCAGGGTAGCTAATGCCGATATATCAATTGGGGCGAAATACAAGATGTGATGAGATGGAGCGTCAGAGCGTCCATGACGCCCACCTGCCATATTTGCCCTTTACCGATTTGCCGGGTCTTTGCGGCCCCATTGCCGATCACCCGTGCGACAATGCGCCGGACGAGAAAGGAGTCCGATGGAATCGACTGATGTACTGGTAATTGGATCTGGCATTGCGGGCCTTTGCGCCGCCATCGAAGCGGCACGCACGGGTGCAACCGTCACTGTGGCAAGCGCCGGCAAGACTATGAGTGGATCGAGCTTCTTCCCGGGTACCTGGGGCCTCGGCCTCATCGGTCCCGTCGACGAAGACGACGAGCAGGACCTCATCGACACCATCCTGGCCGTCGGCGGCGGCGTTGCCGACCCCGAACTCGTCCAAACGTTCGTCCACGGCATTCCCCAAGCGATTGACTGGCTCGAGCAAGACCTGGGCGTTGAGCTCCAGCGTCCGCAAAGCGCCAAGAGTGCTCAACAAAAGCAATTTATCCCCTGCTTTGACCACAAGACGCGCATGTGGCGCGGCCTCACCCGCAAGCCCCTTGAGGACGCTCTGACGACCTGGATCGAGTCGCTCCGCATTCGCCTGCTCCCCCGCCATGAGCTTATCGACCTTGTTGAGGACACGAACGGCAGAATAACCGGAACCGTACTCTACGACCTTACCGAAAATCGAATCGTGCCCTTTGCTGCCAAGGCCACGGTCATCGCAGCCGGTGGCACAGGCGGCCTGTTCGAGCGCAGCCTTACGTCGGCTGATGTGCTCAGTTCCTCGCAGGCCATCGCGCTGGCGCACGGCGCAACACTTACTAATATAGAGTTCATGCAGATGATGCCCGGCTTCATCGAGCCCAGGCGTAACTTGGTCTTCAATGAGAAAACCTGGCGCTACGTGCACGTAGACCAGCCGGTAGATATTGCCGACGACAAGCTGGACGACCTGCTCGAGCAGCGCTCTGGATATGGTCCCTTCACGTCACGCTTGGCCTCCCGCTCTATCGATCTCGTCATCGATCAGGCAGGTGTCGAAGGTCTGGCACTCCACTACGACTTCCCCCGCGAGGATGTCCCAGAGTTTGTGCAGACCTTTGCCACCTGGCTGCAAGACGAGCACGGCATCGCGCCGACCGACGAGATGCGCGTTGCGATGTATGCCCACGCCGCTAACGGCGGCATTAAGATCGATAAGACCGCGCACACGGGCGTTGAGGGCCTCTACGCTTGCGGCGAGGCGACAGGCGGCATGCACGGCGCCGACCGCATTGGTGGCTTGTCAAGCGCCAACGGCATCGTGTTCGGACGCATCGCGGGCGCATCGGCAGCCCTTGCAGCGCAGAAAGAGCCTGAGACAGCCCTGAAGGCGGATATCGCCCTCCCCCGCTACGGCATTTCCACAACAGATGCCGAACGCCTGACACACGGCCTTAAGCACACGATGAGCACCTATTGCATGATCAACAGGACCGAAACAGGCCTATCCGAGGCCCTGCAACAGCTTGAAAGCCTGCAAGACAAGGCCATGGCGCTGAGCAAGCCGCATGCCGATGACAGCGAGATCGCAGCCCTCGCCCGCCTACAGTCGCAGATTCGACTAGCACAGGAAATGGTCAAAGCCATGCGCAAGCGAACTGAAAGCTTAGGTTCGCACTATCGAGCAGACTAAATCGATTCTCACTTTGAGTTTGATCACAACTTCTCAACATGCATCGAGCCCCGTAAGCATGATTCCCCTAAGGGAAACACGCCTACGGGGCTTTAGCCGTGTTTCCCTAAGGGAATCACGGTGCAGATTACTCAGCTCCGCGCCCTTTCGGGTTCGACCCCATGCGTGGTCAACAAAAAACGACCAGCCTGAGCCAGTCGCTTTAACAATCTTTGGGTGGGCCGTCAGGGGGTCAGCCTGCTGCGCAGGCGGTCGCTGCGGCGCTTCGCGCCTTGCGCGCTGCGCTGGCAAATGCTTACGCATTTCCTCAGCTCCGCACCCCGACGGGTTCGACCCCATGTGAGGTTAACAAAAAAAGCGACCAGTCTAAGCCAGTCGCTTTAACATGCTTTGGGTGGGCCGTCAGGGGGTCGAACCCTGGACCTTGGGATTAAGAGTCCCCTGCTCTACCAACTGAGCTAACGACCCAAAGCTAAAGTCCGTTGTGGTGGACTTTAGAGGAGATATCGTGTGGTGGGCCGTCAGGGGTTCGAACCCTGGACCTTGGGATTAAGAGTCCCCTGCTCTACCAACTGAGCTAACGACCCGATATCAACACGAAGCAAGAACTGGGGTGGGTAAAGGGACTCGAACCCTCGACCTACGGGACCACAACCCGTCGCTCTAGCCAACTGAGCTACACCCACCGTGTCCTATGCGCTTCGCGCTCGACTATTATTGCAAGGAACGCCACGTGATGCAACCCCCAATTTTCAAGAATTTTGAAAAGAGTTTTTCGGATCCATTTCGAGCATTTCCCACCGGTTTCATAGGAGTAAACTTGCCCCACTGCAAATGCTCGAAAGGACAAGCATGAAAGAACTCTCCAACCGCACGGCGACATTTACCGATTCGGTCATCCGCCGCATGACGCGCATCTCCAATAAGTACGGCGCCGTCAACCTCTCGCAGGGCTTCCCTGACTTCGATCCTCCGGCGCAGCTGCTCAATAGCCTGGGCATCATCGCCACCGACCCCAAGCCGCTCTACCATCAGTACTCCATCACCTGGGGCTCCCTGGCCATGCGCGAGGCGCTTGCTGCCAAGCAGGAGCATTTTATGGGCATGCCGATCAACCCCAATGAGAACATCGTGATCACCTGCGGCTCAACTGAGGCCATGATGGCCGCCATGATGACGGTCACAAACCCCGGAGACAAGGTCGTCATCTTCTCGCCGTTCTATGAGAACTACGGCGCCGACACGATCCTTTCGGGTGCCGAGCCCATCTACGTGCCGCTCAACCCGCCTGCGTTCGACTTTGACCGTGAGGTGCTCGAGGCGGCCTTCCGCGACAACGATCCCAAGGCGATCGTCCTGTGCAACCCGTCCAACCCCTGTGGCAAGGTCTTTACGCGCGAGGAGCTCACCTTTATCGCCGACCTCTGCAAACAGTACGACGCCTACTGCATCACCGACGAGGTATACGAGCACATCGTCTACGCGCCCCATGAGCACGTCTATATGGCCACGCTGCCCGGCATGTTCGAGCGAACCATCAGCTGCAGCTCGCTGTCTAAGACGTACTCCATCACCGGTTGGCGCTTGGGCTACACCATCGCCCCGGCCCAGATCACCGAGCGTATCAAGAAGGTCCACGACTTTCTCACCGTGGGTGCCGCCGCTCCCCTGCAGGAAGCCGTTGTCACCGCCCTCAACTTCGACGACAGCTATTACGATGAGGTCCTCGACCTCTACACCGCCAAACGCGACCTGTTCTGCCAGGGGCTCGATAGCATCGGTCTTGAGCATAACGTGCCGCAGGGCGCCTACTACGTCATGATGGACATCTCTGAGTTTGGCTATGACAGCGACCTCGAATTCTGCGAGGACCTCGCATCCAAGGTGGGCGTGGGCGCCGTGCCCGGCTCGAGCTTCTTCCGCGAGCCCGTCAACCATCTGATTCGTTTCCACTTTGCCAAGCGGGACGAGACGCTTAACGCGGCACTGGAGAACCTCAAGTCGCTACGTGATAAAATCAAGCCGCGCGGGTAAGGACGGCCCGGCAACCAAAGCAACCAAAGAAGCCCGGCACCGCCCGCCACGTTGCGAGGCTTCTTTTTATAGCGCTTTCTTAAATGGTTTAGAGCCCTATACTTTAGTCACGGAGCAACTCGTCCCAGAGAGAGGAATACTATGGCAGAACAGCAGCTTATCGGAGCGCTCGAGGCCGGCGGCACCAAGATGGTCTGCGCCACGGGCTATGCAGACGGTACGGTCCTGGAGCGTGAGCAGATCGCGACCACGACCCCGCAGGAGACCGTCGAGGCCGTCAACGCATGGTTTGCCGACAAGGGCATCGCCGCGCTGGGCATCGGCGCCTTTGGACCCACCGCAGTCAACCCTGCCTCGCCCCAATACGGCAAGATCCTGGAGACGCCCAAAACGGCATGGCGCTACTTCGACCTGCTGGGCACCATCCAAAACGAGCTCAATATTCCCTGCGGCTACGACACCGACGTCAACGTTGCCTGCTTGGGCGAGGTCACCTTTGGTTGCGCCCAGGGCCTCACGGACGTGGTCTACCTGACCATCGGCACCGGTGTGGGCGCCGGCGTGCTCTCGGGCGGTAAGCTCGTACACGGCATGATGCATCCCGAGGCCGGCCACATCCTGGTCACGCGCGACCCGCGCGACACCATCGGCGAGCATAGCGCTTGCCCCTTCCACGACAATTGCCTCGAGGGTCTCATCGCCGGCCCCGGCGTTAAAAAGCGCTGGGATGGCAAGAGCGCCGGAGACATGGCCGATGACCCAGAGGCCATGGACCTGCTCGCAGGCTATCTAGCACAGGCGCTCATGACCTACACGCTGTGCTACGCGCCGCAAAAGATCATCATCGGCGGCGGTGTGGCCGACCACACCCCCATCGTGCCGCTCGCACGCAAAAAGTGTGCCGAGATGCTCAACGGCTATATCGTCACGCCCGAGGTCAACGACATCGATAACTACATCGTCAACAACAGCCTCGAGGGCAAGCAAGGCATTATGGGCTGCCTGGCCCTGGGAGCACAGGCGCTTCAGTAGCAGACGCACCCACAGGGCGTGGCGCGCCCGGCAAATCCGACCTACGGAACGACGCCACCACGCCTCATATAAGCCCTCAAATAAAAAAGGCCGCCTAGGACCAAACAATACGTCCTAGGCGGCCTTTTTAGCGCGCATCAGTGACCGTAAGAGATATCGGAGCACAACGCCCGTTGCCGCTCCACAGCAGTCGATCATCACATCGGTGATCATGCCGGCGCGTCCCGGCACAAAGAGCTGAATCGTCTCGTCAATCGAGGGAATCAGCAGCAGGAACACCGCCGTGGGCAGCAGCACGTCAAAGGTGCGCCGGCCCTCAAAATCAAAGGCGTGCGTTGCCAAGATGCCGAGCACCATATACTCGGTAAAATGCGCGCACTTGCGAACAACAAAGTTGGTCACCCATTCATATGGAAGTCCCACGCTGTGCAGGAAACCGCGGATAGCTTCCATGACCGTTAGGCTCAGCGAGCCCGACCCCGAGCCGGGAACCAGCGAATTGCCCCAGATCAAGAGCGCCATCAGACAGGTTACAACCGCCCATTTTCGATTGATCTTAACCATGCAGAAGTTATGCCTCCGCGCGGAGCGGCGCGAAGCTGGCGGTACCGCCCTCGATAACGCTCAGATAAGCACGGCCCGTACGCTTGGCGGTAGAGGACTGCAGGCGCTCGATCTCTTCCTCGAGGATCTGATTGACGCGCTCGTGACGACGGTTTTCCATAATGCCGGCGGCAATAGCCTCGGCCCGCTCGATGCTCTCGCGCGAGATTCGGGCAGTATCCTCGGGGAACACAGCGCTGTGACGGCCGACATAGGCGGGGGCAGCAGGCTGAGGGGCAGCGACGGGAGCGGGGGCTGCAACAGGAGCAGGCTCGTCAATCTCATCCAGAATCGCGGTGGCGGCGGCCCACATGTCCTCGTGGCCCGAGTAATCGGCCATGGGAACATCAACCTCGAGCGAGGCGTCCGGAAGGTCACCGGTGTCGATGCGATCTTGGGCATCAATCGATGCGGTGATGGCTGCAGGCTCATCGAGGTCATCGAGATCGATGTCCGCGGCGCCGGAGATGATAGGCATGCTGGCAAGGTTTGCATTGTACGGCGCAGCCTCAGCCGCCTGCTGCTGGGCAGGAGCGCCCCAAAGCGAGCTTTCGGCGGCACGGCGGGCGGCAACGGCCTCCTCGTCCGCGGCCATGGCTTCATCAACGTACGAATTGTCGGCAGAAGCGTTCGCGTCCGCCGAGGTAGCGCTGTAGGCGTTATTGGCTGCCGCGTTGGCGACGAGCGCCACGAAAGCCGCCGTGCTGCCCGCAGGGGCGGCCTGGGAGCCAGACACGGCGCGTGCCGCGGCGGCGATGTCGTCGCGATTGAAGGAGCCGGTCTGCCCGCCGTTGGTGAGCTCGTCGATGGCGACTTGATAGACGTCGCGCGAGTGTGCAGGGTCGCAGCTCACCGGCGAATCGTCGTCGAGCATACTATCGATCATGGACCAAGCCTCGTCCTCGTCCATAGCATCTGCGGCTCGAGCGATGGTAGGGACACCATCATCGGCATGACGGCGCTGGAACGCACCAGTCAGGCCGGAAAGGAATGCCGAGGTAGACTGCTCCGCCTGAGCCTGAGAAGCAGAAGCCGCAGCGTAAGGAGTCGCATCCTGCTGCTGAGCTGGAATCGAGGCGGTCTTGAACTCGCTTTGATGCTGATTGAGATTGGCGGCACCGCCCATGGCATCGGGCTGGAACAGACGCTCTTCACGCTGCGCACGGTACTCGGAGATACCCAGCGAGGCGGCATAGATACCCACGCCCGCCACTGCGCCCACGGCGAAGGGAACCGCACCCGCCACGACCGTCTCATTCACCGACGAAAACGGCAGCGTCGCGGCATACATAACCACGGGAGCGGCAAGGCCGATCCCGCACGAAAGTCCGGCAAGGACTGCTCGTTGTGTTGCATCAGAAGAAGCCATGAGCTCTCCCCATCTTCCAGCACCCAAATCGCATCATTCAGTTGGCTGCGCGAGAGAAGATGAAGCGGGGCTATGCCCCAAAGCAACGGTATATGGTTCGTTTCATCTGCGTTTTCCGTCGCGAAGCTTAAAAGCTATTATGCGAAACCGCCCAGTCGATTGCAAGCGACGATGTCGGATTGAAACGGGAAACCTGCTGCTTGCCAGTCTTATGGTCAAAAAAGCGCGGAGCGACGATATAGAAAAGGGCCGAGGCTCAAAGCCCCGACCCTTTATTGCATTGATGACTATCGCTGCGTGTGGATGACAACCTAGAACGTCTGCTCGTAGTCGCTGTGCTTTTTGGCCGAACGCACCAGGAACTCCTGGTTGGTGTTGGTGCCCTTAAGACCCTTGATAAACGACGCGGCTGCGCGCTCGGTGTTGTTCATGCCGGCAAGAATGCGACGCAGGCCAAAGACAAACGGACGCATCTGCTCGTCAACCAACAGGTCCTCGTTACGAGTACCGGAGGCAACGGGGTCGATAGCCGGGAAGATGCGGCGATCGGCCAGGTCGCGGTCGAGCTTAAGCTCCATGTTGCCGGTGCCCTTGAACTCCTCAAAGATGACCTCGTCCATCTTGGAACCGGTGTCGATGAGGGCAGAGGCCAGGATGGTGAGCGAGCCACCGTTCTCGATATTACGGGCTGCGCCCAGGAAGCGCTTGGGCGGATACAGGGCCGCCGAATCGACGCCGCCCGAAAGGATGCGGCCCGAGGCGGGCGCCGCCAAGTTGTAGGCGCGGGCAAGACGCGTGATGGAGTCGAGCACCACCACAACATCGCCGCCCAGCTCCACGATGCGCTTGGCGCGCTCGATGACGAGCTCTGCCACGCGAGTGTGGTTGTCGGCGGGCATATCGAAGGTCGACGCCACAACCTCGCCCTTGATGGAACGCTGCATATCGGTGACCTCTTCGGGACGCTCGTCGACGAGCAGGCAGATGAGGTGCACCTCGGGGTTGTTAATCGAGATAGACTGGCAGATCTTCTTGAGGATCGTGGTCTTGCCGGCCTTGGGCGGGGACACGATCAGCCCACGCTGACCCTTGCCGATCGGCGACACGATGTCGATGGCGCGACCGGTAATGGAGTCCTTGCCATGCTCCATGCGCAGCGGCTCGTTGGGATAGACCGGGGTGAGGTCACCGAACTTGGGGCGGTTGCGAATCTGCTCGGGGTCTAGACCGTTGACGGTCGTGATTTTGGCGAGGCCGGCGCGCTTGTCGCCGCCGCGCGAAGGACGCAGCGAGCCCTCGATAACATCGCCCGTGCGCAGGCGCGCGGAGCGGATGAGGTAGGCGGGCACGAAGGCGTCGTCGTTGGACTTCATGTAGCCATGGGCGTGGATGATGCCGGAGCTGTCCGGGCGAATCTGCAGAATGCCCTTGATGTCGCGGAAGCCCTCGGCCTTCGCAGCGGTGGTGTAGATCTCTTCGACGAGTTCGGCCTTCTTCTTGCCGGTCGTCTCAATCTCGAACTCCTTGGCCTTCTCGCGCAGCTCGGCGACCTTCATGGCCGCGAGCTCCTCGCGCGAAAGCGTGGGCTCAGTGGGGGCGGCGTTGCGCTCCTTGTTGCGCTGTTTGCGATCGCGCTGGCGGTTGCGACGGTCGTTGTTGCGCTCGTCCTTGCGCTCATTGCGCTCGTCGTTGCGCTTGTGCTGGCGACGGTTGGGGCGAGCGTTGTCTTCGGCCTCGGCGGGCGCGGCGCCATCGGTTGCGGCGGCGTCGGCGTTAGCCACAGTATCATCGCTGGCCTCGGCCTTGGAATCGCCCTGCAGCTCGGCCTCGGCCTGCTGCTCGGACGCCTTGGCCTTAGCGGACTTCTTACGACCGCGCTTGGGCTTCTCAGACGCAGGCTGTTCGACGTCCTGGGGCTCGGCGGCGTCAGTCGATGCATCGGCGGTCGTCTCGGCGGAATCCTCGGACGCAACCTTCTTGGCAGCCTTAGCCTTGGACGTGCGCTTAGCAGCAGTGCGACGGCTGCGACCGGGACGGAGGTCGGCGGGCTCGACATCGGCGGGAGCGGCCTCGGAAGTCGTAGCATCCTGGACGGGCGCGTCGGCGGCGGTTGCAGACTCGGCGGTCGCCGCAGCATCCCGAGCGGCGGCGGCTGCGGCTGCGGCCTTCTCGGCCTCGACGAAGGCCTTGGGCTTGCGACCGCGACGGTGCGGGCGCAAAGCCGGATCGACAACGGGAACTTCGCTGGCCTCGACAGGCGCAGCGGGCTCAACAGGCGATGTGCCCTCCCCTGCCGCGGAACGGACCGAAGCCTCAGTGAGCTCGGGGGTTACCTGATCGGCAACCTGCTCGGCCTTAGCAGCCGTGCGACGGCGTGTGCGCGGTACCGACTTCTCGGTCGGCTGGTCGGCGACAGGGGTCTCGGTGGCGGCAGGCGTCTCGGGCACAGACGGAGCTGCAAGCTCGGTCAGAGCCGCGGCCTCGCGCTCGGCAGCACGACGGCGGGCGCGCACCACCTGAGCCTCGCTAATCTGCGCCAACGCACGTGCCTGCGCGACCTCATCGGAAATCGGCGCCGAGGAGTCAGCTGCAACGGTGCGCTTGACGCGCGTCATGCGCGTGGTACGGCGCTTGGGCTTGGTGACCTCCTCGCCGTCAGCAGCAGGCTTGGCCGTGCGGCGCGTACGCTTGGGCTTTGCCGGAGCAGCCTCCTCACCAGTTGCAGGCACGGCCTTCTCAGCCGTTGCAGGCGTAGGCGTCGAAGCAGCCTTAGGCGTCTCAGGAGCCGAGGCATGCGCGGGCGCCGCGACCTGGTCCGACGCAACCGGTGCAGCGGGAGCGGCTTGCGTCGTCGTTATTTCGTTTTCTTGCTGTTGATCAGACACAGTGTTTGCTCAACTTTCTTTTCAAGCCCTGTGATCACATGCTCCCTGCATAAACCTTCAGGGCGGCTAAACAGTCTAGTTCCGTTCAAAACGACGGACATCATTGATCTGTATCGAGATGATTGCGTCATATACGCAGCGTTAGTGTAACACAACCGCCGCCACCTGCAACTTAGTCATTGGGAACGCTCTTAAACGACTAGTCAAAAGGGGCACTCTTTGGTTTAACACCCACAAATCTGACTGCCTCCGCCAAAACTATGGCGGTTTACTACGATGAATCGCTCAACCGCGACCACTCCGAAACTTGTTGAACTAAAACCGCAGGTAGATGCCCTGCACTTTTTTGCGAAAAGCTGGCGTGGTTGGAATTTCTCATATTCATCGTAGTAAACCGGCATAGTTTCGTATTTCCAGCAGTTCCAAATTCGTCAATACGTCGGCGTTTGCAAAAAGCCCGACCTCCGCATGGAGATCGGGCTTATAGGGCTCAGCAAAGCCGAACCTACACGGTTAAATGACCCGCAGCTTACATCTGCTCGGGAGCGGAGACACCAACAAGGGTGAGCACCAGGGCGAGCGTCACGCGGACGGCATCGCAAGCGGCCAGACGGGCACGCGAAAGCTCGGGGTCGACGGGACGGCCCTCGCTCGGCAGCACCTGACAGGCAGCGTAGAAGCTGTGGAAGTCGCCGGCGAGTTCCTCAGCAAAGTGCGTCAGACGGAACGGGGCGCGGTCGCGAGCGCAGCTGGCGATGAGGTCGGTGAGCTCGTTGAGCTTGCGCGAAAGGGCGAGCTCGGTCGGGTCGGTCAGCAGCGAGTAATCGACGTTCTCACCGATGGCCTTGGCGGCGACGGCCTTCATGCCCATCTCGTCAGCCTGCTCGGGCGTAACGTCAGCGGCACGGCGCAGGATGGAGCACACGCGGGCGTGAGCGTACTGCACGTAGTACACCGGGTTGGAGTTGTCGCGCTTCTTGACGGCCTCAATATCGAAGTCGACCATCTGGTTGGAGCTCTTGGAGATGAGGGTGTAACGGGCAGCGTCGGAGCCGACCTCGTCGACGAGCTCCTGCAGGGTCACCATGGTGCCCTTACGCTTGGACATACGGACGGGCTTGCCGTTGCGCAGCAGGTTGACGAGCTGGCCCAGCAGAACCTCGAACTTGCCGGGGTAACCCAAGGCATCGCAGACGCAGCGGACACGCTCGATGTAGCCGTGGTGGTCGGCGCCCCAGATGTCGATGACGTGGTCGACGCGCTGGAACTTATCCCAGTGATAGGCAACGTCGGAGGCGAAGTAGGTGTACTCGCCGTCGGACTTGATCAGGACGCGGTCCTTGTCATCGCCCAGGTCGGTGGAGCGGAACCACAGGGCGCCGTCCTTGGTGTAGAGATAGCCCATCTTGTCGAGCTTCTCAAAAGCGCGGTCGACGGCAGAGGTGCCGGCGGTCTCGCCCTCGGTGTCCTTCACGTACAGCGAACGCTCGGAGTACCAACGATCGAAGTCGCAATTGACGGCGTGGCAGAGGTCGCGCATGTTGTCGACCATCTTCACATAGCCGCGCTCGCGGAAGCTCTCCATGCGCTCCTGAGGATCGGCGTTGACCCACTTGTCGCCGTCAGTGCGCCAGAACTCGGCGGCCTCGTCGATGATGTAGTCGCCGCCATAGGAGTCCTTGCCAAGGGTCTCGGCAAAGTTATCCTGGTACGGATGAGTCTCGGGATGCTCGTCGTTCTCGTCGGCAACAAAGGCGTCGCGGTCGGCAATCAGCAGTTTGTGAGCCTCGTCGATATCCACGCCCTGCTTGGCGATGATGTCGGCAAGCTGCATATAGCGCGTGCTGATGGAGTTGCCGAAGGTGTTCATCTGAGAGCCGTGGTCGTTGATGTAGAACTCACGCTGGATGTCGTAACCGGCGTGGTCCATAACACGGCAGAGCGAATCGCCCAGCGCGGCCCAGCGGCCGTGGCCGATGTGCATGGGGCCGACGGGGTTGGCGGAAACGAACTCGACCTGGGTCTTCAGGCCACCACCGACGTTGGACTTAGCGAAGTCCATGCCCTTCTCGCGAGCCTCGCCAAAGATGGCATTCTTGACGGCAACGGAGAGGTAGAAGTTGATGAAGCCGGGGCCTGCGATCTCGACCTTCTCGATCGCGGGGTCCTCGGGCATATGGGCAACGATGGCCTCGGCGATCTTGCGCGGGGCGCAATGGGCCAGCTTGGCGGACTTCAGGGCCATGGTAGAGGTCCACTCGCCATGAGAAGTGTCAGCCGGTCGCTCGATAGCGCAATCGTCAAGTTCAAATGCGGAAAGGTCGCCGGCCTCCTGGGCCGCAGCAAGCGCAGCGCGTACCAGCTCTTCAATCTTCTCGGGCATAGATCCTCCTTGTGTTAAAGCCCCCGAGCTCTTGGTCACTCGTAGGGCAAAAGCCAGAGTTTGTAGCACTCTATCACAAGCGACGGGCACTGTCGCAGGGTAAAGCCAATCGATATTGCATATGCACAAAATTGACTACAGCTTGTATGGAGTCACTCAAAGATGCCAGTCTGCCTGCAGATTATGCAGGCGTTGAAAATGCATAAAGGTGTGAATGAGCTGCGCCTGTTATCGAATACTCTTACCTATCGGAGTTGTGTGCTTTTCCTGCATAAAGTAAGGGTTTGCGCACGTCAGCGTGTTATTCTAGACATACGTAAATTCGTATAAGTTGGAGGTAGCATGTTCTCAATCGGTCAACACGTCATTCATCCGGGTCAGGGAGTCTGCACCGTCGTCGGTTTTAGGGACGACACACCGCAGCCCATGCTACTGCTCGAGACCAAGCAGGGACATGCGCAGACGATCCTCATGTACCCCGTGGCGCAGGCCGACCGTTTGCACGCCGCCATCTCGCAGCAAGATGCCGAGCACCTGCTGAGCCACTATGACGAGCTGGAGTGCGACACCTTTACCGAGCGCAACAGCTCGCTTGAGGAGACGCACTTTAAGCAGCAGCTCAAGCTGGGTGCGCCCGAGACGGTCCGCGTGGCAAAGACCATGATGCACCGCATTCGCCAGGCCGAGGAAGCTGATAAAAAACCCAGCTCCTACTACATGCGCGTACTCAAGGAGGCCAAACGCCGCTCCATCGAGGAGTTCGCCGTGGCCCTTGGTGTCACCGAGGAGGCCGCCGAAGCCCGCCTAGCCCAAGCCGCCCTCAACTAACCCATCCGCGCCAAAAACCACCACAAAGGGAACAGGCACCTTTGTGGTGGTTTTCTTGTTCTAGTAGTATTCATTCTTATCGATACCCACGAGCACAAGGAGTCTCTTATGGCAGAGCCGCTTACCGCCGGAATCACCCGCGACCGCGCGTTCGAACTGCTCAATGAGCACAACAAGGACCCGTTCCATATCACCCATGGCGAGACGGTCGAGGGCACTATGCGCTACTTTGCGCGCGAGTTCGACCCCGAGAACGAGGAGTTTTGGGGCATCGTCGGTCTGCTGCACGACCTGGATTGGGAGGAGCATGAGGACGACCCCATGAACCACACCATCTATGCTGCCAAGATTCTTAAGGATGAAGGTGCGTCTCCCGAGCTCATTCGCGCCATCCAGACGCACACGTCGGACTTCAATACCTCGCTGCCCAAGCCCGAGCTGCAGATGGAAAAGATCCTGTTTGCCTGCGATGAGCTCACCGGCCTGATCGGCGCTGCAGTCATCATGCGCCCGAGCAAGAGCGTTATGGACTTTACGACCAAGTCGCTCAAGAAGAAGTTCAAGGACAAGCGCTTTGCCGCCGGCTGCTCGCGCGACGTGATTTCGCAGGGCGCCGAGATGCTGGGCTGGGAGCTTCCTGAGCTCTTCGACCGCACCATCGCAGCCATGCAGTCCTTCGCCCCCGACCACGATACCTTCCAGGCCTAACCGCCCGCGCCACTTAAAACCACCACAAAGGGGAAAGGCACCTTTGTGGTGGTTTTTGTTTGCGCGGACGCTAGGGGCGGACCTGGCCGGTGCCTCGAAGCTTGTATTTGTAGGTGGTGAGGGCCTCGGCGGCAAAGGGGCCGCGGGCGTGGAGCTTTTGGGTCGAGATGCCGATCTCGGCGCCCAGGCCAAACTCGCCGCCGTCGGTAAAGCGCGTGCTGGCGTTGGCATATACGGCCGAGGCATCGACCGCATCCAAGAAGCGCTCGCAGGCGTCCACGTCCTCGGAAATGATGGCCTCGGAATGCATGGTACCGTAGCGGTTGATGTGCGCGATGGCCTCGTCCTCGTTTGCCACGACCTTCACGCTCATCTCGAGCGCCAGGTACTCGCGACCCCAGTCCTCCTCAGTCGCGGCGACGTAGTCATCGCCCTCTACAAAGCCGGCGTCGGCGCACGCGGCGCACGTGGCCTCGTCGCCGTGAATGAGCACGCCGTGGTCGTGCAGCACGGCAACGACCGCAGGCAAAAACGCATCGGCCACAGCACGGTCGACCAGCAGCGACTCGGCGGCATTGCACACGCCTACGCGCTGGGTCTTGGCATTAACGATAATGTTGAGCGCCTTATCAAAGTCGGCGGATTCATGCACGTAGATGTGGCAGTTGCCCGTGCCCGTCTCGATCACCGGCACAAGCGACTCGCGCACGCAGCGCTGGATCAGGCCTGCACCGCCGCGCGGAATGAGTACGTCGACAATGCCGCGGAGCTTCATGAGCTCGCCAGTGGCCTCGCGGTCGGTGGACTCGATCATCGACACGGCCTCGCGCGGGAAGCCCTTGGCCTCGAGCGCATCGGCCAGCAGCTCGGCAATCATGGCACACGAGTGATAGGCCAGCGAGCCGCCGCGCAGAATGCAGGCGTTGCCGGTGCGGATGCAGATGCCCGCGGCATCGGCCGTCACGTTGGGGCGCGCCTCATACACTATGGCGACCAGACCCAGTGGCACACTCACGCGGGTCAGGTCCACGCCGCTTGCGAGTATACGGTGGTCGAGCACGCGGCCCACGGGATCGGGCAGCTCGGCGAGCTTTTCCAGGCCGGCGGCCATGCCCTCGACGCGCTCGGGCGTCAGCAGCAGGCGATCGAGCAGTCCGGCCGAGGTACCCGCATCGCGCGCAGCGGACATATCGAGCTCGTTGGCGGCGACGATGGAGTCGACACCGTTGCGCAGTGCTGCGGCCATGGCGCGCACGGCCTCCTGGCGCTGCTCATCGCTCGCCGTGGCAAGCGAGGCCGACGCTGCCTTGGCGGCAACGGCAAGATCGTGGACATACGTGGCTATATCGACCGACATGGGCGGCCCTTTCTCCTAGAAGTTTGCAACCATGGTAGCCGATTTGCGCATGGCCTCGCCCGCGGCGGTAGAATTGGTCAACCCGAAACACCGCAACGAACGGAAGTCTCACATGGCCCTCATCACTTCGTACCACGTCCCCGGCCTTTACGTCGAGGACCACAGCATCGACGTCCCCCTTGACTGGCGCGGCCTGGAGCCGATGCTCCTGGCCGTCGGCAGCACCATGCGCCGCGGCGCTATGCCGGCACCCATCGCCGGCGCGCCCGAGAGCATCAAGCTCTTCTACCGCGTGGTTTGCGCGCCCGACCGCATCAACGACGATCTGCCACTGCTCCTGTTTTTGCAGGGCGGCCCCGGCGGCGAGAGCCCGCGTCCGCTGACGCCCACAAGCGACGGCTGGATCGAGGAGGCCGTCAAGCACTTCCGCGTGGTCCTTCCCGACCAGCGCGGCACCGGACGCAGCAGCTGCGTGGACGGGCGCACGATTGCCGCCTTGGGCGATCGCGCCGAGGCAGCAGGCGCCAATGCGGCCCGCTCGCAGGCGGACTACCTCAAGCGCCACCTCGCCAGCTCCATCGTGCGCGATTTTGAGTACCTGCGCCTAGTGGGCTTTGGAGGCAAGCCGTGGGTCACGCTCGGCCAAAGCTACGGCGGTTTTTTGACGCTGAGCTACCTGTCGCTCTTCCCCGAGGGCGTGGCGGCGAGCTTTACCTGCGGCGGAATCCCCCACGTGCCGGCGAGCGCAAGCGAGGTCTACGCGCACACCTTCCCGCGCATGGCCGCCAAGACGCAGCAGTATTATGACCGCTACCCCGCTGACGTCGAGCGCGTGGCAGCCCTGGCCGATGCGCTCGAAGCCCAGAAGCCCGTGCTGCCCGACGGCTCGCCGATGACAGTCGAGCGCCTACAGCTCATGGGCAGCGACTTTGGCATGAAGCCGAGCTTTGAACGCATGCATTGGATTATCGATCACGCTTTTGTTGATGGCGACGGCACGCTGACCTGCGACGCCTCGGTATCTGACAGCTTTTTGATGCGCGCCTTCGAGCGCACCAACACGCGCACGAATCCGCTGTACTGGACGCTGCAGGAGTTCATATACGCCGACGGTGACACTATGCCCATTGGCTGGGCCGCGGCTGAAGAGAAGGCTCACCGCACCGAGTTCGACACCCTCGCGCGCCCGCTCATGTTTACCGGCGAGGCCATGTTCCCGTGGATGTTCGAGCAGATGCCCGAGCTCAAGCCCTTCAAGCCCGCCATGGACCTGCTGATGGAAGACACCAGCTGGGACAAGATCTACGACCCGCAGCGCCTGGCCTACAACGAAGTGCCGCTCCAGGCCGCGGTGTATTTCGACGACATGTACGTGGATTCGGGCCTGCAGCTCGATACGCTCAGCCGCGTGGGCAACTCGCATGCCTGGGTGACCAACGAGTTCGAGCACGACGGTCTGCACGGCAGTGTGGTGTTCAAGCACCTCTTCGACGAAGCACTCAACCGCGGAGACCTGCGCCGGATCTTCTAACAAAGGAGTGTCCCCACCTGCCGGCACAAAAGGAACGTCCCCAAGTGCCGAACAAGTGCCGGCAACGACAATGCCGCAGGTAGAGGACGGAAAGCGAAAACGCCCCTAAGCGAGCAAGGTGACGTGAAAGAGGAGGGCATTGACCTTTTGGTCATGCCCGACGATTGAACGTCAGATTGCCGCTTAGGGGCGTTTGCAGCGTCAATTGGTTATGCAAATACGATCAAATTATCCCTGTGTATCGCCGGCTTCTCGGCCAGGTCTGCCAGCAGGCGGTTGCTGGCAATCTGGTCTTGGCGGCGACCGGCAGCAAGTTCCAGCACGTCCGAATCGGCCTCGGCGATACCGCGGGCGACGACCATACCGCTCGGATCGCACACATCGAGCACATCGCCCTCGGCAAACTGGCCATCGACCTCGCGAATACCCACCGCAAGCAAGGAAGAGCCACGGCTGACCAGCGCCTTCGCGGCGCCGTCATCAACCGTCACCGACCCATGTGCCTTGTCACCCAGCGCGATCCACAGCTTGCGGGGTGCGATGTCCAGACGCCCCGCCGGCGGATCGAACAGCGTGCCCACGCTCTCGCCGCGGGCGAGGCGCACGAGCGCATCGGGCTCCTCGCCCGAGCAAATCACGCTCTGAATGCCCGCCGTCATCAGGATGCGGCTCGCGCGAATCTTGGTAATCATGCCGCCCGTGCCCACCGATGTGGAAGAATCGCCCGCCGAGGCAATAATCTTGGCATCGATCTTATGCACGACAGGAACAAACTCGGCCGTGGGGTCCTCGTGCGGATTGGCAGTATAGAGGCCATCGATGTCCGAGAGCGTCACGCACAGATCGGCAGAAACCAGGCAGCTCACAAGCGCCGCCAGTGTGTCGTTGTCGCCAAACTTAATCTCATCGACGGTAACGGTATCGTTCTCGTTGACGACCGGCACCACGCCAAGCTCCACGAGGCGCAGCAGGGCGTCGCGCGCGTGCAGGTAAGACGTGCGGCGGGCCGTATCGTGGCGCGTGAGCAGCACGAGCGAGGTGAGCAGGTCGCGCGCATGGAACTCCTCGTCGTAGGCCGACGAGATGATGCACTGACCAGCCGAGGCGCAAGCCTGCAGGCTCGGCAGGTCGCCGACCGGCTTGCGGTCGAAGCCCAGCACGGGATAGCCACAGGCGATAGCGCCCGAGCTCACCACGACCAGACGACAGCCGAGCTTGCGCAGCGCTGCGGCCTGATCGGCAAGCCCGCCGATAAAGGAGCGGTTGACCTTGCCGTCAGTGCCCACAACCGTGGACGAACCGATCTTTACCACCATCGTTTTATAAGAAGTCGTCATACGTCAAACCAATCAACTGTTCAGCGAACGGCCGAGCTGGCGGCCAAGGGAGCGTGACTCGCCCCTACCACCCAAGAAATTAGTGAGCCCAGGGAAAGGCAGAAGCCGCGGCCATGTTCTTGCGCACGAGCTCGTCGCGCACCTGAGCCAGGCCCTGCTCCATGCCCACCACATAGGTCTGCGGGTACAGGAAGCGCTTGAAAGCTGCGTCCAGATGATTGAGCGCCCAAGCACAGCGCTCGCGCGCGTCCTGGATGCTCTCACGCGGAGCCACCGCACTGCCATCGCGCACGATCGGCACCAGCAGCTCGCGATACTCAAGTTCGGACACGTCGGTCACCAGGGCGGCATCATTCACGGCCACGAGGGTATTGCCGCGCGCGGCGCCCTCCCCCGCCAGATGGTCCTCGTCGTAGATCATGTCGCAGACCGGGCCGCCAAAGCCGTCGTAATAACGGCGCACGCGTTGCACACCCGGGATCGTGCGCTTGTAGGGCTGCTCGGAGAGCTTGACCACCGGCGTCCATGGATCTGCCTCGCTCGCACGGCGGGCGGAAAGCTTGTACACGCCGCCCAGCGCCGGCTGGTCATAGCAGGTCGCAAGCTTGGTACCCACGCCAAAGCTGTCGATGGGCGCGCCCTGGTCGAGCAGCGACTGAATCGTGTACTCATCCAGATCGTTAGAAACCGAGATCCCCACATAGGGCAGGCCCTCGGCATCAAAACGGCCGCGAACATACTTGGAGAGCTTGGCGAGGTCGCCGGAGTCAATGCGAATGGCCGACAAGCGCTCGCCCACCGCTTCCATCTCCTTGGCAACCGTAATGGCATGTTCACAGCCCTCGCGCACGTCATAGGTGTCGATGAGCAGCGTGCAGTTCTTGGGGCTCGATTTGGCAAAGGCACGGAAGGCCTCGAGCTCGGAATCGAAGCTCATCACCCAGCTGTGAGCATGCGTGCCAAAGACGGGAATACCGTAGCGGCGGCCGGCGAGCACATTGGACGTAGAGGAGCAGCCGGCAACGTAGCTCGCGCGCGCAACGGCCAGGCCGCCATCGGGACCCTGGGCTCGGCGCAGGCCAAACTCCGCCACGGGGCGACCGTCGGCGGCGAGCACCACGCGCGCCGTCTTGGTGGCGACAAGCGTCTGGAACCCGACGATGTTGAGCAGCGCCGTCTCGAGCAGCTGGCACTCCAGCGCGGGGCCGGTGACGCGCACCATGGGCTCGCGCGGAAAGACGAGCTCGCCCTCGGGCACGGCGTCGATGTTTACATGCGCACGAAAATCGCGCAGGTAGTCGAGGAATCCAGACTTGAACATCGCACCGCCAGCAGGGGCCTGGAGCGAGGCGAGGTAGTCGATGTCCTCGGGCGTAAAGCGCAGATTCTCGACCAGCTCGGGCAGCTCGGCGGTGCCGCACATGACGGCATAGGCGCTGCCAAAGGGATGGTCGCGGTAAAACGCGGTAAAACAACCCTGCTCATTGGCCTTGCCGCTCTCCCACAGGCCCTGGGCCATAGTGAGCTCGTACAGATCGGTGAGCATTGCAATGTCGGTGGGATGCGAGATGTCGGTCAAAGCCATGGGGCGACCTTTCGGATGTGTGGTGCAGAATTTGAGGGTTGGACGAGAGCAGAGCATGCGGACATGACGCCCGATGCGAGTCGGTTAGAGCAGGCCCATGCTGGTCAGGATCGTGTAGCCCATAAAGATGACAAACGCGATGAGGGCAAGGACAATGATGATTTTTTGAGCCGGCGCCATGCCAGGGATCTCGTTCTCGCCCATAGGCTCCTTGGAGGTAACCATGCGCTGGGCAAAGGTCATCTCGTCACGGCTCGGCTTGGGCTCGACGGACTTGGGACGGGCGGCCTTTTTAGGCTGAGGTTTGGGCGCGGCAGGTGCAGGCTTCGCAGCAGCGGGCTTGGGTGCGGGCGCGGGCGCCGATGCGGATGCGGCGTTCGCGGCGGCCTCCTCGGCCTTCGCACGCTCGGCACGCAGGGCAGCCAGCTCCTCACGCTCGCGACGGGCCTCTTCCCGAGCCTCGCGGCGGGCCTTCTCAGCGCGGAGCTCTTCCAACTCGGCGCGCTCCTCGTCGGACAATGGTTGGGACTCAAGCTCGGCCATGATATAGCCCTTTCTTTTAAAAAAAGCCGCCGACACAATGTCAGCGGCTTATCAAATCCGTGGGTGGAGACGAAGGGAGTCGAACCCTCGGCCTCTGCCATGCGACGGCAGCGCTCTCCCAACTGAGCTACGTCCCCAGGACAAGTCGATATTTTACCTACGGCTCACCAACTGTCAACGCCCAATAACCAGTCTTTTTGGGACGCGGCTATTTTGACAACTTTTCGAACAGGCGATCCTCTCGATGATTTTTTAA